>Ga0116151_10001502_pt1 | contig 21900 bp, 20 predicted proteins | sample AD_UKC117_MetaG_FD_89893 | JGI IMG/M metagenome (GOLD analysis project Ga0116151, IMG submission 89893) | Active sludge microbial communities of municipal wastewater-treating anaerobic digesters from Hong Kong - AD_UKC117_MetaG | ecosystem: Engineered > Bioreactor > Anaerobic > Digestate... | reverse complement strand
TCCTGCCCTTCCCGTATTTACCCCTATTCTGCTATCACAGCAAGAAAGACCAGAGGCTTGTCACCCGTATTCAGGATCGAATGGTTGTGTCCGTTGAGAGTTACCGCCGTGTCCCCGGGGCCTACTTCGAACTCTTTACCGTCCTCTGTGAAAAGTCCCTTGCCGGAGAGGATATGGTAGACTTCCTCGTCCCCGGTATGGGTATGGCCTCCAACGGCGGCTCCCGGATCGAGTTCGACGGTTGCTACCATTTTCAGGTGGCTCCCCTCGGGCTTTTCGCCTGGTGCTATCACCGGGTAAAACATTGCTCCACCGGGTCCTCCCTGCAGATTTTCACGACGGATGCATCTCAGGTCCTTTTTGCAACAGAACATTCTGTCGACCTCCCTGGTTATTTATTCCGATTTTTTGCAGATCCAAAATCGTGAGTCGTGAATCGTGAGTCGTGAGTCGTGAATCGTGAATCGTCAATCGTGAGTCGCAACATCAAAACACAGACCCAGATTCTTCGCTATGCTCAGAATGACAAAGCATTTGCCCTTCCTGCCTCCCGTTTCCAGACGTCTCGACTTTTCGACTCACGATTCACGAATCACGGTACCTAAACCAGATTCCCGCCGGCGGGCAAAGGGCGCGGAACGTCCGCCTGCTGGCGGGTTCCGCTTCGTCATTTCATTCCTCAGAATGACAAGCACTTGCCCTTGTTTTTTCATTCGTCTCACGTCTAACGTCTTACGGCTTTTTTGCCCCTCCTGCCTCCCGGAGACCCCTCACCTCTCAACCCTCACACCCCTGCCCTCAAGCGCGACCAGAACCACTACTGCCATTACCATTGCCATGGCGGCTCCCGTGAAAAAAACCGCCCTGATGCCGAAACCGGAGAATATCATACCAAACATGATAGGCCCAACGGTTTGACCCAGGCGGAGAGACATGCTGTTTATTGAAAGAAACATGGCCCTGTCCTTTTCGGGGGAGTTTTCAGTGAGCATGCTCAGAAGTGCCGGTATGTTGATCCCCTGACCTATTCCGAAAAGGACGGCAGGAACCAGCATGCCAAGGCATCCGGGAACGTGCAGGATGAAAAATAGTGCTGCGCCATAAATAAAGAATGAGGATGCTATAAAAAGCGGTCCTCTTTCCATGCGGAACCAGCGACCGGCGATCGGTGCTGTGATTGCGCTGGATATGGACATGGAAGAGGATACGAGGCCTATCATCAGGGGGGTTGCGGCAAAGGTCGAAGCCAGGAAAAAGGGAAGAAAAGTAAGGAAACTTCCATACTGGACGATAAAGGACATCATGCTGGCTGCAAGGATAACGGGTGTGCCCTTTGATCCGATGCTTTTTGCCAGAGAGGACAGATCTTTCCCAATCTCGATGCGGCCGGTTTTGGTCAGTTTTTTCTCCTCAAGCCCCAGCAGCACCCAGGTGCCGACGGGGAGGGCCAGGAACGCGAGAAGAAAGGGGTAGTTCCAGCCGATCATGGCCAACAGTCCTCCCAGGGCGGGGTAGCTCGCAGTTCCTGCGCCGATAGCGCTTGTGTTGTAACCGATGGCGGCAGATCTTTCCTTTCCGTAGAAAAGGTCCCCGATCAGAGCCACGTTGAGAGAGTTAAGAGGGGCAGATCCGAGGCCCTGAAGGAAACGCAGCATAAGAAGGGTTCTGAAATCCGGTGCAAAAAAACAACCTCCGCCCGCGAGGCCGAAAAGTAACAGACATGGGAACAGGATCCGCTTCCGCCCGTAACGATCCGAAAGGGCTCCGGTAATTGGGGTGAAGAGGAGCCCGGGGATCGTAAACATGGAGATGAGCCACGCCGCATCCTCGCGGGGGACCCTCATGGCGGACGTTATCTGCGGAAAAGCAGGGGCAATGGAGGCTACTCCCAGGACGGAGATAAGGGTTATGCCGAAGATGATGTTCAGATTTGGGTCAAAAAGGATGGAATGGTCCCTGGATGTTTCCTTCATATCGGGGATCGAAGCCCCTCTCTTGTTTCCTACCAGTGGTTCTCGTGGATCCTGTCAGGGTCGAATCGCTTCGAGGGGCCTTTCTCTTCTGCCGGGTAACCGAGAGCAACGAAACAGAAGGGAGTTATTTCGACGGGGATCCCGCAAACCTGTCGGGACTTTTCAACAAGATCCTGGTGGGGAAATATCCCCAGCCAGACAGAGCCAAGACCCAGGGAGTTTGCCGCGACCAACATGTTCTGGGTTGCTGCGGCACAGTCCTGAGGCCAGAAACCCTCTGCGGGGAGCCCCTCAGTCCTGGAGCAGACCATGATGGCTACGGGTGCCTGAAGGAGCATCTTTGAATATGGGTGGAAGGAGGGTATTGAATCAAGAATTTCTCTGTCTGTTATTACCACGAACTCCCATGGCTGCTGGTTATGAGCACTGGGGGCGCTCATTGCCGCCTTGAGAAGGGTTTCGACCGTTGCTTCGTTGACGGTTTTACCGGAGAACTTTCTTATGCTTCTTCTGGAAAGGATGGCGTCGATGGCTTTGGTCTCCACGATCTTTTCCCCCTTCGATGGAATCTGTTTTCAATCGGATTCCGTGTTCGGCCAGTGTTCCGCTTCAAGGTGAGGATTAGCCGGGTCGACCACCGCTACCTGGTCGAGGCTTGAGTGTTTTGCCCTGAAAAGCGCCGTGTCGGCATTGACCAGAACGGCCTGCTGGGTTATGCCGGAAATAATCCTTGTGACGCCAATGGGGACGGAAGTGAACTCCGGGATCACCTCTCCAACGGATTTTCTGATCCTTCGGGCTATGGAGACGGCAAGGGGTATGTCCCCGCTGTCGAGTATTACGGCGAACTGGTTGCCGCCAAACCTTGAAACCACATCTGCCGAGCGGACACATTCAAGTATTGCGTTGGCTGATTTTTTGAGGAATGCATCGCCTACAAGGTGGCCGTGTGCCTGGCAAACGTTCTGGTAGTCGTCGAGGTCTATGAAAAGCAGGGTTCTATCTGTCTCGTTCTCGATAAGGATCCTCAGCAGGTTATCGGTATACCTTCTGTTGTAGACACCTGTAAGGTCGTCCCTCAGTGCGGCGTCCTCGGCGTTCTTTTTTGCCGTCAGGAGAGAGGAGACGTGGGTTACGTTCATGCGGAGAATATCCAGGAAAAAGTACGAGAAAAGAAGGGTGAAGGAGTATGTCACCACTATATATCCCATCATCATGTCCAGTTCCCTCAGGTGGAGGATGGGGTAATAGAAGCAGGCAGCGTTATAAAGGAGTATCAGGAAGAAGGCAAAACCTTTGGGCTGGATGAAATATGGGCCTATCAGGGTGGAAAAGAGCAGGGTCATTACCTGTCTGAGAAGGATAATCTCCACCGGTATGCCAAGGTGTACAAAGAAAACAGGAAAGGATGAGATCAATATCAGGTTCAGGATCGCGAGCCATGCCAGGGCGGATCGTTTGTGAAAGGGAAACAGCATCGCCGTCGCGGGAGCACACGCAAGGTATGCCAGCGCAAGGGCTCCGTCGATCTTTTGCATGAACGTGTAGCCAAAGAGCACGTCAGTAAGGAACATGGTGGCGAACCATCCCGCAAGCACCAAACAGGTGACCAGCTTTCGTCTTCTCTGCTGTCTCTGGAATTCGACAGCCACCTTGCCCATTTCGACCTGAGTCATGACGGAACCCCCGTATGCAGAGTAAAAACATATTGACCTGACTTACAGAATACTATAGTTCGGTTTGATAATCAAAGAAAGCCCAGTTCATTCTTCAGAGTATTTTTTTGCGAGCAACAGGGCTTCTTTTTTGTTTCTTACCGCGCCTTCAGCGATATGGCAACGTATAGACGAAAGGATCTTTCCGATGAGAGGACCTGGTCCTTTCCCTGCCACCATAATTATATCGTCTCCGGAGACGATGTCGAAGTTCTTCTTGAGGCGAGCGGACCAGATAGCTGTCTTTCTGCGGTTATCGGACCACTGCATTGTCATGTCCATCCGGTCGTCCATGGATATCGAATCTATCAGTCCGGCCAGAAAGAGCCTGTCTATCCACCCTGGACCCATCTCTCTGAAAAGCACCGTGAAAATGTGGCTGTCGAGTTGACCGAAGGTAATATTCCTGTACTTTGCAAGGTTCTCTGTATCCTTGACAAAACGGGACGGCCAGCACCAGGAGGTGCATATCTCCCTTGTCTTGTCCCCTGCCGAGGCCAGAAGGGCAAATGCTCTTATACCTTTGTCGCTGCTCATTTCAGATGCGATCCTAGTCCTGCGGATAGTAATGATCTTTTCGGGTTCTGGAAGTCCGTCCCAGAAAGGAATGACCGCTTCCAGAAGGCCAAGAGATTCGAGTGACCCCACGAAAAGGGCCGGGTTTCCTTCGAGAGACAAAAGGATCTCCCTTCCAGTTCTCTGAAGGTGGACATTCCTGACCTGTGGGGCAGATTGCTTGCATTCGATGGCGGAAGCGGGATCTATCTCAAACCATGGCAACGATGAGGCAAAACGTGCAAGGCGGACGCACCTCAGTGGATCTTCCTCGAGGCGTTTACGAGGGTTGCCGGTGAAGCGAAGAATACCCGAAGCGAGGTCCCTGGTGCCTCCCCACGGATCGATGATACTGCCGTCAGAAGACATGGCCATGGCATTTATCGTCAGGTCTCTCCTGCCCAGGTCCTCTTCCAGGCTCTTGCCGTGATAAGACGAAAGGTCTATACGGGATTTGCCATGGGTCAGGATCGCTGAAACATCCGGAGGTCTGCCGACCAGTTTTGATTCCGGCCAGATCTCGATAACTGATGCCAGAGAGGCCGACGTAGTGATATCGGCATCTCTAATGTCATGGCAAAGCAGGAGATCCCGAACCGCGCCTCCGACGACGGCAGCACGGTGCCCCATGGTTTCCAGTTTTTTTACTGCTTCAAGCGCAGCAGCAAGAGGCTTGTCCATTGCTATCACCCTCTGGGGCAATTTTATACCCTTCCAGATGAGAGCGATATTATTGGAACAGAGGGATCGAGAGATGCTATATTTATCCCGAGCCTGAATTTTTGGAAAAAAGGGGGATTATTTTTGTTCGCCTTATGGATGGCCTCAATAATTTTGTTCATGGTCTCCCTGTTTTTTGACAGGGGCAGATCCATGCAGGCTGTCAGGAACGCCTGGGACCTCTTCCTGAAGATTTTGCCCATGTTTCTGGCGGTGCTTGTCCTTACTTCACTGAGCCTGGGATTTGTAAGCGAGAAGTTCCTTACGGATATCCTGGTCGGAAAGGGGCTCTTTGTCGGAACCGCCATCGCAGCTATGGCAGGCTCGGTGGCTGCCATACCCGGCTTCGTTGCGTTTCCCCTGGCCGGGATACTTGCCGCCCGGGGGGTGCCCTACACTGTTCTGGGGGCCTTCACAACTACGCTGATGATGGTGGGAGTCGTCACTTTCCCGCTCGAAAAGGGATATCTGGGAACAAGGGTTGCCCTGGTAAGAAACCTTGCGGGTTTCGCGACGGCCATTATTGTATCAATGGTCATAGGGGTCTTCTTCGGTGAAGTATTGTGAAAAGAGGTAAATTGATAAGGGCGTGCCTTCTTTACGGGGGCTTTGGGCTTTTCAGTCTGTTTTCTTTTTGTTCCGGTTACGAGCCCGGTTTGAGGAGTATTGAAAACCTCAAGTCCTTCGTGGTTACCATGGCAGGGATATTGCCTCCCGCATTCCTTCTGGTGGGGTTGTTCAATGCCTGGGTGAAACGGGAGGTGGTTGAGAGACACCTTGGTGAAAACGCCGGATTCCTGGCATATTTCTGGGCTATTCTTCTTGCCGGAACCATGGTTGGGGGTCTTTTCGTGGCTTTCCCTCTCTGTCATGTACTTCGGAAAAAAGGCGCATCCCTGGCTGTGATCTTCACGTTCCTGAGTGCTTCGGCCATATGCCGTGTCCCCATGACCATATTCGAGGCCTCGTTTCTTGGGCTGAAATTCACGATAATACGTTACGCTGTATCGATTCCCCTGATTATTCTTTCTTCTCGAATAATGGCGTCATGGCTCGGAGAAGGGTTCGTTATATCCGACGGCAAAAAGTGACCCGCATTATTTCCGTCAATCCTGGAAGGAGGAAAGTGCCTGGGCGAATTTGCGAACGTTCCTGATGTGGGTTGCGATCATCGGTTCTATTTGCCCTCTGCCGACCGAACGGCAGTTGTTCAGGTAAATATTCCTCAGTTCGATGCTTTCTTTCATTCCAGTCGCAAGTCCGTGAGGTAGAATACCCATAACCGCAAGGGTTTCAAACTTCCCGGCCGGGCCGCCCGATCTCTGATCATGCAGTTTTGACGATATTACATGCGATGCCAGTTCGATACATAGCTGGAGGCTTTGTCCAATTTCAAGGGCCACAACTTCGTCAGGCTTTCCTTCAGAGGATTTCTGCCCCGACTCGAGCCTTGAAATGCATCTTTCCAGAGATCCGAGTTTCCTTTCGATACAGATCCTTTCTGTTGACACGTTCATACCCCCCTTATTATCTGCTTCCCCAGTACATTTCGGGAGGAAGTTCCGGTTTAAGTTCCCTGTCGAAAAGAGCTTCCAGCATTTTCTCCGGTTCGATACCATTATAAAGGATCCCGTATACTGCCTCAGTCAGCGGCAACTCCACGCCCATCTTTCTGGCATGCCTTGCCAGGGCATCAACAGTATAGGCTCCCTCCGCGACCTGGCCCAGTGAATCCATGGCTTCCTGAAGGGTCATTCCCTCCCCTATGGCCTTTCCAAGGCGATAATTCCGGGAAAGTGTGCTGAAGCACGTGACCATGAGGTCTCCAACTCCGGCCAGACCGGCCAGGGTGAGAGGGTGAGCTCCGCTTCTGGCTCCAAGTCTCATAACCTCGGCAAGACCCCTGCTGGCGAGGGCAGCAAGGGCGTTGCTGCCCATGTCGCGCGCGCTGGCGATACCTGCCGCGATAGCGATAACGTTTTTAACGGCCCCCCCGATCTCCACACCTGCGACATCGTCGCTGGAGTAAGCCCGGAAAAGATTTCCGGAGAATATCTCCTGCCACTTTTCTGCCTCTCCGGTAACAGACGAGGCTACGACGACAGCGGTCGGCTTGCCCGCTATGACCTCTTCGGCATGGCTGGGCCCCGAGAGGATGCTGTAAACGCATCCAGGTATCACCGAGGCTGCTATCTCGCTTATCCTCTCCCCGGTTGCTATCTCTATGCCCTTTGCGACATTGCAGATTCTGACGTTCTCTGGCCAGAAAGCCGCCACCTTGCCGAAAAATTCCCTGACAGCCTGTGTGGGTACCGCGCATACATGATAATCCGATGCAGAAACCGCCTCTTCAAGATTCGACGAGGCCGAAAGTGCCGGGCAGAGATCGCAGGAGGAGAGGTAAAAAGGGTTTCTCCCCGTGGTATTGATTGCCCTTGCCTGGTCATCCCTTCTGCACCATAGAGTTGTATCGTGTCCTTTTCTTGAAAGAAGATCGGCAAGGGCCGTGCCCCAGCTTCCGGCTCCGTAAACAGTGATTTTCTTCATCTTTTCTCCTTCATCATAAATCTTTGCCCAGGATGGACTCGTTCCAGTCGAACCAGCAATAGTTCTGCTCCGGTTTGGATATTTCCGTCATAGAGAAGGGAAAATCGCTGGCGAAGACGATGTCTTTCCCCGACTGGAATTTGAGAAGCTGCCGATCTCCCTTTTTGGCAAAAGCCTTGCCGTCGTAAATGCCGATGAAATTGGAGCAGAAACATGAAAGGGTCTCAGGAAAAGGGAGATCCATGTCCACTATCATCCGGGCTATGAACTCGCTGTCGGTTTTGTCCCCTATAACCCTGCTTAGAGAGGACATATGCGTCTCGTTACCATTGACCGCCATTACAAGGTGGTGTTTGCCATCAATAACGAAGGGGTGGCAATTTTCGTCCCTGATGGATCCTGTGCTGGCCTCCCTGGAGTGGAAGACGGCCCAATCGTACTCTCTCCCTTCGAGGATAGCCGCCGCTCTTTCGGGTTGCATGTCCACGGCTCGCTCGTAGTGAAGGATCTCGCCATCGCCAAACAGGACTACGCCGTTGCCGTTGCCACCGTCCCTGAGTTCCAGCCCCCGCAGGAAAGCCGAAAGTGTTCTGCACCCGGGCGTCTCTTCCAGCCTTTCTATAAGTCTCGAAACGCCCGATCTGTTAGCCAGAAGCATCCTGCACAACGGGATCACCCCTTTTTGGAGCAAGTTATCGCTCTTGTGATGTCAATCATATAACAGTGAATGCCCGAATAGAAGCACCTGTTTCGGGAACATGGTGATAAAATAATCCAGTGTGATAATAAGACGATGGAACAAGAGGGTGGCTTTGTGGAAAGAAATACCGTTCTGGAATATATCAGGATGGTCGACCAGGCTGGGACAGTAGAAGAGGCCTGCGCAATGGCTGTCGAAGCCATAGCAGGTTTTACCCGCTTTTCCAACCCCTCGTTTTTCCTCCTGAATCCCGGTAGCGATTCCCTGGAACTGGTTGCCCATCACGGTTTCACACCTGGAACTCTTTCAATCCCCCGGGGTGAGGGGATCTCCTGGAGAACTCTCGAAAAGGGAGAGACAGCCCTGATTGAGGATATCTCGAAGGTCGATGATTACCTTCCCGGCCTTGAGGGATCATGTTGCGAGATCAATGTTCCGGTGGTGTGGCGGGAAAGAAAGATAGGGGTATTCAGCATAGAATCAAAGGTAAGTGGCGCCTTTTCCCCCGATGATGTACATTTTGCCAATCTGCTTGCCGCCATTCTCGGGAGCGTGATCGTTCACCTGGAAACAGAGAACCGCCTGAGCGAAAGTCTCAGGTCGCTGGAATCCACAGCAAGGTACAGGTCCCTGTTCCTGGAAATATCAATGGAATTTTATTCCATGACCGACAGAGGAGAATTTCTTGAAAGAGTAGTCAGGATGTTGTCGGAGGTAATGAAATACGACAAGGTGTATCTTTTCCTCAGACAGACAAGAAATGGGCCACTGCAACTCAGGGCGTACAGTGGGAAGGATATTGGTGAAAAGGCGATAAGAGATGTAGTGGAAGGCGGCAGAGGCCTGACAGGAAAGGCGATAAGGACCGGTGAAGCAGTTTTCTGCAACGATACAGGAAATGACCCCGATTTCTATCTTGACGACGAAAAAACCCTTTCCGAGGCCGTTCTCCCCATACGTTCGGGGGACTACCTGTGGGGAGTTCTCGTGGTCGATGAATACGAAAGGGGCGCATTCGAGGGAGAGGAGAAAGAACAGCTCAGGATCCTGACCGGGATGATGGGTGTAGCTCTGGATAATATCGACCAGATGATGAGGATCAGGGAGGATCTCGACCTGATGGAAAGACTTCACGGAATAATCGCGTCTGTTGCCGGGGAGCGCGATATCAGGGCAATGTGCAGTGAGACCGTGAGGCTTTTGAACGTTGACACAAAATACAATTTTGTCAGTATTCAAGAAATTGTCTCCGAAAAAACCGGCGAGAGCAGGGTCATCGCCAGCCGCGCTGAAGAGGGGGCCTCGGGGTATACCCTTGTAGAACAGAATGTCCTTCTCAAGAAAGGAGGATGGGGCCTGGTAGGGGAGGCGGCAAGGAAGAGGAGCCTTCTCAACGTCCCCGATGTTCGGAAGTCGGAACTCTACGTTCCGCTGAGTGACAAGACCCGGTCTGAACTCGACGTGCCGATTGAGTTTGACGGGAGAATCTACGGTATTCTCTCTGTGGAAAGCGAACATCTCTTTGCCTTCGAGGAAAAGGACGAGAGAGTGATGTCGATCCTTGCCAGACATCTCGGGGCGTTGTGGGCTCATAATGAACTTCTTGAACGGACCGAAAGGCAGGCAATGCAGGATCCGCTCACGGCCCTCTGGAACCGCCGATTCTTCTTCGACAGGCTCGATGCCGAGACTTCACGATGCGCCAGGTATGGCTGTATTTTCAGCATAGTGATGATAGACCTCAGGAACTTCAAGATCGTCAACGACAGATTTGGCCATCCTGCGGGCGACAGGGTCCTGATAGAGATCGCCTCATTCTTCCAGAGATCTTTGAGGGAATGCGACGTAGTTGCAAGGTACGGTGGAGACGAGTTTGTAATCCTTTTCCCGGAGACCGATTTTGCCGAGGTTTCGCGCATCATGGAGCGAATGGAAGAAAACCTGAAAAATCAGAAACTCTGCGTCGAATCGGTTGAAGTACTTTTCGATTGCGGCATTGCTTCCTATCCCGCGGACGGCAAGGATGGAAGGGCCCTTGTTCAGGTGGCGGACGAAAGGTTATACAGTGGGAAAAATGCCGCGAAGAAAAACTGCAAGGGCGGTTCCAGGTGAAGCACTCCCGCAATCTCTTCGTCTTGCCTGATCCACTTCCGCAAGAAGAACTTTTCGAGACCCTGATCCCTGATTCCTGTGTAAGGATAGAGAGGATAGTTTCCTCGGGGCAATCAACCCCGGCCGGGTCCTGGCTCGAGCAGGATGATGATGAATGGGTCGTTCTCCTCCAGGGAAAGGCCGTTATTGAATATCCCGAAAACATAAAAGCCGAACTGGAACATGGAGACTGGATATTCATTCCCGGCCACACCAGACACCGCGTTGCCTGGACATCCTCCGATCCCCCCTGTATCTGGCTGGCTGTCCACGGCAGGCTCAGAAAATAGAAAAGGGGCCGGGCCGCCGGGCCCAACCCCCTGAAGCAAAGGCTTTTTCAGTGCTACCTGCCTCCGAGAAGTATGCTCTCCGGGGACCTGTCACCGAGAGTCTCGGCCTTGTCGCCCCTCTCAAGGGGTATCCCCCTGATGATGGAACATACGCTGTACTGGGGCTTGACTTCCACGACTGAAAGAATCGCCATGTATATCTTCTCAGCGTCGAGAACTGTGCCATCCATCGCCGTGATGGTCGCACCCTCGCGGTAGGCCGCAAGGAATGTTCCAGGAGTAAGGCTGGAGTTGTTGCTCCCGGCATCCACCATGACCTGGGGACCGTTTGCCTGTATCACATTGAAGGTCTCCGACCTGGCAGGCAGGGATGAGGGTATCTCCTTGAACCTCTCGACGAGTTTGAGCACGGCCTTGTGTGTGGCGCCAGCCATGACTCCCCCGACCTTTCCGCCGCCAAAGACAGCTCCGTCGTATGCGACTCCGCCAAGGGTCTGGTTGGAAGCCCCCTGCTCGCGTGCCACCATTTTTATCTCTCCCGTCTGGGCGTCGATGGCGCGGGTGTCAATGGTCACGTAGGCGGTGTGGGAGCCAATGGCAACGCCTCCGGGGAGGCCTGGGAGAGGAACCGCTCCTCCCGCGGCTTCATGGCGGAACTCGGTTATAGATCCGGTGATTATAAGTTCCACACCGAGAAGTTTTCCCATTTTTACAGCCGTTGAGGGGTCGATGGCTCCTGTCGCGGCCATGTTCTGCTCCATAAGGAGAGTGTCGATCTTTGATCTCTCGATTATGGTAAACAGATCAGTATTGAAAAGTTCCGTGACGAGCATGTCTGTTATTGCTCTTGCCGGAGCCCCGGAGTAGGCGGCGTCCTCGAACTCGATTACTGCTATCCTGGTCTTCGCCGCGGCAGGAGCCGCGATGAGAGAGAGAGCCACGGTAACCAGCAACAGGCCTTTTGCGTATTTTTTCAGACTCATTTGTTTTCTCTCCTTTTATTTATGGTTACAGGCAGATACATCATACCAGTCCCGGTGAAGGGATTCTACGGGGTGGACCTGATGTCGTTCCCTCCAAGGCGTTTCACGGCATACATCAGGTCATCTGCCCTTCCGGTGAGGGTTTCTATGGTGTCGCCATTTCTGAAAGATGATATTCCGAAACTTCCTGTTATGGGTCCAAACCCGTCGTGATCAAGTTCTTCGAGAAGTTTTCTGAGTTTTTCCGCCAGCCCCTTTGCCTTTTCCAGCGGGGCCGGCGTCGCGAGAATGAACTCATCCCCTCCCCACCTTGCGGCCATATCAGAGGAGCGAATGCTGTCGCTGATCGAAGTTGCAATCTGTAAAAGGGCCCTGTCGCCGACAAGGTGTCCCCGGCTATCGTTGAGTTTCTTGAAATTATCCAGATCCAGCATTACCAGAGATAGAGGTGTTTCGTATCTGGATGCTTTTGCGATCTCTCTTGCCATTATCTCCTCAAAGTGCTGTCTGCTCAGAAGCCCTGTTACCTTGTCCGTCGTCGCCGAAAGGAAGAGTTCCCTGTTCAGCCTCCTCAATTCATTTTCAGCCTCAATTCTTTCGGTGATATCCCGGCAAATGCCCTGATGTAATATTGTTCCTTCATCAGTCCGGATGTAGCGGGCATAATCCTCCATCCAGATAATTTTCCCGTCTTTCCTCCTGAGACGATATGTCTCGGTCTCTTCGTGAAAACCGCTGTTGATCTCTCTCATGCCGGAGAATCGGGTTCTCTCCTCTTTTTGGACGTAAAGGTCGGTGGGGATATGGATTTTCTTTATTTCTTCGAGGCTTCCGTAACCAAGCATCCGGATCATGGCAGGGTTGGCCTCAACGAAATAACCTTCCTCCGTGGTTGTGTAAAAACCGTTAGGCATGGTATTGAAAAGATCCCTGTATTTTGCCTCGCTTTCCCGGATGGATTTCTCGGCCTTTTTTCGGTCTGAAATGTTCCTGTAGATTCCGTAGGAGTATCTTTTTCCCTCTCTTATGCTTACGGGAATACCGAGAAAAGATACATCAATGGTTGATCCGTCTTTTTTCCTGCGGGTCGATTCGTTGGAAATGCTGTTTCCCATAAGGGTGGTGCGGGTCAGTTCCCTGGCCTCCTCGAGATAATCCGAATCGCCGGCTACAAGGTCGTCAATGTTCCTGCCGGAGACCTCTTCGGTGGAATAACCGAACATTTCGCAGAACATGGGGTTGGCCCTGATTATGGTTCCGTCTCCCTCGCAGAGGACTATTCCCTCCGAAGCATTCTCGAAAAGGGCGCTGAGGGACTCTCGCTCAAAGGCAAGAGCCTCCTCCATGATCTTGCGATCCGTTATGTCCCTGCCGACGGACTGGATCTCTACAAGTTCGCCGCTGTCGCTGAATATCCCCTGGTCGGTCCACTCCTGCCATCGAACCTCTCCCGAGGACATTATTACCTTTTCCTGACCTGTCTTGGCGGGGTTTTCGGGGGAGAGGGACCTGAGTTTCGAGTGAACCAGGGGGATAAACTCGGGCGAAACATGATCAGCGAAGGACTTGCCAATGGCTTCTTCAGGTTCTATATGGTGGTACTGGCAGTATGCCCTGTTGGCATATGTAACCGTAAGGTCGGGTGTGAAACGGAGGATCAGTTCCGGGTGGGCTTCGAGTATCCCCCGAAGTTTGGATTCGGCTATTCTTGCTGCCTCATCCCGCTTGCGGAATTCCGTCAGGTTCCTGTATATCCACATCGAACCGGCAAGGTGGTCTCCAGTCCTTACAGGGAAGGCAACAACGAAAACAGGGAAGGAGGTTCCATCTCTTCTCTGGCGAACAGTCTCAGACTGAATAAAACCGGAACGGCGGAATTCCTCACTGAGGGCCCTGGCTTCATCGAGGTTTTCGCCCCCACTTACAACCAGGTCATCTAGAAGTCTCCCTATGGCCTCGTTTCTCTCGTAGCCGAAGATCCGGCAAAACTCGTCGTTGACAAGGACAACCCTTCTTGACTGGTCGCAAAAAACCAGCCCCTCGGGGGATATCTCGAACAGTGTCCTGTAAAGGGAATTCTCTTCTGATCCCATATTTCGTTCAGGATTATCAGGAATCAAAGGTTTTCTCCTCTCCTGTCAGTGGAAGGGCAGGATAAACATACTGATTATATCATTATTCTTATCGCCCGTGTTTTTTCGAAAGAAATATAGAGAAGGTTGAGGTAATAATCGTTAATTTTTGATATAGTCTGGTATAGACTTTCACTGAGGCGGTGATTCCGCCCTCGGAATATGAAAAAAGCGAAGGGGAGAGGGTAATGAAAACGCAGATCAACACCGTAAGCGCAATGGAGATCCTTGACTCGAGGGGGAACCCGACGGTCCGGACGTGGTGCGGGCTTTCTGACGGAACCGTCGTTTCGGCCTCCGTTCCTTCCGGTGCCTCCACGGGGGAGAACGAGGCGGTGGAGCTCCGTGACGGGGACAAGGGGCGCTACGGAGGCAAGGGTGTTCTTAAGGCAGTGCAGAACGTAAATGATATTATTGCCCCGAAGATCAGGGGGATGGATCCGTCCCGACAGGAAGATATTGACCGGATGATGATAGAACTGGACGGGACTCCCAACAAGGGCAGACTGGGAGCCAATGCCATACTGGGTGTTTCCATGGCAGTTGCCAGGGCGACGGCGCTCTCTCTCGGAGTTCCTCTTTACGAATACCTTGGCAAAAGAGAAAAGTATCCCATTCCGGTTCCGATGATGAATATCCTCAATGGCGGCAAACATGCCGATAACAGCGTGGACTTCCAGGAGTTCATGGTCATGCCCACAGGCGCCCCAACCTTTGCCGAGGCTCTCAGGTATGGCGCTGAGACCTTCCATGCCCTGAAAAAGATCCTGTCGGGAAGAGGTTACGCGACAAGCGTGGGCGATGAGGGAGGTTTCGCGCCCAACCTTGGCAGCAACGATGAGGCATGCGAGGTGATCGTGGAAGCCATTGAGGCAGCGGGCTATACTCCCGGCAAGGATATCTCCCTGGTTCTTGACCCGGCTGCCAGCTCCTTTTATCAGAACGGGGCCTACGATCTTTCCAAGTCGGGACAGGGGCGAAAGAGCAGTTCCGAGATGACAGCACTTTACAGAGAATGGATAGAAAAGTACCCTATCGTCTCCATCGAGGATGGCCTTGACGAGAATGACTGGGAGGGTTTCGTCCATCACACGTCTGTCCTGGGTGGGAAGATCCAGATAGTCGGCGACGATATTTTCGTAACCGATCCCAGGTTTGTCCAGAGGGGGATAAGTGAGAAGGCCGCAAACTCGGCCCTGATAAAACTGAACCAGATAGGTACAGTGACGGAGACCGTGGAGACGATAGAACTGTGCCGCAAGGCGGGTTGGGGCTTCGTGATCTCCCACCGCAGCGGCGAGACAGAGGACTCATTCATCGCGGATTTTGCCGTCGCGATGGGTGGAGGGCAGATCAAGACCGGTTCGGCTTGCAGGAGCGAGAGGATCTGCAAATACAATCGTCTCCTCGAAATTGAGAGGGAACTGGGGGAAAAAGCCTTTTTTGAAAATCCCTTATCCAGGAACTGACGGGATGATCCCTGGAATATTGCCGGCAGCGCTTCATTGGCATTATTCCAGGGATTTTCTTCCCAGGGCGTGGAAGATCGGAGCCATCGATGTTTCCGGGAAATCCAGCAGCGCCTTCCCCGTGGTCGCCCTCAGGTAGTTGTCGACCCACCAGAACACGTTCTGCCTGCGGATGCCTGCCCTTAATCGGCGCATCCGCGCTTTTTTTTCGTCCGGGGGCATTGTCACTGCCTCAAAAAGAGCCCTTTCTATTCCGTAGATGTCATAGGGGTTCACCAGAACGGCATCGCGCTGCATCTGTGTGGCGCTCCCCGCGAACTCGCTGAGGATCAGAACAGCATCGTCTGCCGTCTGGCATGCGCAGTATTCCTTCGCAACGAGGTTCATCCCGTCCTTCAGGGGAGTTACCAGGGCTACATCGGCGAGCCTGTAATATGCCACCAGTTCCTCCCTGGGTACCGGTTTGTACATATAGTGGACAGGGACCCATCCCGGTGATGAGAACTCTCCGTTTACGGAACTCACCAGTTTTTCGATCTCGTCCTTCAGTTCGTGATATGCGGGAACGTCTTCCCTGCTCGGGACCACGATCTGGACGAAAGTAATCCTGTTAAGGTATTCCGGGTGATCCTTGAGAAACTTCCTGAAGGCCTTTATTCTCTGGGGTATCCCCTTGGTATAGTCAAGCCTGTCAACCCCGAGGACGACTACCTCTCGAGAGATGCTCTTCCTGAGTTCCTTGAGAGTTTCACAGGCTTCCCTGGATTTTGCGGTCTTCCTGAAGGACCTGTAGTCTATGCTGATAGGCATTGCCGCGACCTGCATTTGTCTTCCTTCTGCGGAAGCTCTGATCACGGGTCCCCTCCCGGACACCTTTGCGTCCGGGAAGAGAGCTTTCAGACAGTCCGTGAAATTTCTTCGGTCCCTCGGAGTCTGGAAGCCCACAAGTTCGTAATCCAGGAGATCCCTCAAAAGGTCGTCCCGCCAGGGCAGCTTCAGAAAGATGTCAGGGGCGGGAAAAGGTATATGAAGGAAAAACCCGCAATGTCTGTGAATATCGGATTCCTTGAGTATTCGGGCCACGGGTATCATCTGGTAGTCATGGACCCATACAAAATCTTCCGTCCTGGTGTGTCGGGAGACCGCCCGGGCGAAGCAGCCATTCACCTTCCTGTAGGCGTTCCAGTACTCGGGCTCGAAGCGGCACATGGTCTGAAGATCATGAAAAAGCGGCCAGATCACCTCGTTGGAAAAACCGTAGTAGAAAGAATCCACATCCTCTCTGGATAAAAGAACGGGAAAAACCCTGTAACCCGCCCTGTCGGATGCTGGTCCCAAGATCTCCCGCAGCGTTTTCATGTTCACAATATCGGCTGTTCCCGTCCATCCGATCCAGATACCTCCTCTGTCGCGGAGAACGGGAGTCAGCGCCGAAACGAGCCCCCCTGAAGAAGGCAGGACCTTCCAGTTTTCGTCTGATCTCTCCAGTTTCAGGGGGAGCCTGTTCGAGACTATCGCGAGTCTTCCCTTGACCTTCATCGGGTCTACACCTTCCTGGGCCTTCGCCGTGAGCCTGACCGGGAACGCTTTTCCCACAGGGGTTTCTGGAGCCTGTAACTCGCCTCGAAGGATTTGAAAAGATCAAGGTATTCTTCCAGGTACCTGGACATCAGGAACTTCTCCTGTACCGTTTTGCGCGCCTTTTCTCCCATTTTCCTCCCGAGGTCCGGGTCCTTGAGGAGCATCACTATCCTTTCGGCCGCTTCATTGACAGAATCTACCAGAAAACCGTTCTCTCCATCGGTGATCTGGTGTTTTATACCCCCCACATTGCCTCCGATGACAGGTTTGCCCTTCCACATAGCTTCGGTCACGGTCAGCCCGAAGCCTTCCCTGATCGACTTTTGCAGTATTACCGCCGCCCTGCGCTGGAGGGCGTTGACAAGAGCCGTGTCCTCAACGGTGAGCATCATTATTCCCTCTTCCTCGAGTTCCTTCAGTTCGTTAAATATTTCCAGGCCCTCGGGGTCGTCGGATGCAATATTCCCGAGGAGGATCAGGTTGCAGTCGACCTCACGACGGGCTATCTTGAAGGCCTCGATCACCCCCGCGGGGTCCTTCCACCTGTCGAAACGTGAGACCTGAACGATCAGCGGCTTGTCGTCGGGAATGTTGTATTTCCTGAGCCTTTCGTCTATCTCTTCTTCGGAGAACTCGCGGTTCTTGATGCTGAATGGATCTATTGCCGGTTTTATGAAAACCAGCGGGGTGTCCATCTCCTGCCTGTATTCGGGTATGCTGAAGACGGCGGCATCGTACCTGTTGAGATAGTTCCTTATATAGGGCCACAATTTTTTGTTGGGGCTGGAAAGGTCGACGTGGCACACCCATATCCACGGTCCCTTCTTGTGATAGTGTCTCACCATTGGGAGCGGCTGGGGGTCATGAACCACAACAATATCGTGATCGATATGGTTGCGGAGCACGTTCTCGAAAACCACATGTTCGTATATCCTGAACTTTTTCCAACTGAGGTTGATATCTCCGCCCTGGAGGGCGTTGTGCATCTTCTTGGTGACGCTGAAAAAGTCGGGAGAGCCCTGGATCACCCTCCACCCCATCTGGACTCCCGCCAGGTTTGCGAGCAGGCTCATTGAGCCGAGTAGTTCTGCCACACCCCCGCCATAATATGTGGAATTGATGTGGACTATCCTTCTGTCAGACAACTTCTCAGCCTTCAGAAGGATCCTCTCGACGGCTTCAGTGCCAATGAAGGGTTCGTAATGTTCTAACCGGGCGATGTATGGAAGCCCCATTCCTGATCACTCCTTTCCTGGGGTTTTCGTAAAAAATGGATCAGGGGAAAATGAGGACTGTCGAATCGTTTTGAGATATTGAATGACTGTATTTCGAGGGGCGAAGAAGCAGGGAAACGGAATACCCATTATTATAGGACAATTTTGCGAAATTGCGAAATACCTCGCCCGCAAGGGCTCAATCTATGGCAAAATGAACCAGGAAAATTATTTAACTGGCCATTGTTCCTGGCAAAGAGAGGTTTTTATTCTGTCTATAGTTGGTTTGGGTTGCATGATCCTTGCGGCTTTTTTCTTTGGCTCCCTGGGGCCTGCCGAGCGTATAGCCTTTGAGCACGGTGTTACTCCGGCGGGAGTATCTGTTGTCAGGGCCGTCGCGGGAGCTTTTGTCGTAACCCTGTATGCCTTATTCCGGGATCCCGGGGCTCTGGTTCCCGGTTTCAGAGATGCCTGGAAATATGCTCTTGCTGGTCTCTTCGGTGTAGTTTTTGTGTACTATCTCTCCAATATTGCCTTCGTTACCATACCTGTTGGCCTCACCGTTATCCTGTTCTACACAAATCCGATCTGGACCATGGTCGGTTCCGCCCTGATGGGGAAGGAGCGTTTCACCCTTGCCCGCCTCGCTGCCCTGCTGGCCGGTTTCTCCGGAGTATGGCTCGCCGTGGGGGGAGCGGGGGGCCGCGCGGGTGGGTCACTCGATCCCGTGGGTGTTGCCGCGGCAGTGATCTCCGGAGTGGGATACTCGGTCTATATGCTCAACAGCAGGTACGGAACCGGCAAGAGAGAGCCCTTCAAGACCTTCGTCCAGATGTTCCTCTGGGGGGCAGCGATAATGACTGCAATAGCCCTTTTCAGAGGAGAGATGCCGGTTTTTCGGGGAATGCCATCCACCGCGATCCTCTCCCTGGGACATCTGGTTGTATTCCCCACGATCCTTTCATACGCTCTTATATCCTATGCGCTGAAATATCTTCCAGGCACTGTAGCCTCGATCACTTCCATGTCGGAGATTCTTTTCGCCGGATTGATAGCCTGGGCCCTTCTCGGAGAGGTGCCATCGGGGGGTCAGGTCCAGGGGGGCGCCCTCATTGTTTTCGCGGTGATGCTTCTTCTCGTGGAAGGCAATATCCGGGCCGGTTGCGGAAAAGAGAGGGTGAAGGACCAGCCCTGAGGGTGATCCTTCACCGGTAATTACTCCTAGAAGAGGTTCTGTGCCAGGGCCCTGCCGTCAGTGAACCGGACGATCACCCTGTAGTTGGACGGGTTTGCGCTCAGTTTGCCGTTGTCCGCGAGCCAGAGGTGGAGATCTGTGTTGCCCGAGACCGATTTTGTGATCGAACCGTCTGTCTTTGATATAACCGGTCCCGTCGGATTTTCTGTTACGGCAATATGCCATATTCCGTTACCGGGGATAGTGTCCCAGTCTCCGCCTTTGCCATCGAGGGATTCAATGGTTATGGATCTGATGATCCCCTCGAGAGAAAGTAGCCTGAGCCTTATGTGGGCATCGGGATTCGCGTCAAGGCCGCTTCTAATGTCGGCCGGTTCCCCCTTGCCCAGGATATTCCTGGGTCCCTTCCCCATGTAAAAGGCCTTTACGCTGTTTGATATCTGTATTGTTTCCGCTTTTGACTGTTGTTTCTCACTGGAAGGATCTTCCGTTCCCCGATCTATGGTCCTCTCGAAAGTCCTGCCGTCACTGAAGACCGCGATTATCCTGTAACGGTTCGCGATCGTTGACAGTGATCCGTCATCGGCCAGCCACAGGTTCATCTCCATTGTGCCTTCGACAGGTATCGAGACGGAGCCCTGGGGGGAGTTGAGGATCTTGCCTGTATTGTCAGTAACGGCGGCCAGTGGTTTCCCGTTGCCGGGAAGTGTGTCCCATTCGCCGGGGGCACCGTCAAGGCCTCTGATAATAAGGCTTATGATTGTTCCGCGGGCGGAGATCCGGGCCGAAACCTTCCAGTCCGGCTTGCCGTCACCGCCAGGCGACTCGCTCCTGCCGACAAAATCCCCGGAGGATGGAGGAAAGAGGAAGGCAGAGAGGAACCCCTCTTCACTGGAAGGTTGCGCTGAGGAAGCCTCTGTAGAGGCTGTCTCCCTGAGTATGGTTCCGTCGATGAAGCGGATGATAACCTCGAACCTTGTCTTGCCGCCGGCTACGGCTCCGTTGTCGGCCACCAGCAGGTCCATAACAGTATCTCCCTCAACGGCGAAACGGACGCTTCCGTCGGGCCTGTTTTTCAGGCTGTCGTTCATGAATACCGCGATACCCCAGACTCCATTTCCCGGTATGGTGTCCCACATGGCGTTGGCTCCATCGATGTTGCGGATCGTTATCTGGTCAATTACAGAAATTGTCGAGAAAGAGACCCTGAAATGAGCGTCGTCGAGTCCATCGGCGACGATGGCCTCACTCTTTCCGGCAACGTCCGCGGGCCGGATACCGTATAGAAATGCTTTCATGGCATCAGTTCCTGTTTCCTGGACCTGAGTTTCCGGGGTGAACATCTCGGGTATACCCTTTATCTCTGCCTTTGCAGTTGCCGTACTGCCATCGATAAATTTTACCGAAACCTCGTATTCCCTGGTCAGTGAGAATGCCGTCCCGTCATCGGATACGTAAAGGTTCAGCGTAGCGAAGCCGAGAAAGGGGACGATAGGCATCCCCGAACCGGTTGAGATGGTTTTGCCAGTAGCGTCTTTAACAACGATACCCCACTTTTCATTGCCGGCGACAGTGTCCCATTCCCTCACACCATCGACGGCTTTCAGAGAAACGTCGGTGATCGCTCCTATACCTTTGATCGAGACCGAAAGATGCACGTCGGGTTTGCCGTCCGGTTCTGATGATTCCTCCATTCCAAGGAGATCCTCCTGTGCGGATCGAAAGGAGAATTCGGTTATCTCACCCATTGCCCCCCATGCCGTGCCCGATACGAGCAAGGGCAAGAGGAAAGTCAAAAACAGTGTCCTGAAAAAACGGGTTTTCATGATGCTCTCCCTCCGTCTGGTTTCTGAAATAAAGATTTACTTGATTAATCAGATTCAGTATAACATGAAGAAGTGGCGGTACCGATGGTTACCGTCCATCCGAAGCGGCCTTGAGGATCTCCCTGCAGAAAGAGGGAAGGTCCGACGGTCTTCTGGAGGTAATTATCCTTTCGTCGCTGATCACTTCCCTGTCGATCCATTTTGCTCCCGCAAGGATCATGTCGTCCTTCAGGCTGGGATAACTTGTGACTTTCTTTCCGGAGAGAATGCCGCAGGAAACAAGAAGACTTCCCGCATGACATATTCCCGCAACGAATCCTCCGGAGGAATATGTCCTTTTTACGAGACCGATGATGTCAGGTGACATTCTGAGTCTGTCGGGGGCCCAGCCTCCTGGAACCACGATCCCAAGCAGCGTTTCGCCTGTGATGCCTCCCGCATCGTAAGGAGCCTCTACGGTGGTACCGTATTTTCCCTTGTAGACTGTCGGAGCTGCCGGTGCAACTACAATGGATTCGTATCCGGCCTCCTGAAGCCGGTAGAAGGGGTACCAGAACTCGATGTCGTGGAAATCGTTTTCGACCAGAACCGCGATCTTTGAAGTCATTCCCGAACCCTCCTTTCCTGAGGACAGATCTTTTTGTCTTCCCCATTATAGAATAACTCCCTGATGCCGGGGCAAACACTCCAGGGGGAAATGGTGTAAAATATGTTTCAAGAAGTCTCCTTTTCGGGGGTCTTCCAGATCGAATCGCCGCGGCGGTCCTTCCGCCGCTTTTTGTTGTTATTGCAGGATAAGGAGAGGAAGCGCAAATGGAGAAGAAATCGGGAGAACTCTCTTTCGGCAAG
>Ga0116151_10001481_pt1 | contig 22001 bp, 17 predicted proteins | sample AD_UKC117_MetaG_FD_89893 | JGI IMG/M metagenome (GOLD analysis project Ga0116151, IMG submission 89893) | Active sludge microbial communities of municipal wastewater-treating anaerobic digesters from Hong Kong - AD_UKC117_MetaG | ecosystem: Engineered > Bioreactor > Anaerobic > Digestate... | reverse complement strand
GTGAAGTCGTAACAAGGTAGCCGTATCGGAAGGTGCGGCTGGATCACCTCCTTTTAGGGAGTAGATAAATTATCTACTTTGTCGTAACGTTTTTTCATAGTAGAGTACCCCTTGAACGAAAAAACGAATAGCCGAGAAGAAGAACTCGGCTTAAAAGAAAAACCTTCAAACCCAAAACTGTGTTTGTCTAACTTTACTATCTCTTGTTCAAGCGTTTTCCCTTGCAAGTTCCCCTTGCATAGGGGCTATTTTTTTATTCCGAGACTTTTTCATTAATCCCTAACTAACTTACCGTAAATGAAAAATGCTCGGGTAAAATTAGAAAAACATAAAATTTAAAAGTAATTTTCAAAACTTTTTTAATAAAAAGGAAATAATTACGCGTTTAGCATTATATATAGATAAATTTTTTATGAGAAAAGACCGCCCAATAAAGACGGTCTTCTCTTTTTTTTGTAAAAAATTAGTCGATTTCGTAATGATGTTCGCTGCTTTGAGTGGGGGGCAAAGTTTGACCTTGCGATACTCTAGCTGTGTTTTGAACTCTTCCGTTTTTATCGACTACGCGATAAACGCCTGTTTTTGGAGCGGTGTCGCCCGGATTGAATTTCATGAATTAACCTCCTAATGATGGTATTAATATTTTGAGCATACCTAAAAGGTTTTATACATTTTAAAAAAGTCGCCGAAAAATAATTAATGCTAAATTAAATGGATTTTACATAAGATTTTGAAATATTTTTTTAGTAAAATTTATTAATTTATGAAAAAGTATAATTCGCAAATTTGAAATAATTAATTAAAAAGTTAATTTAAAACCGTATCAAGAAGTTTTTTCACGCTTTGAGATAAAAGCTGTTTGTCAACGGACGAGTAGTTAATTAAAACTTCATGCGAATCCTGACTGTTTTTATAATAGTCCGAAATGCAGGACACGAGTATACCGTTTTGCTTTGCCATTTCTACGATTTTTGCGTCGGACAGCGTGGTATCAAGGCGCAAAATAAGATGCGTGCCTGCGTTTTTTTCAATAATTTTCACCTTATCTTTCTTTTCGTAATCGGATATAGTTTTTATAATGACGTCTCTTTGCGCTTTGTAAAAAAGGCGCATTCTGTTAATATGACGCTCAAAATATCCGTCGGAGATGAATTTTGCGAGGGTGTGCTGCTCGAAACCCGAAACGGAGCAGGAGAAAAATCCCATCTGCATTTTTAGCGTTTGCATAACGGCGGCAGGCAAAACCATATAAGCGATACGGATATTCGGAGCGACCGATTTTGAAAAAGTGTTCATATAAATGACTTTTTCGGGCAGATAACTGATTAAAGGCGGAATAGGTTTGCCGTTAAAGCGAAATTCGCTGTCGTACTCGTCTTCTATTATATATCTGTCGCTTTTTTCTTCCGCCCACCGCAACAGTTCCGTTCGCCGCGACATTGGCATAGTTATTCCCGTGGGGAAGTGGTGGGACGGCGAAACGTGTATAAGCCCCGTCGATTGATTTTTCAACTCGTTTGCGTTAAAACCGTTTTCGTCCATATTCACGCGTTCGCATTTTACGCCGTTAAGCTCGTAAATTTTCGTAATAGTTGAGTAGCACGGGTTTTCTACCGCCACAGATTTAATGTTTGGAAAAAGTTTTGGAACAAGGTTATAAAGATATTCCGCGCCCGCGCCGATATATATTCTTTCGGGATCGACGTAAAAACCGCGGTAACTGTATAAATGTTGCGAAATCGCTTCTCTCAGCTCGATAACGCCGTTGTAGGGCATTTTGTCACGAAAGCTCGTTTCGTCCGTCAGAGTCTGCCGCATAAGCTTAGACCACGTTTGAAAAGGGAATTTATCAATATTGATAAGATTTGACGTCAAATCGGTATAGGTTGAATTTATGGTTTTTTGGTTTACGGAATACGTTTTGTTTCGATACGGGCGAAAAATTTCTTCTACAAAATAACCTTTCTTTTCAATAGATTTTACATATCCTTCGGCCAAAAGCAGCTCGTAGGCGTTTTCGACGGTGATAACGCTTATTTTAAGATGCTCAGCCAACGCCCGTTTTGACGGGAGTTTTTCCATCGGCTTTAATATTCCGTTTTGAATATCCGCTTTTATATGCTTGTAAACGCATTGATAAAGCGGTTTTTCGGTTAATTCGTACGTTAACATATATTCTCCGTCTGGTATTAAAAAGAATATAGATATTATATCTATGGTTAATACCAAAAATATCGTATTATTTTTTTAAGCTTTTGTAAAGCGTAAAGACGTTTTTTATAAAAAATCTATTATTAAATGAAAAAGCGAAAGAAAAAAGAGAGTTAAGTTTAACTCTCTTAAAATTTAATCCGTTATCTTGTTTTTACTCGCTTTAATGTTGCGAAATGCGGCACTCCGTCAACAAACGGCGGATAGGCTTCGCCTTCTATCAAAGGTAAAACGTAATCCATAAATTTTTCGGTGATAAAATGGCGGTCGCTGCACAAATAATCTTCGGGCAGTTTCTTCTCTGTGTTAGCTACCATTTCAAGCGGCAGTTCTTTTATAATTAACTTGTATTCTTTCGTTTCGGCGCGTCCGAATGCTATCATTATATTGCTTTTGCCGTTTACCGCCGCTTTTACCGCTTCCGCTCCCGCCAGATACGCTTCGTCAACGTCGGTTTTGCTCGCGATATGAGCCGCGCAACGCTGCAAAAGGCTAAATTCTATCGATCTGACTTTTGCGTTTGTGGATTGCTTTACTAAAGCTGCGAGAAAACTTCCCACTCCGCCGAGCTGAATATGATTAAAACTGTCGCAAACGGTGTTTTTTTGATATTCGCTGATATATTTGTCTTCACGGTCTCTAATGCCTTCCGAAACGACTACCATACAATCGCCTTTTTCAACAAAAACCTCTTTGACTTCGGCGAGAAAATCGTCTAAATCAAAAGGAAGTTCGGGCACGTAAATAAGGTCGGGTCCCCAGCCTTTATAGGAAGCCACCGCGCTTGCGGCTGTCAGCCAGCCTGCGTTGCGTCCCATTACTTCAATAACCGTTATACTGCCTTTATCGTACACTCTGCTGTCGCGCGCAAGCTCCATACACGAAGTGGCGATATATTTTGCAGCCGAGCCGTAACCTGGACAATGGTCGGTGCCGAAAAGGTCGTTGTCGATTGTTTTTGGCACGCCGATTATTTTACAAGGATAGTTGTGGTCGGTAAGATATTTTCCGATTTTATAACAGGTATCCATAGAATCGTTACCGCCGTTATACAAAAAATAGCGTATATCGTATTTTGTGAACACTTCCAAAATCCTGCGGTAATCCGAGTCGTCTTCCTCCGGCGGTTTTAGTTTGTATCGAACAGAGCCCAGTACGCTACTTGGAGTATTTTTGAGTAAAGCGAGTTCCGCGGGATCTTCTTGATCGATATCGAATAATTCATCAAAAAGTATTCCTTTTATGCCGTGCGAAGCTCCGTAAATTTTGGTAATGCAGTCGTGTTTTGCCGCTTCTTCAAAAACGCCCAGCGCGGATGCGTTGATAACAGCGGTAGGGCCTCCCGACTGTCCAAAAAGCAACGCGCCTTTTAGTTGTTCCATTCTTTGCGCTTCTCCTTAATGATTTTTCTTTATTATACTATATGTTTCAATTTTTTCAAAACAAAACCCTCAAAATTTTAAATACAATTTTTTTTAGCCATCATAAAGAAATATAAAAAAACTCCGCGAAAAGCGGAGCGAATTTTATTGCGATATAAAATATTAAATTCTCATTTTTAGATAGTCTTCGATTAAGGCGGGGCGGTCTACTAATATGACGGGATTTTTGCGTGAAAACTTAATCGCGTCGCGCGTAAACATTTGGTTTGTGACTATCATAACTTTTCGCACGGCGTAATGCTTCATAGATTCCAAGGCGGATTCGATAGCGTCTTTATCCAGAATTTCTTTGCCCAGTAGACACCTTACGGCTACTATTTCATTTCCGCGCGTAATAATAAGGTCCGCGCCGTAATCGTTTTCTATCGGCGTATATTTGACTTCGTAACCTTTTAGGGCAAACAACCTTGCCATATAATGCTCAAACTGCATATTGTCAAGTTTTTCAAGCTCGACAAGTTTTTCGCTTAACGGCTGTTTTCCGTTGCGTCTGTATTTTAGTGTAAGTTCGGGCAGTCCGTAGTCTATTTCGGGATTTGAATTATTATTTTTTACCATAAATAAATTTTATCACAATAATTTTAGTTGTCAATATCGACTGATTTTGTCAAAATGATACATAGCCAGCGCAGCCGCGATAGGCAGATTTAAACTGTCTATTTTTTGCGTGTGCTCTATCACGATAGGCGTGCCGATATTTAAGTAACTATCGGGCAGCCCAGAGCTTTCGTTGCCAAAAATCAAAACGTACGGCTTGTTGGCTTCGTTAAGCTGCTGCAATTTTGTTTTTGCGCCAAGCATAAAAGGATAAGGGAAATTTTTGTGAATAGCGGCGTAATCGGAAAAATCGTTAAATACCTGAATGTTCATCGAAAAAATACTTCCCATTGACGCGCGCACGGTCTTTGGATTAAAATAATCCGCATGCTCGCCAATAACAGCAACGTTATTTATGCCGAATCCCAATGCAGCGCGAAGTATAGTGCCGAGGTTGCCCATATCGGACGGATTTACCAGCATAATATGGTTTTCGTTTTTTTGAAGCGTCATTTCGTATTTTGAAAAAACGCCTATAAGAAAGGTATTTTCTTTCGGGCTTAGCTTTTCACACAAGCGCGAATTGGTTTCTATCGGAATGGAATTACTTTCAGCGAGCGCAAAAAGCTTTTCAATACTTTCATTTATGGTTAGCTTTTCATGGCGAATAATCGACGTGGTTTTGTCGGGACGGTTTTTGACAAGCTCGAACGTCGGGAACGCCCCTAGAGCGTAACTAAATTCGTTGTTTTTCTGATACGTTTTCATAAACTAATTGTAGCATATTCTAAAAAATTTACCACAAAATAATTGACATAATTTTTTAATAATGCTAATATATACGAGCGTGACAAGCGTTTTTCGGGGGTGTAGCTCAGCTGGGAGAGCACCTGCCTTGCAAGCAGGGGGTCAGCGGTTCGATCCCGCTCATCTCCACCAAAAATAATTTGTGCCTGCACCAACAGGTGTGGGCACAAAAAATAACACGGCTTGTCGCAAAACTCTAATACATAATCTTATATATATGGAAGTAGCGGAGTATGGCTAGAGAATTTTAATACGGAAGTGTAGCGGAGTAAGGTTAGAGCACTGTGCCTGCCCACTCAGGCGCGCGCAATTGGTTGGTAGTTAAGCAAAGATGTTAATAATACGGAAGTGTAGCTCAGTTGGTTAGAGCACGCGCCTGATAAGCGCGAGGTCGGTAGTTCGAGCCTACTCACTTCCACCACGAAAGAGACATTAAATTATGTCTCTTTTATTTTTTTGTTTTTTACTACTGACCTCGATATTATTTTATTGCGCTCGGTCGGTTGTGACGCTCGACTTTATAAAATAAAGTCTCGCTATTCCGTCGCTATATCGTTTAATTTTAAAATTATTTGCTCCTTACGAGCCTACCATACTTCCACCACGAAATAGACATTAAATTGTGTCTCTTTTATTTTTGTTTTTTTACTATGCCCTCGATTTATTTAAGTTGCGTTCGGTCGGCTGTGACGCTCTACTTTATGAAAATATAATCGTTTAATTGATAGGCTCAGATTTTTATGATACACTAACCGTTGGAAATTAAATATTGAAACTAAAAAATAAAAGTTGCTTTTTTCTGCAACAAAAACTATTGATCTAAGGAGAGTTCACCTTGATAAACAAAAAATATAGTTTGCTAATGGGTCTTAGATGTATTCTTTTTCTAATTTCGTTCGATTTAATTTCACTTATTTTTGATACGCCGATTGAAAGCCTGAGCAAATGGTGGTCGTGCGTTGTTGTAGCTGTAAATATTGTAACGCTGGCGATTCTGTTAATCGTTTGCAAATCTGGCGGCATTACGTATAAACAGCTGATAGGTTACGAAAAAGGCAAAACGTCTTTTAATCAAATAATATTAATGATCTTTGTTATTTTTGTAGTCGGCATGGGCGGAATGTTTCTTGCGGGTTTTTTGTGTTATCAAAAGTTTCCTTATATGGCTGTGATGATGATAGAACCCATTCCGATTGGTTTAGCCGTTTTTAACTGTTTTTTGCTGCCTATAACAACAACACTTGCGGAAGACGGACTGTATCTTGGCGCGGGAGTAAATCAAATAAAAAACAAATGGCTGGCAATTATAGTGCCGTCTTTCTTTTACGCTTTTCAGCACAGTTTTATCCCCGTAATATTTGAGTGGCGATATATCGCCTATCGTTTACTTTCGTTTTTGCCGCTTGCGGTTTTGATGTGTGTCATTTATTACAAAAAACGCAATCCGTTGCCGTTGATGATAGGACACTTTGTTATTAATCTCGCTACCGTAGCGCAGATTTTAATAACTTCCATTTCACCAGAACTTTATCAGTCATTTCTTGGATTATAATTAAATTAGAAACAAATAAATCTAGTAAAAAAATCCCGTGGATAACCACCGCGGATTTTGTTTTTTTGTATTCATATATTTTTTTAATTAGATTTACCTGATAAGATTTATTTATCTTTTCTTGCGGCAGGTATCGCTTTTGGGGCAATGGTGACATTCGTAGTTGCAGCCCTTTTTCTTCGCCAAAAATCTTACGCTTATATAGAGGAGAGCGATAATGGCGGCTGTAATTACAAAAGTCCAAAAATTTGCTGAATAGTCGGTAGCCAATCTGCCGATTTGGTATATCGCAAGCGACACAATGTAAGCCAGCGATATTTGGAAAACAATCGAAAACCAGCCGTATTTCGCTTTGCCTTGTTCTTTGAAAGACGTGGAAATGGCGGCTATACAAGGCGCAGCTAAAAGGTTGAAAGTCAAAAAACTGTAAGCCGCTAAGGGCGAAATTACCGTCGATATTTGCGCGCCGCCATACAGTATTTGTAAGGTTGATACGACCGTTTCTTTTGCCGCGAGTCCCGTCAAAGTAGCCACGGCGAATTGCCATTCACCCCAACCCAAAGGAGCGAATAGAGGCGCGATAAGCCGTCCTATCGCCGCCAAAATGCTTTTGTCCGACGTGACCATTATCAGGCGAAAATCGAAGGATTGCAGGAACCACAGAATAACTGAAGCGACAAAAATCACCGTCCCTGCCTTTACGATAAAAGCCTTGCCTTTTTCCCACATTTCGCGCAAAACGTTCTTAGCTTGCGGCACGCGGTAAACGGGTAATTCCATAATAAAGGTATCGCCGACATCGACTTTTTTGCGGTTAAAAATTTTTAACAGCAGACCGCCGATAATAATACATATTATACTTACAAAATAAAGCGAAACGGCTACAATACCGTTACCGCCGAAAACCGCTGTGGTGAAAAAACTGAACAATGCTAGTTTTGCGCTGCACGGCATAAGCGGAGCGAGGGTAATAGTGGAGTTTCGCTCGTTAATATTTTTTATCGTGCGCGCGGACATAATGGCGGGTACGGAACAGCCGCATCCTATAATGATAGCGACAAAAGATTTTCCGTTCAAACCGATTTTGTTAAATAGCCTGTCCATAATAAACGCTACGCGCGCCATATAGCCCGACGCTTCCAGTACTGAAATAAATCCAAACAGCAGCATTATTTGAGGCACGAAACCGACAACGGAAAGCACGCCCCTCATAATACCGTCTACGACGAGCGAACTGAGCCAAAACGGCAAACCGCTCATTGCGTTGCGTGTGGCGTCTGAAAGCCACGGGAAGAAATGCTCGTTAAGCAAATCCGAAAGAAAACCGCCCAGCCCATCTATACTGACGTAAAAAATAAGCGTCATAATAACGGCGAAGATAGGGAAAGCAAGCCATTTATTAGTGACGATTTTATCAATTTTGTCCGATACGGATAAATTTTTATCTTTTTCACTTTTGGTTATTTTAGCGTGAATGTCCGTCAAAACGGCGCATACGGTTTTACTGATTGCCGTATATCTTTCCGCGGCGATTTCGTCACGGGAAGTTTTGTTTATTTTCAAGGGTTTCGGCTTAGATATATTTTTACTCAGTCCGTATTTAATTAGCTCGTCAATGCCGCTGTTTTTGCTTGCGGAAATTGAGAAAAATTTTACGCCGTAAAATTCCGTAAGTTTTTCAACGTCTATTTTTTTACCTTGACTTTCCAATTCGTCTTTCATATTAAGAGCGACAACCATATCGCAGCCGAGTTCAAGTAGCTGCGTGGTCAAAAACAGGTTGCGCTCAAGGTTTGTGGCGTCCACGATATTTATAATAAGGTCGGGTTTTTCTTCGGTAAGATATTTATACGCGACCTGCTCGTCTACGGACAGCGGCGATAGCGAATAAATGCCCGGCAAATCCACCACGCGGACTGACTGGTCGTAGGTGAGCCGACCTTCTTTTCGTTCGACGGTTACGCCCGCCCAGTTTCCTATATGCTGGTTACTGCCCGTGAGCAAATTGAACAGCGTCGTTTTGCCGCTATTGGGATTGCCCGCAAGGGCGATAGTTTTTGTAATATTTTTTTTGTCTGTCTTCATAACGCTTTATTTTTTATTTCCTTTACATTATATGTCGTATAATAAGGGTGTATTTTTCCTTTTTTTATTTATAAATTTTTGTTATTAAAAAACCTTATATATAGATATAGCGATTTTTAAAACTATTTATCGCGATGTTTCGCAATTAAGTCGCGGTTCGCACTCTAGCGGCATAACGTATATATGTTCGGCTTCAGTAGCTCTTAGACAAAGGGTGTAGTTGCGTATTTTTATCTCGATAGGGTCGCCTAAAGGGGCTTTTTTCTTTATATGTACGATAGTTGAAAAAACTAATCCCATTTCTGAAAAACGTGCCTTAATTTCGCTTGACAAAGCCAGCGATACAATGCTACAATCGCAACCGACACTGATTTTATCCAATGTAGTCATTTGGGTATTTGACATTTAAGCGTTACCTCTCAATGAATTTGTTAGACACAACTAACATATTCAATTATGCGGGAAGATGCGACTAATGTCAATCAAATAGCGGCTTTTTTCTTTTAAATACCGTAAAAAAGAGCGGTAAAAAAAGTTAAAAAAAAGATAAAAAAAGTGTTGAAAAATCCTTGACATAAGCTTATGGGAATGTTATTATGTTAAGGCTGTCGGGCGAAACCGGCGGCAAAAAAATTCGGCTGACGCCGAGGAAACGGAACATTGACAACTGCATATTATCAATATTAAAGAAAGAGTAAAATATTAAACGTAGTGTTAATAGCATTAAAACTGCAATAACGCAAAAGTTAAAAATAATTTTATGAGTATCGAAAGGATCTAATAAAAAAGATCAAGCTACAAAGAGCGTATGGTGGATGCCTTGGCATTTGGCGCCGATGAAGGACGTGACTAACTGCGATAAGCTGCGGGGAGCTGTAAATGAGCTTTGAGCCGCAGATTTCCGAATGAGGAAACTCACTATGTTGAAGACATAGTACTTTTACACGAATCAAATAGTGTACTAGAGGGAACCCGGTGAACTGAAACATCTCATTAACCGGAGGAAAAGAAAACAAATAAGTGATTGCCTAAGTAGTGGCGAGCGAAAGGGTAAGAGCCCAAACCGTTGGTAGTGATACCAAACGGGGTAGAGAACCGCATAATCATTGAAGCGAGTAGTTGAACAATCTGGAAAGATTGACCAGAGAGAGTAACAGTCTCGTAAGCGACATTCAATTCAAGTGGCGGAGTTCCAGAGTACCACAGGACACGAGAAATCCGGTGGGAATATAGGAGGACCATCTCCTAAGGCTAAATACGACCAAATGACCGATAGAGTATAGTACCGTGAGGGAAAGGTGAAAAGAACCCCGGGAGGGGAGTGAAATAGAATCTGAAACCATATGCTTACAAACAGAGAGAGCACGACTTAACGTGTGATCTCGTACTTTTTGTAGAACGGACCGGCGAGTTACGATGTGCAGCAAGGTTAAGGTATTAAGTACCGGAGCCGAAGCGAAAGCGAGTTTGAATAGAGCGATTTAGTTGCATTTCGTAGACCCGAAACCGAGTGACCTAACCATGGTCAGGTTGAAGCAGTGGTAAAACACTGTGGAGGACCGAACACACGCCTGTTGAAATAGTCGGTGATGAACTGTGGTTAGCGGAGAAATTCCAAACGAACTCGGATATAGCTGGTTCTCCTCGAAATAGCTTTAGGGCTAGCCTCAGATTAGAGAGTATTGAAGGTAGAGCACTGTTTAGGCTAGGGGTCTTCACGGATTACCGAACCTTCACAAACTGTCGAATGTCAATTACTTGTTATCTGGGAGTCAGACAGTGGGAGATAAGTTTCATTGTCAAAAGGGAAACAGCCCAGACCTACAGCTAAGGTCCCTAAGTTCAGGTTAAGTGGAGAAGGATGTATTGTTGCTAAAACAACCAGGATGTTGGCTTAGAAGCAGCCACTCATTCAAAGAGTGCGTAATAGCTCACTGGTCGAGTGGCAACGCGCCGAAGATTACCGGGGCTAAAACCTGACACCGAAGCTTAGGATTTGTAGTAATACAAGTGGTAGAGGAGCAATGTATGCGCGCAGAAGCCGTATCGAAAGGGGCGGTGGAGTGCATACAAGAGAGAATGCCGGTATAAGTAGCGAAAGTGGAGTGAGAATCTCCACCATCGAAAGTCTAAGGTTTCCTGGGGAAGGTTCGTCCGCTCAGGGTAAGTCGGGGCCTAAGTCGAGGGCGAAAGCCGTAGATGATGGACAGCAGGCAGATATTCCTGCACTGCCACCAGACGTTAAAACCGAAGCAATGACACAGAAGGATAGTCAGACCCACGCGGATGGTAAAGCGGGGCCGTTGCACAAGGCTGTGGCGTAGTAAAGTACGCGTCACATTAAGGCAGAGTGCTGCGGGGAGTGAATTATAGTAGCGGAAGCTGATGAATCCATGCTGGCGAGAAAAGTTGCTAGGGAGAACGGTGGTACCCGTACCGCAATCCGACACAGGTAGACGATGAGAGAATCATAAGATGATCGGGATAACTTTTGTTAAGGAACTCGGCAAAATGACCTCGTAACTTCGGGAGAAGAGGTGCCACGCAAGTGGCCGCAGTGAAAAGTCCCAAGCGACTGTTTATCAAAAACACAGGTTTCTGCAAAATCGCAAGATGATGTATAGGAGCTGACGCCTGCCCAGTGCTGGAAGGTTAAGGGGAGCTGTTAGAGCAATCGAAGCAGTGAACTTAAGCCCCAGTGAACGGCGGTCGTAACTATAACGATCCTAAGGTAGCGAAATTCCTTGTCAGGTAAATTCTGACCCGCACGAATGGCGTAACGATTTGGGAACTGTCTCAACAAAAGACCCGGCGAAATTGTAGTATAAGTGAAGATGCTTATTAACCCGCGACTGGACGGAAAGACCCCGTAGAGCTTTACTGTAACTTGATATTGAGTTTCGGCAATGAATGTACAGGATAGGTGGGAGACTGTGAAACGCAGGCGTCAGCTTGCGCGGAGTCAACCTTGGGATACCACCCTTTTATTGCTGAGATTCTAACGGCGCGCCGTAATCCGGGTGCCGAACAGTGTCAGGTGGGCAGTTTGACTGGGGCGGTCGCCTCCAAAAATGTAACGGAGGCGCCCAAAGGTTCCCTCAGAATGGTTGGAAATCATTCGAAGAGTGCAAAGGCAGAAGGGAGCTTGACTGCGAGACAGACATGTCGAGCAGATGCGAAAGCAGGGCTTAGTGATCAGGCGGTAGAGAATGGAATTGCCGTCGCTTAACGGACAAAAGTTACCTCGGGGATAACAGGCTGATTCCCCCCAAGAGTTCACATCGACGGGGGAGTTTGGCACCTCGATGTCGGCTCGTCACATCCTGGGGCTGTAGTAGGTCCCAAGGGTTCGGCTGTTCGCCGATTAAAGTGGCACGCGAGCTGGGTTCAGAACGTCGTGAGACAGTTCGGTCCCTATCCATCGTGGGCGTAGGATATTTGAAAGGATCTGTCCTTAGTACGAGAGGACCGGGATGGACGTACCAATTGTGCATCAGTTGTCGCGCCAGCGGCATGGCTGAGTAGCGAAGTACGGACGGGATAACCGCTGAAAGCATCTAAGCGGGAAACCCACCTTGAGATAAGATATCCCATATCAAAAGATAGTAAGACCCCTTGTAGACAACAAGGTTGATAGGTCAGAGGTGGAAGCGTAGTAATACGTGTAGCTGACTGATACTAATAGGTCGAGGGCTTGATCACATTTTTATGTGACTTATAGACCTTATACAAGATACTCAAAAAGCTTTCTTTAATTCTTATATGCAGTTGCCAATGTTTCGTTAACCTAAAAGTTGACTATTACGCAGAAAATCTGCGAATAATAACCATTGCGGTGGTTATAGCGAGAAGGTCCCACCTGTTCCCATCCCGAACACAGAAGTTAAGCTTCTCAACGCTGACAATACTTGGCTGGACACGGCCCGGAAAGATAAGAAGCTGCCGCATCCATTAAAGACTTGAATGTTAATTCAAGTCTTTTTTCTTTTAAATACATTCTTTCAAGTAGATTTTTGTCGAAATTGTGACTTATTCTGAACTTTATTAAAATTATTCGCGGAATTCAGAGTGGAAAGAAATTATGAAATTGCAAAAAAAACTTAGTTTAAAGCCTATTACGTTTCAATAAATTATATCGATTTTAATTATTTTCTTGTACTTTCTTAACTTGAAAAATATGCGGGTAAGCGAAAAAAAAGAGAATACGATCAAAAATTTAGACCGCGTATATAAATAAAAATAGAAATCATTAAAAAATTTTCGTGACAAGTCTTTAAAAAATAAAAAACCTTGCATTACGCTTTTAGCTATGCTAGAATGTTGTGGTATGATGAAACAGCATAGACAAAACCGATTTGTCGATGGATGGAAAAAAAGATTTTCGCCGACCGCACCAATGAACATCAGATTGTATTATCTGATATGTTTGCTTGCTCTGTTTTTTTCCGCATCGCTTTTGTACGTAGTGCTTAATGCTGTAAGTTTTCAACCTTACAAAATCATTACTATTGTTTTTTCAGCTTTCATTGCATTGTCAGCTACATATCATTTTTTTTCTAAATACAATTATACATACGGTCTCATTGCGACAGTAATAATTTGCTTTATAATCATTCCCGCTATTTTTCTTTGCTCTGCGGGAGTCAAGGGCGGCGGCTTGTTTTTGTTTATATTCGGTATCTTTTTCCTTACTGTCGTTGTAAAGAGAAAATTTATGTATTTAATCCTGGTATTATTTACCGAATACGTTTCAATGATGTTTTTATCGTTGGCTTTCCCAAGAATCGTATTTATAAATGAAACCACAACCAGCGTAACGGCTATAGTTATAAACTTTTTAATAGTGTCGTTAATCATATATATTTTTCTGCGAATTATCATTACAGGCTATCATAAAGAACACAAGCAGCTTAGAATAACGAATGAAAAACTTAACCACGAGCTTATTACGGACGATCTCACGGGGATTTTTAATCATAGATATATAGCCAGCGAGCTTATCCGCGCTGTGGCTGAAGCAAATGAAAATTCCGAACTGTTTTTACTGATGTACGATATAGACGATTTCAAAACGGTAAACGACGAATACGGGCATACTGTGGGCAACGATATTTTGTATGAAGTCGCTCAAATGATAGATTCCGAGATTGGCAAAGAGGGAGTATGCGCAAGATACGGCGGAGAAGAATTTGTCGTATTATTTAAAAACAAAAACGCGGAAGAAGTTTTTGCGATTGCTGAAAAAATAAGAAAAAGCGTCGAATCAAAGTTGTTTATTCCCGACACCAATAAAAAAATAACGGTAAGCTGCGGAATTGCAAAATATAAAATGGGCGACAATGCTGAGGAATTTTTGAGATCGGTAGATTTTAAAATGTACAGCGCAAAACATCAAGGCAAAAATCAAACGGTATTTTATTAACCTTGCTAACAATACAAAATAAAAGGTATTTCATTTACGAAATACCTTTATTTTTATTTAGCTATGTAGTGAGTTTTATAGAAAAAACGCGAATAGGTTTAAAATTTTCTAAAAAGCATTTTTAATCAAAAACATCGTCATATACTTCTTTTAATAAATGCGGGAGGTTCGTCATAATTCCGTCTGCGCCTATATCGATAAGATGCCGCATATCTTCTTCATTGTCGATTGTCCAAAAATGTACGGCGATATTATGTCTGTGCGCTGTGTTTACAAAGCTTTTTGTAGCGACGTTAATGAAAGATTGTTTCATCGGCACTTGAAGCACGGTTACGGGTTCATCGTAAAATAAATCCAGACCAAACCACCCCGTGACTAATATTTCCGCCACACCAGCAGTTTCGGGCGAACACATAATTTCGGGATGAGTATCAGCCATAATGCTTTTCATTTCCTCGTAAATTTCTTTGTGGAAAGAAGCCAATACGACGCGGTCAAAAGCGTCAAATTCTTCTAATAAGTCAATAACAGCGTGCAGCGCGGTAATACCGATTTCGCCGCTTTGTTTTATTTCAACATTGACCGTGTTATTTGGAAAACATGTTAAGACTTCGCGCAATGTCGTAGCTAAAAATACTTCCGTGTCGCGGGGTGTGACACCGTCAGGATAAGACACGTCTGTTGGCGTAACCTCGCGTCCGAGATAGTCGGTGTACTTAATATATTCGACGACAACCCCGTTCTCCCTTTTATTAAGATATGAAAAATCAACCCGCTGCGTAATCAAATCGGTATAGTTCCAATCCGAAATATTGCCGCTCGCGTTTGTGCGGTAATCAAGAGTTGTGTCGTGGGACATAATCACAACGCCGTCTTTGGTGATGGAAACGTCCATTTCCAGCATTACGTTTTCGTCCACGCTGTAAGCATTATAGCACGCTTCTAACGTATTATCGGGAAACTCACGGTTTCCGCCGCCGTGCGCGATGAGTAAAGGTCTTGTATTGGTTTCTATTACAAAAACGTTGTCAGCCGTAGCGGCTTTTCGCGGAATGACGGCCAGCGCGGTCCAGACTAAGGCTATGCAAAGCAATACGGCAATCGTTATTATATATTTCTTTTTCATTTTTTTATACTACCTCCGTATATATATTAACTTAAATTTCAGTTAATTTCAATAGGTAAATTGACAATGAAAATATTTTGTGTTAAGGTCTATTTGACACTTTTTAGGGGGTTTATTTATGGACGCAAAAAGGGCTTTTTCACTTTTGAAAAAAATAGGCTTTACACGCATGGGCGGAACTAATGAAGAATTACAGGCCGCTAATATTTTGGTTGACGAAATCAAATCTATAGGCGGTCAAGCCAGTATTGAAGAATTTGACGTTAATTCTCAAACTATTAAAACGCAGAAACTGTTTGCCGACGGAGTTGAATACGAAGTCGTCGCATACGGAAACAGCGGAAATACCGCTAAAGACGGTCTTACAGCGCCGTTTTATTATATGGAGTATTTCACCGACAACGATATCGCGAAATTTGAGGCGAAAGGCAAAATCGTGCTTACAAACAGCTATATGTCGCTCGCTACATACAAATCGCTGGCAGACACGGGATGCGTCGGATTTATCACTTTTGGCGGCGACGTTTTGGATAAAAAATCAAACAGCGACCTTATGACGAGAGAACTTCGTCAGCCTTTAAAAGACTACAAAACTCTGCCCGGCGTAAATATGCGCGCGGCGGACGCAATGAAACTTGTTAAACAAAAACCGAAAAATATTACTATCAAAATAGAACAGGACGAGTTCCAAGCAAAAAGCAGAAACGTAGTGGCTGAAATCAAAGGCGAACTTGATGAAGTAATCGTTTTCACAGCGCATTATGACAGCGTTAATTTCAGCAAAGGCGTATATGATAACGGAAGCGGCAGCGTTTTGCTTATGGAAATGTACAGACATTATATGAAAGTTAAACCTCGCAGAACTTTGCGTTTTATATGGACAGGATGCGAAGAAAGAGGATTACTCGGCAGTAAAGCATACGTCGCGGCGCATGAACAAGAGCTTAGTAAAATCGTTCTTTGCATAAACGTTGACGTTGGCGCGCCCGTACTCGGAACCGAAAGAATCGTGGTTACCGCAGAGGAAAGCCTTACTCACGCTATCGATTATATGGCAAAAGAGCTTGGTCACGCAATTCAGGTAAAATCGGATATATATTCATCGGACGCTATTCCTTTTGCTGACAAAGGTATCCCGGGCGTAAACTTTATGAGAGACGGCGCGCCCGGTTGCAATCACATTCACGACCGTAACGATACTATGTTTTATCTAAGCAGCGACGCACTAAAATCCACAGGCGAGTTTTTGGAAAAATTCTCCGACCGTTACATTAACAGTTACGTTTTCCCCGTACCCCGCAAAATACCCGACGATATTAAGAAAAAAGTCGATAAATATTTGAACCCGATTAAAGATTTATTATAAAAATAAAATCATTTAAATTGAGAAATTAAAAAAGAGCGGTATTTCCGCTCTTTTTTGTTGTCATTTTTTTTATTTTTTTCAATCATTTTTAATTTATTTTCATTGATTTAAGCAAAGAAAGTTCATTTAATTTTGTTATTTTGCTTTTGAAAAATCATAAATTAAAAATCCTGTGAGTGTATATCTTTGTCGTCAGTATGTATGGTTATCGCATTCGGAAAATTATTATTTTCGAAATATTTATTTTCCAACGGCAGCCATATTCCTTTGTATTTTTTCAAGATGTCTTCGCCGCTTCGTGAAAGAAGACGTTTTTGCTGAGTAACGCAGTTTGCGCATAATTTCACTATTATATCGTATTTTTCCGCCAGTCCGTTGCTTGCGCTGTACACGCCTTCGACAATGTTTATCTGTCTGGGTTGGGCGGATTCGTCGGTAAAAGTATCGGTTTGGCAATCATATTTTTTGTAATTTACGGTTTTACCTTTCGAAATATCTTCCAAAAGTTTATAAAGTCTTTCGTAATGAATATTGCCGCCGATTTGGCTAAGTCGCGCGCTCGTACGCATATTAGCGGGCAGAAAAAAATCGTCTGCGTGAAACACGTTACATTTTTCGGCGTAATATTTTCTTAACGCTTCAGCGTAATAAGTTTTTCCGCTTCCGCTGTTGCCTTCTATCGCTATGGTGATTATTTTTTTTCGTAAAAAGGCGTTTATACGGTCAATGACTGTGAACATATCAAAAAAATCACGTCTTACCACTCGGTAATGCGGATTGTAATTGAGTTTATACGTAATGGAATGACTGATCGGTTTTGCGTCCGTGAGATATTTTATTGCCGCTGATTTTACGGAAACGTACGGCAAAAGTATTTGCTTGTTTTTTACGAGCGTTTCGAAAATAAAAATTTTTTTCGTCAAGTTTTCCATCGTGCCGATAGACGTTTTTGCGGAAATTAAAAACATCTCGGAAAGCGTATCGAGATTGAGATTTTTCGAATAAAAAACGGGCAGATTTACCCTCAATTGGTTTGCGGAAATGTTATCTATCAAACCGCTTGACATAAGCGGCGTGTCGATATGCTTTAACTCGTTTTTTATTTGAGAGAGTATACTTTTTTGCGAATCAGCGCAAGCGTGCGCTCCGCCGAATTCGCCTTGGTACAAAAGCTTAAAAAAATCCTGCGCCTGCATAAGAGGATATTTATAATAATTTTCCAAAAGTATTTTTTCTATCATTTTTTCTTTTCAAAAAGTTTGCTCATTTCTTCAAAGAAAGTCGCGCTGTCTTTGAATTGGCGGTAAACGGAAGCGAAACGAATGTAAGCGACTTCATCGATGTCTTTTAATCCGTTCATAACGAGTTCGCCTATTTTTTTAGACGAAATTTCCTGGTCGAGAGAATTGTACAGTTGTTTTTCCACGCTGTCCACGAGCTTGTCGATTTCCGACATAGACACGGGTCTTTTTTCACACGCTTTGATTATGCCGTTTTTGACTTTATTTTTATCAAACTGCTGTCTTACGCCCGAACTTTTTACGACGATTAAAGGTGTGGTTTCTATGGTCTCAAACGTTGTAAAACGTTTGCCGCAGCCTATACATTCTCTACGCCTGCGAATAGATTTTCCGTCGTCTGTAGGACGCGAGTCGATAACTTTTGAATCTTCGCATCCGCAAAAAACGCATCTCATATCCTTTGTGCACCGCCTTTATAAAATTTATTTAAGTGTAGCTTTTTTAAACCGATTTGTCAAACTGAATTTGAAATAAAAAAACGTTCATAAAAGAACGTTTTTCGTTTTTTTTAATTCTTAAAATAAAGATTATTTTACTTCGTCTGAAACTTCCGCTTCTTCAGGAGCTTTTTCAACCGGAGCTTTCTTTACGGTCTTTTTAGCTGCGGGTTTTGTTTCGGTTGCGGCGGGTTTTTTCGCGGGAGCTTTTTTCTTGGCAACGGGAGCTTTTGCAGCCTCTTTTTCTTTACGAGCTGAGGTTCTTGCGTCTCTTATTGCTTGGCTTTCTTCCGCTTTTTTCTGAGCAGCCGCTTTTTGTTCCGCTTGTTTAAGCGTCTTAGCGTCAACTTTTACTACGATAATGCCGTGTTGAAGTTGATACAAAGCTTTTGCTATTTGAGCCTTTTTGTGATTTGCGGCATTCTTGTGAATGATGTGAGCTTTTGCCGCTCCGTCTATTTCGGACGCCGTCAAAGGCAATAATTTTTCCGCTGTTTGAACGTCGTTGTTCGAGATAGCGGCATTAAATTTTTTGACAGCTGTGTTCATTTTAGAACGAATCATTTGGTTCTGCAATTTTTTCTTGCGGATAACTGATACTCTTTTTTCTGCTGATTTAATGTTTGGCATTTTATTCTCCTTGAATCTATTAAAACTAACGATTTTACGCTTTGTTATTTTAACACAAGAATTGTTTTTTAGCAACAATTTTCAACTACTATTATTATTTTAGAGCCTTTTGAATACATTATAATGTGAAAAATATAGTTGTTTATGATAGCGGAATCGGCGGTATTTCGATATACCGTCAACTGAAAAAAATGCTCCCGAATGCGGACTTTGTTTATTACGCCGATAACGCCGATTTTCCTTACGGAGAAAAAACGCCTAAGCGTTTGGTGGAGATTGCGCTGAATAATATTGCCGAAATTAAAAAACAGTTCGACACGGATTTAATTATTCTCGCGTGCAATACGGTCACTTGCGTAGCTATCGAAACTCTGAGAAAAGCGTTTCCCGATACGGTTTTTGTTGGAACTGAGCCTTCGATAAAACAAGCTATGCAATACACGGCGAGTAATATTTTAGTTGCGGCGACGACTTTGACGGCGCAAAACGCAAGGGTGCGGGCGCGTTTTCCCCAAAACAATATCATCTGGCTAGCTATGCCCGAGCTTGCCGAAATGGTCGAAAAAGGGGAAAAAGACGGCGTTATATGCGATTATATCGAAAAACTTGCGGAAAATGCCCCGCCGTTCGATTGCGTCGTTTTGGGCTGCACGCATTTTACTTTGATAAAAGATTTATTCGCAGGAGTATTTGTAGGTAAAAAAATATTCGATGGCGCGCAAGGGGTGGCGCAGTATGTCAAAAATATGAAGTACAAAGAATACCGGAACGAAACTCAAGGGCTCACAAGTCTGTGTTTGACGGATCCAAAGCCCGAAATTTATCAAAAATACGTATCTCTGCTGCGTGAATATACCTAAAAATTAAGTAACAGAGCCGCCTTTAAGTAAAAGGGCGGTTTTTTTATAATTACAAAAACACGAATATCACGTTTTCAAACTCTTTGATGAAAAATATTATGTATTTTTTAAATTAATAAATAAGCCTTTTCAATGCCTGCGTCGCCTTTCATTTGTCTTTTGACAGATATTTTTAAAAAGCCATTTTATTGTTATAGTTAACGTGGAAACAAACAAAAAAATAACCGCCCCGAAATGTCGGAGCGGTTAAATTAACTATATTAAATATTAGTTGTCTGAAAGTTTTTTGTATTTCGCTACTCTTTCCAAAGCTTCTTTTTCAGATTTTGTAAAGAGTTTTTCCGCAACTTCGGGTTTGGTTTTTGTCAAAGATGCATAGCGTGTTTCTTTCATTAAGAAATCTCTGTAACTGCCTGCAGGTTGAGCCGTGCTGTCCAAAGTAAACGGGTTTTTGCCTTGGTCAATCATTTCGGGGTTGTAACGGTAAAGTTGCCAGTAACCGCAGTCAACAGCCTTTTTGATTTCGGCTTGAGGGTTGGACATATCAATACCCTGGTTGATACAAGGCGAGTAAGCGATAATCAAAGAAGGTCCGTGATATGCTTCAGCTTCTTGTACGGCTTTGAGTAGTTGCGCGGGGTTAGCGCCCATACCTACTTGAGCAACGTATACATAACCGTAACTCATAGCCATCATGCCAAGGTCTTTTTTCTTGATAGGTTTGCCGCCTGCAGCGAATTTCGCAACCGCGCCCGTGGGACTTGCCTTGCTTGCCTGTCCGCCTGTGTTACTGTAAACTTCGGTGTCAAGTACGAGTACGTTAACGTCTTCGCCGCTTGCCAATACGTGGTCAAGTCCGCCGTAACCGATATCGTAAGCCCAGCCGTCTCCGCCGAAAATCCACATAGATTTTTTGATTAAAACGTCTTTGTCTTTGTAGATTTGTTTTCCGAGTTCGTCGGCTTCGCAACCGCAGTTCATGCAGCCTTCAACGAGTTTGAGTAATTTTGCCGAAGCGACTTTGCTGCCTTCAGCGTCGTCTTTATTTAATAGCCATTCGTCGCAAGCCGCAACACATTCATCCCAGCCAGCTACCTTTTCTTTGTATTGTCTGATAACGTCAGCCAAATGTTCTCTGCGTTGTTTTACAGCCAAATGCATACCAAAGCCGAATTCCGCGTTGTCTTCAAACAAACTGTTAGCCCATGCGGGTCCGTGACCGTCTTTATTTACGCTATATGGACAAGTGGGAGCCGAGCCGCCGTAGATTGACGAGCAGCCTGTAGCGTTAGCTATCATCATTCTGTCGCCGTAAAGCTGTGTAACGAGTTTAACGTAAGGAGTTTCGCCGCAACCTGCGCAAGCCGCGCTGAATTCAAATAAAGGTTGTTCAAACTGGCTGCCTTTTACGGTGTATTTGTTCATAGGATTGGGGAGAGTTTTAACAGTCTTGCTGAATTCGTAATTTGCTTCTTCATGAACGTCTTCCGCGTTTGTCATAACGAGAGCTTTTGTCTTTGACGGGCATACGTTAGCGCAGCTGCCGCATCCTGAGCAGTCCAAAGGACTGATTTGCATACGGAATTTCGCGCCCTTAGCGCCCATAGCCGGACGTGTAACGAAACTGTCGGGAGTTATTTCGTTTTCATCGATAAGGACAGGACGGATAACAGCGTGAGGGCATACGAGAGCGCATTGATTGCATTGAATACAATTTTCAGGAATCCATACGGGTATTTCAACGGCGATATTGCGTTTTTCAAATTGAGTCGTAGCCGTGGGAACAACGCCGGCGGGGTTGAAAGCGGATACGGGAAGTTCGTTGCCGTTTTGTTCCAAAATGGGTTTAATAAATTCTTTAAAATATTTGTTGTCCGCGCCTTCCTGCATAGCCGCGCCGCTAGTAGCGGTTGCCCAAGAAGCAGGAACGTTTACTTTTACTATGTGTTTTGCGCCTTTTTCGATAGCTTCAAAGTTTGCTTTTACTACTTTTTCGCCTTTTTTGCCGTAAGTCTTTTCAACAGCTTTTTTCATATAAACTTCCGCTTCAGCGTAAGGAATAATATTAGCGAGTTTGAAGAAGGCGGATTGCATTACCATATTGGTTGATTTTGCGCTGCCTGCTTCTTTTGCGTATTTAAGTCCGTCGATAATATAGAAATTCAAATGCTTTTTAGCAATATCGTTTTTAACTTTTGCGGGAAGTTCGTTTTCAAGTTCCGCTT
>Ga0116151_10001480_pt1 | contig 22012 bp, 19 predicted proteins | sample AD_UKC117_MetaG_FD_89893 | JGI IMG/M metagenome (GOLD analysis project Ga0116151, IMG submission 89893) | Active sludge microbial communities of municipal wastewater-treating anaerobic digesters from Hong Kong - AD_UKC117_MetaG | ecosystem: Engineered > Bioreactor > Anaerobic > Digestate... | reverse complement strand
ATCGGCCCCGAACCACACCCACAGCCCGTCGCCCAGGCCATTGACCTCGCCATGCCCGGGCGCGGCCGACAGCGGCACGGTGTTCAGGTAGTCCAGCACCAGCCGGCGGCGGACGGGCAGGGTGTGCTCGCCGTCGCGGTAGGCGCGCACCGAGGCCGACACCATCTGGCGCAGCTTCTCGCGCGCGTCCAGGGTGATGCCGGCGGGCGAGTGGCGGTACTTCTCGATCTGGGTGGCGAGCGTGCTGCCGCCGGGGGCGTCGAGGTCGGCATCGACCATGCGTCCGAGCTGGCCGAGCGCCGCGCGCGCGAAGCGCACCCAGTCCACCGCCGGGTTGAGCGTCGGCCGCGACTCGTCGAGCAGCTCGCGGTTCTCGATGAAGAGCAGGGCCTGGGCAACGATCGCCGGCACGTCCTCGAAGCGCGCGTAGCCGCGCCAGGGATAGCGGAAGCCGTACAGCGGCTCGCCGCGGCAGTCGAAGACGTCCAGGCCGGCGCGCGTCTTCTCGGCGTAGGGCGGGAAGAGGCCGCGCTCGACGTGGGCGAGCAGCGCATCGTCGAAGCGCACCTGCTCGACGAGCGCGAAGCCGCGCGCCTGCAGGCGCTCGGCAAAGCGCGCCAGCTCGGTGTAGCCGAGGCGGCGGTCGAAGGGGCCGTGGGCGGGAAAGCGGATCGCCTCGCTCGGCCCCGCCACCAGCGCGTAGTCGAGGCGCGCGGCGTAGCGCGCGAGCTCGCGCGCCTGCAGGCGCGAGGTGGCGGACTCGTGCCACAGCAGCAGGCCGCCAGCCACGCTCGCCACCAGCAGCGCCACGAACACGGCGGCGCCCAGTACTTGCCGGGGATGCAGGCGGCGCCCGGGCGGCGCCGGCAGAGCCTCCGGAGCGGAAGGCGGAAGATCGGGGGTCACGGACGGGCGGATCGATGTTGCATTGCGGAAATTATGCGCATCCTGCAGCAAGAAAATGACACTGTTACAACCCCGCCACAGGCTTGAAGTCTTCCGCAGGCCGCCCGCATCGCCCAGGGGTCAAGCGCATGCAGGCATGCGTCGCAACCGCAGCCGACGTGGCGCCACAGCGCGGGCCAGGAGACGGTGCCCTGCCCGCTCCGTTCGGGATGTGGTGGCGCGCCGGCCGCCGCTCAGCCGCGGTGCACCGACAGACCGGCGAAGGATTGCGCCACCGGCATCAGCTCGATGGTGTTGATGTTCACATGCGCCGGCCGGGTGGCGATCCAGTACACCGAGTCGGCGATGTCCTCGGCGGTCAGCGGCTGCACGTCGGCATAGACCCTGGCCGCCTTGTCGTCGTCGCCATGGAAGCGCACGTTGGAGAACTCGGTGCCGCCGCACAGGCCGGGCTCGATGTCGGTCACGCGCAGCGCGGTGCCGAGCAGGTCGGCGCGCAGGTTGAGGCTGAACTGGCGCACGAAGGCCTTGGTGGCGCCGTACACGTTGCCGCCGGCGTAGGGCCAGCGCCCGGCCACCGAGCCGAGGTTGAAGATGTGGCCGCGGTTGCGCGCCACCATGCCGGGCAGGAAGGCACGGGTGACCTGCACCAGCCCGGTGCAGTTGGTGTCGATCATGGTGTGCCAGTCGTCCAGCGAGGCCTGGTGCGCCGGCTCGAGGCCGAGCGCGAGGCCGGCGTTATTGACCAGCACATCCACCTCGGCGAAGCCGGCGGGCAGCGCACCCGGCACCGCGGCCACCGCGTCGGCGTCGCGCACGTCGAGCTCGATCGGCAACAGCGCGTCGCCGAGCTCGGCGGCGAGCGCATCCAGGCGGTCCTTGCGACGGGCGGTGGCGACCACGCGGTGGCCGCCCTTGACGAAGCTGCGCGCGATGGCGGCGCCGAAGCCGGCGGAGGCGCCGGTGACGAAGACGATCATGGGTGGGACTCCTCGACGAATGCGGTGAACGCTATGCCCCGCCCCTGCAGCGGGGCGGACGCGCAAACGCGAGATGGTAGCGAAGCCGGCGGCCGATGCCAAAGCGGGTTTGCCGCTTGGAGCGCGCGCCGGCCCGCGCGCCCTCAGCCGCGGTAATAGCGCTGCGGCACGAAGGGCGTGCTCGCGACCTCCACCGGCACCGGCTTGCCGCGCACCATCGCGGCGAGCTGCGTGCCCGGCTTGGCGAGCGCGGTCTCCACGTAGCCCATCGCCACCGGCGCCTCCAGCGTCGGTCCAAAGCCGCCGCTGGTCACCACGCCGACCTTGCGGCCATCGGCGTCCACCAGTTCGGCGCCTTCGCGCACCGGCACGCGCGCGGTCGGGCGCAGGCCCACGCGCTTGCGCGCCACGCCCTTGGCGATGTGCTCGAACACCACCGCGGCGCCGGGGTAGCCGCCCGGGCGCGCACCGTCGGCGCGGCGCACCTTGGACAGCGCCCACAGCAGGCTGCTCTCGACCGGCGAGGTGTTCTGGTCGAGGTCGTGGCCGTACAGGCACAGGCCGGCCTCCAGGCGCAGCGAGTCGCGCGCGCCCAGGCCGATGGGAGCGACCTCGGGGTGGCTCAGCAGCTCCTTGGCCAGCGCCTCGGCCTTGTCGGCGGGCACCGAGATCTCGAAGCCGTCCTCGCCGGTGTAGCCCGAGCGGCTGATGTAGCACTCGGCGCCGACCAGGGTGACGGTGGCGGTGTTCATGAACACCATGTTCGCGGTCGCGGGCGCGAGGCGCGCCATCACCGCCCCCGCCGCCGGCCCCTGCAGCGCGAGCAGCGCGCGGTCGGCCAGCACCTCGACCTTGCAGCGGGCGGACAGGTGCTGCTGCATGTGCGCGATGTCCTGCGCCTTGCAGGCGGCATTGACGACGACGAACAGGCGACCGTCGCCGAAGTTGGCGACCATCAGGTCGTCCATCACGCCGCCCTGGTCGTTGAGGAAGAGCGCGTAGCGCTGCATGCCCGCCGGCAGGTCGACGATGTCGACCGGCACCAGGGTCTCCAGCGCGGCGGCCGCATCGGCGCCCACGAGCATCACCTGGCCCATGTGCGAAACGTCGAACAGGCCGGCCTGGCTGCGGGTATGGATGTGCTCCTTGAGGATTCCGGCAGGGTACTGCACCGGCATCTCATAGCCGGCGAAGGGCACCATCCTGGCGCCGAGGGAGACGTGCAGGTCGTACAGCGGGGTGCGCAGCATCTGCGCGGTAGCGTCGTGGTCGCTCATCATGTGTCCTTTGGGCAGTTGCGAAGTTGAGTCGGCTGTCAATCGCGTGCACGCTGAGATCGCTGCGCTCAGCGCCCGTACACCGGGAAGCGGGCGCACAGCGCCGACACCTTCGCGCGCACCGCATCGATGACCGCCGGGTTGTCGATGTCGTCGAGGATGTCGCAGATCCAGCCCGCGAGCGCGGTGACCTCGGCGACGCCGAAGCCGCGCGTGGTGGCTGCGGGCGTGCCGATGCGCACGCCGCTGGTGACGAAGGGCGACTGCGGGTCGTTGGGGACGGTGTTCTTGTTCACCGTGATGTGCGCCGCGCCCAGCGCAGCGTCGGCAGCCTTGCCGGTGATGCCCTTGGCGATCAGGTCGACCAGGAACAGGTGGTCGTCGGTGCCGCCGGAGACGATCTTGTAGCCGCGCTCGACGAACACGCCCGCCATCGCGCGCGCGTTGGCGATCACCTGCTGCTGGTATTCCTTGAACGAAGGCTCGAGCGCCTCCTTGAAGGCCACCGCCTTGGCGGCGATCACGTGCATCAGCGGCCCGCCCTGGGTGCCGGGGAAGACCATCGAGGCGATCTTCTTCTCGATGTCGGGGTTGGCGCGGCCGACGATGATGCCGCCGCGCGGGCCGCGCAGCGTCTTGTGGGTGGTGCTGGTGACGATGTCGGCGAAGGGCACCGGGTTGGGGTAGAGGCCGGCGGCGACCAGCCCGGCGACGTGGGCCATGTCGACGAAGAGCAGCGCACCGACCTTGTCGGCGATGGCGCGGAAGCGCGCGAAATCGAGGTGGCGGGCATAGGCGGAGAAGCCGGCGACGATCATCTTCGGCTTGCACTCGAGCGCCTGGGCCTCGAGCGCGTCGTAGTCGATCACGCCGTCGTCGGTGACGCCGTACTGCACCGCGTTGAAGATCTTGCCGGAGAAGTTGACCTTGGCGCCGTGGGTCAGGTGGCCGCCGTGGGCGAGGCTCATGCCCAGGATGGTGTCGTGCGGCTGCAGCAGCGCGAGATACACCGCGGCGTTGGCCTGCGAGCCCGAGTGCGGCTGCACGTTGGCCCAGTCGGCACCGAAGAGTTGCTTGGCACGGTCGATGGCGAGCTGCTCGACCACGTCGACATGCTCGCAGCCGCCGTAGTAGCGCTTGCCGGGATAGCCCTCGGCGTACTTGTTGGTCAGCACCGTGCCCTGCGCCTGCATCACGCGCGGGCTGGCGTAGTTCTCGGAGGCGATGAGCTCGATGTGGTCTTCCTGGCGTGCGCGCTCGGCCTCGATGGCCTGCCACAGGGCATCGTCATAGCCGGCGATCTGCATCTGCTTGTCGAACATGGTGATTCTCCGCTTGTAGTGACCGAATGGAGGGGGTCGGCACCCCGGGAAGGGCTGCATCAGGCCGGAGCAGGCCGGCGTATCGGTTCAGGTCAGGCGCCGGTCTCCAGCTTGAGGTCCACCATCAGCTCGTTGGCCAGCGACTCGAGCGCCGCCTGCACTTCGCCGGCCGAGACGCTCGCCGGCACGCGGACCTCGAGCTCGGCGCGGAACATCGCCTCGCCGCTGAAGGACGCGCTCTCGCAGGCGCTGTCCATGCGCTCGATGCTCGCCCCGTGCCGCGCCAGCACCGAGGAGATGTCGCGCACGATGCCGGGGCGGTCGTGGGCGAGCAGCTCCATGCGGATCAGCTCGCCGCCCGCCGTGCCCGCCGCGGCGGTGCCGCGCTCGATGCTCAGGCTCAGTCCGGTCGAGGACAGCGCGCGCAGCGCCGCCTCGAGGCGGTCGGCGTCCGCTTCGGCCACGTCGAGGCGCACGATGCCGGCGAACTTGCCGGCCAGATGCGCCATGCTGCTGTCGAGCCAGTTGGCGCCGTTCGCGGCCGCGCGCTCGGCGAGCGCGCTGACCAGGCCCGGGCGATCCTCGCCCACCAGGGTGACGATGAAAGAGACGTTCATGTGCGGGGCTCCTCAGGCTTGTTCGTAGTCGGACATCGGCGGGCAGGCGCACACCAGGTTGCGGTCGCCGTACACGTTGTCCACGCGGCCGACCGGCGACCAGTACTTGTTGCCGCGCAGGCTGGCCACCGGGTAGGCGGCGAGCTCGCGGCTGTAGGGGTGGGTCCACTCGCCGGCGATCGCCTCGGCGGTGTGCGGGGCGTTGACCAGCGGGTTGTCCCTGGCGTCGAACTCGCCGCTGGCGACCTTGGCGATCTCCGCGCGGATCGCGATCATCGCGTCGCAGAAGCGGTCGAGCTCGGCCTTCGACTCGCTCTCGGTCGGCTCGATCATCAGCGTGCCGGGCACCGGGAAGGACATCGTCGGCGCATGGAAGCCGAAGTCCATCAGGCGCTTGGCCACGTCATCGACCGTGACCCCGGTGCTGTCCTTGAGCGGGCGCAGGTCGAGGATGCACTCGTGCGCGACCAGGCCGTTCTCGCCGCGGTAGAGCACCGGGTAGTGCGGCTCGAGGCGCTGGGCGATGTAGTTGGCGTTGAGGATCGCCATCACCGTGGCGTGGCGCAGGCCATCGCGGCCCATCAGCGTGATGTAGGTCCAGGTGATCGGCAGGATGCTGGCGCTGCCCCAGGGTGCGGCCGCCACCGCGCCGATGCCCTCGAGGCCCACCGCAGCGTGGCCCGGCAGGAAGGGCGCGAGGTGCGACTTGACGCCGATCGGACCGACGCCCGGGCCGCCGCCGCCGTGCGGGATGCAGAAGGTCTTGTGCAGGTTCAGGTGCGAGACGTCGCCGCCGAACTGGCCCGGGCCGCACAGGCCGACCATGGCGTTGAGGTTGGCGCCGTCGATGTACACCTGGCCGCCGTGGGCGTGCACGATGTCGGTGATCTCGCGCACCGCGGTCTCGAACACGCCGTGGGTGGACGGGTAGGTGATCATGATCGCGGCGAGCTGCTCGGCATGCTGCGCGGCCTTGGCCTTGAGGTCGGCGACGTCGACGTTGCCGTTGGTGTCGCAAGCCACCACGACCACGCGCATGCCGGCCATGTTCGCCGTCGCCGGGTTGGTGCCGTGCGCGGAGCTCGGGATCAGGCACACGTCGCGATGGCCCTCGCCGCGGCTGGCGTGATAGGCGCGGATCGCCAGCAGGCCGGCGTATTCGCCCTGCGAGCCGGCGTTGGGCTGCAGCGACACCGCGTCGTAGCCGGTGCAGGCGCACAGCATCTGCTCGAGCTCGGCGGTGAGCTGGGCGTAGCCCGCGGTCTGGTCGGCGGGCGCGAAGGGGTGCAGGGCGCCGAACTCGGGCCAGGTCACCGGGATCATCTCGGTGGTGGCGTTGAGCTTCATGGTGCACGAGCCGAGCGGGATCATCGTGCGGTCGAGCGCAAGGTCCTTGTCGGCCAGGCTGCGCAGGTAGCGCAGCATGCGGGTCTCGGACCGGTAGGCGCTGAACACCGGGTGGGTCAGGAAGGCCGAGCTGCGCAGTTGCGCGGCCGGCAGGGCCTCCTGCACCTGGGCTTCGACGGCGGCGAAATCCAGCGCCGCGGCACCCGTGCCGAACACCGCCCACAGCGCCTCGACATCCGCGCGGCGGGTGGTCTCGTCGAGGGAGATGCCGACCGTGCCGGCGTCGATCTCGCGCAGGTTCATGCCCGCGGCGCGCGCGGCGGCATGCACCGCGGCTGCGTCGGCGACGCGCACGGTGATCGTGTCGAAGAAGGCCGTCGTCGGCACGTCGACGCCGAGACGGCGCAGGCCGGCGGCCAGGGTCGCGGTGAGGCGATGCACGCGGCGCGCGATCGTGGTCAGGCCGTCCGGGCCGTGGTAGCAGGCGTACATGCTGGCCATGATGGCGAGCAGGGCCTGCGCGGTGCAGATGTTGGAGGTGGCCTTCTCGCGCCGGATGTGCTGCTCGCGGGTCTGCATCGCCAGGCGGTAGGCCTTCTTGCCGTGGCTGTCGATCGACACGCCGACCACGCGCCCGGGCATCACGCGCTTGTGCTCGTCGCGGGTGGCGAAGTAGGCGGCGTGCGGGCCGCCGAAACCCATCGGGATGCCGAAGCGCTGCGTCGAGCCGATGGCGACGTCGGCACCGAACTCGCCCGGGGGCTTGAGCAGGGTGAGCGCGAGCAGGTCGGCGGCGACCACCACCAGCGCCTTCCTGTCGTGCGCGGCGGCGACGATGGCGGCGTAATCGACCACCTCGCCGGTGCTCGCCGGGTACTGCAGCAGCACGCCGAAGACCTCGTGCGCAGCGAGTTCGGTCGCGGCGTCGCCGACGATGACCTCGAAGCCGAGCGGCTCGGCGCGGGTGCGCACCACCTCGATGGTCTGCGGGTGGCAGTCGCGCGAGACGAAGAAGGCCTTCGCCTTGCTCTTCGACAGGCGCTGGCAGAAGGCCATGGCCTCGGCCGCGGCGGTGGCCTCGTCGAGCAGCGAGGCGTTGGCGATCTCCAGGCCGGTGAGGTCGGTGACCATGGTCTGGAAGTTCAGCAGCGCCTCCAGGCGACCCTGCGAGATCTCCGGCTGGTACGGGGTGTAGGCGGTGTACCAGGCCGGGTTCTCGAGCACGTTGCGCAGGATGACCGTGGGCGTGAAGGTGTCGTGGTAGCCCGTGCCGATGAACGAGCGCAGCACCCGGTTCTTGCCCGCGATCGCGCGCAGCATCGCCAGCGCCTCGGGTTCGCTGCGGCCTTCGGGCAGGGCCAGCGGGGCCGCCGACAGGATGGCGGCGGGGATGACCTTGTCGATCAGCTGGTCGAGCGAGTCGAGGCCGAGCACGTCGAGCATGGCGCGCGTCTCGGCGCCGTCCGGGCCCACATGGCGGCCGACGAAGTCGTCGCGCTGCTCGAGCTGGGCGAGCGTCGCAGGGAAGCGGATGTCGTGGATGTTCATGGCAGGGGCGGTCCAGGAAGAGGCGATGCAGGCGGGATCGAGCGGACGGCGCCGATCAGGCGGTCAGCTTTTCGTAGGCGGCCTGGTCCAGCAGCGCCTCGGCGGCGGAGGGGTCGTCCAGGCGGACGCGGATGAACCAGCCTGCGCCGAGCGGATCCTCGTTGACCGTCGCCGGCGCATCGACCAGCGCCGGGTTCACCTCGACGACGGTGCCGGCGAGCGGCATCTTCAGCTCACCGGCGGCCTTCACCGACTCGATCACGGCCGCTTCGTCGCCCCGGGCGAAGCTGGCGCCTACATCGGGCAACTGCACGAACACGATGTCGCCGAGCGCGTTCTGCGCGTAGTCGGTGATGCCGACGGTGGCGACATCGCCTTCGACTCGCAGCCACTCGTGGTCTTCGGTAAATTTCAGGATGCTCATGATGTCTCCCTCAGTCTGATTGATCGGGCAGGCCGCCAGCAGCGGTCGCCAATGCATCTTAACCGTGGGGTTTCATTTGCGAAGTTGATAGTTCCAATGAAATAATTAATCTTGGAAATGAATGCGAGGCCATGATGAATCTGCCCACGGAGCTTCTTCGCACCTTCATCAAGGCCGTGGATCTGGGCAGCTTCACGCGCGCCGGCGACGCGGTGGGCCGGACGCAATCGGCGGTCAGCCTGCAGATGCGGCGACTCGAGGAAATGCTCGACACCCAGCTCGTCGAGCGCGGCACGCATCGCGTCAAACTCACCGAGGAAGGGGCCACGCTCGCCAGCTATGCCCGACGCATGCTGGCGCTCAACGACGAGGCGGTGGCGAGCCTGCAGCGGTCGCGGGTGGCGGGCAGCGTGCGCCTGGGCGCACCGCACGAGTACATGGCCTCGCTGCTGCCGACCATCCTCGGCAAGTTCGCGCAGTCACACCCGGGCGTCACGCTGGAGGTGACCTGCGACCTGAGCAAGAACCTGCTCGAGCGCCAGCAGAAGGGTGAATTCGACCTCGTCATCGCCTTGCACGATCAGGGTCAGGCGAGCGGGGGCGTGCAGGTCCATACCGAACCGCTGGTGTGGATCACCAGCGCGGACCACACGCGTCACGAGCAGCAACCCCTGTCGCTGGTGCTGGCCCCGCCGCCCTGCATCTACCGCAACCGGATCCTGCAGACCCTGGGCCGGCTGAATCGCAGCTGGCGGATCGCCTACACCAGCTCCAGCTACAGCGGCATCATCGCCGCCGTGCGCGCCGGCCTGGGCGTGACCCTGCTGGCGGAGAGCACGGTGCCGGCGGGCGTGCGCACGCTGGGCGCACGGGAGGGGTTCCCCGAGATGGGACTCCTCGACGTCTGCGTGCACCGCAGCCGCGAGAACGCTTCGGAAGCGGCGGAGTGCCTGGCGGAGTACGTCGCCGGCAGCTTCAGCTGAGCGCGGCGAACCGCCGGCGCCGGGCTGGCCGCCCCGCGCGCTCAGTCGGCGAATGTGCCGAGCGCCGCGCGCAGGTCGGCCTCGTCGACGCCTTCCGCCAGCGTCGCCACCTGCGCGCCCTCCAGCCACAGGACCCCGTCCCTCATCTCGAAGGCAGCGCCCTGCTTGAGCGCCGCCACCGCAGCCCCCGCCTCGCGCGGCGAGGCGAAGCCCGCGCCCTGCAGCAGCAGGCGGCCGTCGGCGTCGACCAGCTTGAAGTGGAAGCGACCGTCGGCCTCGCGGTACTGCTTGAACTGCGGCAGCGCGGCCTTCGCCTTCGCCGCCCTGGCCGCCTGCGGCACGCTGGCCAGGTTGCGCAGTCCCACCGCGTGGCGCAGCTCGGCGAGGAAGGGGGTGGCGATCGCGCGCGCCTTGGCGGCGCCCTCGTGCAGGTGCTTCTCGATGCGCGCCGGCTCGGCGATCAGCGCCAGGTAGTGCTCGCGCATCGGCGCCACCGCAGCCTCGATCTTGTCGAACAGCGCCTGCTTGGCCTCGCCCCAGCCGATGCCCTCATCGAAGGCGGTGCGCATCGCGCGCGTCTCCTCGGCGGTGGAAAACGCCTGATAGAGCTGGAACAGCGCCGAGCCGTCGGCGTCCTTGGGCTCGCCCGGGGCCTTCGAGTCGGTGACGATGGAGAAGATCAGCTTCTTGAGCTCGGCGGTGGGCACGAACAGCGGGATGGTGTTGTCGTAGCTCTTGCTCATCTTGCGGCCGTCCAGCCCGGGCAGGGTGGCGACCGAGGCGTCGATCGCGGCCTCGGGGAGCACGAAATGCTCGCCGTAGAGGTGGTTGAAGCTGCCCGCCATGTCGCGCGCCATCTCGATGTGCTGGATCTGGTCGCGCCCGACCGGCACCGAGTGCGCCTTGAACATCAGGATGTCGGCGGCCATCAGCACCGGGTACATGTACAGGCCCATGTTGACCCCGGCGTCCGGGTCCACGCCCTCGGCGGTGTTGCGATCGACTGCCGCCTTGTAGGCGTGGGCGCGGTTGAGCAGGCCCTTGCCGGCGACGCAGGTGAGCAGCCAGGTGAGCTCGGGGATCTCGGGGATGTCGGACTGGCGGTAGAACCACACCCGGTCGGTGTCCAGCCCGGCGGCGATCCAGGTGGCGGCGATCTCCAGCGTCGAGCGCTGCACGCGCAGCGGGTCGGTGGTCTTGATGAGCGCGTGGTAGTCGGCCAGGAAGTAGAAGCTCTCGACGCCGGGCTGGCGGCTGGCGGCGACCGCCGGGCGGATGGCGCCGGCGTAGTTGCCGAGGTGGGGCGTGCCCGAGGTGGTGATCCCGGTGAGGACGCGCTGGACAGACATGGATCGCTCCGGCTCGAATAGGTCAGGGAGCGCGAGTTTAACGGCTTCGACGCGTGCGGATAAGGCGGATGCGTCGCGCGAGCGGGCTCGCCGGGGCGATCGCGCTCACTCCTGCCAGCGCAGCGACAGGCGGGCGCCGCCCTGTGGCACGAGATCGACCCAGTGCTCCTGGCGCTCGCCGGCGTAGGACGCGGAGATGCGGTAGCGCCCCGGCGTGGGCACGTCGACCTGGCCGATCGGCCCGCAGGACGCCTCGACGCGCTGGCCCGAGAGCGGCTCGTCGACCTGCGTCTCGACGTCGGTGACCCAGCCGCCCCCGGTGGTCGAGAAAAACACGGTCAGTGCGTGCATGCCGACCTCGGCCCGCATGCGCTCCGACTCCTCGAGCCCGATGCCGCCGCAGTCGAGCCGGAGCATGGGCGCATCCTCCACCACAGCCTGCGTCCAGGCAGGCAGGGCGAGCACGAGCAGGGCGAGGGCGACGAACGCACGTTTGCAGGGTTTCATCATCAGCTGCGACTCCCGGAACCGCCCGAAGCGGGCACCCGCATTGTTCCCGGCTCCCTGCGCGCGGGCAAGCGCCCTCGCGCGAGGCCCGCCGCGCTCAACCCGCTCCGGAGCGGCTGCGCGACCACAACGGGCGCAGCGCCAGCAGGCCCAGCACCGGCCCCGGCAGCAGCAGCCACGCGACGCGGTCGCCGATCGAGGGCCACAGCCGGGTGACGAGCTCGATCGACACCATGGTGATCGCGAAGCCGATCGCGTTCTGGAAGGCGAGCGCGCTGCCCACGCTCTCGGGCGGGCAGGCGCGCGCGGACAGCGCGGAGAAGTGCGGCGAATCGGCCACCACGCTCGCCCCCCACAGCAGCATCAGGCCGGCCAGCGCCAGCGGCGGCCAGGCGGTCGCGAAGGGATACAGCGCGCAGCACAGCGCCGACACCGCCAGCGCCAGCGCGGCCACCCGCGCGCTGCCGATGCGGCGGCTGAGCCAGCCGCCGAGCACGCAGCCGACGGCACCGATGCCGATCACCGCGAAGGCCGGCCCGGACGGCAAACCGGCCTCGGCCCCGCGCGCCGCGCTCACCAGCAGCGGCACCAGCGTCCAGAAGGCGTACAGCTCCCATTGGTGCCCGAAGTAGCCGAAGGCGGAGGCACGAAAGGCCGGCGAACGCAGCGCGTACAGCCCCTCGCCAAGGCGCAGCCGCGGCGCCCCGGCGCGACGGGCAAGATGCGGGCCGTCCCCTAGCTTGAAGATCATCGCCGCCGCCAGCAGCGCGAGCAGCGAGGACACCAGCAGCGTGGCCTGCCAGCCCCAGCCGGCATCGAGAAAGCGCACCCCGTGCGGCAGCGCCGTGCCCAGGGTCAGCATGCCGACCAGCCAGGCCAGCGCCGCGCCCGCCTGCTGCGGCACCCAGCTCACCACCAGCTTCATCCCGAGCGGATACACCCCGGCGAGCGCGAGTCCTACCGCGAAGCGCCACACCAGGCCCTCGCCCAGCCCTTGCGCAAGCAGCGCGAAGCCGGCGTTGGCCAGCGCCCCGACGACCGCGCAGACGGCGAAGATGCGGCTCGCCGCGAAGCGGTCGGCCAGGCCGCTGAGCGAGAAGCCGAGGGTGCCAGCGATGAAGCCGAGCTGCACCGCGATCGTCAGCCGACCGATGTCGGCCGGCTGCAGCGACCAGGTGCGCAGGAGGTCCTCGCCTGCGGCATTCGCGGAGAACCACAGCGAGGTACCGAAGAGCTGGGCGAGGACGATGACGAGGAGCGGAGGGGCACGCATGGCGCAGCAGTGTGCGACGCCGGGCGCGGGCGCTCAAGCCGGGGAATCCCTCGCGCAGGACGTCACGCCCGCCAGGCCGTGCCGCTTCCGCCAGCGGCGCCCGTGGGCGCGGCTGCCCGAACGGGTTAACATTGTGCCTCCCGGCCGCATGCGCACCGCAGGTGTGCGCGGCCCGCATCGTCAGCCTCCCAGCCGGGCCCTCGCTGCCGGCCCCTCGTTACCCGTTCCCTCCTTGCCAGCCCACACCGTGACCCAGCCCCTCACCGAACGTCCCCGCGTCCCCATCATCACCGTGGGCCTGCGCCCCCACCCCACCAGCCCGGACGCCGAGGCGCCCGGCCAGGGCCTGGTCGGCCGCCTGCTCGCCACCATGTTCGCCCTGCCCGAAGGCGGTGCGGTGTTCGAGTTCCGCCTCGAGGACAGCCGCGTCGCCCAGCTCGCCGTCCCGACGCCGGCCACGCCCGGCCCCGCCGACGAGTTGTGGAAGCACACCTGCTTCGAGGTCTTCCTCGGCGCGCCGGGCGAGCCCGGGTATCGCGAGTACAACTTCTCGCCCTCCGGGCAGTGGGCGGTGTACGGTTTCCGCGCCTGGCGCGAGCGCATCGAGGACTACGTCCCCGCGGCCGCGCCCGAGATCCTCTTCAGCCAGGCCGACGACGGCCTGGTGCTGGAGGCGCGCGTGCCGGCCGAGCTGCTGCCGGCGGTGCCCGCCGGCAGCGACCTGCAGGTGAGCCTGGCCGCGGTCGTCGAGCGCAAGGACGGCACCCTCGAATACTGGGCGCTGCGCCACGCCGCCGCGCAACCCGACTTCCACGCCCGCGACACCTTCGTGCTGACCCTGGCCACCGCGACGCACAAGGCGGACTGAAGCCATGGCGCACCCCGTCCGCTTCGGCCTCGACCGCCTGCTGCAGGAGCCCGAGCTGCGCCGCCCGTTGGCGGGCAGGCGCGTCGCCCTGCTCGCCCACCCGGCCTCGGTCACCCGCGACCTGACCCACTCGCTCGACGCCCTCGCCGCCCTGCCCGACCTCGAGCTGTCGGCCGCCTTCGGCCCCCAGCACGGCCTGCGCGGCGACAAGCAGGACAATATGGTGGAGTCGCCCGACTACACCGACCCGCTGCTCGGCATCCCGGTGTTCAGCCTGTACGGCGAGGTTCGCCGCCCGACCGCGGCGATGATGGACACGTTCGACGTGCTGCTGGTCGACCTGCAGGACCTCGGCTGCCGGATCTACACCTTCATCACCACGCTGCGCTACGTGCTGGAAGAGGCGGCACGACACGGCAAGGCGGTGTGGGTGCTCGATCGCCCCAACCCCGCCGGCCGCCCAGTCGAGGGCACGCTGCTGCGCCCCGGCTGGGAGAGCTTCGTCGGCGCCGGCCCCCTGCCGATGCGCCACGGCATGACCATGGGCGAGCTCGCGCACTGGTTCGTCGCCACCCTCGAGCTCGACGTCGAGCTGCGCGTGATCGAGATGCAGGGCTGGCGTCCGGAAGCCGCCCCCGGCTACGGCTGGCCGCTCGGCGAGCGCAGCTGGATCAACCCCAGCCCCAACGCGCCCAACCTGTGGATGGCGCGCGCCTACGCCGGCACCGTGATGCTCGAGGGCACGACGCTGTCGGAGGGCCGCGGCACCACCCGGCCGCTGGAGCTCTTCGGCGCGCCCGATCTCGACACGCGCGCGCTGATCGCCGAGATGCGCGGCCTGGCACCCGAGTGGCTGCAGGGCTGCGTGCTGCGCGAGTGCTGGTTCGAGCCCACCTTCCACAAGCACACCGGCAGGCTGTGCAACGGCGTGCAGATCCATGTCGAGGACCCCGCGCACTACCAGCACGCGGCGTTTCGCCCGTGGCGGGTTCAGGCGCTCGCCTTCAAGGCGATCCGCAGGCTGTGGCCCGACTATCCCCTGTGGCGTGACTTCCCCTACGAATACGAGCACGACCGCCTCGCCATCGACCTCATCAACGGCTCGCCGCTGCTGCGCGAGTGGGTGGACGACACGGCGGCTGCGCCTGCGGAACTCGACGCCCTTGCAATGACGGACGAGAGGCGATGGCGGCATGAACGCGAACGATTCATGCTATATGAATGAAATCGGATGAATTTGGGATAAATCGCGATAACTGTCGATTTTTTTTACACTACCTCCCTGAGGCTGCCCGTTGAAGATTCACAAGGCATTGTTTTTGATGGCTTTTTAATTTTAGGCACGGCTTATGCGTGATTTCCTGCGACGGTGGAGAGGTCCACGATCCCAGGAGGTGCATCATGAAAGCCACGACCCGTAAATCCCTGAAGACCACCATGTGCGCGATGGCCACTGCGCTTGCCGCACTTGGCGCTCCGGCTGCGCATGCGACCCTAATCAACGGAATTGTCGATACCTGGACGGTCAAGGTCGATGCCAAGTTCCTGACCAGCACGGTCCTTTGGGACGACACCAACGGCAGTGGCGGTACGACCACCGTCAGCGACACCCAACTCGTCTGGGGCCAGCCCGCCACGAGTTCAGGCCAGAGCAGCTTGACCCTCACCGACTTCAACACCACGAAGCAGGTGGCCACGAACGGAGCGTCGGTGTCGAACCTGACCCTGACCCACGCCAACAACCCTGTCACCGGCAGGACCCTCGACCAGGTGAGTCTGTCATCGACCCTGACCCTGACGCCTTTTAGCCCGTCGGCGACGGGTCTGTCTCCGGTGACGCTGAGCTTCCTGATCAACTTCGACGAGACGACCAATAACGCGAATCCGTGCGCAAACGGCGGAGCCAACGGGACCGGCGTGAACAGTAACGGCTGCGGCGACATCTTCGTGATCGACAAGGATTCGCTGAATTTCCCGTTTTTCTATGACCTCGACGGTGTTGGTGGTCCGCTGCAGAACCAAAAGTACTTCATCAGTTTCTTCGAGCAGACCTCCGGCCTGACACCGCTTTCGACCGCAGCCTGCACCGCCGCAGGCGCTTCGACACCCTGCCTCGGCTTCGTCACGCCGGAGCAGGCGACGACGCCGGCGATCTTCGCGGCACTGATCACCACCGAACCGGTGACCATCCCCGAGCCGGGTACGCTGGCGATCCTCGGTCTCGGCCTCGCGGGTCTTGGCCTCATGCGCGGACGGCGTAAAGCCTGAGCACCCGCATCGCACGCATCCGATGCAATTTCCAGCAGAGGCGGCCGAAGAGGCCGCCTTTTCTTTGGTGTGCAGCGCTTCTGAGCGGTGCTTACGCCATTTCACGCGCCTCCGCGAGCGCCCTGTCGAGATCATCCCGGAGGATTGCGGCCGGCAGCTGCGGCGCGCCCAGGCGCAGCAGCTGGGCGTGGATTTCCGGCGGCACCACCACCCGCGCCGCGATCGACTGCGCGTGCAGGCCCTCGATCATCTCCTCCAGCGCGAACTGCGCCGACAGGTCCATGAAGGGCACCCGGCTGCAGTCGAAGACGACCACGCGGGTGCCGATCACCTGGTCCACCCGGTCGAGCAGCTGGCTCGCCGAACCGAAGAAGAAGGCGCCCTCGATCTCGATCACGCGGACGCCGCTGTCCAGCCCGGGGAGTTCATGGCCGGCAGGTTCGCCACCGCCCTCCTCCACATGGGGTAGCGGGCGCACGCGCAGGCGGCTCTGGCGGGCAAGGCGGTGGATGATCAATGCCATCGACAGGATCACGCCCGCCCCCACCGCGACGATCAGGTCCACCAGCACGGTAAGTGCGAACACGGCCGCCATCACGCCCACGTCGGCGCGCGGCGCGGTGCGCACCAGCCGCAGCATGCGGTAGTCGAGGATGTCCACGCCGACCTTGATCAGGATGCCGGCGAGCACCGCGAGCGGGATGCGCTCGGCGAGCGGCCCCAGCCCGAGCAGCAGGGCGAGCAGGAAGAGCGCGTGCACCACGCCCGAGCCGCGCCCCCGCCCGCCCGACTTGATGTTGATCACCGTGCGCATGGTCGCCCCCGCACCCGGCAGGCCGCCGACGAAGGCGCACAGCAGGTTGCCGATGCCCTGGCCGATCAGCTCGCGGTTGGAATGGTGGCGGGTGCGCGTGATCGAATCCGCCACCAGCGAGGTGAGCAGGCTGTCGATGCTGCCGAGCACCCCGAGGGTGATGCCGAGCAGCGCCACGGTGGTCCAGGTCTCGAGCGTGAAGCTGGGCAGCACCAGCTCGGGCAGCCCGGCGGGGATGTCGCCGATCACCGGCACCTGCAGGCCGGCGGCGACCGACAGCGCGCTCATCCCCACCAGCGCGACCAGGGGCGCGGGCACGATCCGGCTCACCGCCATCGGGGTGCGGAACACGATCAGCAGCGTGAGCCCGCCGAGCAGCAGGGCCTCGCCATTCACGTTCGCCAGCACCCCGGGCAGCGCCAGCACCGCGCCCTGCGGCGAGGGCGCCGGCGCCACGCCGAGCAGCGGCGCGCTCTGCAGCAGCACGATGATCACGCCGATGCCGCTCATGAAGCCGGAGACCACCGGATAGGGGATGAAGCGCACCAACCCGCCAGCGCGCAGCACGCCGAGGCCGATCTGCACCAACCCGCCCACCAGCACCGCCGCCATCGCCACGGCGAGGTCGCCACCCACCGCCACGAGCGCGGAGGCGAACACCACCGTCATCGGCCCGGTGGGACCGGAGATCTGCATGCGGGTGCCGCCGAGCAGCGCGGCGACGAAGCCGAGCACGATCGCGCCGTAGAGCCCGGCCGCCGCGCCCGCGCCGCTGGCGACGCCGAAGGCGAGCGCGAGCGGCAGCGCCACGATGCCGGCGGTGAGTCCGCCGAAGAAGTCCCCGCGCAAACGGCCGAGCGCCGAAGCCAGCGCATTCATGAGCGCCTCGATTCGAGTCTCGTCCGGGCGGCTCGGACGGGTTCGTGGGTGCTGTCCCCGACCGCCGTGTTTTGCGCCACGATGTGGCAAAAGACGGCGCTCCGCAAGCCCCCCGCGGCGGCGCCTCCCGGCTTCTCCCGAAGCCCCGCTTCGGGAGGCATTCAGCTTCCTGATTCGCCCGCGGCCAGTCTCTTCCCGTAGCATGGCGCCTGCGCCCGGAACCGCAACCCGCGCCTCCGATGCGGCGCCGCGCGAACCCACCACAGGAGCCTCCACCGATGATCAAGCACGGCCTGCAGATCTTCGCCTGCAACGCCAGCCGCGAGCTCGCGTGCGACATCAGCAACCGCCTCGGCATGCGCCCGGGCAGGATCGACATCGCGCGCTTCTCCAACGACAACCTGCGCGTGCAGATCCAGGAGAACGTGCGCGAGCGCGACGTCTTCGTCGTGCAATCCTTCACCGAGCCGGTGAGCGAGCACATCATGGAATTGATGATCACGCTCGACGCGCTGCGCAGCGCCTCGGCGCAGCGCATCACCGCGGTGATCCCCTATTACTCCTACGCGCGCTCGGACAAGAAGGACGCGCCGCGCATCTCGATCACCGGCCGCCTGATCGCCGACCTGCTGCAGACCGCCGGGGCGAACCGCGTGCTGACCATGGACCTGCACGCCGACCAGGTGCATGGCTTCTTCAGCGTGCCGGTCGACCACCTCACCGCGGTGTCGCTGATCGCCGACCACTTCCGCAACCGCCACGACCTGTCGAACATGGTCGCAGTGGCCACCGACGCGGGCGGCGCCAAGCGCACCGGGCGCTTCTCGGAGAAGCTCGGCATCCCGATGGCGATCATCGACAAGCGCCGCGTCTCGGACACCGCGGTCAAGCAGGGCGCCGTGGTCGGCGAGGTCGCCGGGCGCGACGTGGTGATCTTCGAGGACGAGATCGCCACCGCCGGCACCCTGGTGTCGTCGGTCGACACCCTGAAGGCTGCCGGCGCGCGCAGCATCCACGCCGCCGCCACCCACGGCGTGCTGTGCGGGCCGGCGATCGAGCGCCTGCGCGCGGCGGCGATCGACTCGGTGGTGGTGACCAACACCGTGGCGCTGCCCGAGGACAAGCGCCTCGACAAGCTCACCGTGCTCAACGTCGCGCCGCTGTTCGCCGCGGCGATCGAGCGCATCCACAGCGGCCAGAGCGTGGGCGCGCTGTTCGAGTGAGGCGAGCCGCGGGCGCGGCCGTCAGTCTCCCGGCCGCGCCGACACCAGCCAGTAGGTCACGCCGAGCGCGAGCACGATCACGCCGATCGCGAACAGGTACATCGGCTCGAGCGTCGTCAGGTCGAGCACGATCACCTTGCGCGCGATCGCCATCAGCGCGGTGGCGATCACCAGCTTGACGTGGATGACGTCGTCGCGCAGGTAGAGCGTGATGTTGACGAAGATCTCGATCGCGATCAGCACCGCCAGGAAGGCGGCGAAGACCACGAAGATGTCGTTGAGGTCGAGCAGCAGGAAGGGCGGATCGGACAGCTTCTCGTAGAGCACGAGGACGACGTCGGCCACCGTCCACAGGATCACCGCCACCATCAGCACCGCCAGCACGCGGATCGCCTGGCGGATGATCCAGTGCAGGCGATCGATCAGCGGGTCGTCGACACGATCGCCGAGGTGATTGTCGTGGGCCTTGCCGGTGCCGGGCCTCATTGCCTCCATGACTGCCTCCGTGGTGGTGGCGGCGAAGCGGCCGGACCATTTTCCAGCCGCGCTCGCCGCCTCGTTCTTTCGGTTGCGCCCTAGTGCGGGCGCGAGCCCCACTTCTCCAGCGCGCGGGCCAGCACCTCGACCTCGGCCGAGGTCTCCACGCCGTCGGCGCTGACGATGTCCTGCATGGTGCGCAGCAGGGCCTGCTGCAGCCTGGGATCGGCGATGTCCTCGAGCAGCAGGTCGAGCACCTCGTCGGCCACCTTCAGGCGCACGCCGTCGAGGTAGTGCGCACTCAACATCAGGTCGTCGCAGTATTCGCGCAGGATGCGCTCGAACTCGACGCTGCCGATGCCGAGGCGGCGGGCGAGGTCGGTGTGCATCATCGTGTCGACCTCGTTGCGGTCCAGGCCGCCGTCGGCGAGCACGGTGAGGGCAAGCAGGCGGGCGGCCGCCGGGGTGCTGTTCGTTTCGTAGTGGCGCATGGCGTGGTCTCCTTTCGTGTGCGGTCTCTTGCGTCGCCGCGCGCTCCCGGGGGAAGCGCCGCAGCCGACGAGTGCAGACTACGGGAGAAGCCTTCGCCGAAAAAGTCGACTACGATTAGTCGATTGATCGATTTTTTCGACGGAACCGCCAGCCATGGTCAATAGCGACCTCAACTACAAGCACCTGCGCTACTTCTGGACCGTGGCACGCGTGGGCACCATCGCCGAGGCCGGGCGGGTGCTCGGGCTGGCGCCGCACTCGATCAGCGCGCAGCTCGCGACCTTCGAGGGCGCGCTCGGCGTCACCCTGTTCCGCCGCAGCGGCCGCCGCCTGGCGCTCACCGAGGCGGGCGAGCGCATCCTGGGACAGGCCGAGGAGATCTTCGCGCTCGGCGACCAGATCGTGGAGACGCTGCGCGACGACAGCCTGCGCCGCAGCCTGCCCTTTCGCATCGGCATCCCGGACTCGATGCCCAAGTCGATGGTGCATCGCCTGATCGAGCCGGCGCTGCGCCTGGAGCGCCCGGGTCGGCTGGTGTGCCGCGAGTCGCCGCTGTCCGAGCTGCTTGCCGAGCTCGCGGTGCACCGCCTCGACCTGGTGATCGCCGACCGCCCGATCCCGCCCGAGGTCAGCGTGCGCGGCCACGAGAGCCTGCTCGGCGAGAGCACGCTGAGCGTGTTCGCCGCGCCGGCGCTGGCCGCGCGCCTGCAGGGCGGTTTTCCGCGCCTGCTCGACGGCGCGCCCTTCCTGCTGCCTGGGGAGGACGTCGCCCACCGCGGCGCGCTGCTGCAGTGGTTCGAGCGCATGCGCATCCGCCCGGCGATCGTCGCCGAGTTCGACGACAGCGCCCTGATGAAGGCCTTCGGCCAGGCCGGCGACGGCGTCTTCGCCGCGCCCACCACGATTGCCGACTACGTGTGCCGGCAGTACGGGGTGCGCCTGCTCGGCGAGGTGCCCGATGCGCGCGCGCGGGTGTACGCGATCACCACCGAGCGCCGCCTCTTACATCCGGCGATGCAGGCCATCCGCAACGCGGCCGCGCGCGCACTGACACCCGCACCACCTGGCTGAGCGGCGGCCGCCATCCTGCTCGAGCGTCGTTCAGCCCTGCTGCGCGCCCGCCTGCTGCTGGGCGATCTCGGCACGCACCTGGTCCATGTCGAGCCCGCGCACGCCCTCGATCACCTGGTTCAGCGCGCTCGCCGGCAGCGCACCGGATTCGCGGAACACCATGACGCCCTCGCGGATCACCGCGATGGTGGGGATGGAGCGGATCTGGAAGGCGGCGGCGAGGTCCTGCTGCGCCTCGGTGTCGACCTTGCCGAACACGATGTCGGGGTTGGCCTCGGCCGCCGCCTCGTAGGTCGGCGCGAAGTTGCGGCAGGGGCCGCACCAGGCCGCCCAGAAGTCGAGGAACACGATGGGGTTCTGCTCCACGGTTTCGTTGAAGTTCTCGGCGGTGAGTTCGAGGGTGGCCATGTGCGGCTCCAGTGAATATTAGCGAATGACGATGATACGCCGCCACGCAGCGTGGGTCACGGACGTGGCGGGCGTTTCGCCTAGAATACCCGTTTGGACCCAATCGAAAAGGAAATCCCATGATCCGCTCCCGTGCCGCCGTCGCCTGGGCTGCCAAGCAGCCGCTCGAAGTCACCGAAGTGGACGTCGCCCCGCCCAGGGCGGGCGAAGTGCTGGTTCGCATCATCGCCACCGGTGTCTGCCACACCGACGCCTACACGCTCTCCGGCGCGGACCCGGAAGGCATCTTCCCGGCCATCCTCGGCCACGAGGGCGGCGGCATCGTCGAAGCGATCGGCGAAGGCGTGAGCTCGGTGGCGGTGGGCGACCACGTGATCCCGCTGTACACACCCGAATGCGGCAAGTGCAAGTTCTGCCTGTCGGGCAAGACCAACCTCTGCCAGGCGATCCGCGCCACCCAGGGCAAGGGCCTGATGCCGGACGGCAGCAGCCGCTTCAGCAAGGACGGCAAGCCGATCTTCCACTACATGGGCACGTCGACCTTCTCGGAATACACCGTGCTGCCCGAGATCAGCGTGGCGAAGATCCGCAAGGACGCCCCGCTCGACAAGGTCTGCCTGCTCGGCTGCGGCGTCACCACCGGCATCGGCGCGGTGCGCAACACCGCCAAGGTCGAGGCGGGCGCCAGCGTGGCGGTGTTCGGCCTCGGCGGCATCGGCCTGTCGGCGATCATCGGCGCGGTCATGAACAAGGCCGGGCGCATCGTCGCGGTGGACATCAACCCCGAAAAGTTCGAGATCGCGCGCCAGCTCGGCGCCACCGACTGCATCAACCCGCTCGACTACGACCGCCCGATCCAGGAGGTCATCGTCGACCTCACCGACGGCGGCGTGGACTACTCCTTCGAGTGCATCGGCAACGTCAAGGTGATGCGCTCGGCGCTGGAGTGCTGCCACAAGGGCTGGGGCGAGTCGGTGAT
>Ga0116151_10001478_pt1 | contig 22024 bp, 20 predicted proteins | sample AD_UKC117_MetaG_FD_89893 | JGI IMG/M metagenome (GOLD analysis project Ga0116151, IMG submission 89893) | Active sludge microbial communities of municipal wastewater-treating anaerobic digesters from Hong Kong - AD_UKC117_MetaG | ecosystem: Engineered > Bioreactor > Anaerobic > Digestate... | reverse complement strand
GGCCAGACGTTCGCCAAGAAGCTCGGCCAGGAAGTGCTGCCCAAGTTCCTCACGGTGGTCGACGATCCGTCGAAGAAGGTCTTCGACGGCATCGAGCTGAACGGCTACTACACCTACGACGACGAGGCGGTGCCGGCCCAGCCCGTCACGCTGGTTGACGACGGAACGCTCGAGACGTTCCTGATGTCGCGCTCGCCGACCCGCGGCGTCGAGCACTCGAACGGCCACGGCCGGCGTCAACCGGGCGCGCGCGTCGTCGCCCGCCAGGGCAACCTCATCGTCGAGTCCGACCGGCAGATGCCCTTCGACGAGCTGCGGGCGAAGCTGCTGGAGGAATGCCGCAAGCAGAACAAGGACTACGGCCTGCTCTTCGAGGACATTTCCGGCGGATTCACCACGACGCGGCGCTACGGTCCGCAGGCGTTCAAGGTGCTGCCGATCATCGTCTACAAGGTGTTCGTCGACGGCCGCCCGGATGAACTGGTTCGGGGCGTCGACATCGTCGGCACGCCGCTGACGTGTTTCTCGCGGATCCTCGCGACGGGCAACGATCCCGACGTGTTCAACGGCGTGTGCGGCGCCGAGTCGGGCTCCGTGCCCGTCTCCGCGATCGCGCCGAGCATCCTGGTGGAGCAGATCGAAGTCGAGAAGAAACAGAAGGCCCAGGACCGCCCGCCGATCCTGTCCGCGCCCATCGCCCTGGAGAAAACCAGTGACCCGTCCTAGTGCATTGCATGATCGCCAAAGCGGCCTTGGCCCGCGCGCCGTGGCTGCGGCGCTGTCCGCCGCCCTGCTCGCCGGCGTGGTCTGCGGGGCGCCGGCCCGCGCCGACGACGACGACAAGCTCGCGGCTGAGCTGAAGCAGGATGTGATCCTGCGCGCCATGGTCGACGAACTCGACCGGTCGGCCAAGGAACTCAAGCTGCCCGACCTCGCCGACCCGTATTTCATCGAGTTCGCCGTTCAGGACGGACGCGTCGCGCAGGTGGCGGCGTCGTTCGGGGCGCTGACCAGCAGCGCGGAAGTCGCCCGGCGTCCGGCGCGCGTGGACGTGCGCGTCGGCTCGTACGAACTCGACAACACGAACTTCCGCGACGGGTGGTCGTTCGGCGGCGGCTCCCTGCCGATCGAGAACGACTACACCGCGATCCGCCAGGCGCTCTGGTGGGCGACCGACCGCGAGTACAAGCAGGTCGCGGAGACGTACGCCCGCAAGAAGGCGTTCATGGAGCAGAAGGTCATCGAGGACAAGCCGGCGGACTTCTCCCACGAGGAGCCGGTGGTGTCCTTCGAGGAACCGCTGGCCTTCGATGCGCACCGCGCCGAGCTCGAGAAAATCGCGATCGCGGCTTCGGCGGTCTTTCGCGAGTTTCCCGAGGTGCAGGAGGGTGACGTGCAGATCCAGGCGGGTGGCGGCAACGGCTACCTCGTCAACACCGAGGGCACGCGGCTGCGCGAACACGGCAGCCTGTTTCAGCTCACCGCCAGCGCCCGCGTCCAGGCCGACGACGGCATGGAGCTGTCCGACAGCATCAGTGCAGCCGCGGAGAAGTTTGCGGACTTTCCCTCGGTCGACGACATTCAGTCGCGCTGCCGCGAACTCGCCCAGCGGTTGATCCGGCTCAAGAATGCCCCGCGGCTCGAGGAGGCCTACGCGGGCCCGGTGCTGTTCGACGCCCAGCCAGCCGCCCTGATGTTCGGGGCGCACTTCTCGCGGCGTTTTGCAGGTGGCCAGCGGCCCGTCGGAGCGCGGAGCGATCCCGAGGACTTCGAGAAGAAGATCGGCAAGCGGATCCTCCCGCGCTCGGTCACGGTCGTCGACGACGCGACGCAGGAGAAGATCGACGGCAAGATGGTGCTGGCGCACTACGATCACGACGACCAGGGCGTGCCGTCGCGCAAGGTGACGCTCGTCGAGGGCGGCCGGTTGCAGCGGCTGGTGATGTCGCGTAATCCCTCGCGGATCGCTGACCACTCGACGGGTCACGGCAACGGTTTTTTCCGGCCGACGGCGTCGGCTGCATGCCTGATCCTGACGAGCGACGACGCGGCTGATTCGAACGCGTTGCGTTCGGAACTGCTCGAGGGCGCCCAGGACGAGGATCTCAACTACGGCATCCGCGTGGCGTCACTGAGCAGCTTCGCACCGCTCGAGGTGTACAAGGTTTTTCCCGACGGACACGAGGAGCTGGTTCGCGGGGCCGAGGGCCTGCGGTTGAACCTGCGCGCGTTCAAGCGGATCGTCGCGGTCGGCGACAAGCCGTTCGTGCTGAACGTCTCGGGCGTGCAGTCGAGCCAGACGTTCGCGGTGCCGGCGCTGCTGTTCGAGGAACTCGACGTCGCGCCGGTCGATCGGGATTTCGACAAGCCGCCGCTGCTGCCTTCGCCGCTGGCGCTCATGGACAAGAAGAAGTAGAACTCTGCGGACCATACGACGATGGCGCTATCCCATCGCGCTGAACTGCTGGCCCGCAATCCGGAGACCTGCACCGGCGCGCGCCCGCTCGTCGTCGATTTCGACATCGACGACCTGCTCGAACTCGCCCGCGAGGGCCTGGCTCTCACGAATGCTACGCTGGCCTGCCACCACTTCGGTGCGTTGCGCCGCGCCCGCGTGCGGGCGAATGACGCGGGCATCGGCGACGTGCACTTCGGGCTTTTCGACCTGCCGCCGGAGCCGAGGTTCGATCGCGTGCTGCTCTCCCTGCCGCAGGGCCGTGAGGCCCGGGCGCTGATCTTCGCGCTCGCCGCCCGGTTGCTGACGCCGGACGGCCGGATGGTCGTGGTGGGCGAGACTCGGGCCGGGATCCGCCCCGCCCGGACCACGCTCGGGGAGTTCTTTGCCGACGTGGAATCGATCGACAGCGCCCGCCGCTGCGGACTGCTCTGTGCTGACAAACCCAATACGGACGCGTTGCCGCCCGACCCGGTGGGAGCGAGCTTCCGCAGGTTCGAGGCCTCGGCGGGCGGCACGACGATCGCCGTGGAATCGCTGCCGGGCGTCTTCAGCCACGGCGAACTCGACGAGGGCACGCAGGCGCTGCTCGAATCCTTCCGTCAGCCGCTCCCCGGGCGAATTCTGGACTTCGGCTGCGGCGCCGGCGTCATCGGCACCTGGCTGCAGCGCCACCAGGAGGACGTGCACGTGGACATGGTCGACGCGTCGGCGCTGGCGGTCGCGTCCGCACGCCGGACCGCCACCGACAACAACCTGCCGACCGACCGCGTCTGGCCGAGTGACGTCTTCAGCGACGTCCCCGGCGCGTACGACCTGATCGTCTCCAACCCTCCATTTCACCGCGGCGTGGACACCGACTGGACCACGGTCGAGCGTTTCCTCAGCGAGGCCGGCGACCACCTCAACCCCGGCGGCAGGCTCCGCTTCGTGGCTAACACGCACCTCGCCTACGCGAGCACGCTCGACGCCCGCTTCACGCGTTGGCGCGTCGTGCACGAAACCGACCGCTTCCTCGTCTACGAAGCGACGCCGTAGGAACCGCGATGAGCTCTGTTGAGCACGTCGCGTCGATCAGGGAATGGTGCGGACGCGCTGCCAGCCCGCGAAGTCGGCGGCATCGACGTCGCCGTCGAAGTTGAAGTCGAACGATTCGCAACCCGCCTGATAGGGGCCGCCGTCCGGACCGGTCATACATCCGTTCCACTGCGCGAAGTCGGCGAGGTCCACCGTGTCGTCGCAATTGAAATCGCCAATGCCGCTCTCGTGCGCCCCCATGTCCACGATGCCGCACAGCACGCGGGCGTGCCCAGCCACGTCGATGGGCAGGGGTTCGGTGGTATCGCCGTCGCCATCGGCGTCGGCGGCATCCTCCGGAATCCGCGCATTGTCGCCGGTGTTGACGCACGGCGACGCGGGAAGTGGTCGCAAATCGTCATCGAGCGTTCCGGGCAAACCGTCCGCCCCATACGGATTCACGATCATGGGATCGTCAGCCGTATTGCCGGTTCCAGTCCAGCCGCCGGAAACGCACGAGTAGCGGACAAGCGTGTCACTGCCCTCAATCTGCTGCCACGACGACAAGCCGCCGTTGCCCCAAAGTATGGAGTTCGAAATGTAACATTCATCGCTCCAGTTGACGATTCCACCAGCCGAAGAGTTGGCCGTATTGCCGAAGAACGTGCAATTCGCGTATTGACTGGTTGTGTTGTAGTACTGCAGCACGGCACCACCTTCGAGAGCACTGTTGAACGCGAATTCCGTACTTGCAGCGTATACTTCGCAGCCTTGAGTGATAAAAAACGCTCCCCCGCGGTTCACTGCCAAGTTCTCGAGAAACCGGCTTGCCCACGCACGGACAAGGGAGTCCGAGCCAAGGAACAAGGCCCCACCGTCATCCTGCGTCGCTTCATTGCCGAGAAATGCGCATTGGACCAAGTCGACCGAAGCGAGCGTCATGTAGATCGCCCCGCCGCGTTCCGCGGAATTGTCGCCGAAGCGGCAACGCCAAAAGCTGCCGTGATTCGTCGAATGGACGATTATCGCTCCGCCCGCGCCCAAGGCGGAGGCGTTTTCGCTGAACAGACAGTCTTTGAACACCGGCCGGCCTCCCGATACCAGGACGGCGCCCCCCGAGTTCGTTGCCAAGTTCTGGGTGAATGTGCTGCGTACGACCCGCGGGTCAGAATTGGCCATGTAAAGTGCACCACCACTCCCGGACGTGTTCCCCGAAAAGGTGCTCTCCGTGATTTCGAGGTCCGACACGGTGTTCAGATAAATGGCGCCGCCGACATTCTCCTGAAAGTGACAACCATCAACTGTGCCGGTCGCGTCCACCGAGAGCGACAGTGCCCCGCCGGTGATTGCTTCATTCTCCAGGAAGTCACATTCCTTGATGTCGATCGTCGCGTGGAGGGCATAGGCGCCGCCGCCAGACTGCGGCGCACAACGATTGTGCATGAATGAACAACCGCTCAGGTTCAGTTGCCCATTGTAGCTGAACACGCCCCCGCCGCCGATGGCGCCCTCGTTCTCCTCAAAACGGCACTGAGTGTAGGTGGCGCCGCTCGCGTCGTTCATTGCAGCGCCGCCGTAGGTGCCGGCGTTGGCGCGGAAGGTACACGCGTTGATGCGTGGAGCGCCGAGAAAGTTGTACAGCCCACCGCCCCGGTCGTAGAAGTTCATCGGCCCGTTGGCGTTGCCACCGGTGATCGTCAGCCCGTCCAGCAGCGTGTCCGGCCCGGCCTGGGACGTCCGCACGACGTTGAAGCTGTTGTCGGCGCGATTCGTGAAATCCGGACCGTCGTCACCCGCCAGGTCGCCGCTCAGGATCGTCTCGAACGCCACGGGGTCGCGATCGTCGGGATTCGCGACGCCGCATCCCGCGTACCCGCCCAGCAGATGCACGCCCGACGGAACCACGAAGGACACGAGCACGTCGCCCGAACCGCCGTCCGGACGGTACGTACCGTCGGCGATGCGGATCTCGTCCCCCGCTTCCGCGAGCGCGAGCGCGTCCTGCAGATCGGTAAACGCCGTACACCAGGTCGTGCCGTCTCCCCCCGCGGATGCGTGCGCATCCACGTAGTAGATGTCCCCGGTTGCGCGGGCGGTGAGTCCCAGCAGTGCAATCGTCAGCAAGACAGGCATCGGACGTGTCATCATCGAGCCCTCCGCGGCGCGACGTACAGATTTGCTTGGCAGCCTGTGTCAGTTCATCAGCGTAACAATCGGCCGGGGCCGATACAAGACGGTGCGTCTTCCGGTAATCCCCAGCCGCACATGACCGAATCCGCGGGCGCCATCAGAACCGCTCACGCACGGAAGGGGCCTTGGCGATCGAGCGTCACGGCCCCGGACTTGCGTCCGGGGTTCTGATGAACGCGGTTTGCGCCGCCGCGGTCGGTTTAGAATCAGAGCCCGTGCATTCGCAGGAGACGTTCGCTGCCTGCGCCGAGCGGCTATTTGGCCAGCTTCGCCCGGAGTTTTTCGAGGACGGTGGTGGGCACCAGCGACGAGAGCCGGGTCGTGGCGTCACCGCCCATCGCGACGATCTGCTTGATGAAGGTGCTCGAGGTGAGCGTATATTGGTCGGAGGCCATGAGAAAAACCGTCTCGATGCCGCCGACGATGAGATTGGTGTTGGCCGCCTGCAGCTCGTCGCGCACGTCGAGCGTGTCGCGGATGCCGCGCAGGATGATGTCGCCGCCCGCCTGGCGCACGAAGTCGATGGTCAGCCCCTGGTAGGACTGCACGTCCACGTTGGCCTGGCCGCGGACCAGCTCGCCGATCATCGCCACGCGCTCCTCCGGCGAGAACGTCTCGGCCTTGTCCGGGTTCTGCCCTACCGCGACGATCAGGCGTTCGAACAGGCCAGCCGCCCGGTGGATGATGTCGAGGTGCCCGTTGGTGATCGGGTCGAACGATCCGGGAAAGACGGCAGTTCGTGCGTTCACGCCAAGTTCCTTTTGGGCCTCTGCCAACGGCGGTCAGCTCTCAGCGACTCGGTCAGAAGGGTATCGCGGTGGGGCATACGGTAACCGCAGGCTCGGTGGGCACGCAAGGGCCGCGGCCTTGACACCGCGCCGGAGCGGCTGGAAAGTCTCCCGGTATGACCGCGACCGCCCCCACCGCATCCGTTGATCTCTCCATCGATCTCGCCGGTCTGCACCTGCAGAACCCGTACATGACCGCATCCGGCACCAGCGGCTTCGGACCCGAGTACGCCGGCGTGATGGACATCAACGCGCTCGGTGCGTTCGTCACCAAGGCGGTGACGGTCGCGGAGCGTCCGGGCAATCCCCAGCCGCGAACCGTCGAGACCGCCTGCGGGATGCTCAACGCGATCGGACTCGCCAACGTCGGGCTCGAACGCTTCTGCGTCGAAAAGGTGCCGTTCCTGCGCGAACTCTCCGTGCCGGTGATCGTCAACGTGGCGGGCCACGATCCCGAGGAGTTCGCCGCGATATGTCGCCGGCTCGAGGCGATCGGCTGCATCGCCGGCGTGGAACTGAACGTCTCGTGCCCGAACGTCTCCGACGGCCTCGACTGGGGCAAGGACCCCGGGCGGCTGGAGCAGCTCGTCGCGACGGTGCGGCCCGCCGTCCGCCGCTGCACGCTGATGGTGAAGCTCACGCCGAACACCGCCGACATCGCCGCGCTGGCCCGAGCGGCGATCGCGGGCGGCGCCGACGTGCTCACGCTGATCAACACGCTGCACGGCATGGCCATCAACGTCGAGACGCGCCGGCCGATGCTCGCCAACGTGGTCGGCGGCCTGAGCGGCCCGGCGATCAAGCCGGCTGCCCTGTACATGGTGCATGAGGTTTATCGCAAGGTGGCGCGGTCCGCCGGCGTGCCGCTGGTGGCGATGGGCGGCGTGCGCACCTGGCGCGACGCGGTCGAGTTCCATCTCGCCGGGGCGACGGGCGTCGCCGTGGGCACCGCCCTCTTCGTCGATCCGCGGACGCCGCTGCAGCTCGCTGACGGGGTGCGCGACTACCTCGTCCGCCACGGCAGGTCGAGCGTCCGCGAGATTATCGGCGCGGTCGAATTGCCCCGCTGAATCGCCGTGAGTGTGCGCGCGACCGATCCGAGCCGGGAGCGCAAGCGACCGGGCTGACGTGCGGGCCAAGTGTTCGCGTGGGGACGCCGTGCCGGACGCCTGGTTCGAACTCCCGGCGGAGTGGCAGGCAGTTCCTGAGGATGAATGACGCACCCGGGCCGCGGACACGCGCTCAAATATCGACGATGTAGACGGCTTCGTAGCCCCCGGCGGTCGGCTGGACCGACAGCTCGTGGTACGTCACCGCCTTGACCTCGCGATCGAACGCGGCGTCAGCCGGGACCTGCCCGAGCTGCACGTGCACCCGCAGGTGGGCGTTGTCGAACGTGTCGACCGTCGTTCCGACGACGATCAGCCGCTCGTGCTCGAAGAGATAGAGCAACTCCGCGAGCAGGTCGCGCAGCAGGACCGCCGCGTCGTCACCGGTGAAATCCAGCGTACGCCCCTCCGTCGCGGGTGCGGGCTCCAGGCCGCCGATCGCCGCGTAGAGCCCGTCGATCGCCGGCGCGACCAGTTCCTCCCGGGTGTCCGCGCGCACGCGTACACCCAAGTCGGCAGTGTGGTCGCAGAGTTCGAACGCCGGCTCCATGCCCAACGGTCTAGCACGCCGCACTGCTGCCGGCAACTCATCTCACGCGGCGAGTGCGGCTGGCACGGGCCGCGCCGCCGCGTCATCCGGCGTTGACGAATCCGATCCGCGACGGCGGCCAGAGGATCAACCAGGCCCGGCTGCGGATGGCCGATCGCGGCATCGGCCCCTCGTAGCGGCTGTCGTAGGAGTCGATCGAGTCGTCGCCGAGGAAGAAGTACCCGTCGCCGCAGTCGATCGTGCGGCCGTGGTTGGCCCGGGCCTCCGCGTAGTAGTGCAGGAACGCGAGCGGCGGCGGAGGCGGCGCGGGCGCACCGTCGATGACCGGCTGATGGTCGACGATGGCGACGCGTTCGCCCGGCAACCCGACGACGCGCTTGGCCACGATCATGTGATCCAGCGTCTCGTACTGGGCCACTTCCCAGCGCTGCGGCTTCCGCCACCAGTAGGAGACCCGTTCGAACAGCACAACGTCGCTGCCCGGCCCGCCCTCGCCCTGCAGCGTGGGCGCCATCGAGCCGGAAATGACCGTGGTGATCTCGAAACAGAAGTGGTAGACGAGGAACAGCAGTCCGACGACCGCCAGCGCGTTGCGAACGAATCGCAGGCCCCACCGTGCGGCGCGTCGCCACCCAGGCGACGACGGGACCGGTTGGCCGGCTGCACACTGCACACGACAGGTGGTATCAGTCGCGCTCATCATCAGGCACCGAAATGCGTGAACGCTCAGACGCGACCGGCGATGACTGCGCAGATTCGGCTGGCGCCTGCTCGGCTTGCGCCGGCTGAGCAGTCGGCGGGAGCACGTGTGTCACGCCCTTGTGCCGAAGCTGCCACTGCGCCCGCGCCCCGCGGGTTGCACCGGACAGCCGCACCGTGGACAGCGACATCACCGTCATGAACGTGAACCCGCCGGCGACGATGCCGCTCACCCAGGCGAGCGCCTGCAGCGCCGGCCGCGTGTGCAGCGGTTTCGGCAGCGGCGCGGGCGCGGGATCCAGCGGCAACTCCGGCGATGGTTGCGTTTCCTCCTGCGGGTTCTCGACGTCTTCCATGGTCATGCTCCTTTTGTGGGAATCGAAATCGACAACTGGACCGGTTCGTTCAACGCCCGGGCGGTCTCCACCAGGCACGCCTGGTTCAGCGCGCAGAGCAGCCCGTCGGGTGTGGCGACGTTCCCGGTCCGGACGTAGTTGCTGCACCGGCAGGTGGTGTTGCAGTCCCCGTCCATCGCACAGCGCGTGCACGTCTCGTGCGCACGCCGCAGCGCGTGCGGCATCTCGAGAAAATCACTGCCCGCCAGCGCGTGACCGGGCAGCGCGAGCGGATGGTCCTCCGGATCCTCGCCGATCAGCCGCTCGCACGGGTACAGGCGGCCCGACGGCGCCACCGCCACCTCGCCGTCACCGAATCCGCACCGCGCGGTCGCCGGCATATCCATCCCCAGCAGCGGACCAAGCTTCTCGTCGAACCAGTTCACGCTGAAACCCGGCAGCGCGTACCGCCAGAGGTCGGCAGCCACACCGACCACCCGCTCGAGGCGGCGAATGGCCGCCGTATCCCAGGTCGTCCACAGATCGAGCGATGGCTGGACCGTGCGCACACCCTGATCGCGCAGAAACGCGATGCTCTGCGGCAAGGCATCGACGGTATCAGGCCGCACGACGACGATGACGTTGAACGCCCGCCCCACCTGCACGAGCCGCTGAATCGTCGCGAGGACGAGCGCGGAGGTGCCCTGTCCGGCGACGCTCAGGCGGTGCCGGTCGTGGATTTCCGGCAGGCCGTCGCAACTGATCGAGAGTTCCAGGTCGGGATTGAGCATGGTGAGCCACGCGGCTGGGTCCGTGACGGTGCCGTTCGTGGTCAGGGCCGGCGTGAGTTCCAGGCCGCGCGCGGCGCAAACCTCGCGGGCGTGGCCGATCGCCGCCTGGAGCAGATCCGCCTCGAGCAGCGGCTCACCGCCGAAGAAGCCGAGTTCCAGCGTGCCGCCCGGCGCGACCGAGGCGGCTGCTCGATCGATGGCGTGCAGCGCGACTTCGAGCGGCATCGCCCGGCGCATCTTGAGACCCGTGTAGCAGTACGTGCAGCGCAGGTTGCACGCGTGCGTCACCATCAGCGTCAGCCCGAATCGTGGATACATGAGTTTTCCCCGCTGCAGCCACGGCGGCGCGGCGGGGTCGGGACCGCCGGCGCGCACCGTGGCTGCTGGTGATGCCCGCCGCTCAAGGCAATGACGGCGCGCACCATCCCTGGGCCGGGCCGGTAACCGCGCAACACGGTGCGCAGACCGACGGCCGGCATGAATCACAGGCACTTGAATGTCGCGATGCGCGGGATGATCGAAGTGAGACTGCGGATCAGAAGTGACGGGGCCCGGGGATTCGCCACCGCCCGAGGCGGCAGCGCAATAATGAATGGGAATGAATAAGGGCTACACAGAGTCCTCGGACAACATCACCGCTGCCGACAAACCCACACCGGGTATCCCGGCGTCTGCTTGATAATTCACCATCCGGGGGCGGAAGTCAATACTTGTATTCGACAAAGACAGGATTTCGACACTTCCGCACGAATCAACCGCGCGGCTGCAGCCCGCCGCACTCCGGGCAGATGCCGCTGGCGTTGCCGGTGAGATCATAGCCGCAGGCCGTGCACGTCGGCAGACCGCGCAGCCGGAGTTCCTCCCGGATGCGCCGGCGGGCCAATCCCCAGTGGCAATACATCCAGACCGCCTGCGCGGCGATGCAGGCCACGACATAGGTCACCGCGAAGAGCTCGGGCTCCCGCCAGCCGCGGTAGACCGCGGCGTTGATCGCCTCCGCCACGACCAGCGCGGGAAGGCACATCAAGAGCCCCAGCACGAAGCCGCGCAGACCGGTGAGCGACAGCAGCCGCAACGCCTGGACCTTCAGCTCCCGCCGGTCGCGGGCGTCGGGCAGGCGATCGATTTCCGGGGCTAGGCGACGAATCAACATGACGGCACTCCAGGGCGAAACACGACGTAAAGCCATGAAGTTATAGGCGTGAAAAATACGGTAGATCAAGCGTGCGCACCCGCGCGGCACCAGCGCGCGCACGAAAAAGGCCGCCCCCGAGTCGAGAGCGGCCGCAACGTGTACAGTTCTTACAATCGCCCGTGTCAGCCCGCCAGGCGCTCGAGCTTCGCCGGCGTCGCGGGGATGTTCTCGAAGCCCCGCTCGTCCGGCGTCATGTTTTCCCAATGGGCGAACAACCGGCCCCAGTCGCTGCCCAGCGCCTCGTTCACCCGCTGCTTGCCCACGAAGGGCATCCAGTAGTAGTCGTGATAGGCGATGCTCGCGACGTACGCCCACGGCGCCATCCACGTCTTCAGCGACCACTCGATCCACTTCTTCAGACCGCCCCAGTAGATCTGGTGCTGCATCCGCGACGCGAAGGTCATGCGGTCGTACGGTCCCACGAAATGCCAGTTCTCCTCGGCGGCGTCGACGTCGCCGACGATCTCGATGTCCCGCGGATCCCCGCAGCCCAGCCCCATCTCGTGCGCGATGCGGATGAACTTGATGTCCAGCGGGTTGAAGCCCATCAGCTTGGCGCTCATCGCGTCGATCGCGACCTGGTCGGCGGACGCGAGGATCACGTTCTTCACGCTCGGCACCATGCAGCGCGGCCCGGGTCCGTCGCCCGCGAACGTGCCGTCCATCACCGCGAACACGCCCTTGTGGATCCGCTGCTGGATCATCAGCAGGTCGACGAGCGTCTCGTGGATCACCTCGTGCGTCCAGTGCCGCTTCTCGTTGAGCAGCCCGCCGAAGGCGTTCTTCATCGCGCCGGTCATGGTGGTGAAGACGTGCGTCTTGACCGTGGGCAGGTGGATGATGTTCTCGCCGGGGAAGCGCGCCGGGATCTGGAATCCCTTGGGATAAACCTTGTTGAGCACGAGCAGGTCGTTGGACAGGTCGCCGATCGCGTCGCGCACGTTGATCCACGGCTGGCCCTCGTAGAGGTGGATGTTGCGCAGCCCGTGCTTTTCGATCACCGGCCGGTGCTTGTTGCGCACCTCGCCGGTCTTGGCGCTGACCACCACCGTGCGGTTGTGGCACCCGTGGATGAGGTCCTTGCTGTATCCGTCGGCGAGCAGCGTGCGGATCACGCCCTCGAGCTGCCACGGCGTCGACGAGCACGCCGGAAAGAAATTCTGCCACGAGATGTTGATCTTCAGCGCGGTGTCCGCGGTGCGATCGATCACGTCCTGGTAGCCCGCCAGGTTCATCAACCGCTGGTAGTCCGCCAGCACGGTGCGCGGGCTGGTCCGCAGAATGGCTACTTTCGCCTTGCTCATCGCTCAATCCAGTCGTTGGTTCATGCCCCGGCGCCGCGACGGGCGCCCCCCGAATTCATCGGACATGATAGTGCCCATGTCGCCACAATTCCCCCTCGTCCCCAGGACCCGCCCAGCTTCTACGGTCCGGAACCGGCTGTGTTCGCAGCCGGCGTCGCCTGAGCCGGCGTTGCCGCCTCCGGCGCATGCGTCGTAACCAGGATGACCCCCACCACGGCAATCCAGAGGAGGCCGGTCAGCAGCAGGCCCCGATCCTCCGCCACGATCTGGGAAGGTCCGGAAAACCGGCCGGTCTCGATCAGCATCGTGTAGCGAAAAAGCCCATAAGCGACGAGCGGAAGCGTGTAGAGCAGGTATTCCTTGCGGAACGGCGGATGCAGCTCCGTCGGTCCGGCGTCCATGGTGTAGAGCAGGAACGTCATGATCGCGATGCCCGCCGACACGCTGGTGAGCTGATTGAGCAGTTGCGGCGTGTAGCGGCGGAGCGTCGCCCGGTGCGTCCCCAGGTCCTCCTCGCCCGCCAGCGTCGCCAGCTCGCACCGCCGCTTCCCGAAACCGAGGAACATGCACAGCGTGAACGTGCACGCGATGAGCCAGGGCGATACGCGAACCTCGACCGCTGCCGCACCCGCCACCGCCCGCAGCACGAAACCGATCGCGATGACGATCACGTCCAGGATCGGCCGGCGTTTCAGCGTGAAGGTGTACGCCATGATCAGCACGAAGTAGCCGATCAGCGTGAGCGTCGCCCGCGGCGGAATGAACGTGAACGCGATCGCCAGCGCCGCGCCGAACATCACGAACGCCAGGATGATCGCCTCCGTCGCGGAAACCGCCCCGCTCGCGATCGGCCGGTTGCGCTTGGCGGGATGGGCGCGATCCGCGTCGCGGTCAGCCAGGTCATTGATCACGTAAACTGCACTGGCGGCAAAGCAGAACGCAACGAACGCGAAGAGCGCGCGCGGATCCGTGAGGTGCAGGCTGAACGCCGGGCCCGCGAGCACGATGATGTTCTTGATCCACTCGCCGGGACGGATCAATCGCAGGTAGTGTTGCATCGCGTCAGTCGCCGCCGCCGGGCTGATCGCCGCCGGTCGCCGCGCCGTCTCCGCTGCCGTTCGTATCGATGTCCACTTCGACGTGCACGTCCACCGTGGTTCCCTGGGCGTGCTCAGCCGCCCACTTTTTGGCATCGTCCACGGCGTCGCGCGCCGCGTCGCGGATCTCGCGGGCCTTCTCCTTCGCCCGCTCCTTGGCCGCCTCGACGACCGGCTCCGCCTTCTCCTTCAACTCGCGAGCCTTGTCCTTCGCCTTGTCAGCCGCCTCCTTCGCCGCCTCCTTGGTCTCGTGGTACGCATGCTTGGCGTCCTCAGCCGCTTCGTGGACGCCCTGCTTCACGCTCTCCTTGACCTCGTGGGCCTGCTCCTTGGCGGCCTCGCGATCCTCACGCTTGCACCCGCCCAGCAGGACGCTCACCCCAATCAGCACCGCGCACCCGCTCTGCAGAATCGATCGCATCGGACTGCTCCCTTTCACGCGTGGACCGACCACGCCGGACGGCCAAAAAGTACCACAGCCCCCACGGGTCCACAAGGAATTCACGGGTCTGCGGGATATGCCCGCCGCCCGCGTTGACGATAGCCGCCCGGACGGTTTGAATGCCCTCTTCAGCCCGTTGGCCGTTCATCCCAGGAGGTTTCTCCCCATGTTCACGCGCACTCGGCGAATCGCCCTCGTAGCCGTCGCCACTCTGACCGCCGCAGCCATGCTCAGCGGCTGTTCCTCCGCCGTACGCACCACCGCCGACGCCTACCGCCTACAGGTCAAGCTTGACCCCCAGGCCAGCCGGATCGACGCCGTGACCACGCTGCACTGCATCGTGCCGGGCGAGCCGGGCGATTCGCACTCCACGCGCACCGCCACCGTTGACCTCGACCTCAATCCCCACCTGATGATCCGGGAAATATCGAGCTCAACGGGGCACGTGCGACGCGTACGGGAGATCAAGTCCAAAGCGGGTGACGCGAAGCCGCATCCGCGTACCTACCGCATCACCGTGCCCGGCGCGCCGCCCGAATTCGACCTCACCGTTCGCTACACAGGCACGCTCTGGCAGGACGTCGAAGCCGGCGAGAAACGCGGCGAAATCCACAACTTCACCGTCTCTGCCCACATCGGCACCAACGGCGTCTACCTCGCCGGCGGCAACTGGTATCCGAACATCCACGTCGACGAAGCGGACGACACGCAGCCGCCGCTCGCCCGGTTCGACCTGAGCCTCGCCCCCGTCGAGGGCTACACCTTCGTTGCCAGCGCAAGCCCCGTGTCCGACGCCCCCGACGACGGCTGGCTGCACTTCACGAGCCGCTACGCCCAAACCGATCTCTCGATATCCGGCGGGCGCTATCGCGCGTGGGAACGCGACGACAGCGGCATTCACTACACGATCCTGCTGCACCCCGACAGCGGCGACGAGGAGACGCTCGAACGCCGCGCCAACCTCTTCCTGGCGGCTGCGGTCGGCTACATGCGGCGTTACGTCCCGCTGGTCGGTCCGTACCCCTATGAGCGGTTCACCATCGTGGAGAACTTCTTCAGTTCGGGCTTCGCCTTTCCCACGTACACGCTGCTCGGACCCGCGGTGATCGCCATGGAGAACCGCTCGCTGCGCCACGGCTACCTCGACCACGAGCTGCTGCACAGTTGGTGGGGCAACGGCCTCTACGTCGATCCTACCGGTGGAAACTGGTGCGAGGCACTGACCAGCTACGCCGCCAACCTCTACGGCTACGTGCTCGACGGCGACGAGGTCGGCGCCCGCAAGACGCGCCGCGACGCCTGCAACTCCGTCACGCGGATCCCCGCCGACGAGGACAAACCGCTGGCCACGTTCGGCGAGGCGGACGGCGCCGGCCGCACGATCGGCTACCAGAAGGGCTCCATGGTTTTCCACATGCTGGCGCGCAGGATCGGCCAGGACAACTTCTGGAAGGCCATGCGGCAACTGACGCAGGAATACACCGGGCACTACGCGAGCTGGTCGGAGATTCAGCGCGTCTGCGAACAGGTCTCCGGCGAGGACCTTTCGGTATTCTTCAAGCAGTGGGTCTATAGCCCCGGCACGCCGAAGTTCACGCTGGCGGGCGCCTCGTGGCAGCAGAGTACGCAGCAGATGACTGCGCGAATCCGCCAGGATGGAACCGCGTTCATGACGGATCTGCCCCTCCGCTGCCACCTCGCCGACGATGAGACGACAGACGTCGCCGCCGCGGTCCATGGCGGCCTGACCGAGTGGTATACGCAAATCCAAGGTGAGCCCAGCACGCTCGAGCTCGATCCCGAGTACAACGTGATCCGCAAGCTCACCGGCGACGAGATTCTCCCCACCATCGCGGGAAGCCTCCGCGGCGACCACGCTGTCATCGTCACTCCGGCTGACGGCAAGCTGCTGCCGGGTTATCAGACCTTCGTCGACGACATCCGCGAGAAGCGCAAGAAGGACACGACCAAGACGGTCGCAGAGCCGACCGCGGAGCAACTGGCGGCAAACACGGTCGTCCTCGTGGGGACCGGCGTCCGCGATCCGCAGGTCCAGGACCTGCTCAGGCAGGCCAAGTGCCCGATCACCTGGACCGATGCCGGCTTCCAGATCGGCGACGAGACCTACGCCGAGCCGGGCCAGGCGGTGCTCTGCTGCCTGCGGCACCCCCTGCAGACCGACGCCACCATCACCATCTACTGCGGCAACAGCGCCGACGCCCTCTCCAACGCCGGAATCCTTTGGTTCTACGGCAACAGCCTGCTGGTCTACGGCACACCGGCGGTGCCCGGGGTCCCCCCGCCGGTCATCCTCCGCGAGGATTTCGAGCACACCCAGGAGGTCCCGGTTACGGCGGCGGACGCGGCGTCCTAGGCCACTGGCGTTCCGGACCGTATTGCGTTAGAGTATGGGGCTCGAAATGTGCAGTGCGGCGGTTAGCCTGCGGCTCGCCGCATGATCGAATCAGGAGACCGTATCGATGCCCCGTCCGTCCAAGACCATCCGCCGGCAGATCGTGAACGCCGGACTCGACTACAAGCGCGGCAACCGCGAGGACGCCTACAAGGCCTGGGAAGCGGCTGCCAAGAACCGCAAGGAGCGCGCCGAGGCCAAGCGCAACAAGAAGCAGAAGGCCGCCGACGCTGCCAAGGCGGCTGAGGGCGAAGGCAGCTAGCCCTTCGCCTCTGGCTGACGCGAGTACCCGCGCGGGCGCTGCGCCCGCGGGGTCCATCAGCCACCCCGGTCACCCGTCGGTTCTGCACAGCGTGGACCCGCTCGTCTGCCAGCTCGTTCCCGTCGACGTCGTACGCCCCCTCCGCCATTCCGTCCTGCGTACCGGCCGCCCGTTCTCCACGTGCATCTGGGACGGAGATGATCTGCCCGACACGCGCCACTTCGCCGCATGCTCCGGCGATGAGGTCGTGGGGATCGCGACGCTGCTCCACCGCCCGCACGCTGCCGCCCCCGGAGCCGGGGCCTGGCAACTGCGCGGCATGGCCACCGACCCGCAGCATCAGGGCCGCGGCATCGGCGCCGCCCTCCTCGCCTTCCTGCTCGATCACTGCCACCGGCGCGACGGCGGCACGGTCGTCTGGTGCAACGCCCGCGTGGGCGCCTCTGGCTTCTACCGCCGCCACGGCTTCGAGATTGTCGGCGACGAATTCGTCATCCCCGAGATCGGCCCGCACTATGTGATGCGCAGGCGATTGGCGAGCGACGCATGACCCATTGAGGCCGATCGGATCAGGCGATCGCCTCCTCCGGTGAGACGACCGCGATCGCTGCGAAACGCGAGAAATCACGGGGATTGAAGGTCAGGACGCGGGGAATATCGTGTCGTTGCATGGCGGCGACCAACCGCGCGTCGTGGGCCAGCATACCATGCACGTCGTGGTTCACCACGAGTGTCTACCAGGCTTGGAAGATCGCACGCTCGTCTCGAAACAACCGGAAGAGCGATTTGATTTGAGCGACTTCTGTGGTGATTTCCTCTAGAGTCAAGCCCAGTCCGTTCTCCGTCGCAGAGCGGGTACCCACGACCCAGAATTCATAGATGATCTGCGGAACGATGCACAGCACGTGATCGCGGGCACGCAGACTCTCGAGCGCCCTGCGTGCGGTGTCGTGTTGGCTGTGCGCGGGCTGCGCGAGCCGCGCCAGGACATTCGTGTCGACGAGAGTCTTCACTCGCCGCGGCCCTCGTAGATACGCTCGCGACTGTCATCGGCCTCAAACGGTAGTCGCCGATGACTCGACGCCCATGCGCGAAGTTGAGCAATCCATGCATCCGCGCTCAGCTTGTTCTGGTCCGCCGTGGCAACTTCCTCGGCCGCATCGAGCTTCTCCTCCACCGCCTGGACCACGATGCTGGCGAGGTCGCTTCCTTCCGCCATCGCCAGTTGCTCCAACCGGGCTACGATCGCAGGTGAAAGTGAGATGTTCAGGACCATCAACCTGCTCCGTTACAGCGTACTCGGCACGTGCTGGTTGCCGCAAAAGTGCCAGCTGCCCCTGCCCCTATTATACGCCTCCCCGCCACGATACGAAAAGCGGTCTCTACGCGGCGGTGACGCCTCGCCGCTCAGGTGTGTCCGGCCCCCCGAACGCTGAAAGCGACGCTCTTTTCGTGCTTAGAAACCGGGGTACACTACAATCGGATGCACCGAACGAGGTCTGCACTTGCACGAACAGCAGCTGCACGTGGACTCGGCCATACGGCGCTCACACGCTGGCAGAAGGAGGCTCGCATCATGAACGTTCTCGTCGCCGACAAGTTCGAAACGGAAGGCATCGAAGGGCTGCAGCGCATCGGCTGCCGCGTCACGCAGGACGCCGATCTTTCGGGCGATTCGCTCCGCGACGCGCTGACCAACGGCGCGGAAGTGCTGGTGGTGCGCTCGACCCAGGTCACCGCCGATATGCTCACTTCCGCCAAGTCGCTCAAGCTGATCATCCGCGCCGGATCGGGATACAACACGATCGACACGGCGGCTGCCCGGGCCAAGGGGATCGACGTCGCCAACTGCCCGGGGATGAACGCCACCGCGGTCGCCGAGCTGGCCATGGGGCTGATGCTCGCGCTCGATCGCCGCATCGTTGACAACACCAACGACCTGCGCCAGGGCGTGTGGAACAAGAAAGAGTACAGCAAGGCCCTCGGTCTCAAGGGCCGCACGCTGGGCATCGTCGGCCTGGGCAAGATCGGCATGCTTATCGCCCAGCGGGCCAAGGCGTTCGAGATGCAGTTGATCTACAGCGACGTAGTCGCCAATCCGGCGGCTGAAAAGGAGCTGGGGATTGCCAAGGTGGAGTTCGAGGACCTGCTGCGCACGGCCGACTTCGTCTCGCTGCACGTGCCGCTGACCGACTCGACGCGCAAGCTCTTCGACGATCGCCGCCTGGCCATGATGAAGCCGACCGCGATCCTCATCAACTGCAGCCGCGGCGAAGTGGTGGACAGTGCGGCGCTCGCGCGGGCCCTAGACGCCGGCAAGCTGCGCGGCGCGGGCCTCGACGTCTACGAGACCGAGCCCGGCGCGTCCGACAAGGTCTTCGGCGACGTTTCCGGCAAGTGCGCCCGCGTCTACGGCACGCACCACATCGGCGCGTCGACCGACCAGGCGCAGATCGCCGTCGCCGAGGAAACAGTCCGCATCGTCGAGAACTTCATGAAGACCGGCAAGACGCTCAACTGCGTCAATGCCTGACGGCGGCCTGGCTGACAACTGATAGCTGACAGCCAAGAGCGGTCAGCTTTCCTCAACCCACGTCGTACACGTGCTTGTTCTGCTGGTACAGCTTGAGGTACGTCTGCATGCGCGTCGCCTCGGCTGTGTCGCCCGCATCCTGCGCCTGCTGGATCGCCTGCTCGATCATCCGTTGCGCCTGCGCGAAATCGCCCTTTTCGGCGTATGCCGCCGCCAGCGTGTACAGGGCGTGGCCGGACAGACCGGCGATCTCCTCGCCGTACGCCTTGTGTGCCAGGGCCAGCGCCTTGTCGGCGTCGCGGTACGTCGCGTAGGGGCAGAGTGAATACAGCCGGGACAGCGTGTCGTTGAGATCCGCGTTGTCCGGATCGGTCTTCAGGCCGCGCAGCAGCGCCGCCTCGACGCGGTCGTACTGGCTCGCCTTCAGCGCCACAGCCGCCGTGCGCAGGCACGTCATGGGATCCGCGGAACCCGCGTCATAGGCCCGCAAGTACCACGTCTCCGCAGCCCCCGCCTTGCCCATGGCCAGATAGGCATCCGCCAACGCCTGCAACGCCGGGGTGTAGGAGGGGTCGGTCTTCTCCGCCCGCTGAAACGCCTTGACGGCACCATCCTTCTCACCGAGCCGCCACAGCGCAACGCCGTGTTCGTAGTGCAGGCCGGCGTTGCCTGGTGCTTGTGCGGTGGCTTCAGCCAACGCGTCGGCAGCCGCCTGGTTATCACCCTCGAGCGCCGCCACATGCGCGGCCATCGCCAGCAGCGTCGGATCGTGCGGCGCGAGCTGCCGGCCGCGCTTGATGAACTGCTTCGCGCCGTCCTTGTCGCCGCTCAGCAGCTTGAGCTGGCCGAGGCGGGTTAACGCCAGCACGTCATCCGGATCGAGCGCCAGAGCCGCCTGCATGTCCTCCTCGCCGCCGGCTAAGTCGCCCGTCTGAATGCGCGCATCTGCCCGGCCCGTCAGCGCCGCCATGTTCTTCGGCGTGTACTCGAGCGCGGCGGAGTAGTGCTCGACCGCCTTCGCCGCGTCCCCGGCGGCCATGTAGGCCGCGGCCCGGCGCATCTCCGCCTCGGTGCCCACAGTATCCTTGTAGATGGCGAGGTATTCGGGATCGCGCAGGGGCGGCGTCACGCCGTTCGGCGGCCACGCGGTCCGCACCGACTCGGCGTGCTCGGGTTGGCCGAGATCTGCAAACGTCTGGGCCACGGCTGCACGCACCGCCCCATACTCGGGATGTTTGTCCAGCACCGGCTTGAGGTATTCCAGGGCCCACACCGGCTCCTTCACCTCGCGGTAGGTCATGCCCAGCGTGTAGCCCAGCAGCTCATCGTCCGGGTGGGCGTCGTGCAGGGGCTGGAGGACGCGGAGCGCCTCCTCCGGGTCGCCGGCAGCGACGAGTGCGCGTCCGAGCCAGATGCCGGCGGGCACGTATTCCGGGGTGATCTTGGACGCCGCGCGGAACTGCTCCACTGCGGTGGACGCGTCGCCGAGAACCAGCGCGACGTGGCCGCGGAGATAGTGCCAGCGGAACACGTCCGGGGCGAGCTTAATGGCGCGATCGTAGGTTCGTGCGGCGTCCGTCAGCAGACCATACGCATGATAGAGCATGGCCAGCGAGCCAGCCTTCTCCGCACCGTTGGGGTTCGCCTCGAGGTCCCGCTCGGCCTGCTCGAGCTGGGCCTGGATCGCCGGCTCCAGCCGGCTGCGGGGCCCGGGCGGTACGATTTCGATCGGCTGACGCGACGGCGCGACGTCGGGTGCTTCCGCGGTGTTTTGCTCGCCGGCCGGTGCAGGCGCGTCCGGAGTCGCCGACGACGACGGGGCAGCGGACGATGGGGCTGGAGTAGCCTGGGCACCTGGTGGCTGATTCGCCGGCGTCTGGGCTGCCGGCGTCTGGGCTGCCGGCGTCTGCGTGGCCGGCGTGGCATCCGGCTCGGCCTGGCTGCATCCGGCGGCTGCGAGCAGCAGCGCGGCGAGCAAGGCGGCGTAGCGTGGCGACCTGAAGCGCGTGGGGACTTTCACCATGCCCGGTGTGGGGGTTGTGGTTGCGGGGTGGTTGGGGGCCAAGATATCACCTCCTGCGGCGGGTGCCGCGCGTCGGGTTCTGCGCATCTGCAGCGCTTGAAGATACCGGCAGAGCGTAAAATGAAAAACGGCTGGCGTCCGCAAAAGGGCGCCAGCCGCGATAAGTTACGCTTCCGTTAAACTCGCCCGCGGTCGAAGCCTTCGGGCGGGCGTATCTTTGGCGTGTGAATAAGCGGATGCGGGATCTGAGTGGAGCATCGTTGGATCGATCCGCTGCGACGTTTCCGGCGACTTGGCAAAAGCCAAGGTGCCGGTCTCTCACGAGGAGGTCGGGGCAGCGTCTCATTAATGTGGTCAAGCGTTCGGCCATTAGTACGGGTCAGCTCAACACGTCTCCGTGCGTACACCTCCCGCCTATCGACCTGGTAGTCTTCCAGGGGCCTACACTTGTCCGAAGACAAGATCGAAACCTTATCTCGAGGGGGGCTTCCCGCTTAGATGCATTCAGCGGTTATCCTTTCCGTGCATAGCTACCCAGCGGTGCCCCGAGCGGGACAACTGGTACACCAGAGGCACGTACCTCCTAATCCTCTCGTACTAAGGAGATATCCTCTCAAGTTTCGTGCGCCCACGGCAGATAGGGACCGACCTGGCTCACGCCGGTCTGAACCCAGCTCGCGTGCCACTTTAATCGGCGAACAGCCGAACCCTTGGGACCGCCTTCAGCCCCAGGATGTGACGGGCCGACATCGAGGTGCCAAACGACTCCGCCGCTATGAACGCTCGGGAGTCATTAGCCTGTTATCCCCGGAGTACCTTTT
>Ga0116151_10001471_pt1 | contig 22072 bp, 19 predicted proteins | sample AD_UKC117_MetaG_FD_89893 | JGI IMG/M metagenome (GOLD analysis project Ga0116151, IMG submission 89893) | Active sludge microbial communities of municipal wastewater-treating anaerobic digesters from Hong Kong - AD_UKC117_MetaG | ecosystem: Engineered > Bioreactor > Anaerobic > Digestate... | reverse complement strand
GCTGGGCATGGCAACAAATCGTCCCTTGTTTCCTTCAATGATCTTGAGACCCCGGATGACAAAACAATCATCAAGAGTAATGGTCGCAAATGCCTTGAGCTTGTCGTTTTCCCTCAGATAGATTTTCACGTCAGTAACTTGCATCTTCACCACCCTTTCACTTGCTCGCTGCAACAAGTCTGATCCAGTCCCATTGTCCCTGCATAGTCTGTACAGCTGCCCGGGCTCTCTCTTCTGTGTCGAATATACCAAAGACACAGGATCCGCTGCCGCTCATCAATGCTGCTCTGGCGCCATTTTCGAGGAATTCCGACTTCAAGCGTGAAATTTGAGGATGAGCCTCAAAAACGGCCTGCTCGAAGCGGTTAAAAAGAGCGTCATTCAAAGCATCCCATCTCTTATCCTTCAGGCAACGCAGCAGTATGGTACAGGTTTTAGGGTTTTCTGTCAACAGAAAACTTGTCGCTCCATACGCCCAGCCGCTATCCACTTTGATCCCCGGATAACCGATGACAAAGGGAAGATCAAGGTGTGAAAAGAGCGGTGTCACTCTTTCACCCATCCCTTCGACAAGTGCGGTTCCCCCCGTGAGCATAAAGGGAATATCGGCACCAACAAACGCCAATTTTTCAATAAAATCTTTTTCAAGAGGAATCTTATAAAGAAGCCCCAGACTGTTCACAACAGCAGCGGCATCAGCGCTGCTTCCTCCCAGCCCGCCTCCGGGAGGGATATGCTTTTCAATATGGATCTCGATTCCCTCCCTGATGTCATAATACTCCAGAAAAGCCAGGGCGGACTTCGTTGCCGTATTCTCATCCTCAGGGACATCCATTCCCCTCATGGTCACGCGGACACCCTTTTTCCGGGGATGAGTGACAAGAGTGACCTCATCAGCGACGGGGATGGTCTGAAAGACTCCGCAAATATCGTGATACCCGTCGTCTCTCTTCCCCAGGACCTCTAAAAAGAGGTTGACTTTGGCCGGAGCCATGGACCGGATCTTCATAAGAACACCACTTTGATCCGAAGAGTGCCCTCCCGGATGATCCACTGCCGGGGGAATCCCCTGTCATCTCTCTTGTCAAACTCTATCATGACACTGCCCCGTGAGAGCTTCTCTTCCGGTGGGATTGAAGTGTTCAGAAGGTGGAACATCTCTTGAAAAAGGGGAAGGTAGGCTGAACCGTCCCAGGGACGCCCGTCGGCATCTTTAACCACAAGTTCTCCGTCTTCATAGGAGATATAGGCGACGTTTTCTCCCCATGGTGAGGCCAGGATCATCTCAAGAGAACGGGGATCATATTTCAGCCGGAAATTGAACCGATGTTTTCCTTCGCTGTCTTCGATATAGATCCGCCCGCCTCTCACAGAGGCCTGTCCGTTTTTCCGCTGTGCTGCAGAACAAGCGGACAGATTAATGCTCAGGCTTAATAAGAGAGCGTAAAAGATCAATCTCGCTGTCAAGGTCTTCATAATAGATCACATCACCGCCGTTGTTTGATTTCACCTCTTGTAAAATATCCAGAGCCTCCCGGTAGTGTCCCTTCTGTTTCAGGATCATGGCTTTATGAAAAAGGATCTCCGTATCGCCGGGCAAAGCCTCCAGCGCACGATCGATGAGGGCCTCTCCCTCATCAGCATCTCCGGACAGGAAGCGGGCCCACCCTAAAGAGTCCATAATAGCCGGACTACCGGGATCCATGGCATGAGCTTTTTCCAGCAAAGGCAATGCTTCTTCACCCAACGAGGGGTCGATGACAAGAAGCGAAAAGGCATAATAGTTGAAAAGGTCAGGGGTCTCTTCCCGTGATCGTGCCTTCTGAAAATGGGTTCTCATCTCATCCACATCTTCTGTCCGTGCAAAGAGTCTCATCATGGCGAAGTGGTACTGGTAAAGCCCCTCCTCTGTTGTGAATGAGGATTCCACGGCCTGGCCATAAATCCGGGCCTCTTCAAAGAGCCCTTTTTGAATCAAAAGATCGATAAAACCAGCCAGAAGGCGCGGTTCTGTCTGAGAAAAATCAAGGATGTCATAGAGATCGTCTGCAAAGCTGCTTTTTTCAGTGAGGGCATAGTAGAGGAGAGAGAGTTCTATGGATCCGTCTCCTCTTTTTCCTTTCAGCTGATTGTAGATCGCTCTGACGGCCTGCACGTCACTCTTGATGAGAGCACTTTTCATGAGATAGACAAGAGCATCGTCATAATAGGGACTCCGGGAAGAAACCCGTTGAAAGAGAGGCTCCGCATTCCTGTCATCATCCGGGTTGCTGTTTTCCATGAGATAAGCTCCTAAGTAAAAGGAAAACTCCTCTTCCTCAGGGCCGGTCATGGGGTCATCCTCCGTTTCAAGGTGTTCACTTTCAGGCGTAAGATAGAAAAGGGCAAAATAAAAACGCGCCTTCTCCGTCTTCTCCATCCTGGGGGAGACAGCCCTGATAAATTGATAAAGGTTTTTGACATCTTTCCCCATGGCGAACAATTCGATGATACGGTCGTGGAAAGCGGCTTTATCTCCCGGGTAGAGAGATTCCAGGTTCAGCATCTCCTCCCAGGCTTTCTCCTTGTAGAGAAGAAAGAGGGCTTTGGAAAAATAGGCCTCTTTACGGGGGAAATCAGCCATGAGCTTCTGTGTGATCTCCAGGACCTTCTCCGTCTTCCCCTTCTCACTGTATAGCTCTTCCAGCTTCAACAGGAAATACTCATTTCCGGGATCCAGTTTATGCAGCTTTTCATAGACACCCAGGGGCGAACGGCCTGTGAGTTCCAGAAGTGACGCTTTGATATAGAGAGTGTGGGTATCGTCAGGAGTGATCTTCAGCAGCCGGGATACCGTTTTCAGGGCTGTCTCATACTGCTCTTTTTCGATCTGTATGGCAAGAAGATCGTTCACCAGCTGCGGGCTGTCCGGATACTTTTTCAGAAGGGCCTGCACCATCTCTTCCATCCGTGCAAGATCATGGGTGGTCTCTTTTTCCCGGATAAAAGCAATATAATCGCGTCCGTCCTCGCCGGTGATCTCCCGGCGGACCTCCGGCTGTGATACACAGGCAGAGACACTGATCAACAGGGCACAGACAACTCCTCTCCACAACATCTTCATATTCCCTCTTTCTCCGATTTAAAAGTCCGACGATATCCCGAAGTGAAAAACAGCCTGATCACTCAGGGTATGGGCTAAATCCGTTTTCCAGGCCCAGTCAAATTTCAGGTTAAAGAGCCCCGGAAGATAGTATCTCAATCCCAATCCGTAGCTCCCGTAGACATCGGGCCCGTACGCGAGCCGTTGTTTGTCATTGTCAAAGAGCTTGATCTCGCCGTTCCGGGGCCCCACATAAGCCATATCGTAAAAGAGGAGTCCGCGGATATTGGGAAACCCGAACCCGGGAAGAGCCAGCAGAAGATAATCCACCAGAGGGAACCGGAACTCTGCATTATAGAGCAGCACGGTCTCTCCCTGAAGATCCTGATAGTCATATCCCCGCACGGTGTTGATACCTCCCATCTTGAACAGAAGCGCATCTCTCCCCCATGATTCCCCGTAGACAAGACGCTGAGCCAGGGACATCCGCCGGGAGATCTTCAGGTAAGCCCTGAGATCCGCCATTCCCAATCCGTACTGCATGCTTGTCCCCAGGGGGTAACTCTGCTCATAAGAGAGACGGAAACGATATCCCGACAAGGGATGGTAATACCCCCACCAGCGGGAGGAATCCCGCACAAACGCGAGTTGCGTGGTATAGGCCATGGCCTCGCTGCTCACAGGAAGATGGAGGAATTCCACCTTTTTCTGATAGATATGGGCTGCCCCCTCAATACGGTCTTTTTCGGACAAGGGGTAGGTGAGGCTGACAGCTCCTCCGGTGTACTGTTCGCTGTAGTCATAGAACACAGAGACATCACTGAAATAGTAGTCTTTCCATGTGTAGACAAAAGCTCCCAGGGTGTACCTTTTTTTCAGGTAGTTAAAGGCCAGCTGCCCGTTGATATCGTCAAAACTGTTGACTGACGTCATATCCAGGTTGATCTGAAAACGGTAGTCTCCCATGATATCCATACCCATGACTGTGGCATAAGACCTGAAATAGCCGCTGCTGTTGTATTCCATCTGGCCGGCCAGGTAGTCCGCTCTCAACTTGACACGATAGGGCCTGGCCCCCTTTTCCACCTCTTTGACATCCTCCTGTGAGATATGGACCGGTTCAAAGCGGGACGGAATGGACTCTTCCACGAGAAGAGTCTCTTCCAAGTCTCCCAGGGAAGCCGCGGCCAGAAGATAGCGGTTCTCCCTGTAGATATTGAAGATGATCTTTTCTCCGGAGAGGTCAGGATTGATGGTGGAGTTGATGGTCTCCATGAGCTGATAGACCTTCCCCGTGTCGGGGTCCAGTCTGCAGATGTAAAGAGCATGGGCGAAATTTCTGTCAAAATAGAGGGATCCTCCCGAAGCGGTCATCGTGTTGATGTTTTGGGTCTGGTAAATCGTCTGTCTCCCCCCTGTCCCGGTATCAAGCACGATAACGGCATCTCCGTAAGCATCACGCTGGACAAGAGCGACCTTCCCTCCTCCCAGTGCTGCAGGACTTTTCCAGAGATAGAAAGAAGAGGCCACAACCCCGGACTCTCCGGTCCGGGGCTCATAGGAGACAAGGACATTATCGTTCTTTTTCTGTCCCAGAAGAAGAAGGGTTCCGGTATCCGGAGTCAGACTCAGGCCCCTGATGACGGAGATCTCAGGAATGGAGATCACCCGGGCGTCCCCTGTGATGATATTTTTGCAGATCACCACATCCGTATTCACCCGGCGTGCCACAAAGTAGACCAGGTCTCCGTCACCCGACCAGATAAGATTTCCCGGCTGGATCTGGAGATAATCGTAGAGATGGTCGGCATATCCCGCGGTGATGTTTTTGATAAAACGTCCGTTCCGGGCTCCCATGAGAATGATGTCTCCCTCATCCCGGAGATTGGAATAGACGGCGATGACATCACCTGCAGGGGAGAGTTTCGGAGCGTAGAGGAGAAGATTCTCATTCTCCCCCGACAGAGCCTTCTTAAAATCTGTCATATGAAAGACACTGTAGGGATCACTCTTCTCCAGCCCGTCCTGCCAGTAGAACTGTTTGAGGTCGTGATGCCACAGTTCAACAGCTCTTTTCATCTTGACTCCGTAGACCTCTTCGAACTCCTCCTCCGGCCGCGCCGTGATCTTTTTGGAAAGATTTTTGAAATAGCGGATGAACTTCTCCTCTCCGTAACGGCTGCAGAGAAATTCTGTGAAAGACTGAGCCAGCTTATAAGCATAATAGCCATAGTAATTGAAAAGGTCGTCTCCCAAAAGAGGGATATCAGGAATATCTCCTGAAAGAATGTTCTCCCGGAGCATCATCTGCCCCATGGGCTGCCAGTCTTCACTGAAATACTCCGCCATTCCCTCCATCACCCATAGCGGGGGGAAGGTCAGAGAGTTGTAGAGTGCTGAGAGAGGCATATCAGACGGAACGATATATTCATACTGAAAGACATGGACGAGCTCATGCTGCAGAACCCTTTTGAAGTCATAGATATCACCGTTATAAGGAAGGACCAGCCGTCTCTTGGAAAGCTCTGTGAACCCTCCCACTCCTTCGCTGAGATCGGAATCGGTAATATTGGTCTGGGAAAAATCCTTGGAATTATAGTAGATGACGACCGGGATCTTCTTTTTCAGGGTGATCCCCATCCGGTTCCTGTAATCGTCATGGGTCTCTTCAAGGATCTGTTCCACTTCCTTCACCAGCATCGCTGTATCATCATAATAATGGATGACGAAATGAGGTGTTTCCCAGGTCATCCAGTGAAACTCCCTGTCCCGGATCTTATTGCGCCCGAACTGGCCCGACACATGAGCAAGGAGAGTCAGGAGAAGACAGCAGAAGACAAGGGTCTTTTTCATTTGAGATAGATCCTTTCCAGCACCACATCCCGTTCACGGCACCAGGAGAGAAAATCGGAAGAGGCCTGCTGGATCATGGTGAGAAAGGCACGCTCTCCCTCGGAAGAGACATTTTTCATCCTGTAATCCTCCAGGATGATCTCATAGTTCTCCGTTTTATCGATGACCTGCTTTTTTTCACGGATGTCATAGAGGACAAAATGGGCCTTGAGCTGAAAGCTGAGGTCGTCAAACGAACGGTTTTTCCACTCTGTGGGAGTCTCATACAGGCCTGGGGCTCCCCCACGCTCCACTGAATAGGCCGGATTCAACCCGTCATCCCCCGAATAAGTGGAATAGTATTCATAGAGTAGATCCAGCTGGACAGACAGGATGAAGTCAGCCAATGCGTTGTGATGAAGATCCACATCAGGGGCCTTGCCCTCGAGGAAGAGGCGGGCTGTCTCCCTGGCGGTTGATTCAGCCACTCCCGCAGGGGTGATCACCGCTGTTGCGTAATCATTCTCAGAGAGAAGTGTGTTCAGATATTGGGTCAGGTCCCGGTTCAGCTGGAAATCCGGGCTGTGGACCACCGACGGCAGAACCAGGAGTGTTTTGTTTGAGAGATCGGCCAAGGGTTCTCTCCGGGCTCGAAGACGGATATTTTCATCCCTTGTCAGAAGACATGCAGACAGGGAGAAGAGAAGAAGGATACTAAAGCTGATCTTTCCTGAAATCCGCATAATTATCCTTCAGGGGTTTTGTCTCCCGCAGTTTGAGGGCCTCCTGGTAGTATTCCCGGGCTTTATCCCGGTTCCCCAGAGCTTCATAACAGAGAGCGATATTATTCTTTATCCTGTAGTCAGGAGCCAGGGAGTCCGCTTTCAGAAGGTAGAAGAGAGCTTCGTCATAAAGCTCACTCTTCACCAGGTCAAAAGCATAGTCATTATAATCCCTGATTCCGGGAGTCGACACACATCCAGTGATCAATGAGAAGACAATCAAAAGGGTGAAAATCTCTTTCATGGTTTAATAGTATAACAGGCGTGTAAAGAAAAGACAAGGAAAATCGGGGAGGAACCCCTCCCCTCAGGTTACTCGATCCCCAGGTCCTTCAAAAGGTCTTTCCCGGTGAGAAGCCTGTAGGCTTCCAGGTATTTATCCCTGGTCTTCACAATGACCTCTTCGGGAAGTCGGGGAGGATCGGAATCCTTATCCCAGCCTGTCCCGGTGAGCCAGTCTCTCAGATACTGCTTGTCAAAGCTTTCCTGAGACCGTCCCACCTCGTAGAGCCGGGCCGGCCAGAAACGGGATGAATCAGGCGTGAGAAGTTCATCGATAATAATGAGCTTCTCCTTGTAGATTCCGAACTCCATCTTGGTATCGGCGATGATAATGCCTCTTTGGGCAGCATACTCCCGGGCACGCAGATAGATCGCCAGGGATTTCTCTTTCAGCTCTTCAGCCAGAGAGTCCCCGACCATCTGCTTCATCTCTTCAAAAGTGATATTCTCATCATGGCCCTCATCTGCTTTTGTTGTGGGCGTAAAGAGGGGTTCTTCGAGCTTCTGGCTCTCCTGCAACCCAGGCGGAAGGCGAAGCCCGCAGATCTCGCCCTTCTCCCGGTAGCTTTTCCACCCGGAACCGGTGATGTACCCCCTGACGATACACTCCACCTTGAGAGGCCGGGCCCTGTGGACCACCATGCTTCTCCCGAAAAGGGTATCCTTCTGAGATCTCGCTTGGGGGGGATAGGCCTCGATATCAGTCTCCGCCACATGATTGGGAATGATATCTTTCATGAGGTCAAACCAGAAGAGGGAGAGATTGTTCAATACCATGCCTTTGTAGGGAATGGGTTCATGGAGGATCCGGTCGAATGCAGACATCCTGTCTGTGGTCACGATAAGCAGCTGATCATCAAGATCGTAAATATCCCGGACTTTCCCCTTAGAAATCATCGTCATCTGTTCAAGACGGCTCTCTTTGACAATCATCGATCTCCTCCTTTTTCATTTTTCTCATGACAGTTTCGGCGACGGTTTGGTCAGTCTCACCCTCCCGTTCGATCCAATAGGCCTTCTCCTCTTTCCTGAACCAGATCAGCTGCCGCCGTGCATAATGACGGCTTTTCTTTTTGATCTCTTGTGCAGCCTGGTCCAGTGTGATTTTTCCGTCAAGATACGCCAGGATCTCCCTGTATCCCACAGCGCGAAAACCTGGAGCGTCATCGGGCAGGCCTGCTTGTCGTAAATTCAAAACTTCCTGAACCCAGCCGTTTTGAATCATCCTGTCCACTCTCCGGTCGATACGTTCGTAGAGCGCAGGGCGCGGCCGGTTCAGAACCGTATAAAAAGCACGGTACCGCGGGACCTTCTCCTCTTCTCTCCAGGAGGACATGGGCCGGCCTGTCATTTCCAGGACTTCGAGGGCCCTGATGATCCTGGTATGGTCCCGGGGATGGATCCGCGCGGCTGACTGCGGATCCTCTTTTTCCAGGCGTTTGAACAGGGATCCGACCCCCTCTTTCTCCATGAGGCCGGCGAGTGTCGCTCGGACAGCCCGGTTCCTTCCCGGCAGAGGACTCAGTCCGTACAGAAACCGATGGATATACATGGGAGTCCCGCCGGACATGATCACATTTTTGCCCCTCCCCCTGATATCCCGGAAAGCGTCATCAGCGCATTGGACAAATCCTCCCACATGAAACTGTTCACGCGGAGAGACGATGTCCAGACAGTGATACGGGACCGGACTGTCTGCCGGTTTGGCTGTCCCGATATCCAACCCCCGGTAGACAGCCTGTGAATCGGCTGAGATGATCTCGGCGTTCCACTGTTCAGCCAGGATCTCGCAGAGTTCTGTTTTCCCCACTCCTGTGGGGCCCGAGAGGATCATCAGGTCATAAGGGGTCTTTTTCATATCTTCATCCTACCATGGGATAAGGTGGGTATCAATACGGATTCCCCCTGCATAAAATCCGGATATGCCTTTAAATCAGCCCTTCCTCAGACAGCCGGGCCTCGACGATCTCACACAGGATATGGCCGCAGAGGATATGCCCTTCCTGGATCCGGGGCGTGACATCCGAGGGAATGATAATAAGGGTATCGCAGAGATCTCTCATCCTGCCCCCGTCTCTTCCGGCCATCCCCAGGACAGTCAGCCCCTGTTCTCCGGCTGTCCTGATGGCTTCGATGATATTGGACGAGTTTCCGCTGGTGGAGATGGCGATGAAAAGGTCCCCTGGTGAACCCGAAGCCTCGATCTGCCTGGAAAAGATCCGGTCAAAATCATAATCATTACCGATAGCGGTCATCACCGATGTGTTGACAGTGAGCGCTTCAGCGGAGAGGCCTTTCCGTTCTTTGAAAAAGCGTGAGACAAGTTCAGCGGCCAGATGCTGTGCATCAGCGGCGCTTCCCCCGTTTCCGGCCAGCAGGACTCTCTTCCCGTTCCGGTAGGTCCGGAGGATCATCTGCGCAGCCTCCTCGACCACAGCGGTAAATGACGGGTCCATCATCTTCTTTTTGACATCCATGGATTCTCTGATCCTTTGCATGATCATATCATTCATGTGACTCCTCCTTGAAAAGGTAAGACTTCAGGCCCTCTTCCAGATGATAAACAGGCCGGAAGCCTATCCCTCTGAGTGCACTGATATCAGCTTCTGAATACCGGATATCCCCGGGCCTTTTGTCCTGATAAGCAAGATGGCTTTTTTTCCCTGTGAGGTTCTCCATGATCCCGATGACCTCCAGAAGAGAAACGCTTCTTCCGGTTCCCACGTTAAAGACTCCCCCGGGAAAAGAGGATGACTCCATGACCAGGATGTTCGCTGCTGCGACATCCCGGACATAGACAAAATCCCGTGTCTGTTTTCCGTCGCCGTACAGCGTGAGAGACGGCTCCTCAGCTTCAAATGCTTTTTTAAAGAGGGAGAGGACTCCGGAATAGGGAGAAGCCGGATCCTGCCGCTCTCCATAGACGTTGAAATAGCGTAAAGAGACGGTCTCCACCCCGTAGAGAGTCGTATAGAGTGAAGCATAGACCTCATTGATCGCTTTTGAAGCTCCGTAGGGAGAGGCCGGTGCCGGCTCATGGGATTCCTGTTTGGGAAGCCTGGGGTCATCGCCGTAAACAGCAGCCGAGGAAGCGCAGACGACTCTCCTGATCCCGTTTTTTCGGGCCGCTTCCAGGACATTAAAGGTTCCGAGGACATTGATGTCGTGATTCAGCCGGGGTGATTCCACCGAAAGCCCCACAGAGACCAGTGCTGCTTCATGAAAGACCCCCCGGACGCCGTCCATCACCTGATCCATGAGAACGTCATCCCGGATATCCCCCACAACAAGATCCGCATCCTTGCGGAAAGAGGCGATGTTCTCTTCCCGCCCTGTGGAAAGATTGTCCAGGATCCTCACCTTCTCGCCTTTTTGAACAAGGGCTTCTGCAATATGGGACCCGATAAACCCGCAGCCTCCGGTGACAAGATACACGCACCCCTCCTTTTCCCCTATCATAGCATAACCCCCTTCAATCTCAACAGGGAAAAGGCATCTTGACATCATGGCCCCAGCGCCTATGATAAACGTCATGGAGAGAGAGACCCTGTCCAGGGCATCCCGTGTGGAGATCATCATCAAAAAATCCCGTTTTATCGGAGAAGCGTTCCCCTGCATGTCCGAGGAATCCGTCCTCTCCCTTCTGGACGAGGTGAAGAAAAGAGAGCCGGGCGCCTCCCATCACTGCTGGGGATATATCCTGGGATTATCAGGTGAACAGGCCCGCTATCACGATGACGGAGAACCTCGCGGAACAGCCGGCCTTCCCATACTCGATGTGATCAAAAAAAAGAACCTTACCAATACATGTGTTGTCGTGACCCGTTATTTCGGGGGTGTCAAACTGGGAGCCGGAGGGCTTGTCCGTGCCTATACCGATGCAGCGGCCCGGGCTCTCGACGCGGGAGGGATCCATCATCTGACGGCCATGTCCTATTACCGGATCAGCCTGCCCTACACGGCTCTGGATCCCCTGGAACGCTATCTCTCCCAAAAAGGCTGGGACGTGGAACAGCGTCTTTTCGAGGGAACAGTGACACTCTTTCTCTGGATCCCCACTTCAGCACAGGCCGATCTCGAGCGGTTGACAGCCGATCTGAGCCGGGGAGAATGTGTCTGTGATATTCTGGAGGAAAAATACCGCTAGGGCTGCCCTCGTCCCATGATCTCTCTTTCATAGGAGTTCAGCGCCTGAACAGGCTTTAAAGACCGGATCTCACCGGCTTTTTCGGCACACACTCGTTTCAATGTTTCATCTGTGGTCTTCTCCATCATGAGGAGATAGGCATTCAGATAATAGGGCTCCAGGGCTGTGAGTTTTTCAAAGGCCTCTTTCATCGCCGCCTCATGGCCGGTATAGGACCAGAGAACCATGTCCAGGTAATAGTAATCCGCTTTTTTAGGGTTCAAAGAGATCGCTTTTCCCACATCATCCAGCGCCCTCTTCAGGACTTCAGGCTTGAAGGCCTGAAAATGGTCTGACCGGAGGATCGCATTATAATAGACCCCTTTCAGGTAAACAAGCCCGGGAGAGGAGTTGTTTCGTGATACCGCTTGTGTGAGGATCTCTTCGCAAAGAGAGAGCTTGACGTCCCACTGGACCTTATCCGTAGCCAGGAGGGAGCGGACAGCCCATTCGGCATAATAGGGATCCAGGGGCAGGATCCTGTAGGCTCTGTAGAAAGAGCGGAAGGAGTCAAAGGTTCGGTTCTCCTTCATGGCCCGGTCCCCTCTGAGAAAGAAAAAATGAGCTGTAACGGAAAGGATCAGAAGATAGGTTACGGCAAAGACCGGGATCAGGGCTCGTTTTCCTGTAAAAGAGACCTCGTGCCGGGTCTCATTGCTCTCCTTTTTCCTCACAGCGAGAAAAAGAGCTCCCAGAAGAAGGAGAGAGAATGATTTTTCGATATTGTTAAATAAGCCTGCCAGAAGAAGGAGCATAAACGGGGCCTGTAAGGCTGATTTTTTCAACATGGGGATGATCCCCGCTCCCAGCAAAAGAGTCCCGATGATCCCGAATGAGAGCAGGCTTTCCAGATAGATGGAGTGAGCCATCTTCGGGGAGACTGAATAATTGGAGTAAACCCGTTCCTCGCCCAGGGAAAAACCGGGGAGCCTGTCGTCAACCACGGCGATCCCGTAACCGAACAACGGTTTCTCACTGAACATCTCAGCAGCAGCAGTATAGATCCTCCCCCGGGAAAAGGCCAGAGGGTCTTTCAGGTCTCTGAGGACCCTCACCGATAAAAAAAGAAGAGCTGCAAGCAGAAGAGCAGCAATCAAAAAACGGGCTTTTCGTCCTGCCCTCCTGGCCAGAAGGAAGGCCAGAAGAAAAAGGAGGAGAAATCCGGTCCGGGAAAGGGTGATGATGATCCCCGCCAGGAGAAGAAGCCCTGCTCCCCCCCGGATCACCGGAGGTTTCCCGCTCCAGTGAACAAGAAGAAAATAGAGCCCGGCGACAAGCCAGACAGCCGCCCAGTTGGCATTGACAAAAGTGGACGCCTGGCGGAAATCACCGGTGATCCCGAATGAAAAGATGATCACCATCGCATGAACCGAGGCGGTGAGGATCACTCCGTTGACGATCAGCTTTTTCTCCGGAGTCAGGGTGGTGATATAGAGAAGAAGAGCCGTAAAAATGAGAAAGTAGAGTGTGTCTGTATTCAGGTCCCCCCCTGCAAGAGTCCTCGCAAAAAAGAGTAGCGCGGCTCCCATGACGATCATCCTGGGGACATCAGCCCGTCTCTCTTTTTCGAAGAGACAAAAGAGCGCTGCGACAACGGGAAGCAGATACTTCACAGCAAAATGCTCTCCCCCGTTGAGAAAGGAGGAGATCCCGATCAGGGCCGGGATGATGATGTCACTTCTGCCATATCTCTTTATAAGCGTCATACTGTGACCTCACTTCGGGGTTTTCTTCGGGATCAGCCCAACGGTTCAGCCTGCTCATCTGAATAAAATGGGAGTAGAGCTTTTTCTGTTTGATATCCTCCCTGAGTTCCCTGCTGATCCGTTCAAAAGGATGAAGCGGGGGATGAATCAGTGATACAGCCACTGTTGTCAGGACAAGACCCAGGAGCAGGGGCTGGCTGATTCTTTTCAATAACGGTTCCTGTTCTCTTTTCTCCCCGTTCTCATCCAGAGCGATCCCGGCCCATGCCCAGAAAAGGACGGCGACTGACGGAATGTAAAAGGTCAGGTCAAGGGAAAAATGGAGCATGAGTGCAGCCAGGAGAGGAAAGAGAGTTGTTTTTCGTGTTTTCCAAAGGAGAGCTGTGAGCAGAAAGAAAATAAGGATCCCCGCCCCTCCGAGATCGGCCATGAGCTGCAGGGGCAGACTGTGAGCATTATGGACATAGTTGGCCCCGGGAACCCTGTAGAGAGGGTAGAAGAGGTCATAATGGTTCAGCCCCACTCCGGTGAGCGGATAATCCCTGAAGATCCTCACAGCGGAGATATAGTTGGAAAGACGGAAAAAGAGAGAATGCCCCAGGCTCTCCCATCCCCGCAGCAGGATAAAGAGGGCTCCTGCGGGAAGAGCAGCTCCCGTAAGGATCCAGCCTGGCTTTTTTCCTTTTTGAAAAGCAAAGAGGACCGCCGTTCCGAAGAGGATCAGCGTAGCGATGAAAGAACGGGTCAGGAGAAGCATGACAACATTGAAAGCCACAGAGACAAGATAGATCCTTCCTCCTCGATGGGCCGCCTTCTGAAGAGAGAGAATGATCACCGCCAGGAGGAAAAAGGAGTAGATATTAGGTAAGGCAAAGGTCCCGAAAAAACGTTCTCCGGAAAGGATGGCAAGCTGGGCGGGATCGCTCACTTCAGATAAAAGCCGGGGATAGATGAAGAGAAATTGAAACCCCACATAAAGCCCCATGAGAAAGGAATAGCCCACTAAAAACGGAGTCAGGATTTTCTCATCCCTCTTCTCAAAGAGAAAAAGGGCCCCCATGGAGATCATGAGTGCGGACAGGGTCTCAAGCGAAAGAGCCTTCTGCGGGGAAAGAAGAGCCGCACACCAGAAGAGGAAGAGGATCACACCCGCCAGAGGAGGAGCGGGTTCTCTTCTCACAAATCTGATGACCAGCCCGGCAGCGAGAAGGAGAAGAGCCGGAGCCGCCATAAACGGCTGGACATAAACCGACCCTGTCACAAAAGGGATCCCCATAAGAAGAGAGAGATAAAGCAGTTTGATGATCCGGGAGATCTCGTTCATTGTTTAAAAAAGGGGCGCAGCTCTGTGCGCCCCTTCTCCGGTGATATTCACAATCAGAATTCCGAAGGCAGGATGATGTGAGGTGTCACAAAGATGAGAATCTCTTCGGATGTGTTCCTTTTGACGCGGTTTTTAAAGAGAAGCCCTAAGATGGGGATATCTTTCAAAATAGGAACGCCGCTGGTGGCGTCTGACGTATCCCTCCTGACAAGGCCTCCGATGACGGCTGTCTTTCCGTCTCCCACGAGGAGTTTGGTCTGTGCGGAGTTTGTGGAGATGATCAGGTCAGCTCCGTCAGCCGGCGGGACAAGGTCACTCACTTCCGGTTTGACTTCGATGAGGACTTCATTGGCTGCATTGATCGTGGGTTTCACATCCAGCTTGATCCCGATCTCCTGAAGCTGGCTCACCGTGTTCCCGCTTTCATCGGTCATATTGATCGGGACTTTTTTCCCGGAGATAAAGCTGGCCGTTTCGTTGTTGAGGACGGTGATCTTGGGGCTGGCCAGGACTTCAGCCTTGTTCTCTGAGACCATCATGTTGAGTTTCATGTTGAGGTCGAAGGTATCCAAAAGAGAGGTGACGATCTGTCCTGTGTTGGTCCCTCCCTGAACGGTGATGCTGGTGCCGCCGCCGGTGGTGACAGCTCCGGAGAACTGAGAATCGCTGGAATAGAATGTGCTGTTGTTCGCCAGCTGCCAGTTGATCCCCAACTCGTCCATGACTTCGCTGCTCACCCTGATGAATTTCGATTCGATCATGACCTGCGCTGTGGGTTTATCCAGATGTCTGATGAGTTCCAGCGCTTCGTCCAGACGCGGTTTGACATCACTGATGATCAGTGTATTGGTCCGGGTATCCACCATGGTGGTCCCTGCTGAAGTGAGGACGCCTTTAATGATCTTCACAATATCATCGGCTGAGGAGTAGGAGATGGGAATGATCCTTGTCTCAACAGGCCCCATATCCTGGAGTTCGTTTTTCTTCTTTTCCGCCTCGATCTCCTGTTTAAACTCATTGGGAGTCGCCACACGGATGATGTTCCCCTTGATCCGGTAGGTGTAGCCGTTGCTCTGCAGGATGGTGCTCAACGCCTCTTCCCAGGGAACATTGTGAAGGTCGATGGTCACTTCACCCTGGACGCTTTTTGACATGACGATATTATATCCGGTCTCCTGGGCGAGAGCTGTGAGAAGCAGGGTGATGTCTCCTTTATGGACAGAGATCTCCTTGATGACACCTTCATTCCGTTTGAGATTACTGCTTTCAGCCAGGGCCGGCTCCTTGACCAGGGATTCCACTTCCATGACCACATCATTGCCGTCCCGGTAAATACGATAGGAGATATTGTCATTCAGGAGGACATCCGAGATGACGTTGTTCCCGACAGTCTTGCTTGAGACTTCCACCACGGCCCCTTTTCGGATGGGGATCGCGGACAGTTTTTCGGCAGCATAGGCATTCTCGAAGATCAGGCGGATCTTCTCTTCCCTGGGCAGCTGCTCTTCAGAATAGCGCACCCACCCCTGGTTCTTAAATGTGATATAGACTTTGTCGTTTTTGATCTGGCTTTCAATGTCAGCGATCTCCAGACGTTTGATCCCGCTGACTTTTTTGAGTTTCAGAATGAGTTTATCCCTCTGCTTGTCTAGGTCGTAAGGGAACTCGTCTTTAAGCGAGACCGTGACGTTCAGGTCTTTTCCGTTGACAGGGGTCAGGTGGATCTTATCCACCATGGCTCCGTCTCCCTCGATGGTCTCCTTTTCGATCCTGTTTGCTGTCCCGTAAAAATCGATGGAGATCTCTTTGGAGGCCTCTTTGACCGTATAATTGAATCCTTCATCCAGGGAGAAGATGACAGAGAGGCCTTCATCGGCCTTCATGATATCGATCGTCTTCAGCTCAGCCGGGCCGGCGGAAACCTCAGCCCCTGCAGCCGGGGCGGAATCTTCCAGGACAGCCAGGTCAGCCACAGTGAAATGGAGGATCAGCATATTGTCTTTTCTTTCAGGGAAATAGGGATACCACTCTTTGAGCTGGACCACCACACGGCTCATATCTTTACTGAACTGGGAGTAACGGACCTCTTCGATCCCGGCGACATTCACGGGGATCTGGCCCACCTGTTTCACACTCATGGTGGAGGGAAGGTTGATGACCAGCCGGAGAGGTTTGTCCAACTTGAAGATCTCATATTTGATCTGGCCTTCGAATTCCAGCTTGACATCAAGGCCGCCGTTGATCTTTTCATATGAGACATGTTTTAATGTCGATCCGTAGAGGACACTTCCCGCACATAGGAGTATTAAGAGAATCATCCACCGTTTCATTGGTTCCCTCCTTCGGGCTTCACCCGCTGAAGAACAATCTCCCTGGACTGGTCTTCATTTTTAACCGTTAACCGTCTCAATACAAGTCTCTCACTATCGATTGATATGACTTTTGCCCCGCCGAAGACCTCTCCCACTCTCAGGATGATCCCCTTGCCGGCGGAATCTTCAAGAACCGCCACATGTTCAGCACCATACTGGATCGTGGCTTTGAATGAAAATTTTGAAAAATCGATCTCACCCTCCCGGGATCCCGAGAGTGTGACATTCAGCTTGCCCCCTTTTTCCCTGGTCAGGTCTCCCGGTGAAAGAAAGGGATCGGTCTTGCTGTGGTCCTTGTATCTGTAGACCTCAACGACCTCCTTCTCCGGCTCGGTTTCCTTTTTCACAGGGACGGGGGATTCAGCAGGAGCTTTTTTTTCTGTGACACTCTTGGACGGTTCTTTTGGAGGAGCCTGGGCAGCCGCTGTCTTTTCAGCGGGAGCAGGAGCCTTCTGGTCTCCGGTCCCCTGCGCATCCGGCGTCTTCTTTTCAGCGCCGTTTTTCTGAGCGCTTCCGTCCAGAGTGGTCGCCTGTTTTTCCTGTTCCCCGCCTTCTTCGGCAGGTTTGACGATGCGTGCGGGAGTCCGTTCCGGGGCCTCTTTCTCAGACGAGAAGAGCCCGCTGAAAAAACCTCCGATGCCGCCGTTGCCGCAGGCCGAAAGCAGTCCGAGAACAAGGATGAATAAAAGTGATCTTTTCATAGCTACTCCTTATTTCCCTTTTCCGGATTTTTCGCCCTGTGCCTGGTTATAGACATAGGCGACGAGATCGAGTTTGACATTAATGGTATTCTTATCCACTGTGGGAAGGCGGGTCATACTGAGGTTCCCCACATTGATGATCCGGGAGAGCTGGCTCAGCTGGGAGAGGAAGTGCCCCACTTTGTGATAGGTTCCCTCAAGCTGGATATCCACTTTGAATTCGAGATAGTCCCCCTTGGCTTCCATCCGTCCGGGATTAAAATAGGTCAGGGTGATCCCCGCCTGCTGTGAAGCATCGGTGATCTGCCTGAGCAGCGTAGGGATCTCCTGGCGTGTGGGCAGAGATTTCGATATCCGGGCGATCTCTTCTTTCTTGCCGTCCAGCTCGGCCTGCAGTTCAGGGATCTTCTTGCTCAGGGCCACCAGACGCTTGACCTCCATCTTCTCTTTTTCGATTTTTTGTTTCAGATCGCTGATCTGCTGGCGCTGTGGGCTCAGCACGTAAAAATAGAAGACGACAATCACTATAACACCGGCGAGGATCCCCACCAGTATTTTCTGATATTTCGGGTCATTGAGATTAAAACCTTCGGCCATGTCCCCTCCCTACCTGAAATCGGGTTTGATGGTACAGCTTAACTCAAACGATGACGTTAAGGTGTCCTGATCCCCGATCTTCTCTTTTTTCTCCTTGACTTCCCCGATCTCAATGGCCTGGAAAAACTCGGAACGCTCCAGGCTTTCGGCGAAATCCGATATGAGATAATTATTCATTCCGGATCCCTCGATCCGCAGGTTGTTCCGGTTCAGGTCGAAGGAGAGAAGCCATGTGTTCACCGGCAGCCTGATGAGCACATCTTCCATGAGCTTGGGAGCGAATGTCCTCCCCTTGTCCAGTTTACTCAGGATCTGGAATTTTTTATCGATCTCTTTCAACTGATTATTCAATGCCTGGTATTCCTGATCGAACCGCACATAACGCTTCTTGTCTGCCGCGACTTTCGCCAGGTCTCCGTTTAAATTGTTGATCACCCTCATATTGTTCAGATAGAGGAGGATCATGACCACGATGACCCCGGCAAACACAAGGATGATGGAAAAGGGGCCGATGGGAATATTATGACGCCCCTTCCGTTCCTCTTTGGGAATCAGGTTGATTTCCAGCATACTATTTCACCTTCCTCATCGCCAGGCCGATACAGACCGAAAGGGCCGGGCCGACTTTCTGAAGTTCTGGCAGCAGCTCCGAAGGTGCTTTGACATACTCCACGGGGTTGAAGAGCTCGATTTCAGACGCATCCATCTCTCCTTTGAGAAAATCGAGTAATCCGGGAGTGAGAGCCCCGCCTCCCGTGAGAACGCCTTTGTTGACCATCAGAGGGGCATTCCCCTTGATATATTCCAGAGAACGCTTCATCTGGTTGCTGAGATTCTGGTTGGTGGCGTCAAAGAGCTCCTCAAGGCTCGAGTCGCTCTTCTCCTCTCCCAGCTTGATGCGTTCGGCCACTTCATAGTTGACCCCCAGTTCTTTGGCAATGACATCAGTGTAATGGTTGCCTCCCACCGGGATCTCACGGACAAATTTCGGAACACCGTTCACCACAATGCTGAAACTCGTCTTTTCCGCTCCGATATCGGCGATAAAGACTGTGCCGGTGATGGGGCCCTGGATGGCTTCATAGGCATTCTGAATCGCCATGGCGGCTGTATCCACAGCCAGGGGGACCAGACCCAGGCTCTTCAGGAGGTTCACCCGGCTGTTCACCACCTCTTTCTTTGCGGCGGCGATGAGGACATCCGACCGGCCGCCCTCTTCTGAAACGATGGAGAAATCGTAGTAGATATCATCACGTTCATAAGGGATATGATTAGGAAACTCATATTCCAGGGTATTGCGCACCTTCTCTTCGCCAACCGCATCGATCTGGACAGATTTCAGAATAAGATTTCGTCCGGAGATGGAGATGGAAAGGTTTTTGTTTTTGATCTTGCGGCGCGTGAAGACAGTCCTGATGACTTCTTCGATGAGATTGGTGTCCATGATCTCGCCTTCCACGATACTTTCACGGGAAAGAAGGTCATGCCCGAAATTTTTTATTTCAATATCCTTGGATGAAACCTTGATGTCCACGGCTTTTACGCTGTATGAGCCGATATCCAACCCAATCAATTTTTTCATGTTTCCTCCTAGTTTCTATAATAGTTTATCGTTTTGCCTGTAAAAGTCAAGGTCAATGTCCAGTTCCTTTGCCTTTTTCATCAAAGTATTCCGATGAATTCCCAATAAAGCGGCGGATTTTGTCATATTTCCCCTGCAAACTCTCAAAACACGCTTGATATGCTCACATTCAACGTCCTGTAAGGTCTTTATACTTTCCTCATTATTGATTATATTCCAATTCAGCGTATTTTTCAACAGATATCGTTCACCGCTTACAACAAGGTTGATCAGGAGATTTTCCAGCTCACGGACATTTCCCGGCCAATGATACTCTTCCAGCCTGGCCAGTTCTGATTCACCAAGAGAAAAGTTCCGGCCGTATTTTCTGTTATAGAAGTCGAGGAAATAGCTGATCAGAGGACGGATGTCCTCTTTTCTCTCTCTCAGGGGAGGAAGATGGATGGGAAAGACCTTCAGCCTGTAATAGAGGTCTTCCCTGAAGAGTCCCTGGCGGACACTCTCCCTGAGGTCCTTGTTTGTCGTGGCGATGATCTTGATGTCCATGACGCGGGGAACGGCCTCCCCCACCCTCTGGATCTCTTTTTCCTGGAGGACACGCAGAAGTTTGGACTGGATATGAAGGGGGATCTCCGAGATCTCGTCCAGAAGGATGGAACTCCTGTTGGCATACTCGAGTTTCCCTTTCCTGTCGCTTTCGGCTCCTGTAAAAGAGCCTTTTTTATAACCGAAAAGCTCGGATTCGATGAGGCTTTCCGGGATGGCGGTACAGAAGACTTTGACAAAGGGGGCCTTCCGCCGGGGGCTGTGGTCATGGATATAGTCAGCGACGAGTTCTTTCCCTGTGCCGCTCTCTCCCGTGAGCAGGACGGTGACATCGGTCTCCGCCGCTTTTCCGGCCCTCTCAAGGGCATCGTTAAAGAGTGATGACTGAAAGACGATCTCCTTGTGGGGCCGGGAGCTCTGCTCATATCCTTCGACTTTCGCCTGGAGGTCCCTGGTATGTTCCGCTCTTTTCAGGACAAGCTCCAGTTCGTCGAAGTTCAGGGGTTTACTCAGATAATCGAACGCCCCGAGTTTCATAGCCAGGACCGCATCCTCTGTATTCCCGTACGCGGTGACGATGATGACATCGCAGGTCAGGAGTCGTTTTTTGATCTGCTGAAGCAAAAGAAGCCCGTTCATCTCCCTGAGTTTATAATCGGTGATGACCACATCGACATCCCTGTCACCCTCCAGCAGGCTCAATGCCTTTTTCCCGTCATCAGCTTCCAGGACCTCATACCCCAGGGAAGAGACAAACCGGGACATGTATTTCAACTGTGTGGCTTCATCTTCAACGATGAGGACTTTCATACTTCTCAAAGGTCAACCTCACTTCCGTTTCCTTGTCTGCTCCCCCCTTGATCTCCAGGTCCGCACCCCCCAGATGCAGAAGAAGACGGACAAGAGCCAGCCCCCAGCCTCGTGTTTCATCCTTGGTGGAGTGCCCCCCGTCCAGAAACCTGAAAAGTGTCTCTTTCTGGATCCCTCCTGTATTATCTGTTAAGACAAGATATATCTTACCATCCCCGGAGGAAAGGTCAAGGACCGCCCTGCACCCGGGATCCCCGTTTTCCAGTGTGTTTTTGACCAGGTTATTGAGGATCATCTCCAACCGGTGGCTGTCAAAATTGACTTGTCCTGCATCATCAAAACGGGTTTCCAGAATGATCCCCTTTTCTGCATAGATCTTTTTCCACTTTTCCACCCAGTTTTGCACAAAATTCCTGATATCAAAGGGATGGGGAGTGATGGCAAAGAACGAGGAAAAGGTGTCGATGACAGCCGTGATATTCCGTTCTTCGCTGCGGATATCATCCCACATGGCATCGGGCCCGAATTTTTTTTCAGCCATCTGGGTGATCATCCCGATGACATTGAGCGGATTCTTGATCTCATGGGCCAGCATCAGGGTCAGGGTGCGCATAAACGAGATCAGGTGGCTGTTGTTGTGATGGGTGAGATCCTCGATCTCCTGAAGGGCCAGAGCATGAGAAAACCCCTGTCCCTGCCGGAAAGAGGAGAGAGCCACATCGGCAAAAAGAGGACCTCCGGAACGGTCGAAGATCTTCGCTCCTGCAAAAAACCCCTGACGGCTTTCAGAAGGGTTCTCCGGAAGAAAAGGGAAATGGGGGATGACCGGATCTCCCAAGGAGAGATCCAAGACCTCTTTCGCTTCCCGGTTGATGAGGATGATCTCGCCCTCATCGTCATAAACCAAAAAGCCCAGCCTCATGTTCTCAATGACCAGGTTGAGAAGGGCGATATCATTTTTGATCGTCTCGGCCATATTATTGATATTGTCGGCCAGGGCCACGACCTCCCGGCTTCCCTCGATCTCCACACGGGCATCGTAATCTCCCCGTCGGATCCTGTCGGTGATCACACTGATATACTCCATGGGCTTGATAAGAAACAGGCGGGTCAATAAGAAAAACGTGATATTGGTGGCCACCACAAAGAGGATGAGAAGGCCGGTGATCTTCAGGATCCCTGTCTTCCATATATTTTCAGGGACCGCCATGACGATGATGAGGTCGCGCCCTTCCCGGGAGGGATAAAACTTGTAAAGTTTCCGGCCTTT
>Ga0116151_10001467_pt1 | contig 22087 bp, 20 predicted proteins | sample AD_UKC117_MetaG_FD_89893 | JGI IMG/M metagenome (GOLD analysis project Ga0116151, IMG submission 89893) | Active sludge microbial communities of municipal wastewater-treating anaerobic digesters from Hong Kong - AD_UKC117_MetaG | ecosystem: Engineered > Bioreactor > Anaerobic > Digestate... | reverse complement strand
GTCTCTTCCGCTTCGTCGACGTCGCTGCTGCCACGTCGTCCAGTGTCTCGGTCATCGTCTGACCCTTCCCGCCAGCCACGCCGGCGCGTCGAGCCGTTTACACCGTTCCTGGGACAGTCCCCGACCTGGGTGACGGCACCCAGATCTGGCGGATCACCCACAACGGCGTGGACACCCACCCGATCCACTTCCACCTCTACGACGTTCAGGTCATCAACCGGATCACGTGGGACAACATCGTCATCCCCAACGACCCGAACGAGAACGGCTGGAAGGACACCGTCCGCACCTCACCGCTCGAGGACACCATCGTCGCGCTGCGACCCGTCATCCCGAAGGTGCCTTTCGAGGTGCCGAACTCGGTGCGGCCGCTCAACCCGATGATGCCGATCGGCTCGACGGACGGCTTCTTCAACGTCGACGTCAACGGCAACCCGACCGCGTCGGTCATCAACTCCTGGGTGAACTTCGGGTGGGAGTACGTCTACCACTGCCACATCCTGTCCCACGAGGAGATGGACATGATGCGGCCGGTCAGCCTCGCGCTGCCGCCGCGCGCCCCGGACCAGCTGATGCGCGGCCAGGACGCCACCGGGCCGACGCTCACCTGGTCGGACAACTCGATCACCGAGACATCCTTCGACGTCATGCGCAGCACCGACGGCGGAGTGACGTGGGCCAAGGTCGGCGGCCTCACCTCGCCGCTGGACCCGGCCACCCCGAACGAGCACGGGATGCGCACGGTGTCGGTGACCATCCCGGCCGGCTCGCCCGACGTGAACGGGACGACTCGCTACAAGGTCGTCGCGCACAACCTCGTCGGCTACGGCGGTGACTTCCCGAGCATGGACGCCAAGAGCGAGTCCCAGCCGCTCATCGTCGGCGCCCCGCTCACCCCGACCAACCTCGCGGCCTCGCTCGGCACCCCCGAGCCGGTCGCGGGCAAGCGGGCGGTCACCCTCACCTGGACTCCGGACCCGAACCCGGCCATGGGCATGCAGACCTTCGCGGTCCAGCGCTCGGCGACCCCGGACTTCGCGGCCCCGGTGACCATCGGCACCGGCATCTCGATGTCGGCCGCGACCGCTGGCTTCACCGACCCGACCCTGCAGCCGCAGAGCACGACGGTCTACTACCGGGTGATGGCCACCATCGGTGGCGGTCTGGACAGCCAATGGTCGCCGGGTCTGCAGGTCGACCTGCCCGACCTCACCCCGGCCACCCCGGTGGCCCCGACCCTCGCCCTCGGTGCCGTCAACGCCCCCGCGCCGACCCAGAACGTCGACGCGAGCTGGACGGCGAACACGACGTATGCCGGGGCGGCATACACGCTGCAGCGCGCGAGTGACCCGGGCTTCACGGCCAACGTCGGCATCGTGGGCACGGCGACCGATGCCGGGGCGGCGATGACGCTGACCGACGCAGCCCGGCCGGAGAGCACGACGTGGTACTACCGGCTGCAGGCCACGCAGTTCGGCAAGACCTCGGCGTGGGGTCCGGCCGCCTCGCAGGCGATCCCCACCCTCAGCCCGGCAGCGCCCACCGGACTGGCCGTCACGCTCGGCACCCCCGAGCCGGTGGCCGGAGCCCGGGACGTCACCCTCACCTGGGATGCCGCCACCGGCGTGACCTGGGAGGTCGAGCGCTCGCTCGACCCGGCCTTCCCGGCCGCCGGCACGACGAGCATCGGCACCGGGCTGGCCAGCCCGACCGTCCTGGACGCGGCCCAACCGCAGGCGACGACCGTGCACTACCGCGTCCGCGCGGTGTCCGGCGCGGGCGTCACCTCGGCCTGGGCGACGATCACCGCCGCCCTGCCGAACCTCACCCCGGTCGCGCCGACCGTGACCATCACCGGCGGGCCGCCGCAGCAGCCCATCGGCGGTCAGGACGTCACGGTCACCTGGTCGCAGGTCAGCCCGGCGACCTACGTGGTCAGCCGGTCGCTCGACCCCGGCATGGCCAACCCGACGACGGTGACGATCACCGACCCGAACACCGGGGCGATGCGGGCGATCGACCCGCTGGTGCCGCCGGGCACGACGGTCTACTACGTCGTCACGGTCACCCAGTACGGGCTGTCGGCGTCGTCGGCGCCGCAGGCCTTCACGACCTCGACGATCACGGTGCCGGCCCCGACCGGGCTGCAGGTGCAGGTCGGTCCGGTCAACGACCCGAACCCGACCTTCGACGTCACCCTCACCTGGGTCGAGGCCGCGGGCACGACCTATCGGGTGGAGCGCTCGCTCGATCCGACCTTCGCTACCGGCACGACGACGCTCACGTCGACCGGCGCTGGCTCCGGCACCATGCAGGCGGTCGACGCGGCGGTCCCCCACGCCACGACCGTCTACTACCGCGTGATCGCCACGCAGTTCGGCGTCGACTCCTCGCCCGCCCTCGACTCGGCGACGACGCCGAACCTCACGCCGGCCCAGCCGGCCGTGACCGCAGGCCTGGTCAACCCGCACCAGGTCGGGCTGTGGGACGTGTCCCTCACCTGGACCCCCGACCCGCTGCTCACCTACGTCCTCGAGCGGACGAGCGACCCGACCCAGCAGACCGGCTGGACCACGGTGCCGTTCACCACCCCCGGAGCGGCCACGGACGCCAACCAGTCGGCGGGCGGCCAGACGCTGTGGTACCGGCTCACGGCATACCGGCTCGGCGTGCCGTCGATCCCGGGCTCGACGTCGGTGACCCTCACCCCGCTCAACCCGGCCCCGCCGCAGAATGTCCAGCTCGCCTGGGGCAACCCGGCGGCGCCTGGGGTGGGTGAGGTCACCGTCACCTGGACGGCGGTCACCGGCGAGTCGTATGCCGTGCAGCACAGCCTCGACGGCGCGACGTGGCAGGCCGTCGGGGGCAGCGTCCCGGCCGGTCCGCTCGTCGACACCGGGGTGCCGCACGCGACGACCGTGTTCTACCGGGTGACCGCGACGGCCTACGGGCTCACCGCGACCACCCAGGCGAGCATCACGACGCCGAACCTCACGCCGGCGGCCCCGTCGATCACGTCGGTGACGGCGGGCAACCCGCACGCAACCGGGCTCTACGACGTGACGGTGAGCTGGTCGGCGACCGGCACCACCTACGACGTCTACCGGACGGTCGGCACCGGGGTGGCCCAGCAGATCGCCACGGGCACGTCGGCGACGTCCGTCGTCGACCTCGACCAGGCGATGCTGACGACGGTGACCTACGAGGTCGTGGCGCACGCCTACGGGCTCGCGTCAGCGCCGTCCGCACCGGCCTCGCTGGCCTTGCCGGATCTCACTCCGGGCGCTCCGGCGGACATCCAGTTCGCGCCGAGCAACCCGGCCGGCCCGCCGGCCCAGGTCGACGTGAGCGTGTCCTGGACGACGGTGGCGGGCATGACCTACACGGTCGAGCACAGCCTCGATGGTGGTGCGACCTGGCAGCAGGTGAGCACACCGGTGTCGGCCGGTCCGGTGAGCGACACCGGGGTGCCGCATGCGAGCACGGTGCTCTACCGGGTGACGGCCGCGGCATACGGGATGTCGACGTCGGCGACCGCGAGCTTCTCGACGCCGGACATCACGCCGGCGGTGCCGACGGGGGTCACGGCCGCGGTGGGTGTCTCGACGCCGCCGGTTCCGACCTTCCCGGTCACGGTGTCGTGGTCTGGTCCGACGGGTGCGACGTTCACCGTCGAGCGCTCGCTCAACGGTGGCGCCTTCAGCGAGGTGGCCGCGGGCGTCACCAGCCCGTGGACGGACCCGGCGGTGCCGCATCAGTCGACGGTGGCTTACCGGGTGTCCAGCCAGCAGTACGGGCTGACCTCGGTGCTCAGCGCGGCCGGGACGGCGAGCACGCCGAGCCTCACGCCGGCGACGCCGGTCGTGACGCTCAGCCCGAGTGGGGCGTGGCCGCTCACTGTCACGGTGAGCTGGCCGGCGGTGCCCGGTGCGGTCTCGTATGCCGTGCAGCGCACCGACCCGGCGGGCACCGTCGTCTCGCTCGGCAGCGGGGCGGCCACCACGATCGTCGACTCGAACGCCGAGTTCGGCACGGCCTACACCTACGCGGTGACGGTGACCAACGACTACGCCCTCAGCTCCACCGGCTCGTCGTCGCTCACCACGCCGGCCGGCACGCTGATCGCGCCCGATCCGGTCGCGCTCAACGTGCTCGCCACCGGCACCAGCCCAGGTCTGGTCGTCACGTGGACCGGTGGCCAGCCGTGGGCAAGGGGCTATCGCGTCGAGATCTCGAGGGATGCCACCTTCGCGACCGGCGTCATCGCCCAGACCGCCACGGTGCCGGCGACGTCGGTGACCTTCACCGGGCTGACCCGCAACGCAACGTACTACGTGCGGGTGCAGGCCACTCGGCCGAACGTCACCAACCCCGGACCGGTGATCGGTCCGTGGACGACCTCGACCAGCCAGCGGGTCTCGGCGCCGCCGATGCCACGGCCCACGGCGACCGCTCAGACCGGCGGGATCATCGTCTTGCGCTGGGCGACCGCACCGCAGTTCCCGGTCGGCACGTATCAGATCCAGATCCGCAGAAGCACCGGTGGCTGGGCCAACGTGTCCCAGTCGATGATCAACATGACGACGAACACGGCGACCATCACCGGACTGACCCCAGGAGCCACCTACCGCTTCCAGATGCGTGCGCAGAACAGCGCCGGCTGGAGCAGCTGGAGTGACGTCCTGACGGTGCGGGCGCGCTGATCCGGCGGTAGCCGGTCAGATGTGGCGAGGCCCGGGACACGGTGTCCCGGGCCTCGTTGCGCGACAGGGCGATTCATGCCGCTGGGGAAGTCCTCGCTCAGCCCTGCGGGTCGGTCTCGGCCGGCCTGTCGGCGCGCCGGGTGACGAGGTTCGCGAGCCACGCGTCGTCGTCGTCCGGCGCGCGCAGCACGCTCGAGTCGTAGGGCAGCGGGTGGTGCACGAGCCGGTCGAGCGAGAAGCGGTGCTGGATCTCGACCCGGGTCGGGCGGCCCGCGGCATACCAGACGACCGCGCCGACAAGCGGGAGGGCGGCGATCGTGCACTGCCACACCCAGCGGGGCATGAGCCGCACCTGCGAGGGCGGCGTGCGGATCGTGTCGACCAGGGCGTACCCGGCGACGAGCAGGAGGGCGGCGGCGACGCTGACGACCATGGGAGCCACCTCGAGGGAGTGGTGGGATGTGCCTACCCTTCGACGGTAGGTCGGGCCCGGCGCGGCCACATCGCACGAACGGACAAGGGCCGGCGGCCGCTCGGTCAGCGGCAGAATGCGGGGCATGACACCCGAGTCGTATGCCGCGTCGCCGCGGCCCGCGGGCCGGTCACCGGAGTCGGCGCCGACCGAGGCGCCGACCGAGGCGGCGGCCCCGCCGCCGGTGCCGCCGAAGGCGCTCGAGCTGGCCCGAGCGGCCCGGCGGATCACCGTGCTCACCGGGGCGGGCATGTCGGCGGAGTCGGGGGTCGCCACCTTCCGCGACGCGCAGACCGGGCTGTGGAGTCACTTCGACCCGGCCCAGCTGGCGACCGAGGAGGCGTGGTTCGCCGACAAGCCCTTCGTCAACGCGTGGTACCTGTGGCGGGTCCACCTCGTGCGCCAGGCCGCGCCGAACGCCGGGCACCTCGCCCTGGCCGAGTGGGCGGCGTTGCCGGGCAAGGAGATCCGCATCGTCACCCAGAACATCGACGACCTGCACGAGCGGGCCGGCTCGGCTGTGCTCGCGCATCTGCACGGCAGCCTCTTCGCCTGGCGGTGTGACACGTGTGGTGCTTCCCAGCTCACCCCTGAGCCACCGACCGAGCCGATGGAGCGGGTTGCGCCGGCTGACTGCGTGCTGTGTGGCGAGGCGGTCCGGCCGGGGGTCGTCTGGTTCGGCGAGTACCTGCCGCAGGAGCCCTTCGCAGCGGCGGTCGAGGCGGTGCAGGACGCCGACCTCGTCGTCGTCGTGGGGACCTCGGGGATCGTGCAGCCAGCGGCGAGCCTGCCGCACCTGGCCGGCGCACGCGGCATACCGGTGCTCGAGATCGATCCGCGCGAGACCGAGCTGACCGAGGCGGCCGACGTCGTGTGGCGCTCGACCGCCGCCGCGGCCTTGCCGGCCCTCGTCGCGGCGCTGCGCGCGGAGTCGGCATGACGCGCCCGCCGATCGTCCTGCTGCACGGCGCCGGGCAGACCCCGATGGCCTGGCAGGGGCATCGAGCTGCCGAGGCCGAACCGGCTCGCTCCTGACGCGGTCTTCCCTCCTCGCTCGCTCCTTCGTCGCTCGACTCGTCAGTCCAGACCGCGCCGCTCGCCTGGCCTCGGCAGCCGGCTTCGTCGGCCCGCTGGCCGGCGAGGGTGGCCAGGTCGATCTCGTCGGCCTCTCGGTGGGGGCGATGGTCGCCATCCGGTATGCCGCCCGCTTCCCGGAGCAGGTGCGCTCGCTCGTTCTCGTGGGGGCGCAGGTGCGCGCCCCGCGCGGGGCGATGGCCGTGCAGAGCGCGCTGATGCGCGCACTTCCCGGCCGGCTCTTCGGTGCCCGGCCCGATGCCAAGCCGAGGATGCTCGCGGTGCTGAGGGGGCGGCGGAAGCCGATCTCACGGCATACCTGCCGGCGTTGAGCATGCCGACCCTCGTCGTGTGCGGCGCCCGTGACCGAGCCAATCTCGGTGCAGCGCAGGCCATCTCACGATCGGTCCCAGGATCGCGGCTGGATCGGATCGACGGCTGCGGGCACCAGGTCAACACCGAGGCGCCGGAGCGACTCGCGGCGCTCGTGGCCGACTTCCACGACACCCTCTAGGGTCTGGGCATGGCAGAGCAGCCCCAGCAGCCGACCCTCGACGAGCTGCCCGAGGACTTCGAGCGCGTGCTCGTCGTCGTCGCGCACCCCGACGACATCGAGTACGGCACCGCCGCCGCGGTCGACCGATGGACCAAGGCCGGCAAGACCGTCACCTACCTGCTCGCGACGCACGGCGAGGCCGGCATCGACACGATGGCGCCCGAGGAGGCCGGCCCGGCGCGGGCCCAGGAGGAGCGCGACGGAGCGGCCGAGGTCGGGGTCGAGATCGTCGAGTTCCTCGACCACGACGACGGGGTGGTGACCTATGGGCTGGACCTGCGCCGCGACATCGCCCGGGTGATCCGGCACCGCCGGCCTGAGGTCGTCGTCACGCTGTCGCACGAGGAGGTCTTCGCCGGCGGTCGGCCCAACCAGGCCGACCACCGCGCGGTCGGGCTCGCCGTGCTCGACGCGTGCCGGGACGCCGGCAACCGCTGGGTCTTCCGCGAGCTGGCCGAGCTGGAGGGGCTGTCGCCGTGGGGGCCGCGGGTGCTGCTCGTCGCGGCCTCGGCCCGCCCGACGCACTACGTCGACGTCACCGGGCACCTCGAGCCGGCGATCGCCAGCCTCGAGGCGCACCATCTCTACAACACGGCTCTGCCCGACGACTTCCCCAAGCCACCAGAGCTGGTGCGCGGGATCCTCGAGATGGGTGCCGGGATGGTCGGCCGCCCCGGCGTCGAGCACGCCGTGACGTTCCGCCGCTTCGCCCTCTGATCTTTATCGGGTGACCCGATAAAGGTGCGCTCGACCCGAGAAGTCTTCTCGGGTCGAGCGCCACCTTCTCGGGTCGAGCCGACGGGGGTCGAGCCGGCGGGCTTCGAGCCAGCGGGCGGCGAGCCGACCGGCGAGGCGGTAAGGGGCATACCGGCTGGGCATGAGAGGCTGAAACCCCGGGACGTGACACAGCACGTGACCTCACGCGACGGGAAGGAAGCCCCCACCATGGGCGCATTCGGCTGGCAGCTCAAAGGCGACGGACACCTCAAGCCCGGGGAGGTGGTCGCGCCACACGAGCGGTTGCCGTGGGGCAAGACCATCGGGCTCGGGGCGCAGCACGTCGTCGCGATGTTCGGGGCGACCTTCGTCTTCCCGATCCTCATGGGCCTCTCGCCGCAGCTCGCGATCATGATGAGCGGCATCGCGACGCTCATCTTCCTCGCGATCGTCGGCGGCCAGGTGCCCTCCTATCTCGGCAGCTCGGCCTCGTTCGTCGGCGTCGCGGCGGCGATCCGGGCGATGCCGGGCGGCGACTCGCGGATGGTCACCGGCGCGATCCTCATCGGCGGGCTGGTCCTCGCCGCGGTCGGCCTGGTCATCCACCTCATGGGCGCCCAGGTCATCCACCGGATCCTGCCCCCGGTCGTCACCGGCGCGGTGGTCATGCTCATCGGCTTCAACCTCGCGCCGGTCGTCGCCAACGTCTACTGGCCCCAGGACCAGTGGGTCGCGCTCGCCGTCATGGTCTTCGCCATCGTCTGTGCGGTCGCGCTCAAGGGCTTCCTCGGCCGGATCTCGATCTTCCTGTCCCTCGTCCTCGGCTACGTCCTGTCCTGGCTGCTCGACCGCGGGCTCGGCCAGATCACCTCCTTCGACCCCGGGGCCGGCAAGGTCACGACGCATTGGCGGGTCAACCTCGACGCCGTCGCGAGCTCGCCGTGGTTCGGCCTGCCGACGATGACGACGATGGGCGCGGACGGCAAGGAGATCCCCGGCATCCACGCCCCGACCTTCTCGCTGGCCGCCGTGCTCGTCGTCATCCCCGCGATCATCGCCCTGGTCGCCGAGAACACCGGTCACGTCAAGGCGGTCGCCGAGATGACCGGCGCCGACCTCGACCACGTCATGGGCCGCGCGATCGCCGCCGACGGCGTCACCACCGCGCTGTCCTCCTCGGTCGGCGGGGCGCCCACGACGACGTATGCCGAGAACATCGGTGTGATGGCCGCCTCCCGGGTCTACTCGACCGCCGCCTACGTCGTCGCCGCCGGGATCGCGATCCTCTTCGGCCTGTCGCCGAAGTTCGGCGCGCTCGTCGCGGCCACCCCCGGCGGCGTCCTCGGCGGCATCACGGTCGTCCTCTACGGCATGATCGGCCTGCTCGGCGCGAAGATCTGGCGCGAGAACGGCGTCGACTTCGCCAACCCGGTCAACCTCGTCCCGGTCGCGGCCGGCATCATCCTCGGCATCGGGAACTCGACGCTGCGGATCTCCGACACCTTCGAGCTGTCCGGCATCGCCCTCGGCACGATCGTCACCATCGCGGCATACCACCTGGCGCGCGCGACCGCCCACGACGGACTCCGTATGCCGCGCGACGGCGACGGCGCCGTGCTCACCGTCGGCCACGAGGGCCTCGACAAGGTCTGACCCGGCCCGGGCCTCGTCGGCCTGGGAAGCGCCACGTTGTCGGGTCGAGCGCAGCACAGCGCTGAGCGATACTCTGCCGCTTCGTGGCGACTTCTCGGGCCCCGCGCGGACCCTTCTGGCACTGGTTCCTCGACGCGGGCTGGCAGGAGCCGGGCGGCTTCTACGAGGACGAGGACGAGGCGGTCGAGCACCACCACGTCCAGCCGTGGTGGCGGGTCATGTGCCTCACCGGCGTCGACTACTTCTCCACCCTTGGCTACCAGCCCGGCATCGCCGCGCTCGCCGCCGGCGCGCTCGCGCCGGTCGCCACCCTCGTCCTCGTCCTCGTCACGCTCTTCGGCGCGCTGCCGATGTATCGGCGGGTCGCCCAGGAGAGCCCGCACGGCGACGGCAGCCTGTCGATGCTCGAGCGGCTGCTCACCTACTGGCCGAGCAAGCTCCTCGTCCTGGTGCTCATCGGCTTCGTGGCAACCGGATTCGTCCCTCTCGGCGGCCGACGCCACCGCCCACCTCGTCGAGAACCCCTTCCTCAAGCATGCGCTCGAGGGCAAGCAGGTCGTCATCCCCCTCGCCCTGCTCGCCTTCCTCGGCGGCATCTTCCTCAAGGGCTTCAAGGAGGCGATCGGGGTCGCGGTCGTTCTCGTCGCGGCCTACCTCGGGCTGTCCGCCGTCGTCGTATGCCGCGGCGCCGTCGAGGTGCTCACCCACCCGAGCGCCCTCTCCACGTGGACTGGGGCGATCGGCGCGGCATACCCCTCACCGACGGCCGTCGTGCTCGCTGCGCTGCTCGTCTTCCCGGCGCTCGCGCTCGGCCTCTCCGGCTTCGAGACCGGCGTCGTCGTCATGCCGCTCGTCAAGGGCGACCCGACCGACACCCACGACCAGCCCACCGGCCGGATCCGCAACGCTCGCAAGCTGCTCACCACCGCCGCGCTGATCATGAGCGTCATGCTCGTCGGCAGCTCGCTCGTCACGACCCTGCTCATCCCGCCGGCCGCCTTCCAGCCCGGCGGCGAGGCCAACGGGCGCGCCCTCGCCTACCCCGCCCATGAGCTGCTCGGCGAGACCTTCGGCACGGCATACGACATCGCGACCATCGGCATCCTGTGGTTCGCCGGGGCCTCCGCGATGGCCGGCCTGCTCAACATCGTGCCGCGCTATCTGCCGCGCTACGGCATGGCGCCCGACTGGGCCCGCTCGACCCGGCCCCTCGTCGTCGTCTTCACGACCATCGCCGCGCTCGTCACGCTCTTCTTCAAGGCCAATGTCGATGCGCAGGCCGGCGCCTACGCCACCGGCGTGCTGGCCCTGATGACCTCGGCCGCCGTCGCGGTCTTTCTCACCGAGCTGCGCCGCGGGCACCGCGGCGCCGCAACGGCATTCGCGATCGTCAGCCTCATCTTCGTCTACACGAGCGTCATCACCGTTGAGGACCGGCCCGAGGGTCTGGTCATCGCGCTCGTCTTCGTCGCGGCGATCCTCGTCGTCTCGATCAGCTCGCGGGTGCGTCGCAGCACCGAGCTGCGCGTGCAGCGGGTGGTCTTCGACGCCGGCGCGAGCGCACTGCTCGCCGAGGCGATGGGCCCGGACCGGCCGCTGCGACTCATCGCCAACAAGCTCGACGCCGGCGACGACCTGGAGTATGCCGAGAAGTCCTACGACGTGCGCCTGGACAACCACCTCATCGACACCGAGGACGCGGTCTTCCTCGAGGTCGAGATCACCGACGCCAGCGACTTCACCGCGCCGGTGCAGGTGAGCGCGGCGCGGGTCGGCCCGCACCGGGTGCTGCGAGCCCGGGGCACGAGCGTGCCGAACACCCTCGCCGCCGTGCTGCTCGCGATCCGCGCCCGGGACACCGAGCCGCCGCACATCTACTTCGAGTGGTCCGAGCGCCCACCCGGCCAGAACGTGCTGCGCTTCCTGCTCGCCGGCGAGGGCGACGTGCCTCCGCTCACCCACGAGATCCTGCGCCGCGCGGTCCCCGACGCCGCCCGGCGGCCGGTCGTGCACGTCGGCGGCTGACGCCCCGCGATCATCCGGTATGCCGCGCGGCATGCCCGATCCGGTGGCCGGGCTGTGCGCGGAGTAGTCTCCGGCACATGTCGAAGGCGACGCGGGCGCTCTCCCACCCGGGCCGCCTCATTCCCGTCGCCTTCTCGATCGTCCTCACGATCGGCACGATCCTGCTCTGCCTGCCGATCAGCCGCACCAACCCGGTCGAGCCGCCCAACGTGCTGGCCGCCGCCTTCACCGCCGTCTCGGCCACCTGCATCACCGGCCTGTCGGTCGTCGACACGGCGACCTACTGGACCCCCTTCGGCCAGGGCGTCATCATGGCGCTCATCCAGGTCGGCGGCTTCGGCATCATGACGCTCGCGACCCTGATGGCGATCCTCATCACCGGCCGGCTCGGGCTCACCCAGTCGCTGCTGGCCAAGAGCGAGTCGCACGCGCTCAGCCTCGGCGACCTGCGCGGCATCGTGCGCACCGTCGGGGTGAGCATGCTCGCCCTGGAGACGCTCGTCGCGTTGCTGCTGACCGCCCGGTTCTATGCGCACTACGACGACGGCGCGCTGCCGACCGCTCTCTGGCATGGCTTCTTCCATGCCGTGTCGGCCTTCAACAATGCCGGCTTCGCGCTCTACAGCGACAACCTCATGGGCTTCTCCGGCGACCCGTGGATCCTCTTCCCGATCTGCTTCGCGATCATCGCCGGCGGGGTCGGCTTCCCGGTCTACTACGAGCTGCGGCACCGCTGGCGCAAGCCGGACGCCTGGTCGGTGCACACCAAGGTGACCCTGCTCGGCTACTTCGGCCTGTTCGCCATCGGCACCGTCTTCTTCGGTGTCTCCGAATGGAACAACCCGGGCACCCTCGGCCCGATGGGCGTGTGGGACAAGCTGGTGAACTCGGTCGTCGGCGGGGTGATGCCGCGCACAGCCGGCTTCAACTCGATCGACTACGGCAAGGCCGGCGAGGAGACCTGGGCCTTCGACGCGACGATGATGTTCATCGGCGGCGGCTCGGCCGGCACGTCGGGCGGCATCAAGGTCGGCACCTTCGTCCTGCTCGCCTTCGTGCTGTGGGCCGAGATCCGCGGCGAGCCGGACGTCGTCATCGGGCAGCGCCGAGTCCCGTATGCCGTGCAGCGCGAGGCGATCACGGTCGCGCTGCTCGCGGTCGGCGTCGTCGCGCTGGGGACCCTCGGGCTGCTCATCACCACCGACCACCGCCTGGCCGTCGTGCTCTTCGAGGCGTGCTCGGCGTTCGGCACGACCGGGCTGTCGACGGGCATCACCCCGAACCTGCCCGGGATCAGTCAGCTCATCCTCATGGCGATGATGTACATCGGCCGGGTCGGCACGATCACCACCGCCTCCGCACTCGCCCTCAACCGCCGGCACCGGCACTACCGGCTGCCGGAGGAGCGCCCGATCATCGGCTGACCCGCCGCCGGCACGCACCGACCACGGTGCGCTGTCGACGGCAGGTGGGCACACGGCATACCGAAAGGATTGTGCAGCAATGGGTTTCCGACCTTTCCGGCGCGACGGAGACACGGACGCGGTGCTCATCATCGGGTTGGGCCGCTTCGGCTACTCGGTGGCGCGCTCGCTGGTCGCGATGGGGCAGGAGGTGCTGGCGGTCGACAACGACCCGGCGGTGGTGCAGCGGTATGCCGACGACCTCACCCACGTCGTCGAGGCCGACCCGCGGGATCCGGAGGCGCTGGCCCAGCTCGGGGTCGGGTCGTTCAGCAAGGCGGTGATCGGTGGGGCGAGCGACATCGAGACGAGCGTGCTCACCGCGATGGGGCTGGTCGAGGCCGGGGTGACCGACATCTGGGCCAAGGCGGCGAGCAAGGAGCACGGCAAGATCCTGGCCCGGATCGGGGTCCACCACGTCGTCTACCCGGAGACGTCGATGGGTGAGCAGGTGGCCCACATGATCGTCGGCGGGATGAGCCAGTACCTCGAGTTCGACGACGACTTCGCGATCGCGCGGACCCTGGCGCCCGAAGAGCAATGGGACAAGACCTTCCTCGAGACGGGGCTGCGGGCCAAGTACGGGGTGACGGTCGTCGGGGTGAAGCGGATCGGGCAGGACTTCGAGTACGCCCGGCCGGAGACCCTCGTGCACCCGCAGGACGAGCTCGTCGTGTCGGGGCCGACGAAGGCGGTCGAAAGGTTCTGTTCGCTGGCCCACCATCACTGAGCACCGACCAAGCGGTCGGTTACCCTTGAGGTGCGAGGGTCGTGTGAGGAGATGGGCGTCATGACGGGCCGGGTCTACGAGCTGACCAGGGACGACTGCTGGGGGTTGCTGCGCGAGCAAGAGCTCGGGCGGCTGGCCTACCACCTGGACGGAGCGGTGCAGATCGCGCCGGTCAACTATGCCCTCGACGGGCAGCGGATCATCTTCCGGACCGCCGAGGGCTCGAAGCTGGCCGGCATCCTCAAGGATGGCGAGGTCTGCTTCGAGGTCGACACGCTGACCGACGAGGCCGCGATGAGCGTGATCTGTCGCGGGCACGCCTTCGAGCTGACCGGCGAGGAGGCCCTGATGGCCGACCAGCTGCGGCTGCGGCCCTGGGTCAGGACGATCAAGAACCACATCGTTGCGATCGAGGTCACCCAGATCGACGGTCGCTTCTTCGAGTTGTCCAAGCCCTGGGCGCACCTGCTGCAGCACTGACCCCCTCGGCCGTCGACCGCGGCGGGTGTCGGCCGCAGCGGGTGTCGGTGAGCTGGGCGGTGGGGGTGAGCTGGCGCGCGCTGACAGGCCACCCATCGGTCCGCCGATATCGGATGCTCGACACCGCCCAACATCCTGACGCAACCAAGATTGCCCCACGCTCGGCGGTTTCCTGGTGCATCCGCGCTTGCACCACAAACCCCGCGATCCTGGTGCATCCACGATTGCGTCAGGCCCGACGGGTTTCGGGGGCATCCACGATTGCACCACGAAGCGCACCGTGCTGGGGCAACCGTGGATGCTCCAGAAATGCGGGGAGGGTGGAGCATCCGATATCGGCGCGACCACCCCATCCCCGCCCCGCAGCTCCCGACGTCGAGTCACGGCGTCTGAGAAGTCCTGCCTTGGCGTCGCCGTGGACATGCAACGGGCCGGTATGCCGCGGCATACCGGCCCGTTGGCCAGGTGTCGTCCGCGTCGGTCGGTGCGGACGGTCACCCAGCGCTCAGTCGACGGCCTTCTTGACCTCGTCGACGCCCTCCTTGGCGGCGTCGAGCGCGTCGTCGGCGCCGTCCTTGACCGCGTCGGCCACGTCGTCAGCGGCCTGCTTGGCGCTGTCTGCCGCGTCGTCGGCCGCACCCTTGGCGTCCTTGGCGGCGTCCTTCACGGCGTCGGCCGAGGTGTCCCAGGTCGAGCGGGCCGCGTCCTTGACCTCGCCGGCCGCGTCCTTGACCTCGCCGGTCGCCTTGTCGAGCCCGCTGTCGGCCGACCCCTTGACCTCGGCGACCTTGTCCTTGACCGCCTCGGCCGCACCCGCGGCCTTCTCCTTGGCCGCACCGGCCGCGTCGGCCGCTGCGTCCTTCACGTCGGCGGCCTTGTCCTTGGCCGTGTCGGCGACCAACGCCGCCTTCTCCTTCACGGCCTCCGCCGCGCCGGACGCCTTCTCCTTGAGCGTGTCGACGGTCGACGCGCGGCCCGAGCTCGGCGGCAGGTAGGCGCTCTGCCCGGCCGGCGCGGCCCACGGGTCGTCCTTGGGCTTGCGCGAGAGGTATGCCGTGACCGCCGCAGCCGCCGCAGCGCCGAGCCCGAAGACGATCATCAGCCCACCCTTCTTGCGGGGGGCCTTGGCGATCTTCTCGCCCTTCATCACCGCGAGCGCGTCGGGCGTGCGACCCGCGACCTCGCCGGCCTGGTCCTTCGCCGCACCCGCCGAGGCGGCCAGCGCAGCCACCGCCGCGGACAGCTTGGGCAGCAGGTCGTCGGTGATGTGGTCGCGAGCCTGGTCGACCCGCGGCGCCAGGTCGTCGACCGCCTTCTGCACCTTGGGGGCGGCCGCGCTCACATAGGGGGCGGCCTTCTCCCGGCCGGCCTCGAGCAGCGGCACGGCCTTCTCCCGGCCGGCCTCGAGGTAGGGCTGTGCGGCCTCGCGGGCCCGGTCCGCGGCGTCGCGCACGACCGGCGCCGCCTTGTCGGCTGCCTCACGGATCACCGGGGCCGCCTTGTCCCGAGCAGCCTCAGCCCGGTCCCGCGCGACCGGCCCGTAGGTGCGGGCCGCCTCCAGCGCGGCCGCAGCAGCGGCGGCCGCCATCTCCTTGGCCACCGGCGCATAGGCCTTGGCGGCGTCCTTCCCCTTGCTGGCGGCATCCATGCCCTTGGTCGCCGCGGGGGCGAGGGTCTCGCGCAGTGCGGCGAGCCGCTCGGCCGCCGAAGTGCCGTCGTTGTGCTTAGCCATGCCGGCGCATCCCTTCGATGAAGATCACGGGGTCCCGGTGGAGGTCCCCCGTCGCTCCAACCCATCCTGCCCTGTTTCGGTTCCCGTCACACCTTTGTGCCCTGCCCTGATGGCGCACAGGGCTCAGCGGTACAGCGACGGCACCGACAGGAAGGTGAGCACGAGCACCCCGACGGTGACGAGCAGCACTCCGGCGACGGCATACCACTGCCATCGGCGCCGCTCGCGCGGCGCGGTCACCGCGAAGGCCCCGGCGAGCGCGGCCCCGACGAGGAAGCCGCCGAGGTGGCCCTGCCACGAGATGCCGGGATAGAGGAAGCCGAACACGCCGTTGACGAGGACGACCAGCCCGATCCCGGCGGTCTGCCGCCCGAGGTGCCGATTGAGCACGAGGATCGCGGCGAACAGGCCGAAGACCGCCCCGGACGCCCCGACCACCCCGGTGCGCCACTGCTCCAGCTCGGCCAGCGGCACCGGCACCGTCCGCGGCGGGTTGGCCAGCAGGGTCACCATCATCGACCCGCCGATCGCCGAGCCGAGATAGAGCACGACGAAGCGCAGCCGCCCCAGCAGCGACTCGAGATAGGGCCCGATCTGCCAGAGCGCGAGCATGTTCATGACGATGTGCAGATACATGGCCGGCGAGTGCAGGAAGGCTCCGGTAAGCACCCGCCACGGCTCGCTCCAGCCGAGGATCGGCACGTACATCAGGTCGGTCGTCGTCTTCGGCCGGGCCAGCTGGGCCAGGTAGACCAGCAGGCAGATCCCGACGATGACGTAGGTCGCCAGCGGGGTGCTGACCGCCTGACCGCCGAAGGCGGTGCGGGTCTGGCGCATCCCGCGCGCCGCCTCCCGGACGCAGTCGACGCACTGCACGCCGACCGGCGCCTGCCGCTGGCACTCCGGGCAGACCGGGCGCTGGCAGCGTTGGCAGCGGACATACGACTCTCGGTCGGTATGCCGCGGGCACACCGGTGGCCCGGACGGCAGGGTTGCGTCCCACCCGCCCGGGCCACCCGGCATACTCGACATGCTCATCGGAACAGCCTTGCGAGACAGTCGTTCTGGTCGCTCAGTCCTTCTCGACGTCGACGCTCGTGATGACCACCGGCTCGACCGGACGGTCCTGCGCGCCGGTGCGGACGTTGGCGATCTTGTCGACGACCTCGCGGCTCGGCCCGTCGGCGACCTCGCCGAAGATCGTGTGCTTGCCGTTGAGGTAGGTCGGGGTGGAGACGGTGATGAAGAACTGCGAGCCGTTGGTGCCCTTGCCGCCGCGCTTGCCGGCGTTGGCCATGGCGAGCAGGTAGGGCTTGGTGAAGTGCTTGTCCGGGTGCGGCTCGTCGTCGAAGACGTAGCCCGGGCCGCCGTAGCCCTCGCCGAGCGGGCAGCCGCCCTGGATCATGAAGCCGGCGATGATCCGGTGGAAGGTGAGGCCGTCGTAGAACTTGGTCGGGTTGGTGCGCCCGGCGTCGTCCTGGTAGGCCTTCTCCCCGGTGGCCAGGCCGACGAAGTTGGCGACCGTGTTGGGCGCCTCGTTGGGGAACAGGACGACGTTGATGTCGCCGTGGTTGGTGTGGATGGTTGCCTTCATGCGCGCCATCCTCGCACGCGCGCCGGACCGGTATGCCGCGTGGCGCGGCCTCGGGTGTCGGCACCACAGGGTTGCCCGCAGGGTTGTCCACACCTGGGGAGAACTACACCGGTGTCATTCGCCCGTCACGAGCAGGTGGCCGGCCGGCTACTTCCACTTCATCGTCATGAGGAAGCCGGCGATGAGCAAGCCGAAGCCGATGACAAGGTTCCAGTAGCCGAACGCCGCGACCGGCCAGCCGCCCGCTGACACGTAGAACACGACGATCCACAGCAGTCCGACGAGCAGCAGGGTGACGAACACCGGCACCCACCAGGTGGGGTTCGGCGCATCGGCCTTCGCGGCCCGCCGCCGCTGCTCCTCCTCGACGGCCGCCTTGCGGGCGGCGGCCTTGGCGGCCGGCGGCAGCGCGGCCGAGCTCTTGGCCTTCGCGGTCTCGTCGGGGGTGGTGGCCACAGATGCTCCTTCGTCGCTGGTCGTGCCTTAGCGTAGTTGGTATGCCGCGCGCCGCCCGATCCTCCGTCTGGCGCCTGCTCGTGCCGCTCGTCTTCGCCTCGGCCGGCCTGCTCTTCTCGACGAGCTTCCAGACCGCCCAGGGCACCGACCTGCGCAGCGACCGCGGCCTGCCCGGGCTGGTGGCCGACGCCAACCGCGAGGTCGCCGCCAAGGCCGCCCGGGTGCAGGTGCTGCAGGCCGAGGTCGACGCGCTGACCGAGGCCAAGGCCCCGGACGCCAAGGCCCTCACCTCAGCGGCCAACAGCCTCGCCCCGAGAGTCGGCACCCGTGCGGTCCAGGGCCCGGCCGTCGTCGTCACGCTCGACGACTCCCAGCTCCCCGTTGGCACGCTGCCCGGCTCGATCAAGCCCGACGACCTCGTCGTGCACCAGCAGGACGTCCAGGCCGTCGTCAACGCGCTGTGGCGCGGGGGCGCCGAGGCGATGATGATCCAGGACCAGCGGGTCATCGCCACCTCCGCGGTCCGCTGCGTCGGCAACACGCTCATCCTGCAGGGTCGGGTCTACTCCCCGCCGTTCACCATCGCCGCCATCGGCCCGGTCGACCAGCTGCGCAGCGCCCTCGACAAGGACGACGCGGTCGGCGTCTACCGCCAATGGGTCGACGCCGTCGGGCTCGGCTACGAGGTCCGCACCGAGAGCTCGATGCGCTTCCCGGCATACACGGGCGTCTCGCTGTCCTACGCGACGGCATCCCGGTGAGACTGCGTTCGATCATCGGCGTCACCGGCGAGCTGCTCGTCACCGCCGGCATCCTCGTGCTCCTCTTCGTCGGCTGGCTGGTCGGCTGGCGCGGGGCTGTCGACAGTCGCGCGCAAGCCGCCGCCGTCGCCGACATCGAGCTGGCCATCGCGGGGCCCGGCGCCAGCGTCCCGGGCACCGGCAGCGCCTCCGCACCCGGCCCGGGCAGCGCGCCCAGCCCCGACATCGTGCTCGCCCCGCCGAGCGGCCCGCTCACCGACGGGCAGGTGCTCGGTGTGCTGCGCATCCCCCGGCTGGGCGCCGACTGGGCCAAGCCGATCTACGAGGGGGTCGGCGCGCCGATCCTCGCCAAGGGCATCGGGCACTACCCCGACACCGCGCGCACCGGCGAGATCGGCAACCTCGGGCTGGCCGGTCACCGCGCCGGCAGCGGCAATCCGCTGCTGCACATCGACGACCTTGTCCCGGGCGATGCGATCGTCGTCGAGACCCGTGAGGGCTGGAGCGTCTACCGCGTGGTCCGCCACACCATCGTGCCGCCCACCGGCGTGCAGGTCCTCGCCCCGGTCCCCGAGCGGCCCGGCGCCAAACCCACCGAGGCCTGGCTCACCCTCACCTCGTGCGACCCGCCGTTCACGGCCAAGGCCCGCTACGTCGTCTTCGCCCGGCTCGAGCAGACCCGGCTGCGCGCCGAGGGTGCGCCGGTGGCCGCGCTCGCCGCACCAGGAGGTCGCTGACATGTATGCCGCGCTGTGGCGCCGCCTCCCCGGCGGCCGATGGGCCAGGACCGGCCAGTGCGTGCTGCTCGCCGCGCTCGCGGTCGTGCTGCTCTACGGCGTCGTCTTCCCCTGGCTCGCGCCGCATCTGCCCATCGACGACGCCACCCTCCCCCAGCCCAGCGGAGCAACCCCGTGACCAGAGTCCTCGTCGTCGACAACTACGACTCCTTCGTCTTCACCATCGTCGGCTATCTCGAGCAGCTCGGCGCCGAGTGCACCGTGCTGCGCAACGACGCGGTGAGCGCCGCGCAGGGAGCCGACCGCGCGGCATACGACGGCGTGCTGGTCTCGCCGGGCCCCGGCACCCCGGAGGACGCCGGCGTGTCGATGGCGATGATCGAGGCGTGCGCCGCCAGCGGCCAGCCGATGCTCGGCGTGTGCCTCGGCCACCAGGCGCTCGGGGTGGTCATGGGCGCGACCGTCGGTCGGGCGCCCGAGCTGCTGCACGGCAAGACCTCGCTCGTCGAGCACGACGGCACCGGGGTGCTCGAGGGGCTGGGCCGGCCGTTCACGGCGACCCGCTACCACTCCCTCGCCATCGACCCGTCGACTCTGCCGGCCGAGCTGGTGCCCAACGGGCACACGGCAAGCGGCATCGTCATGGCGGTCCGCCACGCGACGCTGCCCTTGCACGGGGTGCAGTTCCACCCCGAGAGCGTGCTCACCGAGGGCGGCCACCGGATCCTCGCCAACTGGCTGGCGACGTGCGGTGACGAGCAGGCGGTCGCACGGTCGCACGGCCTGAGCCCACTCGTCCACCGCTGACACCGGTCGACGCGCGGCCGAGACCCACACCTATGGGCGGGTCGTGGTGGTCGTGCTCGTCGCCGTCGTCGGGGGGGTGGAGGTCGGGGGTGGAGGCGGCGGCACGATCGTCGTCGTGACGACGACGGTCGTCGTCGGCACCGCGCGGATCGCGATGACGACCTTGACCTCGCTGCCCTGGTCGACGAGCGAGTCCGGGGCCGGCGTCTGCTCGAGCACGGTGCCCTCGAGGATGGCCGGGTCGGTGACCGACCGGCGCTCCTCCTTGTAGGCCAGCTTGAGCCCGGCGACCGTCTGCTGGGCGAGCACCGACGGCTGACCGACGAGCTTGGGCAGCTTGACCTTGCCGCTGGAGATGTTGAGGGTGACCCGCTTGCTCACCAGGATGCGAGCGCCGCTGACCGGGTCGGTCGAGACGGCGACGTCCTTGGGCTGGGACGGGTCGTCGACGGAGACGATGAGCGGCTCGCCGAAGCCGGCGTTGGTGATCGCAGTGATCGCGTCGGCCTTCGACAGCCCGGTGACCGGGGGCACGATGGACTCGCCGGGCCCGGTCGACACCTTGACCTCGACGGTCGAGAAGAGGTCGACCATGGTGCCCTGCTGCGGGTTCTGCTCGACGACGGTGCCCGAGGCGACGTTGGCGTCCTTGACCGGCACGGCCTTCATGAGCAGCCGCTTGCCCTCGATGAGGGTGCGCGCCTCGCCCTCGGTCTTCGTCACGACGTAGGGCACCGCGACCTGCTCGGCCTTGGCCGGCTGCAGCAATCCGCGCCCGAACCAGAGCCCGGCCGCGACGAGCGCGAGGACGATGCCGGCGATGAGCCACGGCACCCACCGGCGGCGACGCTCGGGCTCGGGCGGCGCGGCATACCGGATGGTCTCGATCTCGCCGGTGTCACCGCGTCGCGACTCGCGCGGGTGCGGGTCGGGCACGGGGGTGAGCACGGTGGTGGCCGGCGCGGTGGTCAGCGCTATCGCGCCGGCCGCCTCGGCCGAGATCGGGCGGCCCTCGCGCGCGCAGATGAGGTCGGCGCGGAAGTCGTTGGCCTGCTGATAGCGCAGCTCGCGGTCCTTGGCCATCGCGTGCAGGACGATCGCGTCGTATGCCGCGGGCACGCCGGCCCGCACCGTCGACGGCGGTTGGGGGGCCTCGCCGACGTGCTGGTAGGCGATCGACACGGGGGTGTCGCCGACGAACGGCGTTCTGCCGGTGAGCAATTCGAAGAGCATGCACCCGGTGGAGTAGAGGTCCGAGCGGGCGTCGACCTGCTGGCCCTTGGCCTGCTCGGGCGAGAGGTACTGCGCGGTGCCGACGACGGCCTGGGTCTGGGTCATCGTCGCGGCGGTGTCGGCGATGGCCCGGGCGATGCCGAAGTCCATCACCTTGATGTCGCCGGTCGGGGTGATCATCACGTTGGCCGGCTTGATGTCGCGGTGGACGATGCCCATCCGGTGGCTGTAGGCCAGCGCGGCGAGGACGCCCTCGGTGATCCGGGCGGCCTCCTCGGGCGGCAGCGGGCCGTGGGCGTGCAGCCGCTCGCGCAGGGTCTGCCCCTCGACGACCTCCATGACGATGTAGGGGACGACCTGCTCGTGGCCGGCGGCGTCGACCGGGTGGTCCTCGCCGGAGTCGAAGATGGCGACGATCGCGGGGTGGTTGAGCCCAGCCGCCGAGCGCGCCTCGCGCTGGAAGCGGGTGAGGAAGCTGCCCTCGCGGGCGAGGTCGGAGCGCAGCAGCTTGATCGCGACCGGCCGGGACAGCCGGGTGTCGAAGCCGAGGTGCACGTCGGCCATACCGCCCCGGCCGATGACCTCACCGACCTCATATCGGCCGCCGAGCAGTCGTCGCCCGCTCATCGGGTGCCCCCCTGGGCGCTAGCCACCGCTTGCTCCTGTCGTCGGGGCCGGCGTGGTGCCGGCCTTGGCCTTGCTGCCGTTGCTCACCGTGAGGGTGATCCGCTCGGTCAGCGCGACCTTCGGCCCGGTCGGGCTGACGTCGATGACGGTGCCGCTCGGCTCGCTCGAATCCGCTTGCACGGAGACGACATTGGTGAAGCCGAGGGTCGTCAGGTCGGAGATGGCGACGCCGGCGGACTTGCCGACGACGTCGCTCTTCTTGATCTG
>Ga0116151_10001466_pt1 | contig 22093 bp, 17 predicted proteins | sample AD_UKC117_MetaG_FD_89893 | JGI IMG/M metagenome (GOLD analysis project Ga0116151, IMG submission 89893) | Active sludge microbial communities of municipal wastewater-treating anaerobic digesters from Hong Kong - AD_UKC117_MetaG | ecosystem: Engineered > Bioreactor > Anaerobic > Digestate... | reverse complement strand
AGGCCATCGCCGACCTGGCCCGTGTTTTGAAGCCCGGCGGGCGGCTGGTGATTGAAGAGCCAGACTTGCACAAGCTCAGCGTGAAGTTTGTGGCCCTGGCCGAAAAAGTAGCGCTCATGCGCAGCAAATTTTATTATCCTGAAGCGATCCGCGATATGGCAGCTACCTGTGGGCTGCAAGCGAGCATTGAAAGCGACGGCCGTTTCGCCGCCTGGGTGATTGGGGAAAAGAGAGACTAGATTTCGCAATCTCCAATCTCCAGTCTCCAGGCTCCCAACACTTTTTCGATAATTATGAACAACAACCAACAACCCGAACCTGTCTACATCGACTCCCCCTTCTGCCCTATGCCTATTCGCGACCGGGGAACCGTCATTCTAGGGCATGGCAGCGGCGGCAAGCTGTCGCATGACTTGATTGCCGCGCGTTTCTTGCCCTCGTTTGACAATCCGGCCTTGCGCGCGGGCAACGACGCCGGCGTGGTGCAAATCGGCGGCGCAAACCTGGCCCTTAGCACCGACTCGCACGTCGTCTGGCCGCTGTTTTTCCCCGGCGGCGACATCGGCAAGCTGGCCGTGTGCGGCACAGTCAACGACGTGGCCATGATGGGCGCGCAGCCGCTCTACCTGACCGTGGGCTTTATCCTGGAGGAAGGGCTGGAGATTGGCGTGCTGGAGCGCATCATCGAGTCGATGCAGGCGGCCGCGGCTGAGGCCGGCGTGCAAATTGTGGCCGGCGATACGAAAGTGGTGGAGCGCGGCAAGGCGGACGGCGTGTACATCAACACGGCCGGGGTGGGGGCGATACGGCCGTCTACCATCATCGGCGGCGCGCAGGCCCAGCCGGGCGACGTCGTCATCCTCTCGGGCACGTTGGGCGACCACGGCATTGCCGTGCTGGGCGCGCGCGGCGATTTGGGCTTCGAAACGGACATCAAGAGCGACGTGGCTCCGCTGAACCACATGGTAGCGGCTATGTTAGATGCCAGCGATTCCATCCACGTGCTGCGCGATCCAACACGCGGCGGTTTGGGAACCACGCTCAATGAAATTGCCCGGCAGTCTAACGTGGGCATTGTGGTCCACGAACAAAAGCTGCCCATTCGCCCGGGCGTGCGGGCTGCCTGCGAGATGTTGGGCTTTGACCCATTGTACATTGCCAACGAGGGCAAGCTGGTGGCTCTGGTGGCCGCGCCAGACGCCGACAAAGTGTTGGCGGCGATGCGCCAATCACCCTACGGCGCAGACGCGGTGGTGATTGGCGAGGTGACGGCGGAGGCAAACGGCCGTGTCCTCCTGAAAACCAGCTTTGGCAGCACCCGAATCGTCGACATGCTCATGGGCGAAATGCTGCCGCGTATTTGTTAAGCGGGGCGGCCACCGGGACCTGCCCCGCTCTTCTCTTCTCACACCTGATTACGGTTTTATGACCATTGGCAGGTAGAGGTAAGCTTTCTCAACGAGAGCCAGATCAATATTTGTGACCACATCGTCCGCCACCGTGACCATATCCGGTTCACCATCCCCATTGGCGTCATAAAAAAGCAGCAGATCATCGGGGTCGGGCGGGCCGCCGGAGTTGTTCAGGTCGATGAAGGCGCTGACGTAGTAGCTGCCGTTGGGAACGGCCGTGAAGCTGTAGACGCCCCCAGGCACGGGAATGTCCTGAGACACTACCGGCGGGTCATTGAGTGCGGTATGCAAACCGACCTCAATGATGGTGGCCGCTGGATTCGAGCCGGTGTAGGTGACCGTGCCCTGAATTTCGCCGCTGCCGGCCGGTTCGTCGGTGAGGGTGAGGTCGATGCCGGTGAGAACGTTCCCATTCACCGTTACGGCGTCGGGTACATCATCGCCGTTGGCATCGTAGAAGAGCAGTAAATCGCCGGGTCCGGGTGGGCCGCCGGAGTTGTCCAGGTCGATGAAGGCGCTGACGTAGTAGCTGCCATTGGGAACGGCCGTGAAGCTGTAGACGCCGCCGGGTACGGGAATATCCTGCGAGACCACCGGCGGGTCGTTTAGCGCCGTATGCAAGCCGACCTCAATGATCGTGGCCGCCGGATTTGCACCGGTGTAGGTAACCGTACCCTGAATTTCGCCGCTTTGTGGTAGAGGCATGGTTGGCGTTTCCGTGGCTAATGTCCATTGGCTGAAGGCGGTTACTCCCTCCAATAGCAGGCAATTTTCCGCCTTGTTCACCACGCCGCCCATCTCTTGCCAGGCTGCGCCGTCATAGCGATAGGCGGACAAATCAGCTTCCGTCAGGCCGCCCAATTCGCCATCACTGTAGCAAAAGCTCACGTCTATATCCAAGCCGCTGTCCACGGTGGCCGAGATGGTCCAAGTGACGGCCATTTCGCCGCTGTCGGGGTCGCCGCCGCCGGGCGGCTGATCCAGTTTGGCCACTGTGGTCGTCAAGGGATCGGCGCTGCCGATTTGCCGGGTCATAGAAACCAACGTGCCGCCAAAGATAACGGCCGTGCCCTCCGGCAAATTTGGCACGGTGCTGCTCTCTTGCCCTTGCAGCTCAAAGGCGCCCATGTCGCAGCGGTTGACGCCGGTGAAGGCGTTGGGCCGCGTCGCGCCGCGCTGATCCACAGGCGGGCATTCCGTTGGATGACCGCTGTCGATAGCCGGGCTGCCCGGCAGTATGGCCTGTGTTGGCGTCGCGCCGCCGTTGGCTTGCAGCGCCCCCAACAAGGGGTCTTGCCCGATGATGTTGCCGGTGGTATCTCCGGTAATGGTGCAGGCGCTGTCGTCTTCTATTAAGCTGTAGCCCTGCGAAACAAGGGGGCCGCTGCAATCTGGCCCTGAGCCGGCGGCGGAATTGTTCGCCAGGATGCTGTTGCGCACATAAAGCGGCCCACTCCCAAAAAAGTCGTAGTAAATACCGCCGCCGCTGCCGGCCGCCTCATTATCGCTTATTGTGCTGTTATGCAGGTAAACGGCCGTTCCCGGATTGACAATGGTATAAAAACCACCGCCATTGCCGCCGGACGTGGTGCCCGACGAGGCCGTGTTGCCGCTGATGGTGCTGTTGTCTACCGTCAGATAATCGCTCACCGGTTCCATGTAACACAAACCGCCGCCCAGACCGCCATAACGGCCGCTGCCTGTGGTGTTACCATAGATGGCGCTTTGCGACAGCGTTACCACGCCACGCGCGTACCAGATCCCCACACCGCCACAGCCGCCGCCGGAGCCATCGTTGTTGCTGCCAGCAGCGCCGCTGCCGGTGCTGTTACCGTAAACGGCGACATCTGTCATGGTGAGCGCATCGCCCCGGAAGTGCAGCCCGGCGTCATTGCCGGCTGGGCCGCCGTTGTTCTCGCCGCTGCCGCCGCTGCCGGTGCTGTTGTGGTGAATGGCCGAATCGGAAATGGTGACGATTGTATTGTTGCCCAGATACAAACCGCCGCCGCTGCCGCCCCCTGCGCCGCTTGAGCCGCTTGTGCCAGCCCCGCCCTGCCCGGTTGTGTTATAGGCAATTATGCTGTTGGTGATGGTGATTTGAGAAAACGTAGCATAAACGCCGCCGCCTTTACCACCTGCACTAGGGGCGCTGCCATCGGTCCCCTCACCGCTCTGGTTAGAGACAATATAGCTGTTATCCAGGGTTAAGGGTCCACTCGTATTTATGCCGCCACCATTGCCTCCCTGGCTAACCCCGTTTCCCGCGGAATTGTTGGCGACTGTCACATTTTTCAGGATGAGCGCCCCCCAATTGTAAATGCCGCCGCCCCCGTTTATGGTTTCCGGCGCCTGGCCGTTGCGGATGGTAACATCTTCGATCTGCACCGTAACCCCAGCGTTGGGAATGTGGAATACGCGGTCTATCTGGTTGCCATCGATATAAACGCCCGGCCCGGTGGCCTGGATGATCACGTCATCGGTAATATCCAGGTCGCCGGTATCGGCGTTGTCCTCGCCTGTGCCTGCCTGCGTCAGCAGATACGTACCCGGCTCAATGAGGATGGTATCCTGCCCCACCTGAGCGTTGGCTTCCTGAATGGCTGCCCGCAAGGTGCAGCGACCGGCGAAATCTTCGCAAAAGCCGTTGATGAGATTGTCGTCAATATCTTCTTCAAAATCGACGGTAAAGGTGTAGGTGGTTTCGACCGGGGTATTAGGAATGGCTTCAGAAAAAACCGTTGTGGCACCATGTAGCATTCCTGCTGACAAGCCAAACAGCCCACACACCAATGCAAATACGAACAAGAGTCTGCGGTACATGAGAATGTCTCCTTTGGATGATGTGGAAGGAAGAGAGAGTACGGCCGTTACCCGCTCAAACAATCAAGCAAACAGATGGGGCTTGTCCGTTATTGGGCGCTCCCCGCCACAATGATGAAAGCCGAATGTGTTATTAGGGTATAGAGTGAAAACAGGGGGGTGTAGTGAGAGATGTCACCCCTGGCATGGGTCAAATGTCACTTATGGGGCCGGTTATGGGCTGTGGTATGGGTTCCGGCGCGCCGTATTGACAGCGAAAGGGTAACGGCCGTTCCCCCTGACAGGTGAGTGACATATATCACTTGCTTATTTTGCATCGGAGGCGGCACAATGGTCCTGGGCTGTGAAACGTCTGGTCTGAATGAACACCGTATACGCTTGTATTGGATATAACCATGTCATCCTCATACTTATGGACCCCGTACGCCGGTATCTATCTGGCAACGGCCGTTATCACACTGGTTGCATTTGCCCTCGCCTGGCCCAGACGTCAGACGCCGGCCGGCGCGTACCTCAGTTACATGATGGCCGCCATTACGGGTTGGAATCTGGCAGTGGGCATGGAGGCTCTGGCGGTCGCGCCGGAAACAAAATTTTTCTGGTCAAAAATCGAATATGCCGGTTCAAACAGCACCATTGCTTTGTTCCTGGTATTCGCTCTGGCTTATGATCGGCGGTTTGAATGGCTGCCATGGCGACGACAGATTTGGCTGTGGCTTCTGCCTGTTTTGAACATCGTTATTGCCTTCACGAACGACTGGCATCTTCTGCTGTGGCCCGGTTATTCCGCTTCGCCTACGATGGCCAATCAACTTATTTATTTCCATGGCCCACTGTTTTTTGTGGTTTTGGCGGTGATTTTTTCCTATATTTTCATTGGCGCCTGGTGTATTGGCCACCAAATTGTGCAGAATAATTGGTTGTCGCGGCGACAAGGCGTTACCATGTTGGCGGCTACGGCCGTTCCTTTCCTTGCCAGCGTTGTTTATTTGTCTGAATGGAACCCCTGGCCCGGCTTTAACCTGATCCCCGCCAGTTTCACCCTTACCGGACTAATTGCCATCCTGGCGCTCACGCGCCTGCGCCTGTTTGATTTGGTACCGATTGCCCGCTCTCAGTTGATCGAGAATATGCTGAATGGCGTCCTGGTGATTGACAATGACCGGCGAATTATCGATATAAATCCGGCCGCCCGGCGGTTTTTGGCTCTGGAAGAATCAATGGCTATCGGACGGCCGTTAACAGACGTACTGCCACTGGCCGCCGATCTCCTGTCCGCGGGTGGCCAATCTGAGATTTCCCTGGCCTTGGCCGATAACCTGTTTGTAGAAGTTTCCTTAACCCCGGTTTATGACCGTGGACAGATGCAGCGAGGTTGGCTTTTGTTGATTTTGGACGTGACCAAGCGGAAGCAGGCCGAACTGGAATTGCGCGAACTGAATACAACGCTGGAAGCCCGGGTAGCCGCCAATACAAACGAAATCTTGGCAGAAAAAGAGAAGCTTGAAACTGTCCTGCGCAGCGCCGGCGACGCGATCATGCTGCTAAACAGTGATCTGATGATTGAGTATGTGAATAAAGCCTTCACGCAGTTAACCGGCTATCTTTTTGCAGAAGCGGTGGGGCAGTCGGTCTGTGTTTTGTCGCCCGAAAATCAGAAAACGCTGCTGGCTCAGATTATTTTACAGACGGTTAAGTTGGCGGAAGTGTGGCAAGGCGAGACAATGATTCGGCACAAGAACGGCCGTGTCTATAACGCCGATTTAGTTGTGGCGCCGGTGTTTCAGAACGATGGGACTTTATACCGATTTGTCCTTACCCACCGGGACATCGACCGCCAAAAGGCGCTGGCGGAAGCGCGGAATCAGTTCATGCAAAGTGTCTCGCACCAATTACGTACGCCGATTACCAACATCAAATTGTATACCGATTTATTTGTGCGCGGCCGGCAAGAGCGCTGGCCCCATTATACGCAGGTATTGTCTGATCAGGCGGACAGGTTGGAAGCATTGGTCCAGGGCATTATGGACATGGTTGATCTGGACAGCGGTCAGGGGTTCTCTTCCTGGAAGCCAGTTTCCTTGATAAATTTGGTTGAGGAAACCGCAGCCAGGTATGAAGCCGAAGCCGCCGAAAAGGGTTTGAGTCTTGAGTTGGCGCCGCCACCGGCTGATTTTCCGGCCGTCTCCGGCGATGAAAAGCGGCTGCACCAGGCCTTGGCCGAATTGCTGCGGAATGCGTTGGCGTTTACACCGCCGGGCGGCCAGATTGCGCTGCGATTGGCAACGGCCGTCATGGACAATACGCCTTGGGCGCAAATTGTCATCTCCGATACCGGGCCAGGTATTCCGGTGGAGGAGCAAGAACAAATTTTTGATCGCTTTTTTCAGGGCGAAGCGGCTCGGGGCGGGCATTCACCAGGTGTGGGCCTGGGATTGGGCATTGTTCAGGCAATTATGCAGGCGCATGGGGGGCGGGTTACTGTGCAAAGTACGCCGGGCGCTGGCAGCGAGTTTACGCTGTGGTTACGGCCGTTTCTCTCCGTGAATATTGCATAAGGGTTTGCGCCCGGCGTGGGTGGTTTGTAGGGCGGTCGCGTTGGAAATATGGGGGGAAACTGGTTATAGTTGGGCCGCTATGACATCTTCTGCAAAACCATCGATAGACAGAAAAACAGGGTTGTCGCTGCTAACGTTGGGCCTGCTGTTGGGGGGCACGGCCGTTCTCGGCGGCCTCATTCTTGGCTTTGGCGGGCCACTGGCCGGCGCGGCCGTTTTGGCGGCGCTGGTTGCCGGGCTTATCGTCTTGCGCGACATCGAAGTGGGCTTTTGGGGCGTCATTTTGGTGGTGTGTCTGCTCCCCTTCGCCACGCTGCCTATCGACATTGGCCTGACGCCGACCTTTTTAGACCTGGCCTTGGGCGCCGTATTTGCTATTTGGGCGTTAGGCCTGGTCACCGGGCGGCAGCGCACGGTGGTGCTGTCACCCATCACACTGCCGCTGGGGTTGTTCATTCTCGTCGCGGTGTTCTCCTTCATTTTTGGCCTGAGCAATGGGCCGCTGACGCCGACGCTCCTGCGGAAATTTGCCGAGCTGTTGCTGAGCCTGGCCTTTGTGCTGGTGGTCATCGACTATTGCGCCACCTGGGAGCAGTTGGAGCGGCTGGTGAAGGTTGTGCTGCTGGCCGGGACGGCCACGGCCGTTATCGCCATTGGCCTCTGGCTGCTCCCCGACGATACGGCCAATACTCTGCTAAACGTTTTGCAGCGGTTGGGCTACCCGGGCGGCTGGGTGATCCGCTATATCGAAGAAAATCCGGCCCTGGCCGAGCGGGCGATTGGCACGTCGGTAGACCCAAACGTGTTGGGCGGGCTGCTGCTGATGATTGGCGCGCTGGCCGGACCGCAGTTGGTGGCGAAACGGCCGTTATTCTCCCGCTGGCTAACCGTTGCCATGTTTGGCCTGATTGTCGGCGCGCTGGTACTCACCTTTTCCCGCAGCGCCATGCTGGGACTGGCTGCCGGGCTGGTGTACGTGGCCGTGCTGCGCTACCGGCGGCTGCTGCCCTACATGGTGGTGGCTGGCCTGCTTTTCTTGCTGCTGCCGGTGACCCAGGGTTACGTGGCGCGTTTTATCGAAGGCATTCAGGGGCAAGATTTAGCCACCCAGATGCGCTTTGGCGAATACAAAGACGCGCTCATCCTCATCCAGCGTTACCCGATTTTTGGCGTGGGTTTTGCCGGGACGCCGGACATTGATATTTACCTGGGCGTCGCCAATGTCTATTTCACCATTGCCGAAGTGATGGGTCTGGTAGGGCTGCTGGCTTTTTTGGCGGTGATTGGCACCGTGTTTTTCAACGCGTTTCTCAATCGGCGCATTTTTAAGCAGAACGAACGGCTGGATGCAGTGTGGTTAGGGCTGCATGCGGCGCTGGTGGGCGGGTTGGTCGCCGGGATATTTGACCATTACCTGTTTAATCTGGAATTTCACCACGCGGTGACGGCGTTTTGGCTGCTGGTGGGGATGGCTGCTGCGGCCACACGGTTGGGCAAGGAGAATGCCGAAAACAGTGTGGCCGCCGAAGAAAACGGCCGTTTACCGGCCTCGCTGGCAGGCTGAGACGAGCGGGGCGTTAATTCTGCTCCACGAGGGCCAGCCACTCGTCGTTGAGGCCGCTGTCAGTGACTCCGTAATAAATGTGAACCTCATCATCGTCGCGCATGGCCAGATCGTACCAGACTTTATCCCCTTGTTTTCGTGTATCCACGATGGCGATGCTGCCTTGCCACTTGAGTTTGTCTACGTGGGGCTGCCCGGCCTCTGTTTGGGCGATGGCGTAATGCCAGAGTTTGCGCGCCGAGGATTTGGTGACGTTTTGAATGAGGTTGCCATTGCGTAAATCGCGGACAGTGTGGTAAATGACCCCTTTGCGTTTTTCGCTGTTCACAATTTCCACCCCGGTGCGGGGCGGCTCCAGTTGGGGGGTGACCGGCGTTTTGTGTTGGGGAACGCTGGTTTTCTCGGGCCGGAAAACGGCTGTGGCTTCGATCTCCGGTAATATTTCCGGCAAAGGATTGGCTGCAGCCATGTCTAGCATGCCTTGCTGCAAACCGTGGGCCACCAGCCGGACGATTTCGTCGCGCACGGCCAGGCTGGATTCGGCCTCGTCGCGCACGTAAAATTGGTTGTCGTCGATGGCGTAAGGCTGTTCGCGGCCAGGCTGGACGGTGATGCGCATGATTTGTTTTTTCTGCGAAGGCAGTGTATCGACGTGGATGTTGGGTTCCGGGGTGATGCGGTTGGAAACGGCCGTATACAGCAGGTCAATCGCCTTGTCTATTTCCCGCACACCCACCGGTTCCTCTTTCGGATTGGCCGAAACGCCGACGTAAATGGTGCCGCCGTTGGTATTGGACATGGCGCAAATATCTTGCAGCAGGCGGTCTAAATGACCGCCGCGCTTGGCGATGGTCGGGTAAAATGCCTGGACAATGGATTCGCCTTCTTCCCGCGCCAACTGGACAAAATCAATGGGATTCGACGGACCGCGATACGGCCGTGTTAACGACAAATCTTTTCCCTTGATCACCTGCTCAACAGCCGCAAAACTCACCTCGTCCAGCAATATTTCCGTCGTGCGGTCGCCTACTCCCAGCACTTTAGCTTGCGCCGATTCGCGCACCAGCCGGTGGGCGTCCGAGCCCTGAATGCAGCGCATGGGGCGAGGGTATTCCGGTTTGGACCCGTCAAAAAAGCGGCGCGTGGTATACCGGCCTCGTTTTTCCAGGTCAGTCACTTCCAGGGCATGTAAATTAGCATCTTGCGTGTATGCGATGCGCGTCTGACCGCCGAAATCCAGCCCCCGCATCACCACGCCATTGTTAGAATTTGCATGGGCGGCAATCACCAGACCTCCGGCCTGGTTGATTACCTGGTATGCGCGCAGCACGTCGCTGGTAGCGCCCACAGTCGAGCTGCCTTCCTCCAGTTTGTCCGCCGGCACGTTGAGCGTTAGCAGCAGGTGTTCCAGAAAGCTGACCGGTGTTTCGGAGGGGAAAATGCCCAGAATGTGAAAGCCAAATGTGGCCGTGAACTCAAAGCCCGGCAGCACCAGAATTTTGCCCAGAAGACGACGATACTCTTCCAGACGCCTTTTTTCATCGACGTGCATCCGATCTAATTCTTCGAGCCATAACAACTGCTCGATTTCTTTTTTCATGGCAGCGAAACCGGCCACGGTATTGTGGTCGGTAAACGCAATGATGTGCAAACCACGGATTTCGGCCTGGCGTAAAATGTCGAGATACGTCACACCTGGTTGCTGGTAGTCGTTCGAGGCCGGTGTGTGCAGGTGCAGATCCATGCGCCGCCACTGCCGGGACGATTTTTTAGTTGTCTGTTTTCTACGGTTTGATCTAGCCACTATGTTCCTTTTCAGAGAGAAGGGTTTGAAGTCTGTTGGTTAATTCGCTTGGGGAGTAAGGTTTGAGAAAGAAATAATTGGCCCCGGCCGCCATCGCTTCTTTTTCCAGGCGGTGATCGCCGGAAACCATAATGGTGATGGAATTCAGATCGGCGGGTGTCTGGCCGCTGCGGATGTCTTGCAAGAGGGTGAGGCCGCTGCTCCCCTTGTCGAGGTGACAATCGATGACAAAGGCATCGACGCCCTCTGCTGCGGCCGTTTTGGCTTCGTCAATCGTTTTGCAAGCCATGACGACGTAGCCATCTAGTTCCAATAGCATCTTCAATAAACCGATGTTGGTGGCATCGTCGTCGACGATGACAATTGCACTCATGGGGGGATACCTATGGCAGCCAGACAAAAATCGCCGGAAGATGTAGCGCCGGCGATTTTCCTGAATGATGTCTCATGGTGTTTTTGTCGGAATAGGAAACCATCAAATTTTGGGGGTTGAGGCCAGAAAATGGGATCTCAACCATCCCCCAGGGCCGCAATTCCGCGGATAAGACCAATAGCATTGATCCCAATGCGTAATGCATCGGTAGTTTTAATTTCTGGCGGCCCACCGCTGTTTTCTTCGGAGGTCCGGGCCATTAAATAAGCAGTACCAAAGCCTACCAATGCCCCAGCGAGGGTGCCGATCACCAGCAGTTTCACTTTCCAGTTTGGATTTCCTTCGGTTTCCATGTTGTTTTAGCTCCGTTTTAGATAACTTTGGATCTTCTTGAAGAAGGCAGATATGTAAGCCAATGTAGCGTTGGCTTTGATGACAGGTTGGGTAATTTGGGGGGCGACTTCGACAGTTTTGGTTTGCGATTGTTGGATGAGGTTATCAAGTTTCCAGAGCAGTACTTGGATTCGGCCGCCATTGTCGAAGCGCGGAATGCCTTGTTGGCGACGGTTGCGGCTGAACATGAGCATGCCGCCTAGCATCACCGGCCCTAAGGCACAGAGGAGCATCAGTGGCAGGCTGAAGAGGATGATGGTGATGTCGGCGAGGGCCGAGGCAAACTCGGCTGCGCCGGTTAAACCTGGGGCAAGTACGCCAATGAGAAACAAAATGATAATGGCAACGGCCGTTGCCACAGTTAGGCCCAGCGGCAGGTAAAGATACAGGCGATTAAAACGGTGCAGAGCCGCGTTTCTGGCCAGTTGTTCCTGGCTGGGTTCAAAGGGTTGCAAGTAATTTGTCGTGTCTGGTCTTGGTTGTGTCATAGAACATCATCAATCTTTCGTCATGATTGTATCACAAGTCACCAGTTTGCTGCATCTATTTTACCGTGGGACAGACTGGCCCGGCCGCCTACTTTGCGTGGAGGTTGATTGCTTCAGCGAACCCCGCAGCTTTGCGCGGGCGCAGGGGAGAACGTGCCTGTTTGTGGATCCTGGCACTGGCAGTAGACGGCGTTTTCCCCTTCTCCGGCCCACAGCATATACGCGACGGTCGTGATGTGGCAGGTGGCCTGAGTGCGGAGATACGGCCGTTCCCATTCAATGCCCACCCCTTCCGTATCTTCTTCCTGCAGCAGAAAAACGCGTAAATGGCTGCCTTCGCTGCTGCCAATCTGGATTTGCTGCTGCATGGCCAGCGTAAACGCCATGCAGGGGAACAACATGACGCCCAACCACAACATAAAAAAGACGAAGTAGGCTAGACGGCGCAGCCAACGCATCGTACTCTCCTGGATACAAAAAAGGAATAAGAAGGTATTCAGACCTTCTTATTCCCTCTGTTTGCTGCTTGGCGATTACTCTTCCGTGTGATTCATCGCCGGAATGTAGAGCTCTGTGGTGTATTCTTTCACCATCCGCCGCGTGCCAAAATTTGGCGCGCAGGAGCGCACCGATTCGCGCATCACTTCTACCCAGCCGCGGGGCACATTGTCCCGATCGCGATTGTAAAACAGCGGAATGATTTCCTCTTCCAGAAGTTGATAGAGGGAACGGGCATCTTCCTCATCTTGATGGTGCTGGTTGTCATAGTGTCTGGGTTCACCAATAGCCCAGCCATTGGCCCCGTTGTAGCCTTCTACCCACCAGCCATCTAAAATGCTGCAATTCAGTACGCCGTTTACGGCCGCTTTCATCCCGCTGGTGCCGCTGGCCTCTCTTGGCCGGCGCGGCGTATTCAGCCAGACGTCCACGCCCTGGGTCAGATAACGCGCTACGTGCATGTCATAATCTTCTACAAAGGCCACACGGCCGCCTAAATTGCTGTTACGCGCCAGATTATAAATCTGTTGAATGAGGCTCTTGCCGGGATCATCCGCCGGGTGCGCTTTGCCGGCAAAAATGATTTGCATCGGGCGATGTACGTCCAGCAGCATGGCTTGCAGGCGTTCCATGTCCCGGAAAATTAAGTCCGCCCGCTTGTATGTGGCAAAGCGGCGGGCAAAGCCAATGGTTAGCGCATCCGGGTCCAGCAGCATGCCGCCGGTGAGGATTTGTGACGGATCGCTGGTGCCTTCGATCCAGCGCCGCCGGGCGCGTTCCCGCAGAAAGCTGACCAGTTTGCGTTTCAAATCCAGGTGCGCTTCCCAAAAATCGGTGTCAGGGATTTCATTCATGCGTTCCCAGATTTTCGGGTTGTCTTCTTCGGCAACCCAATCCGGGCCAATATGTTTGCTGTACAGGGCGTGCAGTTCGCTGCTGATCCAGGTGGAGATATGCACGCCGTTGGTGATGGCGGTGATGGGCACCTCTTGCAACGGCCGTTCCGGCCACACAGACTGCCACATTTTGCGCGACACCTCTCCGTGAAGCTGGCTAACGCCGTTTGCCTGCCCGGCCAGGTTGAGAGCCATCACGGTCATGTTAAAGGCGACGCCCCAATTTTCCTGATTTTTACCCAGGGATAAGAATTCGTCGCGGCTGAGGCCGATTTCATCCCAAAAACCGTTGAAATAATGTTCAACAACCTGGAAGGTGAAGGCGTCGTGCCCGGCGGGCACCGGCGTGTGGGTGGTAAAAATGGAATGTTTGCGCACGATGGCCGAGGCTTCGGCAAACGACTTGCCTTCGGCTACCTTTTCGCGGATCAATTCCAGGAGCAAAAAGGCCGAATGACCCTCGTTCATGTGCCAGACCGTTGGGTGAATATTCAGGGCGCGCAGCACCCGGACCCCGCCAATGCCCAATAAAATTTCTTGCCGAATACGCGTTTCGCTGTCACCGGAATAAAGACGCGCTGATAATTCTCTGTCCCAGGGATCGTTTTCATCCACGTCGGTATCCAGCAAATACAACGAGACGCGTCCTACCTGAATATGCCAGATGCGCGCATAAACCTCACGGTCGCCAAGGTGGACGTTGATCAGCAGTTCCTGGTCTTCGGAAAGATAGACCGGGGCGATGGGTGCTTTGTCCACGTCTAACTGTTGGTAAACGGCTTCCTGCCAGCCGTGGCCGGGAATGCGCTGGCGAAAGTAGCCCTGCGGGTAGAGAAAGCCGACGCCGACGAAGGGCAAGCCTAGGTCGCTGGCTTCTTTGGCGTGATCGCCGGAAAGGATGCCCAACCCGCCGGAGTAAATGGGCACTGAGCTATGGAGGCCAAATTCAAAGGAAAAGTAGGCGATGTTTTTGTTGGTGATTTCGGGGTATTGGGTGCGGAACCAGGTGTGGTTGCTGCGAATTTTTTGATCGTAGAGGATCATGACTTTGTTGTATTGGCGGATAAAGGCTGCATCTTCGGCGGCGGACTGTAGTTGTTCGGCGGTCATTTCTTGCAGCATTTGCACCGGATTGTGTTGGGTGCGCCGCCAGATGTCGTAGTCCAGTCGTTTGAAGAGGTTTCGCGCTTCTGGCGTCCAACTCCACCACAGGTTGTAGGCTAATTCTGGCAGCCGGCCAATTTTTTCTGGGATTTTGTTATCAAAGTTACTCATGTAAATCCTCGTTTAAAATGTGAATTTAGGAATCTGGCAAAAGTTTCATTGCTTTGAACTGTGCCATTGTGTTCAGCTCTCGAACGGAAAATTTTTGCCGGTATCCGAATGGTTGTTTCCCTGTGAGTGACAGGGGAGATAAAAAAACAAACACATGGTTGATATATCAACCATGTGGGCGGAAATTATACCATGCTCTCTTGGGAGATGACAATGAACGTGCTTTTAACGATGTTAAGCGACAAGCGTTTAGAAATCGCTTAAGGTTTTTTGCTGTGGTGGATTATGGGCGCGGTTGACGGCGAGGTCAACCATTTTAGCGATGCACCAATCAAACTGCTGCTCAGTCATGAGTTCACGGTCGATGACGGGGGTGGGGTTGGTGGAGTTGATAACGTATGTACGGCCGTCGCTGATGACAAATTCCACCATGTTGACGTCGTACTGGTATTCGCGGGTGAGGGTAAGCGCGTCTTGAACAAGCTGTTGGGCCAGGGTGTGATCGGAAAAGGTGAGTTGTGGCAGGTAACGGCCGTTTTCCAGGTCATATTGCAGGGTCAGAACGTCAGACTGGCCAATCACCAGACAGTGAATGTGCAGGTCCGACTCAATCAATTCTTGCAAAATCATTGTGTGGGTGCCGCTCTCATCATAGCGTTGAATCAGTTCGTCCACGTCGTGCACCCGGTAAACCACATGACGGCCGCCGCTGTTGATATCCTTAAAAACAGCCGGCACACCGACGTAATCCACAATGCCCTCCCAATTCATTGGATATTGTAGATTGCGGAAAGCATCCGGGCTGGCGTCTTGGAGGCGGATGTATTTGTTTGGCAGAGCCACCGTTTTTGGGCTGATCATGCCCAGCTTGTTGACCAGGGCGATGCCGTAAAACTTGCTGTCGGCCGACCAGATAAACGGATTGTTGATGATGAAGCAGCCGCGCAGCGCCGCATACTTGAGATAGGCGCGGTAATACGGCGTTTCATTGGAAATGCGGTCCACGATCACGTCATAGGGGCATGGATCGTCCATGAAGGTGCCGCCAATCTGGACAAGCTCGCCGACTACGTTTTTTTCGCTCTTATTAATGGCCGCCAAAAAGGCGTCGGGCCAATCAGTTTCTCGGCCAATGAGAATGCCAACACGCTTTGGCTCATTTGTGGTCATATGTGCACCATCCCAGGCTAGGTAATTCCAGACTATTTTGGACAGGCAAACTATACATCATTTCTGGCCCAGCGCCGAAAAGAGTTCGAAGGTCTGGTCGTAGCGCGGCCCTAAATTGCGCCAGTCGTAGGGGGTGACGGCCGTAGCCAATTCCCTGGCGACGGTCCTGCTATGAGCCGGCCGGGTGAGCGCGTCGCGTAGTTGGGTGATCAGGTCTTCCTGGCTGTTATACAGGCACACCGGGTGATATTTTTTGGGCAGCAGTTCGGGATAACTTAGTCGGTTGGGCAGCAGCGGAAACGTCTGGCAGGCGATGGCTTCCAGGATGCTGATGCCGAAAAATTCGTGGTAGGCTGTGGAAACTGTGATGTCGGCGGCTTGCAGCCAGGCGCGATATGGCTCGCGGGGCAGGTGGCCCACGTGGCGGATGCGGCTGCCCAACCGTTGAATGGCCTCTTGGAAAATAGACGGCCGTTTGCCAAACTGCTCGCCACACAACACCACTTCAAACGGGATGCCCTCGTCGGCCAGCGTGAACAGAGCGCCGAAAAAATCGTCCGGGTTTTTGTCATACTCCCACCGCTGATTCCAGAGGATAAGCGGCGCTTGATTTGCCGGCAGGGCTTCGTTCGTAGGCGATTGCAGATCGGCCAGCGGCAGGCCAACCGGCAAAACCTGGCTTTTAGCTTGGAGCGCCGCGACAGCTGTCATCTCCTGATACTCTGGGAAGCGCCGCAGGTAGCCCGGCAGCGCGGCAAACCAGCTATCCCGGTGATACCGCGAATTGAACAGCACAAAATTCGCCGCCAGCATGGAAGCAAAGTTGATAAACACATAATGGAGGTCGCGCTCGCCGTGCTGCCGTCGCATGGGTCCGGTACGGCCGTCCGCCGGCAGCGGGTAGGTGAGCTGATTTTCGTGCATGTACAGACCAACGGCCGTATTGCTCGTAAACGGCCGTGTCAGCGCCAGAAAAGTCGTCAGATCCACCATATCGGTCGCCAGGATCAGGTCGGCCGGAAATCCGGCCGCCAGATATTTCCTGGCCAGTGTCACCGCCCCGCCATGCATGCGCCATTTCCAAAAGCGCGCCGGCAGCGTGAACAATTCGATCTCGTGCTGGCTGGCCCGCTGCAAGCCAATAGCCCAGGCCCGATGGCTGCCGCCGTGGTAGGGCGATAAAAGAGCGATTCTCAGCCGCCTAGACACCGGAAAGACCTCGCCATTGCCCTAGGCCCATAGCCTTAAATGCCCGCTTAAAGGTTTTGACAATCATCAGACCAAAAGATACACTAATTGTGAAAATTCTCATAAATAAGTTCTCGCCCCATTTGTCACGATGGTTTATACTTGAGTAGCAATTTTCCAGGTTGGAGAACGTCCACTGATGGGTGATGAACCAGAGCTTTTTTGGGATGCAACATACGCCATCGCCATGGCTTTGATGGATAATTACCCGGAAATTTCCCCAGAAAATGTGGGCCTCAATGAACTGGCAACCTTAATTCTGGCCTTACCCGGTTTTGCCGATGACCCTGCTCTGGCCAACGAGCGAATTTTGATAGACATACAGATTGTATGGTTTGAGGAGGCAGCGAGTTTATGACTACATCCGATACAGGCGCAGTCGCCCCTGATGTTACCGTCCCCGAAGAATTGTCTAACAACGTCATGATTACCAGCATTGCCAAGCTGCTGGACCCCGCCTACAACTGGGCCAGGCGTAATTCTATCTGGCCGATGGTGTTTGGGCTGGCCTGCTGTGCGATTGAGATGATTTGCACGGCATCCAGCCGTTATGATCTGGCTCGATTTGGCATGGAAGTCTTTCGCGCCACGCCGCGCCAATCTGACCTGATGATCATTTCTGGCACGGTGACGAAAAAAATGGTCCCTACCATTGTCCGCCTATACAACCAGATGCCGGAACCGCGCTACGTGCTGAGCATGGGCGCTTGCGCTTCGGGCGGCGGACCTTTTAAGGAAGGGTATAACGTGGTGGACGGGATCGACAAGTTCTTGCCCGTGGACGTGTACGTGCCCGGCTGTCCGCCGACACCACAGGCCCTGATCAATGGCTTGATTGCCCTGCAAGAAAAAATCGACCAGCAGTCCATTGCGACTGCGCCCTGGTATCGCAAGGATGATCCGACAGCCGGTGTCGTGCCGATTCCTGTTTTGGGGCCAGACCTGGTGGACTTACGTAAAGTCGACACGATCAAGCGCGAAGCTGCCAAAGCTTTGGCAGAGCAAGAGAAACAAGAAGAAGAAACGGCCGTTTCCCCCGAAGCAGCCTGATATAGACCAATCATAAAAGATTGAGAAGGACACGCAATGAGTGAAGCGATTCTTGACGCCCCAGATGCCGGCGCCCCGGAAACCGCCGCCAACCCCGTAGATCACGCCATTCAGGCGCTAAAAGAGCGCTTTCCCGAGTCGGTTGGTGACGACCCGCGCGATGGATACAGCGGCCTCGTCGTAGCTGCCGATAAGCTGCCCGAAGTGGCCAAAGCTCTGCGCGACGAACTGGGTTTCGACTATCTCTCCAGCGTTACCGGTGTGGACCTCATCGAAGACGGTAAACTGGAAGCCGTGTACCACACCTACAGCATCGACCAGGGCGGCAGCGCCCTGGTGCTGCACGTCCAGGTCGACCGCCAGAACCCGGTTATCCCGTCCCTCGTACCGGTCTGGCCGGGCGCTGACTTTCAGGAACGCGAAGCCTGGGACATGTACGGCATCCATTTTGAAGGCCACCCGGACCTGCGCCGTATTCTGACCTGGGATGGTTTTTATGGCCATCCCCTGCGCAAAGATTGGAAAGAACCCTTCTACGAGGAAGACACCAAACCGTTTGGCAGCCGCTGGCCGGCTGGCGGAGTGCTGCGCGCCGAGGAACTGAATCCCTACGGGCAAAATGTGCAATATCCAGCGGGATGGGCGCCTACCGGCGATGAATACGATGTCGAGACCGAGATGTACGCCATCACCGGCGCCGACTTGGCCTACTCCATCGACGCCTCGCAGCAGATGAAAACGGACAAAATCACCGTGAATCTGGGGCCGCAGCATCCATCAACCCACGGCGTTTTCCGCATGGTGGTGCAGTTGGATGGCGAAACCGTGGTGGATTTAAAGCCGGTAATGGGCTATTTGCACCGCAATCATGAAAAAATTGGCGAGCGTAATACCTTCCTGGGCAACATGCCCTACACGGATCGGTTAGATTACCTCAGCCCAATCAGTAACAATCTGGGCTATGCGCTGGCTGTGGAAAAGCTGCTTGGCTCTGTCGTGCCGGAGCGTGCTGAGTGGATACGCATTCTCACGGTAGAATTGACGCGTATTGCCAACCATTTGTGGGCCATCGGCTTTTTATTGAACGATTTAGGCGCATTGCAAACGCCCATGCTCTATTTCTACATTGAGCGGGAACTGATTCTGGACTTCTTCGAGGCGCTCACCGGCGCACGCATGATGAATAATTACATGCGGTTTGGCGGCTTAGCCTATGATTTACCAGATGAGGTTCGCGGACAGGAGACCATGGCGTTCCTGGATGAGTTGGTGAATGACCGGCTGCCTAAGGCGCTTGAGCAGGGCAACAATCTGATGACGTTTAATGAGATTGTGCGTGCTCGCAGCATTGGCGTCGGTGTGCTGACGCGGGCTGAGTCCATTGCTTACAGTCTGGCCGGGCCAATGCTCCGGGCCAGCGGCGTCAATTACGACGTGCGCAAAGCGGAGCCTTATTCGTACTATGACAAACTGGATTTTGATATTCCGGTTTATTACAACGGCGACGTGTATGATCGGTTCCGGGTGCGCATGGACGAAATGCAGCAAAGCCTGCGCATTTTGCGGCAGGTGCTGCCTTACCTGAGAGAAACGGCCGGAGCGCCTATTATTGACGCCAAGCCCTCTTATGCGATTCGTATGCCGGCGCCGGGTGAGGCTTACGGCCGTGTTGAAAATCCCAAAGGCGAACTCGGTTTTTACGTCACCGCCAAGCGCCGCAGCTCCAGCCCGGAACGGTATCACGTCCGCGCCCCCTCGTTCATCAACCTGACTGCGTTGGGCAAGATGTGCCAGGGCCATAAGGTCGCAGATATCGTCGTTATCCTGGGCAGTATTGACATTGTGCTGGGTGAAGTAGACCGGTAAGCAGGGATTGAGGAATACGTATGTACGGACTTGGAATCGTTAAAGGAATGGCAATTACCCTCAGGAACTTTGTGGAAAGTTACCTGGATGACATATTTTGGATGGGCAAGGGCGGCCGGTATTACAATGACGATGCCCTGCAGGTGCGCCAGAGCTTGAAAGGAGAAGGCGTGATCACCGTCTTCTATCCTGAAGAAAAGCTTTCTGTGCCGGAACGTTTTCGTTTTGTGCCTTTTCTGGTGACCGATGATCCGGAGCCGGGGCAAAAATGGGGCCACGACTGGTGTACTTCTTGCGGGATTTGTGCCAAGGTTTGCCCGCCCCAGTGCATCTGGATCAAGCGGGGCACACAGCCAAACGGCCGTCCCAAGCCCGAACCCGAAGAATTCTACATTGACATCGACATCTGCATGAACTGTGGTCTCTGCGCTGAATTTTGCCCGTTCGATGCGATCAAGATGGACCACGACTACGAGTTGGCCAGCTACGACCGCACCACCGCCCACATCCACGACAAAGAGCGGTTGAGCAAACCCATCAGCTATTGGCGCGAAATCGCCCCCAAAAAAGCTGAAGCGGAAGCTGCCGCCCGTGACTTCGCCGAAAACGCCAAAAAGAAGCGGAAATCCAAGGATGGCGCTGACGGCGAAGAACCCCGCCTGGAAGAAGCCAAGGCGCGGCAACTGCCCTACCGCGGCGAATATTACTAAACCTGCATGGGTTCGCGCCAGCCTGCTATGAATGAGAGCCGGCCGTTGCGATACCGATTCGATTTCTTAAATCTTACGTACACAGCAAATCAGGAGGTTGGAGGAGGAAGAGCGATTCACATCGAGCTTTCGCCGCCAACCTCTGGTTTTTAGGAAAGGGTGATGTTTACAAAAAAAGACAAAAACGCGCTCACTGAAGATGCGGTCATGGCTGCGCTGGCTACGGTCATCGAGCCGGAGTTGCATCGCGACCTCGTCTCGCTGAACATGATTCGCAATCTGCAAATTTCTGGCAGCGACGTCAGTTTCACCATCATGCTCACAACGCCAGCCTGTCCTCTGAAGGGCCGGATGGAAAAGGAGGCCCGCGCGGCGCTGGCGCATTTGCCCGGTTTGGGCCAGGTGACCATCAACTGGGACGCCAACGTACCAACTGATCGGCGAATAGGCAGCCAGGTTGGGCAGCAGTTCCGCAACACCATCGCGGTATCCAGCGGGAAAGGCGGCGTGGGCAAGACCACGATTGCCGTCAATCTGGCGATTTCCCTGGCCAACGAAGGGGCGCGCGTCGGTCTGTTGGATGCCGACATTTTGGGGCCGAATGTGCCCATGATGATGGGCGTCGAGCAGATGCCGCCCCCGCGCGACCGGAAAATGGTGCCCGCCGAGCGTTATGGCGTGAAGATGATTTCTATGGCTTTTTTGGTGAAGCCCGATCAGCCGTTAATTTGGCGCGGGCCGATGCTGCACAGCGCCATTAGCCAACTGCTGACCGACGTTGACTGGGGCGAGCTGGATTATTTAATTATTGATTTGCCGCCGGGCACGGGTGACGCGCAGTTGACCTTGGCGCAGGTTTTGCCGTTGACCGGGGCAATTGTCATCACCCAGCCGATGCAGGTGGCCGCGGCCGATGCGTTACGCGGCTTGAAGATGTTCGAGAAGCTGGATGTGCCCATCATCGGTATCCTGGAAAATATGAGCGGGGAATTTTTCGGCAGCGGCGCTGGCGAAAAGTTGGCGGCGGCATATGAGCAGAATTACTTGGGGACAGTGCCCCTGGATGCCAACGTGCGGGTAGGCGGAGATGCCGGGCAGCCTATTGTGGTCGCGCATCCCGATTCGGCTGCTGCTGGGGCTATTCGCGAGGTGGCCCGCCTGGTGGCCGCGCGCGTGAGTGTGCTGAATTTGGGCAGCAAAGATTCGAATTTTATTCCGATCAATATGATTGGCTAGAAACGGCCGTTTCGCCATTTCTACCAGGATTATCAGGCCAGCCACCCGGCTGGCTTTTGCCTATGCAATGGTGATCCTGGTTATTTTTATTAAATTGGCTATAACTATAACGTTAAAAAATTTCACATAGACATGGAGACACACCATGATTGTTTCTGCTGCTGAAAAAACTTCAGTGGTCGCCATCCGATTCCAAAAGCTGGGCAAACTTTACCACTTCAAAGTCGGCCGCAAGCAAGACCTGAACGCCGGGGATTACGTCGTGGTCGAGACGAAACGCGGCCAACAACTTGGTCAGGTCATCGCCTTTGTAGAGCCGGAAAAATCGCACAAACAGCGCGGGCTGCGCCCCGTGCAGCGTAAAGCTACCCCACGCGATCTGGTCTTGCAACAAGTGTGGGAAACCAAAGAACTCGACGCACTCATATCCTGCCGCGAGAAAGCCAAAGAATTGGGCATCACCGATGCCAAGTTTGTGAAAGCAGAGTACAGCTTTGATGGCAGTTGGATGACCATCCACTACACAACAGAAAACAAGAACCTGAGTGTGCAGGGCCTCAAAACATTCCTCAGTCGCTCCCTGCGCACACGCGTTGAAATGCGCCTGATCGGGCCCCGCGACGTGGCCAAGATCATGGGCGGTTATGGCGCTTGCGGCGCGCCGCGCTGTTGTTCTACCTTTTTGACCGAATTTAGCCCGATCTCCATTCGCATGGCCAAGGAGCAGGGCGT
>Ga0116151_10001463_pt1 | contig 22116 bp, 20 predicted proteins | sample AD_UKC117_MetaG_FD_89893 | JGI IMG/M metagenome (GOLD analysis project Ga0116151, IMG submission 89893) | Active sludge microbial communities of municipal wastewater-treating anaerobic digesters from Hong Kong - AD_UKC117_MetaG | ecosystem: Engineered > Bioreactor > Anaerobic > Digestate... | reverse complement strand
CAGCGAACAATGGCAGCCCGGCGACCGCTTCTGGCAGCGCTTCGCCTTCCCCGCCCCCGGCCAGGCTCTGGAAACCGGCCTCTACAACTACACCACCGGCGAGCTGTTCGGCATAAACGGCCTGGTGCAACTGGAGGCTAGAGACTAGAGACTGGAGATTGGAGATTGGAGATCCTCCCTGTCACCTAATCACCTAATCACCTTGTCACCTTGTCACCTTGTCACCTTGTCACCTTGTCACCCCCTCCCCCCTACACCCCCACCCCCCTTTCTGCTATAATCCCCTCAGATGCCCGGTGCATCAAAACGAATTGGCGCCATCACGCATGAGAAAATTGAGAAGGACCAACACACAACCGACCGAACCCGATCAGGCAGGGCAGCGCTCCTCCTATCGGGTTTTTTTATGTGTGCATTCCACGAAGAGGAGGAACCCATGCCTTTAAACATCATCATCGGCGCCCAGTGGGGCGACGAAGGCAAAGGACGTTACACCGATTTACTGGCGGCGGAGGCCGACGTGGTCGCCCGCTTTAGCGGCGGCGACAACGCCGGGCACACCGTCACCGTGCAGGATGAGATCTTCAAGCTGCACCTTATCCCCTCCGGCATCATCCATGATCAGGCGGTGTGCCTGATTGGCAACGGCGTGGTCCTGAACCCGGCTGTGCTGCTGCGCGAAATGGACGCCCTGGCCGCGCGCGGCGTGGACGTCAGCCCGGATCATCTGAAGATCAGCTACAATGCCCACCTGATCACCCCAGCACACATCGCTCTGGACAAGGCCAGCGAAATGCAGTTGGGCCAGGGGGCCATCGGCACGACGCAGCGGGGCATTGGCCCGGCCTACACGGACAAAGTGGCCCGCGAGGGGCTGCGCGCCGGGCTGTTTGCCGCGCCGGAGGAACTGGCGGAGGCCATCCACCAGCACATCCAAGCCAAAAACGAAGTGCTGCAAAAGATTTACAACGCGCCGGCGCTGGATGAAACGGCCGTTTCCGCCGAATACGCCGCCTACGCCCAACGCCTTGCGCCCCATCTGGTGGACGGCTCCGTGCTGCTGGATGAGTATCTGCACGACGGCCGTTCTGTCCTGGCCGAAGGCGCGCAGGGCACCTTCCTGGACATCGACCACGGCACCTACCCCTTCGTCACCAGCTCCTCGCCCACGGCCGGCGGGGCGCTCACCGGCCTGGGCGTGGGACCGAAAGTGGTTGACCGGGTGATTGGCGTGACCAAAGCGTTCACCAGCCGCGTGGGCAGCGGCCCATTCCCCTGCCAATTGGGCGGCGAACAGGCCATGCGCCTGCGCGGCACCGGCAGCAACCCGTGGGACGAATATGGCACCACCACCGGCCGTCCCCGGCGCGTCGGCTGGCTTGACCTGGTAATGCTGCGCCACGCGGCGCGCATCAACAGCCTGACCGAGCTGGCCCTGACCAAGATGGACATTCTCAGCGGGCTGGAGGAAATTCCGGTGTGCGTGGCCTACGAACACCGCGGCGAGCGGACCGACCACTTCCCCACGAGCCTGGAAACGCTGGCCGCATGCACGCCGGTCTACGAAACGCTGCCCGGTTGGCACGAGGACATTTCCGGAGCGCGCGCCTGGGCCGACCTGCCGCGCAACGCCCAGGCCTACATCGAATTCATCGCCGAAGCGGCGCGCACGGCCGTTAGCTACGCCTCCGTTGGGCCGGGCCGGGACCAGTTTCTACAAGTGACGAAATAACTGTTTGAGATTGGTCCAATCTTCGAGATTGGACCAATCTGGCGAAGGGCTGCTATGCCAATAACCCCCTTAAGCTACCACGAAGTGATTGAAGCCTGCGATCAGCCGGGCTGCCCGATTTGCCGCATCGGCACGCGGGCGGCGGAGCGTTATCTGGCCGGGCTGATTTATGACAGCGTCAACGACGTGCCCACGCGCGCCGGGCTGCGCGAATCGCTGGGCTTTTGCCATGAGCATACCTGGCGCACGCCGGAGGCCGGCGAGAGCGCACCGCTGGGCATTGCCTTTATTTACCGGGACGTGGTGAATACCCTGAATAAACGGCTGAAACAGGTTGAATTTCAATCGCAAGGCCCGGCCATCTGGCGGCAACTCAAGGGGTCGGTGGGGGTTGAGGGGAAAAATGCCTCGGTGGCGAAGCTGTTGGAGGCTACGGCCGTTTGCCCGGCCTGTGAGCGGCGGGCGCAGATGGAGGGGTTGGCGATTACGGCGCTGGTTGAAGCCCTGGCCCAAAACGACCCGCGCCTGCTGGAAAAACTCACGCAGTCCGGTGGCCTCTGCCTGCCCCATTTGCGGCAGGCGCTGGACAAAGCGGCCAGCCAGACCGCCTTCGACCATCTGGTGAATCTGACCAGCGCCAAAATGGAAGCCCTCATCGTCGAACTGGACGAGTTCATCCGTAAAAACGATTATCGCTTCCAACACGAGGGCTTTAACGAGGAGGCGGACAGCTGGCTGCGGGCTATCCGGCTGGTGGCGGGGAATGAACGGCCGTAGAGAAGATTGGAGACTAGAGACTGGAGACTGATCCAGTCTCCAGTCTCTAGTCTCTATAAAACATCCATCACATCGGCGACCAGATCGTAGCGGCCGAAGCCGGGCATGAAGTAGACGCCGTGGGTAAACGGCCGTATCGCCTGCAAAATTTCCTGCGCAATCTTCACCCCTTCCTCCTGCGGCTTGGCCGCCAGACGCATCCGGTCGCGCTGCGCCTCCGGGATCACGATGCCGGGCACCTCGTGGTGCAAAAATTCGGCGTTGCGGCTGTTGTATAACGGCTTGATCCCGGCCACGATGGGCAGCATCGGTTCTTCGTACTTCGCTTCATACGCCTCAATAAACTGCCGCGCCAGGTCCGGTTCAAAAACCGGCTGAGACAGGGCAAAATCCGCCCCATTGCGCCGCTTTTTCTGCAGCAGAGCCATCTCGCGGTCCCAATCGTGGGGCGTCAGGTTGATGGCGCAGCCCACGGTGAAGTTGGTCGCCTGATCAATCGACTGCCCGGCCTTGTCCAGCCCCCGATTGAACTGCTCCTTGATGAGCAAAATCAGGCCGGTGGGCACGATGTCATAGCTGTCCATCGCCTCCGGAAAATCGCCAATGCGCGTGGGATCGCCCATCACCACAAACAAATTGCGAATGCCCATGGCGTATGCGGCCAGCAAATCCCCCTGGACGCGCAACAAATTACGGCCGCGTGTGGGAAAATGCAACACCGTCTCGATGCCTACCTCTTTTTGCACCAGATGGGCGGCGGCCCAGGCGCTCATGTGCATCCGCGCCAGCGGGCTGTCGGCGATGTTCAGGATGTTAGCCCCCGCTTCTTTCAACATGCGCGCCCCTTCCAGCAGACGGTGGGTGGCAATGCCTTTAGGCGGACTCATCTCCACGGTGACGACGTAGGTGTGGGTGGCCAGGAAGGTGGCTAACTGGGTGGGTTCGTCGGTAACGGCCGTTACTTCCTCTTCATCCACCACAATTTCCACGCGGGGCACGGGGCGGGTAACGGCCGTGGGGTCATCGAGCGCATGGCGCATGGCGGCGATGTGGGCGCTGGTCGTGCCGCAGCAGCCGCCTACCACACAGGCGCCGGCGTTGACAAAGGCGCGGGCATATTCGCCGAAATAAACCGGCGTGGCCGGATACATCACCCGCCCGCCGTCCAACTGCTCCGGCCAGCCGGCGTTTGGCGCGGCAGAAAGAGGCATGTCGGGGGTCAGTTCGTGGATCATGGCGACGAGGCGCAGCACCTGCGCCGGGCCGCCGCTGCAATTCACGCCGATCACGTCGACGTCGAGTTGGGACAGTTTTTTGGCGACGGCCGTGGCGGTGTGACCCAACAGCGTGCGGTCGTCGCGGGTAAAGGTCATTTGGGCAACAATGGGGATGTCGGGGGCCACGGCGCGGGCGGCAGAAACGGCCGTTTCCAACTCCTTCAAGTCCGACATCGTCTCCAACACCACCAGGTCCACGCCCTGGGGTTGGGCGTTCACCAACGCGCCAATCTGCTCGGCAAAGGCCGCGCGCGCCTGCTCCACGGAAATGCGGCCCAGCGGCGCCAGCCGCGCGCCCAGCGGCCCCACCGACCCGGCCAGCAGCACCGGCTTAAACGACCCAGAAATCACGCGGCGGGCCACGTTGACGGCCGCTTCGTTGATTTTCACCACGTCATCTTGCAGACTGTGCTCGGCCAGCTTAAAGCGGTTGGCGCCAAAACTGTTGGTCTCGATGATGTCGGCCCCGGCGTCGATGTAACCGCGATGGATCTCGGCCACGACGGCCGGATTTTGCAGGTTCATCACGTCAAAACAGACGTCAATGGATACGCCGTGGGCGTGTAACAAGGTGCCCATCGCGCCGTCAAGCAGTAACGGCCGTTGCGCCAGGCGCTCCCGAAATTCTTCTCGATTCATCAAATACCCGTCCTTGGTCCCCTACTCGGTTTCGCCATAAAACAGGTCACGGATCAGCGGCGTGACCCGATCATTATCCAGAATCAACACCTGAGCGCCGGTTTCCGTGAGGTAGCTCGAAACATAATCATAGTCTATCACTTCATTGCGGATTTGTTCCGAGGGAATATCACTCACCGTTTTAGCCAGCGAAATCATCTGCTCCAGACTGAGGTCTGTGCGGATGCCATTTTCTAGCTGGCTGTAGAGGGATGGTGCCCGGGTGAGCAGGCCGCCAATACCCAGCGACAGCGCTTTGTCGCGGGCCGCCAGAATCACCTGCTGCTGCCGCCCGGCCCGGCCGAAATCGGTGTCGGCGTGGCGCGTGCGCGCATACTTGAGCGCCGTCTCACCGTCCAGATGCTGGTTGCCCGCAGCAATGAAGAAGGGATCGTACCCATAGTTCATGTCCGGGTAGGTCGGGTCGCTGATGTCGCGGGGCACGTAGACGTCTACGCCGCCCAGAATGTCAATCCCCTTAACCACAGCGCTAAAGTCCACCAGGACGTAATGGTCAATGGGTACGCCCAGGTTGTAGGCAACCGTTTGCATGGCCAGCGACGCGCCGCCTTCCGGGTTGTTCCCGGCCGAGCCATAGACAAACGCCGTGTTGATCCGGTCACGGCCGCGGCCGGGGATCACCACGTACAGGTCACGGGGGATGGACAGGATGGAGGCCGAATTGGTGGCCGGGTCCACCGAAACGATCATGATCGAGTCGGTGCGGGAGATAAACGCCTCGCCGGGGCGGCGATCTATGCCCATCAACAAAATGTTGACCCGATCATTGCCCTGCCACGGTTCCTGGGTGGGGAACAAGGTTGGCGTGGGCATGCCCACAACCAGCGTCGGCGGCACGGCCGGACCAATTTGCTCTAGCTGCAAATCGACGCCGGCCACTTCGGCCGCAGCCTGTTCCACCGGGTTCAACGGCCGGCTCCAGATAACCTGGAAGGTGAGGTACGCAAAAATGATGACGGCGATGCCGGAAAATACAAAAGCGGTTGACAGGGCAAAAGCCAACCAACCGGGAATAATGCCTGTTGATCCTCGCAAAATACACTCCTCGTTTGCCGGCTGCCAGATAAATCGGGTAGATCGTACTCGACCGGCGCGCAGCGTGTTTGATACCATCTGAGATTATACCGTGAAACCAGAGCGGGACAGAACGCGACCTGGTTGATTGGCCTACTAATTATCAACCGTTAATTGCCGATGACGTCCCAGGCCCATTTTCGGCGTTAATAAAAAAGAAAAAAATAATAAAAATCGTTGACGCGCCCGGCAATTACGGATAGATTTAGGGATATCACGATTTGATAAAGGATACCCCGCTCATGTCTCTGGACCGCTTTGGCCGCAACATCAATTACCTTCGCATCTCCCTCACCGACAAATGCAATTTGCGCTGCGTGTACTGCATGCCGGAAGACATGACCTTTCGGCCGCGGGCGGAGCTGCTGCAAGACGATGAAATTTTCCGCCTGGTGAATATTTTTGCCGAATTGGGCTTTCATAAGTTCCGCCTGACGGGCGGTGAGCCGACGGTGCGCGCCAACGTGGTGGACATCGTGGGGCGCATCGCCCATACGCCGGGGGTGGAGACCGTAGCCATGACGACCAACGGCTTGCTGCTGGACCATCTGGCACGGCCGTTAGCCGAGGCCGGCCTCTCTCGGGTGAACGTCAGCATCGACACCCTGAATCCAGAAAAGTTCCACAAAATTACCCGCTGGGGCAAGGTCGAAGACGTGTGGAACGGCCTGGACGCGGCCGTGGCCGCCGGGCTGGGCATCAAGCTCAACGCCGTGGTGGTGCGGCATTACAACGACCGCGAAGACGTGGTAGACCTGGCCCGCCTGACGCTGACCAAACCATGGCAGGTGCGCTTTATCGAGATGATGCCCTTTGGCGACGTGGCCGATTTCCAGCAAGCCGGCGTGGTCCCGGAGGAAGAACTGCGGGCGACCATCGCTGCGGAGTTGGGACCGCTGGAGTTGGTGGATAACGGCCGTCTCGATGGCGAAGCGCGCCTGTATCGTCTGGCCGGGGGCCGGGGCACGATTGGCTTCATCAGTTCCGTAACCCAGCCGTTTTGCGCCAGCTGCACGAGGGCAAGGTTGACGGCCGACGGCCGTTTGCGCCTGTGCCTGCTGCGCGAGAATGAAGTCGATTTGCTGAAACCGCTGCGCGCCGGCGCCAGCGACGCCGAGATGAAAACCATCATCGAGGAAGGCATCTGGTGGAAACCGTGGGGTCACGGGCTGGCACAAGAAGTGATCCCTCTGAACCGCGTGATGTCGGAAATTGGCGGCTGAGGGGCGAGTATGTGTTCAGGTGATCACGTGCTTAGGTATTCAGGTAGAACGAAAACACCCAGACACGTAAACACCTGAACACCTGATCACGTAAACACCTCAAAACGTATCTTCTCACGAAGGTAAAACAATTTCAAACGTGCTGCCCTGCCCCAGACCGGGGCTGACGGCCGTTACCACCCCCTCATGGGCTTCCACAATCGCTTTGACAATCGCCAGGCCCAGACCTGTGCCGCCCCGATCCCGGCTGCGGGCGGCGTCCGTGCGATAAAAGCGGTCAAAGACAAACGGCAGATGGGCGGCGGCAATGCCTTCGCCCGTATCGCGCACGCGGATGTGCAGGCCGTCTGCTTCCACCACCACTGTGACCCAAATCTCGCCATTTTCCGGTGTGTGCCGCCAGGCATTGTTGAGCAGGTTATACACCGCCTGCCGCATCCGGTTGGCGTCCACCTCGAGATAGGGGGTCGCGCCTAACAATTCCACGACAACTTTGACGTTTTTGGTGGCGGCGACAGGTTTGAAGGACACGGCCGTTTCCTTCACCAAGTCGGCCATGTCTACCGTCTGTTTGCGCAGCGGCATCTGGTGAGCCTCAGCCTGCGCCAGGTCGTGCAAATCGTCGACCAGCGTGGTAAGCAGCCGGGTCTGGTCCAGCAAGCGGGCGATTTCCTCTTTGCTTAAGGGATACACGTCGTCGAGGATGGCCTGCAAATTGCCGCGCAAAACGTGCAGCGGATTGCGCAGTTCATGGGCCACGTCGGCCAGTAAGTTACGCCGCAGCAGTTCGGCCTGATCCAATTGCACGGCCATCTGGTTAAACGCCTCCGCTACCGACTGCATTTCCCGGCTCCCTTCGACGGGCACACGATGAGACAGATCCTGGGTGGCAATGGCTTTAGCGCCCTCTTCCAGTGCCTGCAGCGGCGCGGTCAGGGTCCGGCTCAACAAGCCGCCGATCACCGCGCTCACCAGCAAGGCAGTTAATAACGCCCTCGAGAAGTAATTTTGGGCGAAGTCTTGCATACGCTCGTCGAAACGAGCCTGCATCTCTTCCGGCAGAGCAGCGCGGATATCGGCCAGTTGGTCGACGCCGGCAGACGTGGAGATGAGGCCGGTTTCAAACGCCAGCCCCAACAGAACCGGCACCAGGGCCACCAGCATCAAAATGCCGGTCACCATGAGCATAAAACGCACCCATAGACGGTTCATGATTTATCTTCCAGGCGATACCCAACGCCGTAAACAGTTTGAATGTAGATGGGGTTTTTGGGATCGGGCTCAATTTTGCGGCGCAGATTGCGGATGTGGCTGTCCAGGGTGCGCTCGATGCCTTCGTAATCGGCGCCCAGGGCTTTGTCCACCAGTTCGCTGCGGGTAAGAACATAGCCGGCCTGTTCCAGCAGGACGTGCAGCAGGCTAAACTCCGAGGGGGTTAGTTCGACGAGACGGCCGTTTACCTGCACCTCCCGCCGTCCCAGATCCATTTCCAGCCCGCCCACGCGCAGCACTTGCGGCTGGTACGTCTCCGGGCTGCGCAGACGCGCCCGCACCCGGGCCACAACCTCCCGCGGATTGTACGGCTTGGTCACGTAATCGTCGGCCCCCATTTCCAGCCCCACGATTTTTTCCGTATCTTCCACGCGGGCAGTGAGCATGATGATGGGAATGGCCGCCAGGTTGGCGTCGCTGCGCATCAGGCGGGTGATTTCCCAGCCGTCCAGGCGCGGCAGCATCAAGTCTAGCAGCACCAGGTCTGGCTTCTCGCGGCGGAGAATGTGCACGGCCGTTTCCCCGTCATACGCCACCAGCACCTCGTAACCGGCCTGCGCCAGATACGCCTGCATCAGCCGCACCACTTCCTTGTCATCATCCACCACCAGGATTCGTTGGGTACTCATCGGCTTGCGCTGCCCCGTTGACCATCCGCCAAAAAACCAGTAAAGTTCCTGCCGGAAAAAGCCATAGCAGTTAGAAACAAGACGCCTTCTGGACCGAACGCCCACCCGGCCTTCATCCAGTTTTGGCTGCCTGTAGTTTTATGTAAATTATGAATCAGGAATCTCACCTATGCAACTCTACATCATTCGACACGCACAATCTGTCAACAATGCGCTTTGGGCGGAAACGGGCGGGCCAGACGGCCGTTTACCCGATCCGCCGCTGACCGACCTGGGCCACCAGCAGGCGCAGCGCCTGGCCCAACACCTGGCCGCCGCCAACACCGACCTGGCCTTCGATTATCAGGGCAGCCAATACCGCACCGATTACGACCTGACCCACCTCTATTCCAGCTTGATGCTGCGCGCCGTGCAAACCGGCCACTATCTGGCCGAAGCGCTAAACATGCCCTTGCACGCCTGGGAAATCGTCCACGAGTGGGGCGGCATCTATGAACACGACCCGGTGACCGGCGAACCACGCGGCCTGCCCGGCCCCAACCGCCACTTTTTTAGCGAGCGGTTCAACCGGCTGGTGCTGCCGCCTACCCTGGGTGACCAGGGCTGGTGGAATCGTCCTTACACTCCGCCAGAAGAATCGAACGGCCGTGCCGCCGCCTTTGTCCAGGAATTGATCGCACAACATGGGGGCACAACCGATCGCGTGGCCATCGTCACCCACGGCGGCTTCTACCAGGCGCTGATGCGCCACATTGTCGGCGTGCCGACGCCGCACCAGTTGCTGGGCCAGGCCACCGACGTCTGGTTCCGGGTGAACAACACAGCCGTTACCCGCATCGACTTCGCCGAAACCAGCGTCAGCCTTGCCTATCTCAACCGCATCGACCACTTACCCGACGAGTTGATCACCTGAGCCAATCAACCCCAAGGGTTTCTGCAAACCCTTGGGGTTTTAGCTTTATTCGTAGCGCAGCGCCTCAATCGGCCGCAAACCGGCCGCCCGCCACGCCGGGTAAATACCAAAAACCAGTCCCACCCCGCCGGCAAAACCCGTCGCCAGCAAGATCGTGCCGCCATCCACCACCGTCTCCAGGTCAATCAATCGCCCGGCGACGGTCGCCATCAGCCAGCCCAACAGCACGCCCAGCAAGCCGCCAACCAGGCTCAGCAAGATGGATTCCATCAAAAACTGCACCAGGATGTCGCGCCGCAGCGCGCCCACAGCCTTGCGAATGCCAATTTCGCGCGTGCGTTCTGTCACGCTAACCAGCATGATGTTCATGATGCCGATGCCACCCACCACCAGCGAAATCCCGGCGATAGCGCCCAGGAAAGCCGTCAGGGTGCCCGTAATCACATCAAAGGTTTCCAGCAGGTCAGACTGGCTGATGATGGTGAAATCGTCGTCGTTGGCATAGGTGATGCCGTGTTGGTCGCGCAGCGTTTCGGTGATCTGGTCGATGGCCGCGTCGGTGACGTCTTCGCTGGCAGCTTGAGCGGTGATCGTGGTGACGGCCTTTTCACCACTGCGCGTGCGCTCCGTGAAGAGGCGGCTCTGGGCGGTGGAGAGGGGAATGAAAACGGCCGTGTCCGTCTGGCTAAAATTGCTCCCCGACTTGTCCATCACCCCGACCACCTGGTAGCTCACGCCGTTGATCCGTACGCTGTTCCCCACCGGGTATACGTCTTCAAACAAATCTTCGGCCACCGTATAACCCAACACCGCCACCCGGGCGGCGGTGTCATAATCCTGCTGCGTCAAGAAATCGCCGCCCAGGATGTTGTCCAGGTTGTTAACCGCAAAATAATTCGGCGTTACCCCGGTCACCGTCACCCGCGATGTGTTGCCGCCATACACCACTTCCTGCGACCCCTGTACCGACGCCGACACCGCGCTCACATCCGGAGCGTTAAACGGATCCGCCAGCGCCTCCACGTCTGATAAGCTTAACGCCGGATAGCCGCCGCTGTTGTCGAAATCCGTGGCAACCGCAATCAAGTTCGTGCCAATCGACTGAATTTCGCCGGTAATCGAGGCGTTGACGCCATTGCCAATCGACATGAGGGCAATGACGGCCGCTACACCGATAATCACGCCCAACATCGTTAAAACCGCCCGCAGCTTATTCGCCAGCAAGCTGTCCAGTGCCGTCAGAAAACTTTCACTCAGATTCATGGTCGTACCTGCCGTCCCCATTCTCTTGAATCAGCCCGTCGCGAATCCAGATGGTGCGCGCCGCATGCTGCGCAATTTCCGGATCATGGGTGATCATGATGATGGTGATGCCTTTTTCGCGGTTCAACTTCTCAAAAATGCCCAGAATTTCTTCGCCGGTCTGGGTGTCCAGCGCCCCGGTCGGTTCGTCGGCCAGGATGATGGCCGGGTCGTTGGACAGGGCGCGGGCAATGGCCACGCGCTGCTGCTGCCCGCCGGACAATTCATCCGGCCGGTGGTGCATACGGTCGCCCAAACCCACCAATTCCAACGCTTCCCGCGAACGATTCAAGCGGTCACTCCGGTGCATACCCGAATACATCAGCGGCAGGGCCACCTGCTTGATGGCCGGGGTGCGCGGCAGCAGGTTGAACTGTTGGAACACAAAGCCAATGCGCTTATTGCGCACCCGCGAGCGTTCGTCCGAGCTCATGTCGCTGACGTCGATGCCATCCAGCCGATACACGCCGCCGCTGGGCGAATCCAGACAGCCCAACATGTTCATCAGCGTGCTCTTGCCGGAACCGGACGGCCCCATGATGGCCACAAATTCGCCTTCGGCAATTTGCAGATCCACGCCGCGCAGCGCGTGAACCACCTGGGTGCCCATTTCATACATCTTAGTGATATTTTTCATTTCAATCATCATGGTCCACCTCCAGGATTAACCGCCGCCAAATGGTCCGCCGCCGTTTCCGGCTCCGGGCGGCGGCCCGCTGCCAAATTGGAAGACCGGCGAGACGTTGCCCACCAGCAGCACGTCGCCTTCCTGCAGGCCATCGGTAATCTGGGTGTTGCCGCCGTCACGCAGGCCGATGGTTACCTGGACTTCTTCGATGGTCTGGTTGCCGTCGGCGTCGGTGGTCACCCGATTGACTGAATAAGTGCCATTGCTGCGATCTACATTGATGGCCTGGTTCGGGACCAGAAGAACGTTTTCGTAGTTGTTGGTTTGCAGATCGGCGTTGGCCGTCATGCCCACGCGCACGGGCAAGTCCGTCTCGCCCAGGGTCAGGTAGACTTTGTAGCTGACAACGGCCGTATTATCCTGCGTCGCGCTGGGGGCAATCGACACCACCGAGCCATTCAGCACGGTGTCGGGCCAGGTCTCCAGGGTGATGCTGGCCGGTTGGCCGACGGCAATATCGCCAATGTCCACCTCGTCGACCGACAGCACCACTTCCAGGCTGCGCTCGTCGACGATCTGCATGACCACGCCGCTGGCTGTTTCGCCTACGTTGACGTTAACGGCCGTGATCACCCCGTCAAACGGCGCCACCAGCGTCGCTTCGGCCAGATCCCGTTCCGCCCGCTGCAAGCTAATGCGCGCCTGCTCCGCCGCCACTTCCGCCGCCGCCACCTGCGCGTCCGACGGACCATCGACCAGCGCGTCCAGGTTAGCCTGCGCCTGCGCCAGCGCCGCCTCCGCCGCCACAATTTGCGCCTCCGAGGCGCCTTTTAGCAGCAGTTCATGGTTGGCCTGCGCCGCGTCGTACTGGGCGCTGGCCGCGGCCAGGCTGGCCTGGGCAATCGCTACGGCGTCGCCGTCCGGGCCGGCCAGCAGCGCATCCAATTTAGCCTGAGCGGCGTCGACATTAGCATTGGCCGTCGCCAACTGGAAGCGTGTCTGTTCTTCGGGATTCCCCAGGCCGGGGCAAATGTTAAAATTCTGGCCGTCCGGCGTATTGATGTCGAAACATTCGATCAGCTTGTCGTACAACTCCTGCGTCGAATCCCGGTTGCCCAACGCGCCGATGAGCTCCGCCTGGGCGGAGGCGATTTCCGCCTCGCTGGCCCCACTTTGCGCCAGTTGCAGCTGCTCGTTGGCCGCCCAGACGTTTGCCTGGGCCGCGCGCACGTTAGCCTCCGAAGCGGCAATATCTTGCTCGCTCGGTCCGGCTTTCAGGTCGTCGAGCTGCGCCTGCGCCGACGCGACGCCAGCCTGAGCCGATGCCAGGGCGCTGTCGGTTGGCGGGGCGGTCATGGCGGCCAGGTTGGCCTCCTGAATACGCACGGCTTCCTGGGCTGATTGGACGGCGCGTTCCAAAACGGCCGTGTCCAGCTTCAGCAGCGGATCGCCCGCCGCCACCTGGTCGCCCACGCCGACGTAAATTTCGGCCACCTCGCCCGACGTGGCCAAAGCCAGGCGCGCCTCGCGCTGCGCCTCCACCTGCCCACTGGCCGTGGCGTTGGCCGTCAGGTCACCGATAAAAGCGGTGACCGTGTCGCCGGTACTGGCCAATTGATTTTGCTGCCGGGCGGCTAACTGCTCGCCAAACAACAAGGGAACCGCCAGAACGGCGGCAGCCAGTACAACCACCACCCCGACGCCAATCCAAATCCATCTTTTGCGATTACTACGTTTTCGTTCGTTCATGGTTTTCTCTGAGAAGTTGTTAGTTGATAGTTGTTAGTTGGAAGTTAGTAGCATGAACGCCCAACTAACAACTATCAACAGTCAACTAGTATTAATTCTGCGGTGGGCCGGAGAACAAATCCAGGCGTGGCGCGGCATTGCCGACCACCAGTTCGTCGCCGGCGTTTAAGCCGCTGGTCACTTCGGTGTTACGGCCGTCACGCAGCCCAATCGTGATCGGCGCTTCCTCGGTCTGGCCGTCGGCCAGCAGCAGGTTCACGCTGTATTTGCCCGAGGTGCGATCCACGTTGATGGCCTGGTTGGGCACAAGCAGCACGTCTTTCTTTTCCGCGGTGATCAAGTTGGCATTTGCCGTCATGCCAACGCGCACGGGCAAATCCGTCTGGCCCAGCCGGACGTGGACCTCGTAAACGACCACGGAACTGCCCAATTCAGTGGTGGCGCTGGGAGCAATGGCGGTAATTTCGCTGGCGATTTCCTGGTCGGGCCAGGTCTCCAGCGTCAGGCTGGCCGACTGACCCACCTGCAAGCTGCCCACGTCAATTTCGTCCACCTCCAGCACCACTTCCAGGCTGCCGCTGTCCACCATGCGGATCACCGGGCCGCTGGCAAATTCGCCTTCGCTGTAGTTAACGGCCGTTACCACCCCGGCAAACGGCGCTGTCACTGTCATCCCATCCAGCGTCGCCTGGGCGTCTTCCAGGTTGATTTTAGCTTGGGCCACTTCCGCCTCGGCAGCGGTGATCTGCTCTTCGGTAGCTCCGCGCAGCAGGCTGTCCAGGCTGGCCTGGGCCTGCGCCAACTGCGCCTGGGCGGAAGCCACCTGGGCATTGGCCGGATCAGACGTCAGTTTATTCAGGTTGGCCTCGGCGGCGTCCCGTTGGGCTACCACCGCCGACAGACCGGCCTGGGCGCTGCCCAGTTGATTGGGATCCGGGCCGGCTTTTAATTTATCCAGCGCGGCCTGGGCGGCAGCCACCTGCTCGCGGGCCTGGGCCAGCGCCGTATTGGCGGCAATGTTGTCCGGGTCGGGGTTGCGGGTGTATTGAATTTCCACACTGCGCAGGTTGGCTTCGGCGGCCGCCAGGTTGGCCTCGGCGGCGGCAATATCGGCCGGCTTGATGGCGTTTTGGGCCTGATCCAACTGCGCCGACGACGACCAGACATTGGCCTGAGCGGCGGCCAGATTGGCCTCCTGAGCGGCGATTTCTTCGGCGCTGGGACCGCTAAGTAAATCGTCAAGTTGAGCCTGGGCGCTGACCACGGCCGTTTCCGCCGCCGCCACCTCTGACGAAGTTGGCTCGGCCAGCAAATCGGCCAGGCTGGCCTCTTTGAGGCGCAAATTTTGCTCAGCCACAGCCACATTGAGCGCCATGTCCGTGGCATCTAGCTGCATCAGCACGTCGCCAGCCTGCACCGCGTCGCCTTCACGCACCAGCACCTGCTGCACCCGGCCGGGCACATCCACCGATAAAGCAGCTTCGCGCGCCGGCGTCACCGACCCGCTGGCCGTGGCGCTGGCGGACAGGTCGCCGATGAAGGCGGTGACGGTTTCCGTGGCTGTCGCCGCGGCGTCGGTTTGATTGGCCGCCCGGCTGCGCAGCGCCAGAAATCCGCCAACGGCCGTCAGGACCACCACGATCCCGATGATCCCGTAAAGGCGTCTCCGTTTTTTGTTGTTCTCCATGCAAGGACTCCTATCTCACAAGAACGACGCCCCTGGGTAGGGACGCCGTTCTGTTTTTGACCAGTTTTCGGTTGTATTTTAGCGATAAAATCTGCAAAAGTTGTGCAGAAATGATGAAAGTTCTATGCACTATCTCCGGCCGGCGGGACATCGGTAGACGGATCGTCGAAGCCCCACTGCTGCTGCACCAGGTATAACGGCCGTCCCTTCACCTCATCATAAATGCGCCCCAAATATTCGCCGATGATGCCCAGGCTGATCAACTGCACGCCGCCCAGGAAGAGCACCGCCACCAGTGTCGTGGCCTGCCCCACCAGCGGGTCGTGGGGACCAAACAGACGCAGCAGTACCACCGTCAGAATCGCCAGCCCGGCCAGAACGGCAATGATAAAGCCCAAAAAGGTGGCCAATTGCAGCGGCACGTAGGAGAAGCTGGTAATGGCGTTCATGGCGAATTTGACCATGCGCCGCACGGAGCTGTATTTGGCTTCGCCCGCGTAACGCGGGGCGCGCTTGAAGTAAACGCCGGTCTGGCGAAAGCCAACCCAGGGGACCATGCCGCGCAAGAATCGGTTACGTTCGCGCATCTGGCCCAGGGCGTCCACTACGCGGCGGTCCATCAGCCGGAAATCGCCGGTGTCCAGGGGGATGTTGACGCTGGTGATGCGGTGGATGATGCGGTAGAACAGCTTGGCGGTCGCCAGCTTGAACCAGGTTTCGCCCTCCCGCTCGCTGCGCACGCCGTAGACCACGTCGTAGCCTTCGCGCCACTTGGCGATCATTTCCGGAATGACTTCCGGCGGGTCTTGCAGATCGGCGTCGGTGAGGATGACGGCTTGCCCTTGAGCGTAGTCCATGCCGGCAGTGACCGCTTCTTGAAAGCCAAAGTTACGGGAAAAGCTCAGGCCTTTGACACGGCCGTCTTTTTGATGCAGTTCGGCAATAACCGCCGCCGACCGGTCACGGCTGCCATCATCCACCAGAACCAGTTCCCACGGCTCACCAACGCCCTCCATAACAGCGTGAATGCGCTCATAGAGAGCCGGCAGGACGGGTTCTTCGTTATAAACCGGGGCAATGACGGAAAAAGTAGGTTTCATACGACCTCGTTGCTTCATGATTTCGACAAGTGCGGCGCACTTGTATCATTTATACACCACACACCAGAAGATACCCTATCGGGCAGACGGAGGCAATGGCGGCTGGGCAACAAAATCGGGCGATTACGCGGGGGAAAGGAGAGCTAGATTGCCACGGTGGCCAGCAGACCAACGTGGTCGGAGGGGTAGAGGGTATCGTCTTCGTCGGCAGGAAGGTGGCAGAAAAGGGAAACGGCCGTTACCCGCACCGCCGGCGACACAAAAATGTAATCCAGGCAAGCCGCCCACACCTCCCGCCCGTCCGTTTGCGCCAGGACAAACGGCTCGATCAGCGCTGTGGGAAACGTGGCCAGCGGCTCGTGGCCGTGCTGCAGGGCATAGGCGGAGCGGAAACCCTGCTTCATGCGCTCGATGGCCAGGCCATCCGGCGCTTCGTTAAAATCGCCGGCCACAATTTGCTGCGGGATGTGCCGCCGGTCGCGCAGCCAGCCCAACAACCGCATCACCTGCTCCACCCGAGCCTCTTTTTCATAGGCGACATGGTGCAGATGGGTCGAGACAAAATCGAGCGTCTGCCGGTTAGGCAGCTCGACGTTGACGCGCAGGGCAACGCGCCCGCCATAACCCAGGGCCAGCGAATCGTGGTAGCGCACCGGCAGCCGGGTGAGGATGCCAATGCCTTCGTAATATCCTTTGACGAGGTGATGTTTGCGGCGCTGGATGAGGGTATACGGCCGTTTCGTCGAGCCGGTCAGGCGCATGTTGATCTGGTTGCGCAGCCAGTAGCCCTGACGAATGGGCAGCGAAATCTCTTGCAGGCTGACGAGGTCGGGCGCGGCGTCGACGATCTGGTTGACAAGCAGATGCCGCCGTTCCGCCCACCGGTCGACGCGGTTACGCAGGTTGATGGTGGCGACGCGTACAGCAGGCATGGTCAGGTCAGGTCGATGGTGGTGACGCCGACGGGCACGGCCGTTTGCAAATTCAGGCTGCCATCGCGGATGGTCAGGGTAAACGACACGTCCGTATTCACCGTCACCTGAGTCTGGTCACCCAAAATTTCCAGCGTGCCCTCCTGGCCCAGCGGGTAATTGCGCACGCCGTAGGCCGCCTCAGTTTCCAAACGACGGTCCCACAACACCCGGCGCAGCGGCCAATCCACCTGCAAACCAATTACGTCCTCCAGCAAGATAGCAATAGGCGACAGACCGGTCCAGCCCACGAAGTCCGGCTTGGCCGGTTCGCCAGGACTGGCCGCTTCGGGCGCGTAGTTTTCCCAAAACGTGTCGGTGTGCTGGTAGACTTCCCAAATATTGGTCAGGTGGTTCACGGCGATGGTGTGGGCCAGGGCGTCCTGGCCGATGTTGCGCAGGCCGCGCAGGGCCATGTAGTTGGTCGGCGGCCAGACGCCGCCGCGCCAGTAGTTGCCGGTGCCGGCGTTGTAGCCTTCGCTGTCGGCCGACTGGCTGGGGATGCGGTGGGCGACTTTGAAGGCCCAGCCTTCGCGCAGGTGCTGCACGAACGGCCCCAGGCGGGCTTCGGGAATGGCGCCTCTGTCTAACAAAGCCCAATATGCGCCAATGCTTTTCACCTGGCTGTAACGGCCGTTAGGATCAATATCCAGGTAAAAATTGGCCTCATCGCTCCACATTCTCTCGTTAACCAGACGAATCAGCGTTTCTCGTTCGCCGGAAAGGTCTTGGACGATGTCTGGCTCTTCCAGCAGGGCAGCGATTTGCTCCAACACCCGGCAGTCCAATATCGCCTGGAAGCTGGCGTCGATCCAGGACCAGTGGCGGTGATAGAGGCGGCTGTCGGGCACGCGGGGCTGATTGTCCATGCCGCTGCTGAGGCCGGTAGCCCAATACAAGCCGCTGGGCCAGGTGCGGTGGGCGCGGCACCAATTGTGGTAAGCCAGCAGCGGCCAGAAAACCTGGGGGAAACGGCCGTCATCCCCCGTGGCGCGGAAATAACGCCATTCCGTCCAGGCCATGATGTTGGGACCGGTGCCATTCGGATCAAAGGGATGGAAAAAGTCGAGGCCGGAGGCGCTGTCAATCTCCCGGCAGATATAGCCATCGTTGTGCTGTTTGGCGTAGAAGTTGTCCAGGCTGCCCATAAAGTCGAAGGCGCGACGGCCGTACCAGCCAAACTGCACCATGAAACAGGTGTCCCACATGAACAAATGGTCGTTAAACGCCGGATCGACAAAATTGGCCACCAGGCCGCTGCCCGATTTGGGGCGGCGCAAATTGGACCAGGCCATTTCCCAGGCGCGCCAATACATTTCCAGCCAACCGGGATGTTCTGGGAGCACAGGCACGGGCAGCAGCGGCCTGGCGTCATTGAAAGAAGGAATGGAGGTTACCTGGTACGTTCGCTGGCGAAAGGGGTTTTTATCTACCAGTGGGTCGGGCGGCAGGGTAAAAGTTGGTTGGGACATGATAGATACTACTCCATAGCTGGGAGCGCGGGCGCTGCTGACGGCCGTGCCGCCCAATCGCCCGGACGCCGGGGGTTAGCGGGGCGAGTCCACCCACAGTTCAGCCGTGCCGGTCAAGCGGATGCCATCTTCGTTTAGGCTGGTCACGCGCAAATTGTAAGCCAGATGCACGTTATCGCGGACGCGGCCGGTCCAGACAAACGAGTCGCCCAGAGCCAGGTAGGGGTAACCCGACATACCGGAAAAGCGGGCCAGGCGAACGGTTTGCCCGCCCTGCCCGCGCTCTTCGATGCCCTGGAAAACGGCCGTGGTGCCCGGCGCCACATAACCCACCGGCACGGTGTAATCGGCCACCACGTTGGTGTAATGCAGCCGGCCGGTATTGTCCGGCACGCCCAATTCTTCCACCGGCTGGGGATTGAGCACGATGAATTCGACCATACCGGCTACCGGCAGGCTCCCAAAGATGGACGTCGTGAGACGCAAATTGAAATTGGCAAACACGCCGGGAGCCAGAACACCGCTCCAAAAGAAGGAATCGCCGGCCCGTTTCAGGGCCGTTTGCCCGTCAATGCTTACCTCAAAGGCGTCTCCCTGGCGGTCGAGAAATTGCAAACCGGTGCCGGGCACCTGGTCTCCGGGAGCCAGATTGTAGCCAAACGCGGGAATGGTCAGGATGAGCGTGTCGCCGGGCGGTGTGGGGGTGGGGGCAGGCGCAGCCGGGCCTGTCCCCGGCACGGCGCAGGCCAGAGAGGCCAGCGCCAGGAGGAAAATAAAGCCCGGCAGCGCCCACAACTTGTGTTTCATTTAGCCCGATTCACTGTTCGTATAAACATAGTTCTTGGTGATGAGAAACGGCCGTTACTGCACCGTCTCGATCGTAATCGACTCTATTTTATCACCAGGAGGAGCATTTGGATCAACAGAAGGATCGCGCGGCGTGATCGCCTGCACCACATCCATCCCTTCGGTCACCTCGCCAAAGATGGTATAGCCGCCATCCAACTGGCTGACATCGCCCAGGGTGATGTACCACTGGCTGCCATTGGTGTCTGGACCGGCGTTGGCCATGGCCACCATGCCCGCCCGGTTGTGCGACAGCGCCGGGTCAATTTCGTTGGGGATGGTGTACCCCGGCCCACCGCCGCCTGTGCCGGTAGGGTCGCCGGTTTGGGCCACAAAGCCGGGCAGCACCCGGTGGAAGGTGACGCCGTTAAACCAGCCCTCGTTGGCCAAAAAGATGAAATTGTTTACCGTAAGCGGGGCCGATTCGGGGAATAATTGGATGGTAAATTCGCCACCGTTTTCCATTTTGACGTGCGCCAGGTATTGCGCGCCCTCTTCCAGGGTCATCGGTGGTGGGGCGTCATATTGGCGGGCTTCCAGATCTTTCAGGGCGACGGCCGAATTGATGTACTGCTGCCAGACAGAAATCTCGCGCGGTAGTTCGGTGGCGATACGGCCGTTCACAATCCCTGTCGGCGTGCCCGGCAGACCCAAAGCCATGGCTTCCTGCTCCGAATTGGTCACGTAAGCGGCGTACACGCCCTCATCTAATTCCTGGGCAAAACGCTCGGCGTCCAGGTTTAATTCGGTGGCCAGGTTGATAAAATAATCACGCGCCGCCGACGCTGCCAGAGAACTCCATTCGCTTTGCCGTTCAAACAGCAGGTCGTGGTATTCCCAAAAAGCATCCTGCGCTCCGGCCGCTTCGCTGGCCTCGGCCGCCTTCTGGGCGTTGGGGTGAATCTGGTTCAACGGAAAATGGCGATATACAAGCTGTACTTGATCCGGGTAGGCGTCTACCAGACGCTCCAGCACGGGCGAGATGCCCGCGCACCCCGGTCATTGAAAGTCGCCATATTCAATGATAGTCACAACCGGGACTGTCGCCCCTTTGACCCAATCGCGCTCGCGCACGATGCTCGCTTCCTCCAGGGTCACGGTCAGATCTTGGGTCGGGGCGGCCTGATCGGCCGTAGAGGGAGCCGCAGTGGGGGAAACGGCCGTGGCGTTCGGTGACGCCGACGGCGTGGCTGCCCCACAGGCTGCCAAAAACAAAACGCCAAACAACAACCAGATCACTCGTCTCATAACCTTCTCCTAAGCAAATTTTGCCCGTCTCGGCGAGGCATTCTACCATGATCGACTAAAAATAATAAACTGCAAATTTTCTTAGATCGGATGGCGGTGAATTTCCTCCTCCGCCGGGGGAGACTGGAGCCGCCAGCAGCCAGTCTCCAGTCTCAAGTCTCCGGCCAACACAAAAAAAGGGCGATGATTCCCATCGCCCTCTAGTAAAAAACAGCCCGCTTCGCTTGTGGTTCAGTCCAAATCTGGTTCGTCTTCGGAAAGGACTTTACCCATAGCCGCCTCAGCCGGCTCCTCAGGCATAACGATCCACAAAATGATGTAGGCAATAATGCCGCCGCCCACAAAAATCGAGAACAATACAAACAGAACCCGGATCACTGTGGGGTCGATGCCAAAATAATGCCCCAACCCACCACACACCCCGGCAAACCACCGATCGTTGCGCGCACGCATCAATTTTTTCTCACCGTTTGACATGTTTTACCTCCAATTTTGTAACGGCCGTATCGGCCGTGCCTGCTTTTGCATCTTTCTTAGCGCACTATACGCTGGCCACAGCTTCAAGTTGCACATAGCACAGAGATCGAAAGGCAATCGTCAAAGACCGGTCTACCTGCTTACGGGACTTAAGGGTAAAATGACCAGACTTTAATGCCCATCAATCGACTGAGCGAGCGGCTCCTTCAGGCGTCACCCGTCTCGTCGCGGAGGTTCACCTGAGATGAAAACCTGGATCATCACCCTGCTGTTTCTCCTGCTTTTGGCCGGCTGCGGCCCATCCGCTGCGGCGCCTACCGCTTCCCCGGCCCCAGAGCAGCCGGGGCGCGCCACACCCACATCCGACTCCTCTTTGCTGAACCCCAACCCCAACGTCGGCGGTCAAAACAATCAGGTCGGCTATCCCCCGCCGCCGCCCACAGCCACCCCGTACCCCGAAAATTACCCAGTGCCCGCCACACCTACACCCTACAACCCCTATCCGGCCGCCGAAACCGGTGAAGCCGGGAACGTGTGGGTGCTGCACCCGTTGGGACGGCAATGCGCCGACACCAGTACTTACACCTACCCCAATCAGCAAGACGCCCGCGCCGACCTGACGGCTGCCGGGATTACCGTCTACCAGATGGAAACCGTCGAATTAATGGTCTGCCAGGCATGCGACTGCCCGACCAGCACCCACTACCGAGCGCAAATCAACGGCGCCGACCTGAACAAGGCTGTTAACCTGGGCTGGCAGGCAGAATAGAGAAAGATAGGTCCAATTTCGCAGATTGGACCCATTAAAAAAAGGATACCCTCATGCTTCGATTTTTAACCGCAGGCGAATCACACGGACCGGAGTTAACGGCCGTTCTCGAAGGCTTCCCCGCCGGCCTGACCCTGGACATGGACGAACTCAACCGCCAGATGGCCCGCCGCCAGCTTGGCTACGGCTCCGGCGGCCGCATGAAGATCGAAAAAGACGCCGTGCGCATCTCCGCCGGCTACATGAACAACCAGACGACCGGCGGCCCGCT
>Ga0116151_10001458_pt1 | contig 22127 bp, 23 predicted proteins | sample AD_UKC117_MetaG_FD_89893 | JGI IMG/M metagenome (GOLD analysis project Ga0116151, IMG submission 89893) | Active sludge microbial communities of municipal wastewater-treating anaerobic digesters from Hong Kong - AD_UKC117_MetaG | ecosystem: Engineered > Bioreactor > Anaerobic > Digestate... | reverse complement strand
GCGGTGGCGTTGACATTCCAGACCCTGCGGCCCGACAACATCTCACGGGCTCTGTCTGCAGCCTGCATGAAGCGCGCAGAGCGCTCCGGCCCGATCAAGGCACTCATGGCATCAAGAGGAAGGGCAACGACCGAGACTGACTGCATGCCACATCCTTGCATTACGTCATCGGTTCGGCCAATGCAGCCGGCGTACGGCGTTTCTGCAACTCGCTAGTCAAATCTAGGGATATCGCTAGACCCTCAAATAGTCTGAGCAGATGGACCCGATCCGCAATCCCTATGCCCCAGGCGCCGGGCAACGCCCACCTGAGTTGGCCGGGCGTGATCAGGAGTTGGCGCAATTTGAGATCACCTTGGAGCGGATCGCGGCCGGACGACCCGACCGCAGCATGGTGCTCAGTGGACTCCGCGGCGTCGGCAAGACCGTACTGCTCAACAGTCTGCGGTCAATGGCAGTCAATCGCGCATGGGGCACCGGCAAGCTTGAGGCTCGCCCTGAGCAGTCGATCCGGATCGGCATCGCCCAAGCCACTCACCAGGCAATTCGTGACATCGCCCATCGCCATCGCGACGAAGAGGCCGTGGAGCGCACTCTCGGCGCCCTCAAAGCCTTTGCATTGCGTACGCCGCACAAAGACCGCGCAGCCCGGAGTTGGCAGCCACCCATCGACGTACCGGCGACGAGGGGCCGCGCCGACTCCGGTGACTTCGAGCTTGATCTCAACGAGCTCTTCTCCGACATCGCAGCCTTGGCGGGCGATTTGAATGTCGGAATTGCTTTGTTCATCGACGAGATGCAGGACATCTCTCCAGCCGAGTTGGGAGCACTTTGCGGCGCTTGTCATGAGATGAGCCAGCAGCGCGCCGCCTTGATCGTGGTCGGGGCAGGGCTTCCCCATCTACCGGTCGCGTTGGCTGCCTCGCGCTCATACGCCGAGCGGCTCTTCCGCTATGTCAGCGTCGATCGCCTTCCTCGGGAAATGGCTGAGCGGGCCTGGCGTTTGCCTGCTGCCACCGAAGAAGTCGATTTTGAGTCCAAGGCACTCGATGAGCTGTTCCGGCTCACTGATGGATATCCGTACTTCGTGCAGGCCTATGGCAAGGCCACCTGGGATGTCGCTCCGACCAGTCCGATCACTTGGGCAGATGTCATCCAGGCTGCACCTGAGGCAGAGGCCGAGTTGGCCATCGGGTTCTTCGGTGCCCGCTATGACCGGGCCACCCCTGCGGAGCGCGAATACATGCTGGCCATGGCCGACTTGGAAGACTCCGGGCCAACGATCCCGACCAGTCAGATCGCCAGCCATTTGGGGCGCAAACCCCAGTCACTGTCGCCGGCGCGAGATGGGTTGATCAAGAAGGGGCTGGTGTTTTCAGCCGAGCGGGGCACCGTCGCCTTCACCGTGCCTCACTTCGGCCGCTACCTGCGCAATCAGCGGTGACCCTTCACGACAGCGCAACAAGTACGGCCTCAACGGCCTGCTGGGCATGGCCGGACGACAGAGGCGCTCGGTCCTTGTCCTGGAGGTAGAAGAAGTCGACGGCTTGGGGGCCGACCGTGTCCAGGTGGGCTGAGGTGACAGACACCTGCACTCCAGCCAAAGCAGCACAGATTTGATAGACCAGCCCCGGTCGATCGGTGGCACGCACTTCCAGCACGGTGGCATGCTCAGAGGCCCGTGGGTGCAGCATCGCGAATGGCTCGAGGCCTGCAGGTTCGGAGCGTCTGAGTCGGTCATCTGCCTGCACCCTGCGTTGCGCCACTGCCTCCAAGCGTTGACGCAACTCCGCTGCGTCAAAGGCATGGGCGTCGGTGTGCCACTCGGATACTGCGACAGGCATGCCGTCCACGGTCTGAGGCCAGGCACGCGCCGTACGGATGGAGATCTTGGCCAGACCGAGCATCCCCGCGACATCAGCGAGCAGACCCAACCGTTCACCCGAGATCACTCGCATTTGAGAGCCGTCTGCTACAGCCCGGAGGTCCACAATCACCTTTGTCGGATCACTCAAGACAGCTTGGGGGATGACCACGGGCTCCGGGACCCGGGCCGGCAACTCTCCCACCTCAAGCTGCTGATGCGCCCTACGAGCCAACTCCGAGATCAGATTGGCCCGCCAGTTTGTCCACGCCTTGTCGCCGGTGGCTTTGGCGTCTGCCTGCGTCAGTGCTGTCAGCAAGTCCAGCTCTTCACGGGTCGAGATCGAGTCGGTCACCATGGCGATCGTGGCTGGATCGTCCAAGTCTCTAGTAGTGGCGGTCTGAGCCAGGAGCAAGTGCCAGCGCACGAGCGTGCCGATCACTTTGACATCTGCGGCAGGGAAGCCAATCCGCCTTGCGACCTCAATGGCGATGGGCTCGCCTGCGATCGAGTGATCCCGGCCCTGCCCCTTGCCCAGGTCGTGCAATATGGCAGCCACAACCAACAGGTCAGGGCGGGCCACCTTCCTGATCAAGGAAGAAGCCTCGACACAGGTCTCGACCAGATGTCGGTCGACGGTGTACTTGTGCACAACCGACTCGTGCGGCAACAAGGTGACCTGCTCCCATTCGGGCAACAGTTTCGCGATCGCGCCGGTCTCCTCCAAGGTCTCCCAGACTCCGCGGAGCCCATCCCCGGCCGCAAGCAACCTGACCAGACTCTCCCGGGCAGATTCGGGCCACGGCGTCGGGAGTTCGCCGGGCTCACCGATCATGCGGGCCGCGCTGCGCGGGTCGAGCACCAAGGAGCGTTCGGCCGCTTCAGCTGCTGCCCGGAGGATCAAGAACGGATCATCCACCTTGCCTCGAGTGGAGTCCAAGACGACCTCTTCGTAGGCCACGGCGAGACCATGCCCGATCGGGGTGAGCTGCGGTCGTCGTACGCCGGTCGAGGGCGTACGCCGAAGCACGGCCTCAGCACGGCGCCAGGACAGGCGCGTCAGATGGGTCATTCGACGGCCCAGCCCACGCACGTGCCTTTGGGCCGACAGTGCGTCGGGAAGGCCCAGCTCCCGCGCCAAATCATCCCAATGCTCAGGAGCCACACGGTCTGTCGCTCTGCCGGCCACGGTGTGCAAGGCATCGCGCACATCGAGCAAGGCATCTCGGCAGCTTTCGAGCTCTCGATGAGGAATGTCGATCAGCCAGCTGGCGACCAGCGCCTTCAGCATCATGGCATCACGCAGACCCCCGATTGCCTCTTTGAGGTCAGGCACAGAGGCGTGCGCCAACTCGCCGTACCGGCTCTCCCGATCAACCACCAGTTGGTGCAACTCAGGCAATCTGGTGCGGGCTTGTTTGCGCCAATCAGCCAAGGCAGCGGTGCGTAACCGCAGGGTCAGGCTCGGATCACCGGCGACATGACGGATGTCGAGAAGCCCAAGGGCGACCTTTGGGTCAGTGACACTCTGCAACATCTGGGAGAGCGATCGCACCGCATGATCGATCCGGAATCCCGAGTCCCAGAGGGGATACCAGATCTGACTGGCCCAGCCTCCTAGCGGGAGGTCGTCATCATGGACAAGCACCAGATCGAGATCGCTGTAGGGAGCAAGTTGACCTCGCCCATAGCCTCCTACCGCGATGAGCGCAGCGCCTGAGTCAGGGCAACCCGCGACCCCATAGGCCCGTTGGCTGAGCTGATCTGCTTGCGCTGTGCGCTCAACTCGATCTGGTGCTGTCATGATGCATTGACCTCAGATTGCGGATTCGTCTCGGTCGCCAGTCCGCACCCGAATCACGCCATCAATCGGGGAGATCCAGACCTTGCCATCACCGATACGACCGGTCTGAGCGGCCTTCACGATCAGGTCTGCGACGGCGTCGACATCCATGTCATCGACCACGATCTCCAACTTGACCTTGGGGACGAGGGCGATGTCATATTCGGCACCGCGATAGACCTCGGTGTGGCCCTTCTGCCGGCCATAGCCGCTGACTTCGCTGACCGTCATCCCGGTCAGGCCAAAGCCCTCCAGGGCCGAGCGGACATCTTCCCACTTGTGCGGCTTGATCACCGCGGTCACCAGCTTCATGACTGGTCTCCTTCCTTGATGTTGTTTGACGGCTCAGCACCCACGGGGGCCTTCGGACTCAAAGCCCCGCTCCCCACGAGGGCTGGGCCACCGAGGCCCCGCGCAGCCGAAGTCGCGTGCAGGTCATAGGCGGCCTCGCCATGCTCGGCAAAGTCGATGCCCTCGATCTCTTCTTCTTCGCTGATCCGCCAGCCGATCGTGTATTTGATCGCGAAGCCGATGATTGCGGTGAAGAAGGCCGACCACACGATTGCCACGGCAACCGCACCCAACTGGTGGCCAAGAGAAGTCAGGCCGCCGCCGTAGAAGAGTCCATCAACGCCGCCGGGTGCCTTGGACGAGGAGAGGAAGCCAATCAGGACCGTGCCCACGATGCCACCGACCAGGTGCACGCCGACCACGTCAAAGGAGTCATCGAGGCCAAAGCGATATTTCAGACCCACCGCATAGGCGCACGCAGCACCCGAAACCATCCCGATCACGATCGCTCCAACCAGGTCAACCGCTCCTGCAGCAGGAGTGATCGCCACGAGGCCTGACACGATGCCTGAGGCCGCACCCAACGAAGTTGCCTTGCCGTGCAGCAGATTCTCGACGAGAAGCCAGGCGAGCATTGCTGCCATGGTTGCGACCGTGGTGTTGAGGAAGGTGACCCCAGTCTCGGTCATGAACTGCGCAGTGTCCTTGGCGCCACCGTCTCCTGCCGCAAACACGATCGAGCCCACGTTGAAGCCATACCAGCCAAACCAGAGCAACCCAGCGCCGATCATCGTGAGCGTCAGGTTGTGCGGCTTCATCGGCTCCTTGCCGAAGCCGATCCGCTTGCCGATGATCAGTGCCAGCACGCCACCCGCCACACCAGCATTGATGTGTACGACGGTGCCGCCGGCGTAGTCCTGGGCCGGGAAGTGCTCGGCGATGAAGCCGCCACCCCACACCATGTGCGCGATGGGCAAGTAGCTCAGGGTGATCCAGATGGGGAGGAAGACCACCCATGCAGACAGCTTGACTCGGTCAGCAATCGCCCCGGAGATCAGCGCTGCAGTGATGACGGCGAAAGTCATCTGGAAGCAAACCCCGACGAATGAGCCGGGTTCCACTCCGCGAAGACCAAACAGGCTGAAGGGGTTTGCGATGATGCCGCCCAAGTCACTGGGCCCCATCATCGCTGACCAACCCCACAAGATGAAGACGAGGCCTACGACCCCGAGGGCGACGTAGGACATCATCATCATGTTTAGCACTGACTTGGCGCGAGCCATGCCTCCGTAGAACAAGGCGAGTGCTGGGGTGGTCATCATCAAGACCATGGCCGTGGCCATGAGCATCCAGGCGTAGTACCCGTCCATTGGGCCTCCTATTTGCTGGGGAATGTGTCGTCGAGGCGATCCGTCAGATCCGCCGACGTCGTTGTCGGGCAGCAAATCGCCATGGACAGAGCCTGCGCCGCACAGATTTCGGGAGGCGGATCGTTCTATTTCGACCGGGTCACAAATCCGGCTGTTGTGTTTCGGGGAGGTGAACTATTGGGCGCTCGAGGCTCAAGATCGAGCGGGGAAGTCAGCTCGGGTCATCCCAACTGGGTGACCGGCTGGCCACTGCACGAGCTCAATCCGGTAGCCGTCTGGGTCAGTCAACCAGGCGGTCGCAAAGCCAGTTGCTGAGTCATGGACGACGAGGTCGGCCACGGTGACCCCAGACGCCTCCAAGCGCTGTGAAGCATCGGGAAGCGACTCGACCTGAATGACCAGATGGCTCATACCCCCAACTTCAAAGCTCTGCCCCGAAGCGTGCACGAGCTCGATGCTCACGTGAGGATCATCTGGAAGCGCCAGCATGGTGAGGTCGCCCAGCCCCGTGCCCGGCACGGCTCCGATGACTTCGTAACCGAGTGCCTCATAGAAGGCCAAGGAACGGGCGAGGTCACTGACCCTCAGACCCAAGTGCAGGGTGCGCATGTGAGCGATTCAGCCCCGACCCGAGAGCAGGTCGATCAAAGTCTCGGCTTCTTCGGCGCAGGCACCACAGGCATTCAGATGCACCTGCATAGGAAGGTCAGCATGTTGAGGGTCGGCCACCACCCGCTCGGCGTAGCGGTCGAGCCGCTCAAAGCACTCGTCACAAGACAGATAGGGGCTGGTGTCGAGTAGAAGCTTGTCGAGCAGCGTCTGGGGAAGGTCGTGGCCGTTGGTGTTCATGATGCGCTCCCTTGTGCCGGCTGATCGAGGTGGCCGCTGGCCATCAACGACTCACGCAGACGGCGGCGTGCGTCGTGCAGGGTCTTGTACAAAGCATTTCGGTTGGTGTCGAGCCGCTCAGCCAACACGTCTATGGGCACCTCTTCCACCAGGAGCGCGAGCGCGATCTTGCGTTGATGAGGGGTCAGGTCTTCGGCAATGGCTCGGCGTACGGCGCGCGCCAGGTCGCTGCCTTGAGCATGTGCCTCAGGCGCCGCCCCGAGATCGACTGGATCCAAGGTGTCGGGCAGTGTCACTTCGCGATATCGCCAGGCTTGTCGGCGTACGGCCACACCCGCGTGAAAGACCCCGAACTTGAAAACCCAGGTGCTGAATTTGCTGCGCCCTTCAAAGGTCTCCAACTTGCCCAGCACCGCAACCATCGCGTCACTGGCAGCCTGTTGGGCGAGGTCCTCCAACTCCCCCGCACTGGCCGCGACCACTTGGTCACGCAATCGCCACACCTGGTGTCTGGTGGCTCGAAGGATGAGGTGGTGCAGTTTGGCCTGTGCTTCATGACCAGCAGGGCCAGGATCATTCAGATCTGCGACCCACTCCTCGCCAGCAGCCACGACTACAGAGTCCGACACAACGGAGGAGCCAATGCCTTGAGCAAGATCATCACTCACGATCAGCATGTTGCCACAGGGCCCGGTAGCCACACCACGCTTCTCATCGACCAACCGTAAGCGCGGCGTCGAGTGAGGGTGATCGGCACGGACTCGATGAAGTGTCTGCATGACATATGGGTGCTTTCCCCGATCAGATTCTTACCGAGAAAAGAAAATCAATCTTCTGGGTAAGAACCCAACACCCAGATGACACCAACCTTCGAACGCAAACACCAGATGCGCCAACGGGGCGCACTGTGAGACAGTTTGGAAGGGAAATCCCATGGCAACCATGACTTCACCCAATTCAACGATCAACTCGATTGCCGGCACGACAGGCGCTGATCGCGCATTCTTCTTGCTCCGCACCGTGTTCACGATCGCGCCGATCGCCTTCGGCCTCGACAAGTTCTTCAATCTGCTCACCAACTGGGAGTTCTACCTCGCTCCCTGGATCAACAACTTGGTGCCCGGAGATGCTCAGCAGGCCATGATGATCGTTGGAGTCATCGAGATAGTCGCTGGCATCACCGTCGCAGTAGCACCTCGCTTTGGGGCGCTCTTGGTCGCTGGCTGGTTGGCCGGCATCATCGTCAATCTGGTGTCGATGGGATCCTTCTATGACGTCGCCTTGCGCGACTTTGGCCTCTTGGTCGCGGCCCTTGCCCTGGCCGCGCTGGCCTTCGATCGGGCCCCCAACAACGCTTCCTGAGCGTCGGCCCACGTCTCCCCTGCGAGCCCCTACCGCCCTCGCAGGGGAGACTCGTCTTGGGCCACAAACAATGTGCTCAGACGAACGGCGATCGAGCCCAGACATGACGACGGCCCCGGCACGGCGTACGACCGGGGCGCCATCAAGAAGTTGAGGGTGTTGCTGCGACCTGCCCTCTGCGGCTTCTTGACTCCAGTCAACTACTACGCGTCGTCGTTGTCTAGACCTGTTGCCAAACTGTCGCCTTCTTGTGGCTTTTCCGTCACCCAGCCGGAGGCACGAAGACCTCGGGTGCGAGCGAATTCCCGGTGCCAATGGAAGCGCAATTGTTGGCGGCGGGCTTGCCATTGAAGCGGTCCAGCAAGAACATGTACGCCGGATATCCCCACACAATTGCGGCCCCGATATGGCTCAACCCAACCTCGTGGTACTCCACGGTTGTGCCTCGATCGCAGTACTGCCGCATCAACTGCCGCACATCACCGGCGACCATGACACCGTCACCCGTGCCGATCCCCGGGATCATGCCCCCGGTGCCTTCCATCCAGCCGCCCGTGCCCTGCACCATCTGGATCGGGATCGTTGGAGTCGGCGCCTGTCCAAGATTGATCTTGTTGACGATGTCGACAAAGTCCGCGATCGAGTTGGGGTTTGCATAGCGTGGCTTGACGACATGCTCCCATTGCAACCAGGGGTGCGCGTAGAGCACATCGGCGATGCCGGCTACCTCGAATTTGGGGGCCAATGACTTGCCGTAGTCACTGATGTACGGGGTCATGTCAACGCCGTAGGCACGTGAGGCGCCGAAGATCGCCATCCCGGCAACTCCGGCCCAGGCGAGGCTGCCGCTGATGTACTTCAGATTGTGAGCTGGCGCGACCAGCAGTCCGCCCGACGTCGCACCCACCAGGTCGCGATTGACATCTGGTGCGTACGACGGAGCGAGCGCCGCGGCCCAGTTGGTGCCAATCGCGCCACCGGAATAGCCGATCAGGCCGACCTTGGCCCGCTTCTTCAGGCCACCGGGCCGCACCTTGCGAGCGGCTCTGATCGAGTCGAGGGTGTTCATGCCGTAGACCGGGCCGACGGCGAAGTCAGCCTTCTGCCCCTCGGTGTCGGGCAGCAGCACGATATAGCCGTGGGTCAGCATCGGGGCGATGACCCCGGCTTCAGCAATATTGACCAGACCACCCAAGGTCAGGTCACCACGAACAGCTCGCGACGGGCCATCGTCTGGGTTCATCGAGTCGTAGAAGGACTGGTAGGAGACCGCCCGGCCTTTGAAGTGCTTGCCCTTCGGGATCAGCACTGACGTGGCATTGGCAGTGGGCTCACCCAGCGCGCTGGTGCTGCGATAGAGGATCTGCACCGCCTTGACCGGGGTCGGCAATCCCATCAAGTGATATCTCGATCTGCGGACCTTGAGCACGTCGCCTGGTTTGAACTCCGCCAATGGCTTCGCGCCTGAATAGGTGTACCACGGGTCAGGGCCGGTCATCGGGCCAGCTGCGCTGGCGCTCGACACCGGCACGAGCAGAGCCAAGACGCCGACACACATGGCCAGCAATCCGACAGCACCGCGACGCACGAACTTCATCCAGGAGCCCCCTCCGAGTCGATCCGACTGCAGTGATGAGGGTCACGCAGCCAACTTTCGCGAAACTACCATGCAGTAGATATTGGTAGGAATAGTCAACCAACCACCGTGCTAGACCAATGCCAGTCCAGCCAGTCCGGCAGCCACGCGGCGTACGGTGGCCCCATGCGGGCCTTCATCGCGATCATGCCGCCCCAAGAGGCGATCGACGATCTAGACGATTTCCTCGACGTACGTCGTGATGCCGCCCCGTTGCGCTGGACAGACCCAGAGCACTTCCACGTGACCTTGGCCTTCGTGCCAAATCTGGCCGAGCGTTGTCTGGATGAGCTTTGCGAGCGACTGGATCGCTTCTTCACCCGCAAATCTGGCTTCGCTACTCGCATTGAGGGAGGCGGTGCCTTCCCGGATGCCACCCAGGCACGTGTGCTCTGGGCTGGCCTGGGCTTGGGCGAGAGCGAACGCCAGCGCCTTGGTCGCCTCAGCCACGACACCCGCCAGGTGGCCAACAAAGCTGGTGTGGCGACCCACGGGGGCCGCTTCAAGGCCCACATCACTGTGGCCCGCACCAGGCCGACCGAGGCCAGCAGTTGGGTCCGGTTGTTGCAGGGTTATGTGGGCCCACCCTGGAACGCCAAGGACGTGGCTTTGGTGCAGTCGCAGCTAGGCGAGGGTCGCGGTGGGCGGCCGAGATATGACCGGCTGCAGAGCTTTGAGCTCAGTGGCCCCTGACTGCTCCAACGAGTCCTCGATCTCACGCTCACCGAGCTTGACCACGACCACCCCACCAAGCACCAGCGCTGCTCCCACGAGTTGCACCGGACCGGTGGCCTCTCCGACGAGGAACCAAGCCCACCCAATCGCGAAAAGCACCTCGGTGAGAGCCACGAAGGATGCCACCCGTGCACCCAGCAGACGCGAGGCCACGATGCCGGCAACGTAGGCGATCGCTGCGGTGACCAGACAGAGCAAAAACATCGGCACCCACCAGGGCACTTCGGTCGAGCGATACAAGACAGGATTGGTGTTGGCGCTCATCTCCACGACGCCAAAGGCCCCGGCCAGGCTCAGGCCCAGGCCGCCAACCAACAGGCCACCAGCGGCCAAGACCAGTGGCGGCAGGTCGTTTTCGTGGGCAGAGATGATGAAGTAGGTCGCGCCACCCACCATCGCAACCGCACCCCACATCATCCCGGCGCTGGACACGGCAGCTCCCGACAGCAGGTCAAGCACGAGCACCAGACCACCCGCGGCGATTGCGATGCCGATCCAGGTCATCTTGTTGGGGCGCTCTTTGTGGATGAACCACATGTAGAGCACCACGAGCACCGGAGAGGTGTATTCCATCAACAGCGCGCTGCTCACCGACATGTGCTCGACTGCACTGAAATATCCGAGCTGAGCCACGACCACGGCCATCAGTCCATAGCCGACCAACAATGACCAGTGTCGGGCCAGCAGGTGCCAACGACCGCGCAAGGCTCGGTATGCCGGGATCGCCAAGATCGCGAAGGCACCCAACACCCGGAGTGTCACCGCAGCAGCCGGGCTCCAACCTGCGTCAAGCAAGCCGCGGGCCAGCGAACCGGACATGCCGAAGGCTGCAGCAGAGATCAATGCGACGACAAAACCCTGAGCCTGGATGGCTGCCTTGTGATCTGCGTCATGAGTCATTGTCGTCATGACATATGACGTTACGGCAACATGGGATAAGCTGTCAACATGGTCTTCACCCATGACGTCGAGATCGCGCTGCAGGCGGCCGCTTTTTTGGCAAATACCCTGCTCGACGATGACGAGCTCAACACCGTTGCGAGCTTGGGTGAATACTTCAAGGAGTTTGAATACACCGGCACGCATCGCCGTACTCGCGAGGAGCTCGACATGGTGCGCGCACTGCGCCAAGAGATCCACGACCTGCTCCTGGCACCGAGAGACAAAGCGGCCGGAATGGTCAACAAGATGCTGGCTCGCAACAGTGCCCTCCCCCAACTGGTGCGCCACGACCGCCTCGACTGGCATCTACATGCGATCCAAGACACGCAGCCTCTTGCCTGTCGGGTGGCGGTGGAGACCGCAATGGCGATGGTCGACGTGATCCGCGCCGACGAGCACAGCCGGATCAGCCTGTGCGAAGACGAGGGCTGCAAGCGGATCGTGATCGACCTGTCTCGCAATCGCTCGAAGATCTATTGCTCAACGACCTGCGGCAATCGCGCTGCTGCCGCGGCATATCGAGCCCGTCAGGCGGAGAATCCAACCAAGTAGACGTGATCCGCGCCACACTCATCGCTCAATCGCGATGGCGCGGCTAACGTACCTCCATGCCTCTCATCGAACGCACGCCATATCGCTCCCCTTGGCTCAACGAAGAGCTCGACGACCTGCGCCACTTGGCCAAGACCTTCTTCGAGAAGGAGTCCGTGCCCAATCGCGAGCGCTGGGAAAAGCAGCACCAGGTCGATCGGGAGTTTTGGAACAAGGCCGGAGACGCCGGGATCCTGTGCATCTCCATCCCCGAGGAGTACGGCGGCGGCGGCGGCACCTTCGCCCACGAAGCGGTCGTCATCGAAGAGCAAGCCCACGCGATGGATGACGCCTTCGGCTACTCCGTGCACAGCACGATCGTGGCGCACTACATCCTCAACTACGGCAACGAAGAGCAGAAGCAGCGCTGGCTGCCCAAACTGGCCAGTGGCGAAATGGTAGGCGCAATCGCCATGACTGAGCCCGGCGCCGGCTCCGATCTGCAGAGCCTGCGCACTCGCGCCGTAAAGGACGGCGATGACTATGTCATCAACGGCTCCAAGACCTTCATCACAAATGGCAGTCTTTGTGACCTGCTGATCATTGTTTGTCGCACTGGCGGTGAGGGCGGCCAGGGCCTGTCTCTGATCGTGGCCGAAACCCAGGACTTGCCCGGCTTCGAGCGCGGCCGAGTCTTGGAGAAGTTGGGGCAGCACGGCCAAGACACTCGCGAACTCTTCTTCACCGACATGCGGGTGCCTGCCGCCAATCTGCTGGGCAACGAAGGCGATGGCTTTGTCCAACTCATGGTGCAACTGCCCCAGGAGCGACTGATCCTCGCCGTGGCGGCCGTTGTGGCTGCTGAGATCGCGATTGACCTGACCATCGACTACGTGAAAAATCGCGAGGCCTTCGGCAAGTCGATCATGAGCTTCCAAAACACCCGCTTCGTGCTCGCGGAGTGCCTCACCGAGGCCCTTGCTGCGCGGACGCTCCTGGACCACTGCATCGGTCTTCATCTTGAGGCCCGCCTCGACCCGGCAACCGCATCTCAGGCGAAATATTTCACCACCGACAAGCAGGTCGAGATCATTGATCGTTGCCTACAACTCTTCGGCGGCTACGGCTACATGCTCGAATATCCGATTGCGAAGATGTATGCCTCTGCGCGGGTGCAGAAGATCTACGGCGGCACCAACGAGATCATGAAGGAGCTCATCGCTCGATCTCTTTAGGGGCTCCTCTTACCTGCGGTGGGGCAATGAGCGTCACCGCATGAGTGCCTGACCCTGGATTGGGGTCAAGGCATTCCAAGATCGGTAGTGACTAAGCCGCTCAATCCGGAAGGCCTCGACGGTGTCTGACCCTACGGCGTGTGATCGCGCGTGCTCGCGTTCTGTACCGCCTTGCGATTGCGTGCGATGTGATCTTCTCGTTGACGTGTAGGGATTCCACGTCATGGATGCCGAGAAACGTACCGGGGTGGTTCGAGTCGTTACGCGAGGGCGCTCAGACAGTGATCAGGGCGAGGTCGTGATCCAGTGCGCGGAGGTCGTCGGGGTCACTGGTCACGACGGCGGTCCCAGCTCGACGAGCGCACACCACAACATGGGCGTCAGCGATATCACTCGTCCCGCTGGCGGCGAGGAGACGGCCGACACTGGTCGCATCAACCCGGTCGAGAGCAACGACCTCGGTACGCGGCTGACGTAGTAGCCGGGCAAGGCGCGCCTGTCGAGCAGGATTCCTGATTGCCTGCGCCAACGCCGAACCGGGCACGACGACCGCACTTCCGGACTCCTCGGCCAGCACTAGCAGCGCAACAACCCTCCGCTCGTTGTGGTCCAGCTTGATCAAAGGACCGGCGTCGAGGGTGACACCACTCATGCGACGTCGGACTCCCGACCCAAGCCGAGCGTCTGCGCGGCCCACTCGCGCTCCTCCCGAGTCAGCTCACCTCCGGTCTCCTGAAGAGCCTGAGCGAGCATCACTCCCCAGCCCGAAATATCATCGAGGGACACGTGCACTGCATGCTGCACGAAGCCGGAAACACTGTCGGCCTTGCCCGCAGCCACAAGACCGCGGATGCTCTCCACGGCCTCCACTGGCAGAGTGATCGTCACCTTGCGTGTTTTTGCCATACCAGCTACCATACCGCAACGAGAGTCGCTGTACCTAGAGATTGACGCGAGTATTGCGATAGCTGGTCGGGAATGTTCACTGCTAGGACGATCAACAAGACGCCGATGAAGGTAAGGACGGTGACGCCTAACCATCAGCTACGGACTCGCAACACGCCCGCGTTCGTGTCGGAGACGGCCAGTGTTAACGACCAGCCCCACCGCCTCGTCCTTGAACTCCGGGGAATACTCCCTACGACTACTTGCCATCCTGAACATCCTCTCTTAGAAGGTGTCCACCAAACGGGGGCAAGGCCAGAAGAGCCGCTTTGGGTGGCGACACGCGACCTTCTCATACCCACAGGGGTAGCCTTGAAGCAAAGTCAAGGAGGCCCCCAATGCAAATCGATCCCAATGATCTGACTCAGGTGACCAAGAGGCTGCGCCGCGCCCAAGGACAGATCGGCGGCATCTTGAAGATGATCGAGGAAGGTCGCGAGTGCCGAGACATCGTCACCCAGATGGCAGCGGTGTCCAAGGCCTTGGATCGAGCTGGGTTCGCGATGATCTCCACCGGCCTCAAGCAGTGCATGGTCGAGGAGTCCGCTGACAGCGGGGAGTTTGAAGCCATGGAGAAGCTGTTCTTGTCCTTGGCCTGACTCGAGTCACCCCGTAGGCGCTCCTTCGCGGACGTGGGCGCCGATCCCTGCCTTCCAGGTCAGATAACCACCATCGAGATTGGCGACCTCCCGACCCAACTGCGCGAGCAATCGGGCCGCAGTATGGCCACGCAGCCCCACTTCGCAGTTGACGATCAAGCGCCCACCCGGAAGCTCTGCTTGACGCTCACGCAACTCATCCAACGGCAGGTTGAGCGCCCCGGGGATGGCACCCTTGGCGAATTCGCGGGCAGTGCGTACGTCGATCAAGCCCGCGCCCGCGGCAACTTCGTCAGCCAACTCGTGCCACTGCACGGTCTCGACGACGCCGTCTCGAAGATTCTCCGCGATATAGCCAAGCATGTTGATTGGGTCCTTGGCCGAGCCGAATTGCGGCGCGTAGGCCAACTCCAATTCCGCCAACTCGCTCGCTCGGATCCCACCCGTCATCGCGGTGGCGATCACATCGATCCGTTTGTCCACGCCCGCTCGACCCACTGCTTGAGCACCAAGCACAGCGTCACTTGCTGAGTCAACGAGCAGCTTGATGCTGAGCTTGGATGCACCCGGGTAGTAGCCAGCATGGTCATTGGGGTGCACGTGGATCACTCGGAAGTCACGGCCGGCAGCACGGAGCCGCTTTTCGTTCCAACCCGTGACCCCGACCTGCAGACCGAAGAGCCCCACGATCGCCGTACCCAAGACCGGACGGTCGGCCACCGGGTGACCGGCAATGATGTCTGCCACACGGCGGCCTTGGAGATTCGCCGTATTGGCCAAGGGCACCAAGACCTCAGAGCCGTCGAGGGCATCTGCCTTCTCGACCGCATCACCCACTGCATAGATCGCCGGGTCGCTCGTGCGCAGGTTGGCATCGACCACAATGCCGCCTCGCTCGCCAACCTCCAGGCCAGCGTCTGCTGCAAGCGTGGTGTCGGGGCGTACGCCGATCGCGGCCACCACCACCTCAGCTGGCCGGGTCTGCCGATCAGACAAGGTGACGTCTTGCGCACCAATCTCGGTGACAGAGGCTCCCAACACCAGATCGACACCAACCTTGCGCAGCCGCTGATGCACGATCTGGGCCATCTCTGGGTCGAGCGGCGCCATCACCTGCTCAGTTGCCTCGACCAGCGTGACTGAGATGCCAAGGTTATGGAGGTTTTCGGCAAGCTCCAAGCCGATGAAGCCACCCCCGATCACCACAGCGGACTTGGCCCCAGATGTCGCAGCCACCATCGCATCGGTGTCTTCGATATCCCGCAACGACAGCGCCCTCTCGATGCCTGGGATCGGGGGGCGTACCGGGCGAGCACCTGGGGAGAGCACCAAGGCGTCATACGAGATGACACTCTCGCTGCCGTCGGCCGCTCGCACCGCGACAGCCTTGGCCTGCCTGTCGATCGAGATGACCTCGTGGTTGACGCGTACGTCGAGATTGAAGCGCCGTTTCAGCGACTTTGGTGTCTGCAGCAGCAAATCCTTGCGGCGTTCGATCACACCGCCGATGTGATAGGGAAGACCACAGTTGGCGAAGGACACATAGCCGCTTCGCTCAATCACCACGATCTCTGCAGACTCGTCGAGACGACGTATCCGAGTCGCTGCAGACATTCCGCCGGCCACGCCACCTACGATCACTATTCTCATGAGTGCTATGATACCCCCTAGGGTATTTATCTATTTAGGAGCCTTGAATGTGCAGACCGGTGAAATGTAGGACATGTGGCAAGACCACCTGGGCAGGATGTGGCCAGCATGTCGCCCAAGTCAAGGCATCAGTGCCAGCAGGACAATGGTGCGCGGGGCACCCGAAGAGCGAGCAGGCGCCAGGCTTCTTCGCCCGCCTATTCGGTCGCTGAGTCTTACTGATTGATGTAGAGGCTGCTCAGTTGAAGCACTGAGGCGTGTCGAGGCTGATATTCAGATTGGACACCTTGCCACCCCTGAGCGTGAAGAAAAAGGCAGCATCGTTGGGCTGGCCCTCGACATGGGCCCGGTAGTTGCCGAAATCACTGCGGAACTCCGCATTCGGGTAGGCAGCCAAGGCCTCGGCCTTGGTGCTGCCCAACTCGATGCCCTCCGGGGTCTTCATGCCTTCGCGGGCCACCAGCAGTTCGACACCCTTGGGGCCGATCAGTCCGTCGTACGACGTCATTGATGGGTCGGGCGTGGCTGAGTCAGACTCCTCACCCGGAGCATTGACGAAGGTGAACCACACGCATGCACCCGCCTCGCCCTCTCCGTCTGGGAAGGTCGCGGCATCCGTGGCCTTCACTTCGTCAAGGCTCATCCCCAGCGTGATCCCGTCAAAGCCGGTCGGCCCGAAGGCACCTCCGTCAGCGGCGCTCTCCCCCTCACTCGGACTCGGGGAGCTCGCCGTTGGCGACTGGGTCGAGTCACTCGGCGCGGGGTCGTTCTTCGCGCCGGTGCTGCTCGTCGTACAACCTGAGGCGAACAGCCCGAGCGCAAGCAGGGAGGCGGCAAGTGCGGTCTTCATCGTGACTCCTGGGGAAGGCAACCTGTCCCCCCAACGTTAGCCACCCCACCCCCACCCGCCCCCGCGACGCGCCTGTGGTTGACGTAGTGGGGGCTGCAGGTTTCCCAAGTGCGCTTGGTGTACATGCACGTTCAACGGGGTGCAACCCATGGAACGTGCATGTATCCCGTTGGACGTGAGGGCCGTCATGAGCGTCGTACGCCGGAGGCGCTTCCGGCGTACGACGAAGAGGTCTCAGCTAGCGGCCTCCACCGCGACCACCGGAGAGTCAGCGAAAGCAGAGGCGCTCTCAGCTGGGGCTTGGGCGCTCTCAGGGAGCTTGGTGATCGCATCGCCCAACTTGTAGAAGGTCATGTCATCGGTGACCTTGGCGCGGCCGAAGTCGATCATGTCGCGCACATAGCTTTGCGGCATCACCCACGGCGCGCGGCTGCCGACCTTGGGGAAGGCCTGGATGTAGCGCTGGATATAGCCCGAAGCCAGGTCGAGGATCGGGCGTGAGCTCATGCCGTCCGGAGCGACAGGCACCGCGATGCCATAGCCCTTGTCTTGCATGTGCTTGAGCAGCGAGGTGACGAACTTCGACACTAGATCTGCACGCAAAGTCCACGAGGAGTTGATATAGCCCACGGTCATCGAGGCGTTGGGTACGCCGCCGATCATCAGGCCGCGGTAGGCGAAGGCCGTAGCCAAGTCAACCGGCTTGCCGTCGACGCTCATCGTGGCACCACCAAGCGGCTTGAGGATCAGCCCGGTGGCGGTGATGATGATGTCGGCCTCGAGCACTTCGCCGTCGGAGAGTTTGATGCCTTCGGGCACGAAACGGTCGATGGTGTTGGTGACGACCGAGACCTTGCCGGACTTGACGGCACGGAAGAAGTCACCGCTGGGTACGGCGCACAGTCGCTGGTCCCACACGTTGTAGCTGGGCGTGAAGTGCTCCTTGCGCACATCTTCGGGGATCCGGCCCTTCTGCAAGCCCGCCACGATGTTGTTGGCGGCCTCGGGCCGGATCCGTGAGAGCTGATAGATGAAGGTGTTCTGCACGATGCTCTTGGCTCGGCCATAACGATGCAGCACGATGCTGGGCGCATAGGGGCGCAGCCGGTTGATCAGTTTGTCGCGGCGCGGCACCGGGATCATCCACGATGGGGTGCGCTGCAGCATGGTCACGTGCTCGGCCTCTTCGGCCATGGCGGGTACGACGGTCGCGGCGGTCGCGCCGGATCCGATCACGACGACCTTCTTGCCGGCATACTCGGCGTCTTCTGGCCAGAACTGCGGATGCCAGATCTGCCCCTTGAAGTCGGCGCGGCCGACAAACTCGGGGTCATTGCCCTTGTCGTAGTCGTAGTAGCCAGCAGCCAGGTGCACGTAGTTGGCCTTGACGGTGTGCTTCTTGCCCTTGACGTCAAGGGTCACTGTCCAGGCTTGATCGGGGGTCGACCAGTTGGCGTCCACGACCTTGTGTTGGTAGTAGATGTGATCGGAGATGCCATTCTCGTCAGCCGTCTCGCGCAGGTAGTCGAGGATGTCACCGCCCTCGGCGATCGCGTCCTTGCCCTCCCAAGGCTTGAACGGATAAGACAAGGTGAACATGTCAGAGTCGGAGCGCACTCCGGGATAGCGGAAGAGATCCCATGTGCCACCAGACACCGCACGCGCCTCAGCGATGGCATAGGTCAGCTTGGGCAGTCGCTCTTGCAGGCGATAGGCCATGCCGACGCCGGATATGCCAGCTCCAATGATCAGCACATCGACCTGCTCAGGCATCGGCCCGGAGGCTCCCTTCGCGGGTCGTGCAATCTCGGGACCATGGTGATACTCGGGTGCGAAATCTGTGCTCGTCATATCGACAGTGTGCCCCGCATGACCCAAATCTGCACCCAAAAGGTGACCGGGAACACAGCCCTGCCTAGATCACCCGGCGGTGCTTCTTGAAGCGCTTGCGCGTGTCTCGTACGACGAGCCGCGCGCCGAGAGTGCGGAGTGGCCGCGGCACCAGCCGATAGACGGGCGGGAAGACGACCCAGAAGGCATCGAAGAGGAATTGCTCGCGACGACTCCACGACAGGTTTAGGACTTCTCGCACTTGCGGCTCGATCAGCCCACGGGTCATCAGGCTCTGCAGAGCCATCAGCGGACGCATGTGGACAGGCAGATTGGAGCTGTCCAAGAGTTGCAAAGCGAAGGCCTGCACGAGTGGGTCTGGAGTCAACTGGGCTGTGGCTTCGTCCCAATAGGCGAGGAATCCGTCGTAGGTCTCGGGCCACTGCTCTTGTTGCACCTGCAGCGCCGTACCGAAGATCTGACCGTCTTCATAGATGCGTTGTTTGCTGGCCTCGTCGAGTAGACCGAAGACTCGCTGATAGAGGTCGAGTCCGTTCTTGACCAAGGTGGCCGCCACCCAGAGTTGGAGCTCGGGGTCGAAGGCGTTGTAGCGACCGGAGGCCACCACTGGTTTGTGCGCCCCATTGACCATCCTGCTGATCATGGCCCGCTCTTCTTCGGTGCCCAAGGTCATCATGTAGACGTAGGCGAGCGTCGTACGCAATCGGTCAACGGGGCGGTAGAGAGTCGTGGAGTGCTCGGCCACTCCGACTCCAACTCCGGGATCGGCCAGTTGATTCATCACGGCTGCCCCAGCGCCGAGAAGCAACATCTGCTCTTCGATGAAATCTGCCTGGGTGACCGCTGCAGGGCCCTTCACCGGAGGTGTCGAAGGCCCCCGAACCACCCGTCTAGGAGCCCGATTTTGCTGTTTGGGAATTTCTGTCTTTGGGGGTTGCGATGACACGGTCATGCAACGAGAATGACGCTTCCGTTGCATTTTGGCAAGGGTCGTGTTTTCGTAACCCATCGGTGGTTCGAGAGATGAGCCAGACCAAGTCGACCAGGTGAAGGGGGTGCCATGCACTCAGAAGAGGCAATCTTGCAGGGCGCTCTGAAACTCTTTGCCCGCGAAGGCGTCGCCCATGTGGGCACCGATGAGATCGCCACGGCAGCAGGGGTCAACCGCACCACGCTCTATCGCAGATTCGGCTCGAAACAAGCAGTGGTAAATGCCGCCACTGCCTATGAGACCGCCCGAGTGATCACCCAGATCGAGACCCAACTGCCACAAATCCCCAACAGCCCCGACCCCAGCTTCGACGCGGCCAAGTACTTGGTCGACTTCTTCACGATCACCCACGAGACCCTGCGCACCAACAAGTTGATCCAACGGGTGCTCAACAGCGATCAGCCCAGCGCCATCCTCGGTCTGACCCTGCAGTCGGGTCCAGCGCTGGCCACGGCAACACAGATCCTGGTTGACCGGATCAGCGCCGTACGCCGAGCAACTGGCCGCTATCCCGACCCTGACCCATATCCGGTCCAGTCAATTGCCGCCACGATCACGAGACTTCACCACTCGCTATTGCTCTCAAAGGCAGCACCACCGACACTGGACACTCGCGCAGAGCGTGAGACCTACGCCACACTCGCCATCGTCCCGCTCATCCTGACCTGACCGAAAGCCCCGATGAACACTCCTCAGCCTGTCGCCCAGACCCGTCCCGAGGGTCTCCTCAGCGGCATCCGGGCGGGGTTCTCCGAGAGTGAGCGCACCTTCACTCCGGTGGCTGATCTGATCAGGCTGACCAAACTGGGCTGGCAGATCTTCACCTCCTTCGGGCAGGCGCTGCTCACGGGGCGCTTCCCCATCGGTGAGTTGATCATCCAGTGCTGGTACACCATCCGGGTGTGCAGCCTGCCTGCACTCGCGGTGGCGATCCCGTTCGGCGTCGTACTCGCCCTGCAGGTCGGCCTGCTCTCCCAACAGGTCGGAGCCGTCGCCTTCACCGGCGCCGGCAACACCCTGGCCGTGATCAGACAGGCCGCCCCGCTCGTGACCGCCCTGATCTTGGCGGGCGTTGCAGGGTCGTCAATCTGCGCCGACCTGGGAGCCCGCAAGATCCGCGAAGAGCTCGATGCCATGGAGGTGATGGGCATCCCGGTCGTGCAGCGACTGGTGATGCCGCGCGCGATCGCCACCACGATCATGGGCATGCTGATCACCGGGCTGGTCATGTTTTTCACCATCGTGACCACCCTGCTGGTCAGCTCCGTGGTGATGTCACTACCTCCGGGCACCTATCTGGCTTCGGTCTCCGCCCTGGCCCACCCCAGCGACATGGCTCTGTCGATGTTCAAGGCGGCTGTCTTCGCGATCATCACGACCACGGTCGCCGCCGACCGCGGCTTCCGGGTGCGCACCGGTCCGGCCGGGGTCGGCGACGCAGTCACCAGCGCGGTCGTGACCAACTTCGTGCTCCTCTTTGCCGTCAACGTGCTCATCTCCCAGATCGCCAGCATGTTCTCCTCGGGGCCGCTCGGATGAACGCCCTGCTCCTACCCCTCGACATGGCCACCCGTCTCGGCGAGATGGTGGTCTTCGCCTGGCGGGCCTTGCTCGGCCTGGGTACGGCGCTGCGCCACTATCGCGGTCAGATCGGGCGCGTGATCGCCGAAGTGACCCTCGGCAGTGGCATCTTCGTGGTCGGGGGAGGCGTGGTCGGCGTCGTACTCCTGCTGTCGACCCTGACCGGCACCCAAGTCGGGCTGGAGGGACACAACGGCCTCGAGGTGATCGGGTTGGCACCCCTGACCGGATTCGTCTCTGGCTATGCCAACACCCGCGAGTTGGCTCCGATGGTGGCGGCACTCGGCTTCGCCTCACGCATCGGCTGCGGCTTCACCTCGCGCATCGGAGCGATGCGGATCAACGAAGAGGTCTCCGCGATCGAGGCCATGTCACTGCGGCCGATCCCGTACTTGGTCAGCACCCGCCTGGTCGCGTCGTGGATCGTCGTACTCCCCCTCTTCATCATCGGCCTGGTCGGCACCTATGTCGCCACTGAGTTTTTGATCGTGCACGCCTTCGGGCAGTCACAAGGCACCTACCAGCACTACTTCCGCACATTCGTCAGCATCAACGACGTATGGCTCTCCAGCATCAAAGTGATGATCCTGACCACGATCGTCACGGTGATCCACTGCTATTACGGGTACGTCGCAGAGGGTGGCCCCGAAGGGGTCGGCCACGCCACCGGTCGAGCCATCCGGGCCTCAATCATCGCCTTGGTGGTCTGCGACATCGTGCTCTCGCTGGCCCTGTGGGGGCCGACCCAACAAGCACAGATCTCGGGTTGATCGCGATGTCGGAGATCATGTTCCCCCGCACCCGGCCCCACGACCGGCCCAAGCTTCGCCTCAAATTGGCGATGGGGGGCGTGGTCTTCGCACTCGTCTTCGGCCTGATCAGCCTGGGCGTCGGCTTGCACTTCATTGGCTTCATCGGCGGCGACCTGAGCGCAACCGCCAAGCTCAGCGAGACCGGTGACCAACTCGGGGCTGGCTCCGACGTGAAGTTTCGTGGGCTACG
>Ga0116151_10001457_pt1 | contig 22136 bp, 20 predicted proteins | sample AD_UKC117_MetaG_FD_89893 | JGI IMG/M metagenome (GOLD analysis project Ga0116151, IMG submission 89893) | Active sludge microbial communities of municipal wastewater-treating anaerobic digesters from Hong Kong - AD_UKC117_MetaG | ecosystem: Engineered > Bioreactor > Anaerobic > Digestate... | reverse complement strand
GGATCTACAGTATTTTGTAAGATTTGAATTGGATCTTCAGAATAAGGAATAACATCGATTTTTTCATTATTCAGTTCTCTGATAATATTTTTAATACGTGTTCCTCTTACTCCAACGCAAGTTCCTACTGGATCAATTTTTGGATCCGAAGATCTTACAAGCATTTTAGTGCGGTATCCGCCTTCTCTTACAATTTTTTCAATTGTAATAATTTCATCGGAAAGTTCAGGGACTTCTTGAATGAATAGTTCTTTGACAAATTCAGGAGCGGATCTTGATAAAATGACTTCAGCGCCTCCTGCATCAGTATCTCTTACGTCAAGTAAAAGTGCTTGTACGCGGTCTCCGACATTATAACGTTCTTCTCTTGGATATTCTCTGTCTGGCATGATTGCTTCAACTTTTCCAAGGTCAACGATCATTGTTCTTCCTCTAAGGAATCTTTTTACTTTTCCTGAGATTATTTCATGGATTCTATGTCTATATTCTTCATAAATTACATCTCTTTCAGCTCCTCGTAATTTTTGAGAAATGACTTGTCTAGCTGTTTGTGCTGCAATTCTTCCAAAATCGTGGGGAGTGATGGAAATTTCGAGAAGCTCGCCGATTTCGCAATCTTCTGCAAGTTCGCGAGCTTCTTCTAAAGAAATTTCTTCAGTAGGATTTTGTACTTTGTCTACAATTTCTTTTTGTACAAAAACATCAATTTCGCCTGTTTTAGGATCTAAATGCACGTCTACTTCACCTACTTCTTTCACGCTTTTGCGTGCAGCTATGCGAAGAGAATCTTTAATCGCATCAATAATAACTTCTCTTTTGATTCCTTTTTCTTTTTCAAGATATTCGAAGATTGCAATTAGATCTTTATTCATAAAATTGATTCCTACTGTTCTTTTTTGTTTGATTTAGAAACGACAATGTCATCGTGGCTGAAATTGTTTCTGTCTACTAAGTGATCTTTTATAGAAAGAGCAATCTTTTTATGCTCAGGATCTAACTTGATTACTTTAGCGGTGACTTGGTCTCCTTTAGAAACAACATCTTCCACTTTTCCAAATGGCTGATCTGAAAGTTCTGTTACGTGAATAAGGGCTTCAATGCCATTTTCAAGTTCGACAAAGATTCCGAATGCAGTGATTTTTGTTACAATACCATTGACTAGTGATCCAACCGGCATTGTTTTTTCAATGCTTTCCCATGGATTACTTGAAAGTTGTTTGATTCCAAGAGTAATCTTTTTGCTTTCTTTATCAACAGATAGAATGGAAGCTTTGACTTTGTCGCCTTTTTTAAGAACTTCAGATGGATGAGAAACTTTTTTGATCCAACTTAGATCTGAAATATGAATTAATCCATCGATTCCAGGTTCAAGTTCTACAAAAGCACCATAGTTAGTAAGGTTTCTAACTTCTGCTTCTACTTCTTGACCTACTGGATATTTTAGATCTACATCTTCCCAAGGATTTCTTTCTGTTTGTTTCATTCCTAAAGAAATTTTTCCTTCTTCTTTTTGAATAGAAAGAACAATTGCTTCAACTTCGTCGCCGATGTTGACCATCTCAGATGGGTCTGTGATGTTTTTTGTCCAAGACATTTCAGAAACGTGGATAAGCCCTTCAATGCCATTTTCTATTTCAATGAATGCACCGTAAGAAACTAAGTTGACAATTTTACCTTTGATTCTTGTTCCTGGTGGGTATTTTTCTTCGATAATAATCCAAGGATTTTCATCTTTTTGTTTTAGACCAAGAGCAACTCTTCCTTTTGCATGGTCGATACTTAGGATCATTACTTCTAGTTCGTCTCCAAGCTGTACCATTTCTGAAGGATGACGTATGCGTTTCCATGTCATGTCAGTGATGTGTAGTAGTCCGTCTAGGCCATCTAAGTCTAGGAAAACACCGAAATCAGTGATATTTTTGACAGTTCCTGTGCATAGATCGCCTTCTTTAAGGTTAGAAAGAATTTCTGCTTTTTTGGAAGCTCTTTCTTCTTCTAAAATTTCTCTTCTAGAAACAACAATATTTTTTCTTTCAATATTGATTTTTAAGATTTTAAATTCGTATGTATGTCCGATGAAATCGTCTAGGTTTTTGATTCGTTTGTTGTCGATTTGAGAACCTGGTAGGAAAGCTTCCATGCCGATGTCGATCATCAAGCCACCTTTAACTTTTCGGATAACTTTACCGCGTACGATGGATCCTTCTGTGCAAGTATTGGTGATATGTTCCCATTGACGGTGTTTTCTTGCTTTTTCGCGGGATAAAATGATTTGACCGTCTGAACCTTCGGTGTTTTCTAAAAATACTTCGATAGATTGGTCTAATTGTAATTCTTCTGGATCAGAAAATTCCGATGTTGGAACCATTCCTTCTGATTTTAATCCTACGTCAATAACTACAAAATCTTTTGTGATTTCTACAATTCTTCCAGTAAGGATTTCTCCGACTTTCATTTGTGAGAGAGAGTTTTCAGTTTCTTCTGTTTCGGTATAATTGAGTAATGATTTGAATTGCTCTGCGTCTTCGGGTTTGAATTGGACGTCATCAAGTGTGATGCTTGTATTCCAATCGTAGGTTTGTTGGTTTATCATGTTAAGGGTTTCTCCTGTTAATAGTTAAAGTAAAAGGTTACCAAACAATCTTCAATAAAAGCAAGATATAAGAGGTTGTTTTTGTACTATATCATCACAGAATTGATAGAGTTTTTTAAAGAATAATTTTTTAATTGGTAGAAATAATTTTAATTAGAAAAATTTTTTTCGTAAGTTTTTTTTCTTTGCTTTTAAAAAATCTTAATTCGATCCTTGTTTTAGTGAAATTTTTTAGCAGGAAATATGTTTGTCTTAAAGTTTGGGGGAGCTGCTGTTGCGACCGTTGAAAGAATTCAAAAAATTGCTGATATTATTATACAACACTATCGAAAGAATCATGAGGTTGTAGTAGTAGTTTCTGCGATGGGCAATACTACAAATGAATTGATTGATTTGGCAAAACAAATTGATCAGAATCCTTCTTCAAGAGAACTAGATATGTTGATTTCAGTTGGAGAAAGAATTTCAATGTCACTTCTTTCAATGGCGTTGAATGCCAAAGGGGTTTCGGCAGTGAGTTTTACAGGTAGCCAGTCTGGGATTATTACGACAATAGATCATACGAATGCTAAAATTATTGATTTACATTTAGCAAGAATTCATGAAGCTATCGCAAAAAAGCAAGTTGTGATTGTAGCTGGATTTCAAGGAGTAAGTTGTCAAAAGGAAATAACAACTCTTGGAAGAGGTGGTTCTGATACTACAGCTGTTGCTTTAGGGATTGGATTAAATGCGGAAAAGGTGATTTTTTATAAGGACGTAGAAGGCTTTTTTGATCAAGATCCAAAACATTGTCCGGATGCAGTTTTTTATCCGAAGCTTACTTACGAGGATGCTTTAAAAATTGTAAAAAAAGGAGCTAAAATTTTACATGAAAGAGCTCTTATTCTTGCTGAAAAAAATCTGATGCCTCTTGAAATTTGTTCTTTTTTGGATTGTAATAAAAAAAAATCTACAAAGATTATAAAAGATATTCCCAAAAAAAACATAAAACCTGTATACGAAATTACTATGTAGTGATTTTTTTGAGGGATTTTTTTTATGAAGATGAAATTAGGCATTTCATCTCATTTTGTTTCTGTTGAAAAACAAGAGCATGTCGCTTATGAAACTGTACGAGATCAGTTATTAAAAGCTATTCTTCCTTCGCATATTTTTCATTCTGATTATTTGGATGAAGGCATGTTTACAGCGTTTATTAATGAATCGCTGCCTCTAGTAAAAACAGATTATGATAGGGAAAAACCTTCTAATATTTCTTTTAAGCTTTTATGTCCTGTACGCGATAATGCCATTCATTTTTTTCAGGAATTGACTTCAAAATGGCTTGTTCCAAATAAAAAATTAAATATTTTAGCTTTATTTGCCATTGATTTTAAGTTTTTTCCCTATGATAGAGAGCAATATACTATTGCTGAAATTGTGTTGGATATTTCTAATTCACGTGATTTTGAAGAAGTTGTAAGAAATCTTAAAGCAATTGAGACAGAAGTAAAGCTTGGTGTCGCTTCAGAATATCAAGCAAATCGAATTATGGAATTTAAAGGTTGTAGTGTAGATCGGAAAACAGCGCTTATACAGCAGAAGATCGGATCTTTGATGCAAACACGGTCCAAGGATTATGGTAAGGGGATTATTTCTCAAATGCAAAAATTTCTGGTCAATTGTAAAGATGAATTTAAATCAGCAAGAGACTATCACCATATTTCCCGAATTATTTCAATTTTGCATTTGATACGTAAAACTTTGATGCAAAAAATTGAAATTATTCCAGATAAGCGACATGTTGTGTTGAAATTTTTTAAAACGAAACTTTTTCAAAATAAAATTGAGCAAAACGTACTGGGAGTAATGGTCGGAATTAATTTGCTTTCTGAGAATGAAGTTTTTGGAAAAAGTCATTTGACAAAAGCAATTAAGAAAATATTTCCTGAAATTGAAGCTGTAGATAATTCTCTTTTTGTTGATAAAAATGCTAAAAGTAATATTCAAACCGTTTACTTGGAAATTATCAAAAAAAATGCACAAGAATTTTCACAAGATGAAGTGAATTCCTTGAAAGAAAAACTGCCACTTCTTTTGAAAAATCATATTGAAAAAAGAGTTTCTAGCGTTTTTATGCCTCCTAATGAAGAGGAGATTGTTAAAAATATTACAGTATTAGCTCGACAATTGAATTTTGTACATGATTTGCCTCAAGTTATTGTAAACTTTGAAAGTCAGTCAAAAGATGAATTGGTTTTTACTGTTATTTTGCTCAGACTTTTAAAAACAAAATCATTACCACTTGTTGAACAATTTGAAAAATCTTTAACAATATTACGCTTTATTCCTGATCGGGTGAAGAAAGTGGGGAATTTAAGAAAAAAATATATTAAAGAGGCGAATGTTTTTCGAGTGGGCCTTTCTTATAAGCATTATTTAAGAGATGATAATGCTATCGATATCAATAAAGCTAGGGCAGATGTGATTTCTCAATTGAATTTAGTGCTTGGAGAAGTGCGTGATTATAATGGTGGTATGATTTTCAAACAAAATGAAGCGTATGAAGAGCTTAAATATCTTTTGAGTGATACTACCGGAGAAAATGCTTTGCTTTTAGAAAAGTTCTTCTATTCGATAGATCCTGTTGAAATGACAGTGGTCCTTTCTAAGGAAGTATTGAAATCAATGTTTTTAATGTTGGTTGGTAGTGTAAAAAAAGTATTGGAGAAAAAGGCCAAGAAGAGAAAGAGTTATTTTTTTAAGAAAGAAGAATCTGCCATTTTTGTTATCATACCGATCTATGATCCTCAGAAAAAAAAGAAATTATTTAATCGATTACAGTCTTTGCCTATGATTTCTTCTTCATTGGTATCTTTTCAGGTTATGCATGAGGATGTTCATTATCAAGGTTATATGTTTTCATCGGATGATGAGGATAAACAACGTAACTTCTTAAAGATGATTCAGCAGGCTCTTGACTTTTGACAAATACCGTTTTATCGTATTGGGTGATTTTTGAAAAAGTGAGCTTATGAAAAAAAATAATTTACAAATCGGTGCTTCGATTCTTTCGGGAGATTTTGGAAATCTTTCCTCAGAAGCAAAACGAATAGAGAAATCTGGAGCGGATTCTATTCATCTTGATATTATGGATGGGCATTTTGTTCCTAATTTAACGATGGGTCCTAAAGCGGTAGCCGCGATTAATCGATCAACAGATATGTTTTTAGATGTTCATTTAATGATGTACAATCCTTTTAATTATATTGAAAAATTTATTGAATCAGGTGCAGATCGTATTATTGTACATTATGAAGCTACGGAAAATTTAGAAGATTGTATCGATTTTGTCCATAGATGTGGAAAAGAGATAGGGATTTCCATTAATCCTGAAACTCCGGAGTCTGCAGTGATTCCTTATTTATCCAAATGCGATATGATTTTGGTTATGTCGGTAGATCCTGGATTTGCAGGACAGAAGTTTTTGCCATCTGCGATTGAAAAAATTCAAAATTTACGCATGATTTGTAATAAATATGGCATTTCTAAAAATGGAAAAATTTCCAAAGATGCGTCAGCAAAACCTTTTGATATTCAGGTTGATGGAGGAATCGATTTGGAAACAGGTAAGTTGTGTGTAGAGGCAGGCGCAAATTATCTTGTTTCAGGTTCTTTTTTATTTAAGCACTCTTCTTTAAATGAGGGAGTAACAAATTTAAGAGCTGTGAATGGATAGGAAAAAAGTTGTTGTTATTGGAGGGGGAACCGGAAATTTTGTAGTCTTAAATGGCTTGAAAAATTATGACGTGTCTCTTTCAGCAATAGTATCTATGGCTGATAATGGCGGTAGTACAGGGATTTTGCGGGATGAGCTTGGAGTTTTACCTCCTGGAGATGTGAGGCAGTGTCTTGTGGCATTGTCCAATTCTACAATTCTTATGAGAAGTTTGATTAATTATCGTTTTGAAAAGGGTAATTTAAAAGGTCACAGTTTTGGAAATTTACTTTTGTCTGCACTTGAAAAAGTTACTGGAAGTTTTGAAACGGCTGTTGAAGAAGCTGGAAAAATTCTAGCTATTAAAGGAAATGTCATTCCTGTTACAACGAATCGCGTTCATTTAAAAATGATTCTGAATAATCGTAAAATCTTGGAAGATGAGGAAGAAATCTATCTTTCTAAAGAAATCGATCAGGGTGTTAAAAGTATTTATTTAGAGCCCTATCCTAAAGTTAATCCTCATGTGTTAACTGCTATTAGAGATGCTGATTTAATCGTAATAGGGCCTGGAGGAATGTATACTTCTATCATTCCGAATTTATTGGTCGAAGGTGTTGTGAAGGCACTTAAAAAGACAAAGGCTAAAAAAGTTTTTGTTGTAAATTTGATGAATCGTATAGGGCAAACTACTGGATATAAATTAAGTGATAATTTAAAGGTTCTGTCTCCCTATTTTGAGGATGGTTTTTTTGATTATATTCTTATGAATAAAACCAATCCTCCTGAAGAACTTTTGCAGATGTATTCTGAAGAAGGAGAAATCATTGAAAATGATATGGATGATCCTAGAATTATTATGGCGGATCTTTTAGGCGCTTTGGAAAAAATGAAAAAAAATGATTTATTAAAACGAAATTTAATCCGACATGATTCGGAAAAACTAGCAAAAGAGTTAATGAAAATTGTGCATAATTTTTGACTTAGATGATACTTTAATTACTACGACGAGAGACTTGATTCATTCAAGATTTTTGAGAATTTCTAAGCTTGTAGAAAGCCAAAGTGCATTCTCCTCTATTTATCCAATTTTACTTCAATATAATAAATTATATAAATCGTCCAAAGATGCTTTGAAAAAGTTTTTTGAATCTTATCCTCATTTGCGAAATTTTCAAAAAAGTGCCTATGCTATTTTAGAACAGGATCTTTTAAGCGATGAAAATATTCATATGATGAAGGGAGCCGATAAGCTTTTATTGCAACTAAGGAATGAATATGAGCTCTATATCGTTTCCTATGGTAAAAAAAGATTTCAATTTCAAAAAATGAAAAAGGCTGGCGTGGATACTTCTTTATTTATTAAAATTGAAATAACTGAAAATCCAAATAAGTTAGAAGCATATCAAACAATTTTAAAAAATAAGCATGTGGCAAGTGAATGCATAGCGGTAGGAGATCGGATGAGGGATTTATTTCCAGCTAATGCCTTGGGTATGAAAACAATTCATATTAGACAAGGAAGAGGTGAATTCGAAAAATGTGAGGATTTTGTAGATTTCTCTATTGATTCTATCGAAGAACTATGTGATTGTTTAAAGAATATAAAAAAGGGCTGAATAAATGAGCAAAAATAATCAAATTATTCCTGGAATGACGATTGTTCTAAATAACAAAGTATATCGTGTAGAAACAGCAACGAAAGTGAAAGTTCCAAAAGGAACGCCTTTTATCAAAACAAAATTGAGAGATCTAGTCACAGATAAAGTGATTGAAAAAAATTTTACTCCGAATCAGGAAATAGAGGAAGTATCATTAAAAGAGCATATTTTAGAGTATTTATATCCTGAAGGTAAACAGTATCTCTTTTTAGATATCAATAATTTGGAACAAGTAATGGTTGCTCCAAAAATCTTGAGTGAAAAAATTGATTTTTTAAAAGAGGGAACTCAGGTTAAGGCAATGTTTTATGGAGATTCTATTTTTGCTGTGGAATTGCCACAGTTTTTAGAGCTTATGGTAATCAAAACCGGTTCTACAATTGATAGTCCAGTTGGAGGAACATCAAAAAAAGCAATATTAGAAACTGGTGCAGAAATCGAGGTTCCATTATTTATTGAAGTTGGAGATATTCTTAAAATTGATACGAATTCTCATGAATTTATTCAAAGAGTTTAATAAAGGAAGGTAAAGTGTCTATAGACGAAACAAAAAAGTTGATAGAACTGCTCGAAAAAAGCAATTTAAGAAAATTGCTATATTCTAAAGGGGATTTCTCTTTGGAGATTGAAAAAGAGGGCATGTATTATGAAAGGCCCATTCAGGCTATGATGCCTGCTACTTATCCAATGGCTGAAGAATCAAAACCAGCTGTGCTTGGAAAAACTATTGATTCACCGATGGTGGGAACTTTCTATTCTTCGCCAGCTCCGGATCAACCTCCTTTTGTTCAAGAAGGGGATCAAGTTCAGTCTGATACAGTTGTATGTATTATTGAAGCGATGAAAGTGATGAATGAAGTCAAAGCGGGTACTTGCGGTACTATCAAAAAAATACTGGTAGAAAATGCAGAACCAGTAGAATTCGGAACTAATTTATTTATAATTGAGTAGGTAATTATGAAGGTGTTGATTGCAAATAGAGGGGAAATTGCTGTCCGTGTCATTAGAGCTTGTCACGATTTAGGTCTTTCGACTGTCGCAGTTTATTCGACTGCCGATTCCCAATCCTTGCATGTCTTATTAGCGGATGAGGCTGTTTGCATCGGTCCTCCTTCATCACTTGAATCGTATCTCAAAATTCCAAGTGTTTTGTCCGCTTCTGAAATGACAGGTGCTGATGCGATTCATCCTGGATATGGTTTTTTGGCGGAAAGAGCTAATTTTGCAGCTATCTGTGAAAGATGCGAAATCGAATTTATAGGTCCTCATTACAAGGCTATTGAAAAATTGGGGGATAAAGCCCAGGCGAAAAGTATTGCTAAGAAAGCTAATTGTCCTGTTATTCCAGGATCGGATGGAATTATTCCATCTCTAGAAGAGGGTCTTAAAGAAGCTAAAAAAATAGGTTATCCTTTATTTATTAAAGCTACAGCAGGTGGTGGTGGTAAAGGGATTAGGATTGCTCAAAGTGAAAGTGATTTTAAAGCCCAGTTTATTGCAGCTCAGCAAGAGGCTAAGGCGAACTTTAATTGTGGCGATGTTTATTTAGAAAAGATGATTTTGAATCCTAGACATATTGAAGTGCAGATTATGGGAGATAAGCATGGCAATTATGTGCATTTAGGGGAAAGGGATTGTTCAATACAAAGAAGAAGACAAAAATTAATTGAAGAAGCTCCGAGTCCGATTATAGATCCATCTTTACGTCAGAAGATGGGACAAGCAGCTGTTAATCTTGCAAAAGAGGCAGGTTATTATTCTGTAGGTACAGTGGAATTTTTGCTCGATGAAAATCATAACTTCTATTTTATGGAAATGAATACCCGTATTCAAGTAGAGCATACCGTTACAGAAGAACTTACAGGGGTGGATCTTGTAAAAGAACAACTTCGTATTGCGATGGGACATAAGCTTTCGGTATCGCAAGAGGATATAAATTTTAAAGGGCATGTGTTAGAATTTAGGATCAATGCTGAAGATTTTGAAAATGATTTTAGGCCATCTCCTGGTAAGATCGAATATTACGTTACTCCCGGAGGACCTAATGTTCGTATTGATAGCGCTTGTTATAGCGGGTATGTAATTCCTCCTTATTATGATTCTTTAATTGCTAAATTGATTGTTAGAGGTTCTACTCGTAAAGAGGCGATAGATATAGCGAAGAGGGCTTTGAATGAATTTCATATTTCAGGTGTTAAATCGACTATTCCTTTCCATCAATTTATGCTTGAGGATCAGAATTTCTTAAATAATGATTATAATTTGGATTATGTAGATCTTTTACTTGCTAAACGCAAACAGTCATAAATGAAGATGGAAAATTGGACAAAACTTTATTCGTTTGAAGAAATACAGAAAAAAATTGCGATTTATACGCAAAAGTTAAACGAACAAAAAAAAGGCGAAGAACTTGTTCTCGTAGTTGTTTTGAAAGGGGCAGTTTGTTTTGCTGTTGATTTAATGAGAAATCTTCAAGATCCTGTTTCCATGCAATTTATCAAAGTATCCAGTTATGAGGGTTTGTCCCAAAAAGATTTAAAGGTTGAGTCTTTAGGGAATTTGAATATAGAAAATAAGCATGTGTTAATTGTTGAAGATATTTGTGATACTGGTAAAACTCTAAGTTTTATCTACGCGTCATTAAAAAGACAAAAACCCAAAACTCTTCGCACTATTTGTCTTCTGAATAATTTAAAAAATCGTCAAACAGATTTCACTCCCGATGATGTTTTATTTGAGCTTAATGGTGAATTTGTTGTCGGTTACGGATTAGATCTTTATGAGCATTATCGTGGTTTGAAAGATCTATTTGTTATAAAAAAATGAAGGCTGTCATATTAGCTGGAGGAGAAGGTTCCAGGCTTTATCCTTTTACAAAAGTTTTTTCAAAACATCTTTTGCCTATTTATAATCAGCCAATGATTTGTTATTCAATAGAGCTTTGTTTGAAAGCAGGTGTCAAAAAGCTTTTGATAATTGGGAAAGACCAGGATGTTTTTCATTATAAGCTTTTATTAAATAACAAATATCCTCAAATATCTATTGAATATGCAGTGCAGGATATGCCAAAAGGTATTGCAGAAGGGATTATTCTTTCTGAAAACTTCATTTGTAATGATCGTTTTATTTTTTTACTCGGAGACAACCTTTTTGGTGATCCTTGTTTTGTAAACCATTTAAAAAAGGCTTATAAGAACAATAGGGGAGCTACTTTATTTTCTGTATCAGTTGACAATCCACAGGAATTTGGTGTGTTAAGCATGGATGACAAAAATAATGTGAAACAAATTATTGAAAAACCTTCATCATTTATTTCTTCTTGGATAGCTACAGGACTTTATATTTATGAAGCAGATGTGATTCAAAAAGCTAAATCCTTAAATCCTTCAAGTAGGGGGGAATTGGAGATTACGGATTTGAATAATCTTTTTATAAAAAATAATGAGCTTCAAGTGGAATTTTTGGAAGATTCTGTCGGATGGTTTGATCTTGGAAGTTTTGAATCTATTAAAAAAGCACATCATTATTTACATAAGCAAAATTGCTTTGTGAGTCATTAGAAATTTTCTTTTTCCAAGGATTTTTTACAGCAATGTCTAACTATCTCATCAACTACAAAGTCAATGTCATCAGTTAACTTGAAAAGAGAAAGATCTTCTTTTGTAAGCATTCCTTTTTTAGCTGCAGTATTTTGTAGAAATTCTATTAGTGGTTTCCAATAATTTTTTCCGATTAAGTAGACGGGAAAAGATTGTATTTTCTCTGTTTGAATTAAGGTGAGCGCTTCGAAAAGTTCATCTAATGTGCCATATCCTCCGGGAAAAACAATGAATGCTTTAGCATATTTAACGAACATAACTTTTCTTACAAAAAAATATCTGAAATGCAGTTCGTATTTTTTATCAATAAAGGAGTTAGGTGTTTCTTTGGGTAAGTCGATGCAAAGGCCACAAGAAGCTCCTTTGGCTTTTTTTGCTCCTTTATTTGCAGCTTCCATAATCCCAAAACTTCCGCCCGTGATAATACTGAGTTTTCTTTTTGCAAGTTTTTCTGCTAAATCCATTGCAAGATTGTAATATTTTTTGCTTTTTGGATTTTTTACAGAAGAACCGAAGAAAGCAACGGAATTACCTAATGTTGTCATGGCTTCAAAGCCTTCAACAAATTCAGCTAAAATTCTAAAAATTCTCCAGGGATCTTGAGAAAATTCTGAGTTATTCTGAGTCTGTTGTAAGATCTTTTCTTCTGTTTCTTTTTTTTCTTTTTTGTGAGATTTTGCTGATTTCTTTTCCATAAGCGACCTCTAAAAGATTTTCGACCACAATAAATGCTTTGGGGTCTTCTCTTAACACTAAACCTTTTAAATCAGCTAAGTCAAGTCTTTCTACAATTACAAATAAAATCTCTTTATTTTCTCCTGAAAAGCCACCAATACTGGGGATGATGGTAAGTCCAAGTCCAAGTTCATGCATGATAAGGCTTTTGACTTTTTTGGGATTGGTTGTGACGATTAAAACAGATTTAACTTCATCCAGACCAGCAATCACAATATCGATCATTTTAAAAGCAACTGTATAGGCCATCAAAGATTTTAAGGCGCTATGCCAATCTGAAAAGATCCATCCGTAAGCTGTGAAAATGAATATGTTAATGAATAATACAATTTGACCTACAGTGAAGCCAAGTCGTCTGTTTAAGATGATTGCCATGATTTCTGTTCCATCTGTACAACCACCATATTTAATCATCAGACCAACGCCAAGTCCCAGCAAAGCTCCGCCTATGACGATGATTTCAATAGCTTCGCCATGAAAATGGGGAACGTCTTTGGTAAGAGTTAAAAATAAAGCAAAGAAAGCGACCGCCATCATCATTTGGATAACAAAGGATTTTCGGATATGTTTGTAGGCTAAATAAATGAAAGGAGCGTTAATCAAAATTAAGAATAGGGAGATATAATTATCGCCAAAGACTCTACCCATGATCAAAGAAATACCAATCACACCACCATCAATCAAAGCATTAGGGTATAGGAAAACTCGGATTGAAATAGCTGCTAAGAAGGTGCCTAATGCAATGCCAATATTATTTAAAATAATTGTTCTTAAAGGTTTGGGTTTAAGTTTGACCATGATTTACCAATCCATGCTTTATGATTACGTAATAAGAATATCTTGAAAAGAGGTTAGAATTCCATAAAAAAAAGAGCCGTTTTAGAAACGGCTCTTCGCGAGAGAGGGGACTCGAACCCCCAACTTCCGGCATGACAGGCCGGTGCTCTAACCAATTGAACTACTCCCGCAATGGGCGCAACAGGATTCGAACCTATGACCGCCTGTGTGTAAAACAGGTGCTCTACCAACTGAGCTATACGCCCAAATTATGTTCACAAATATACATGGAGTTTCGAATTTCTGACAATCTTTTTTATGATTTTTTTTTATTTTTGGTTTAAGGTTTGAAAAAAGTTTTCAAATTTTTGACTATGTTCTTTTATATATTCGTAATGAGTTAGATCCCAAACATTGAGAGGTGTCGCTGTAATATATCCTTGATTAATATAGTCGACATCTGTTTCTTTGTCATCGGGATGTTCTTGATATCTTACGCCAAGCCAATAATAGTCATCGCTACGGTGTGGATGAGGGCGTTTTTCGGGATTGTCTTGCCAGAAACCAAGTCCTTGTTTTGTGATTTTAAAACCTTTATAAGATCCTTCTTTCAGTGAAGGGAAAGAAATGTTGATAATTGTCCCTTTAGGAATATTTCCTTGGAAATATTTAACGATAGGCAAAATGTATTTTTGCGCTTTGGAAAAATCCTTTTGCAAAAAATCATGTTGAGAAAAAGCAATGCCTGGAATTTCTTTATTCGCACCTTCAACAATCCCTCCTAGAGTGCCGCTATAAAAAATAGAGCGTCCGGCGTTGGATCCTGGGTTGATGCCTGATAGGATTAAATCTGGTTTTTCGCAAACAGTATGCATAGCAATTTTTACGCAATCGGCTGGAGTTCCTGTAACTGAATAAACTTCTTTATCTCCCCATAGATGTTTGTGCAAGAGCAGGGGGTTTGTGACGGTAATGGATGAGCCAGAGCCTGATCTTTCAGTGGAAGGAGCGACAATTGTTGTGTCTGCATAATCTTTTACAGCTTCATATAAGGCATAGATGCCAGGTGCATCAATTCCATCATCATTGATGATTAGGATTTTGGGTTTAGGCATTGGGTTCTCCTAGTTAATCTTGAGACAAGATAAATTGTTAATAAGCTTAAAGTAAAAGCAGGGATAATTGGAGCGATAGAGGTATTTACAGAAGGCCAGAGTGCTGAAAGAACTCCACCAGTAATTAGACCCGATATAGCACCTTTTTTGTTTATTTTTTTATCATATAAACACATCAATAATAGAGGGCCGAAGGATGCCCCCAGTCCTGACCATGCATATAAAACAAGATTATAAATAGAGCTTATTTTAAAAAATGCAATGCAATATGCGAAAAACCCGACAATAAATACTGATATTCGAGAGATTTTTAGAATCTTTTTATGGGAGGCTTTTTTGTTGATGATGTTTTTGTAAAAATCTTCTGCAAGGCTTGATGCTGTTACAAGAATTTGTGCTGCCATTACATTGGTGGTAGCGGCAAGTATTGCGCAAAGGACGAGACCGGCGAACATAGGTGGAAGAGCAAATTTCACAATGTTTAATAAAATAAGTTCATTATTGTCCATGCCGTTGGGGAATATTCCAATTCCTAACACTCCGATGATTGTAACACATAAAAGAGCTAGCGCTTGCCAAGTAATGCCGACATATTTAGCTTTGTGCATTTCTGAAATTTTTTTGATACCCATAAACTTTGTGATGATATGAGGTTGTCCTAAATAACCTAGACCCCATGCTCCACTGATCATGATGATTTTAGCAAACGTTTGAATATTGAATGCAGGAATCAAAGATGTTGTTAATCCTTTACTTTTCATAACTATAAGAATTTGGTCGGTACTTTCAAAATTGGAAAGTAGATAAAAAGCGATAAATAAGATGACTCCAAGTAGGAAAAATCCTTGAAAAAGATCAATCCATGCAACTGTGAGGTACCCTCCTAAAAAGACATAAAAAAGGACAATAAAAAGGCCAATGGTTATTCCTGTATAATAAGAAAGGCCGAAAAGAGATTCGACTAAAAGACCTAAGCTGACAAGTCCTGCTGAAATATAAATTAGAAAGAAGAAAAGGGAGAGTATTGCAGAAAAAGTTCTGATGGAATTTTTCTCATCGTTGAGTTTACTTGCAAAGTAAGCGTTGACGGTTAAACTGTTATATTTTTCGGTTTCGCTGCGAATTTTCGGAGCTATAAATTGCCAATTTAAATACATAAATCCGGTGAGGCCGATTGCTACCCAGGCGTTGAAAATTCCACTTGAATAAATGATGGCTGGATATGCCATTAGAAGCCAACTACTCATGTCGCTTGCATGTGCAGAAAGAGCTGTTAGCCAAAAATTCATTGAACGATTGCCTAGTACAAACTCGGTATCCGATTTTTGCCTTTTGGAAATTAGGAAAACAAGTCCTAATAAGACAGAAAAATAAATAGTAAAGGTAGTAATTTCCAATAAACGCATGAATCTTCCTAATAAATTTATGATGAGCAGTTTAACGTTTTTTTATGAAATAGATCAAGTGTGGCTATTTTTTTAATGCCTTATTTAGTCCATAATTCAAGGAAATATTTGATAAATGTTTTCTTGCATTTGGATAGAGTTTCTCCATTTCTTGAATTAATTTTTCAGTTTGTTTTCTTTTTGTATTTTCTCCAAAACTACAAGAACATGACGAGGTTAAGAAATGATGACAATCCGCATAAGTGATAATATTTTTTTCAGCTACATATATAAGGGGTCTAATAATAGTATTATTATAATCATGCATGTAAACTTTGGGTAACATGCCTGCAAATTCACTTTTATGAAGCATATTCATTAAAAGTGTTTGAGCATTGTCATCTCTATGATGACCAAAAGCAATTTTATTGGCTCCGATTGTTTTAGCTATTTCAAAAAGTTTGGTTCGTCTAACACGGGTGCAGGTGTAACAACTGAAAGAGTTTTTGGGTAAAGGAACTTTTTGAATATGTAATGGAATGTTCAATTCATTGCAAATTGTCTTAAGCAAATTTGATGGATCATTTTTTAAGGTGAGTTCGTTTTGAATATGAATGGCGTGTAAATTAAATTTTGCAATGCCAAATCCATTGATTTTATGAAGCATATGTAAAAGACATAAGCTGTCCTTCCCTCCGCTTAGAGCAACAGCTACGCAATCATTTTGATCAATTAGGGAAAATTTTAATATTGCTTTTCTAATGAGGCTTTCTATTTTTTTGTCATTTAAAGTCAAAATGGCCATTCCTTGCTTGTAAGAAAAAAATTGATTTTTTCACTATTTGAAATCTTTTGATGGTATATTGTAAAATATATGCAAATAAATGATAAAGGGTTGCTTTTATGAAAGAAAAAATTGGTCGAAATGATCCTTGCCCTTGCGGTAGCGGAAAAAAATTCAAAAAATGTTGTGAAGGGCGAATGATTGGGAAACGTTTTATGGCGCATAAAATCGACTCTCCGGAAAGCCTTGCTGCAAATAAGATTTCAGGCTTGACTTCGCTTTTTCAAGCAAATGTTCAGAATCCTAAAGATCATAAATCTGACAAAAAAATTGAAGTATCTGATAAGGAAAAAGAAGAGCATTTAAAAGAAGAGAAAAATCCTTCTGAAGATGTTTTAAAAGAAGAACCTAAGCAAGAAGATTCTTCAGAAAAAACAGATGAAGAAGAAAAATAAAAATATTTGCTTGAGTCAAATCAAGTCAATTTGATAGCATTTAATCATCTTAAACGCTGGTGTAGCTCAATTGGTAGAGCATCCGATTTGTAATCGGACGGTTGAGGGTTCAAGTCCTTTCGCCAGCAATTAAAGGGAGCGTCGCATAGCGGCAATTGCAAGAGACTGTAACTCTCTCGACTTCGGTCTTCGTTGGTTCGAGTCCAACCGCTCCCACATTAAAAGAGGCGTATCTAATACGCCTCTTTTTTTATCTTTTGAGAAAGTTCATCATATATGGTTATTTTGAAAAATTGTTTTTTTGATAAAATTGACTTGTCAAAATTAATCATTTCTTTAAAATAATTTTTATTATTTTTTAATTTTCAGGAATTTTTTATGTCTATTTCCATTGAACCTCTTTATATAATTAGAGAAAATATTGAAAATTGGAACTTAGAAATAGAACAGAGAGGGTTGCATGTTAGCAAGTTTGTTATGGGGAGGTTGTTTCAGTCTAGAGACGTGGATCGAATAGAGCATAAGAATTTTGTAGAGGTTTTAGAGCAATTGAAATTGGAAACAATTGAAGGATTGCAACAATCAAGAAGAATAAAAAAAGTTTTAAGAAAAGTTCTTTTTTGTAAATCTCCTGCTCAAATTTTTTCGGAAAGACTTCTTTATATTGAAGAGCTGAAAAATAAAGTAGAAATCTGTACAGACGAATGTGCGGTTGAAGTTTTATCTAATAGTGGAAAAGTAAAAAAAACAATGGATTCTTTTTTTTCTGGAGTTTTAGATCTATTGTGTTTTCCTGGATTTTTGTGGAGTGAACTAAGTTCTTTTGTTTGCGATAGTATTATTTCTGCGGTTGACCCTGCGATTTTATTAGAAACGGAAGCTTTTCCTGCAGATATAAGAAAATTGGTATTGGAGAGGGATCATGAGATGGGTGAAAGGGGAAGACGTTCGGATAGTGCGATGAAAATTATTAATGAAATTATAAAAAGGATTTCACCTGAGATTAAAAGGCGTATCCTGCAGGATTTTGAAGAAACGGCAAATATTTATGACATATTAAAGGATTCTCATCGTGAAATAATGGAAAGTCTTTTTTCAGACATATTACATGACAAGGTATTGTTCAAATATCAATGTTATATTTCTCATTTGCCTATTATTGTTCCTGTGAAAGTTTTAAATTATCCCCAGATATTTGAGAGATCTGAACTGGATAAGTATTTGGAAGAAGATTTAATATTTCCACTGACAAATGAGATATTACAAGTTTCTCAAATAAAAGAATGCCGTAAGATTAAATCAAAAATTGATCAAAGGCTTCGGTATTATCAAGCATTGATTCTTCAGAAAGTATTTCGAGATCGTAGGATTTGATAGATTAGTTGACTTTATTTGAAATTTCTCCTGAATAATAAAACCATTTATTATTTACTTTTTTGAAAAAACTTTTTTCTTTGAAAGATACATCTTGATTGTTTTGTTTAAGGATGGCTGTAAAAGTAACCGTGGCCTCTGTTTCATTTTCAGAAAAGTGATGAATAATCAGATCTATGAACTTTGTATGCCTGCAAAAATCTTTTATTTGGTTTTCCCATAGGCCTAAGTCTTTTTCCCATGCAGGGCTATTGGGATAGGTCGTTTGGATGATGTAATCGGATAGATTTAGTGTATAAGCAGAAAATCGTGAACGCATAAGTTTGAGTGCATTTTGAGGTAAAGATCCTTCATGCAGAGGTTTGCAGCATTTTGAGTATTCTAATTGACTGTGACAAGGACATAAAAATGTTTCGGTTTTCATAAGACTTGTTTTTTGGATTCTTTAAAAAATATCATATTAAGTTTCTTTTTGCAAATTTTTGATATCACAATTTAGCGAGTTTGAATTTTGGATTTAATACTTGAGTTTTGATTTATTTCAATATACATGGGATCGTAATGATTGAGAAATTATTAAAATTTTTCAAATCGATTAAGGAAATTTTAATGCAGATTTCATTTATGATTACTTTTTTGGTTAGTTTATTTTTTTAAAGAGACTTTTTGTAGGGAAAGAAAGAAAATCCATAAATTTTTTCCAACAGAAGTATATAAATAATTTTTTACAGCTATGTCTTAATGTATTCTTAATGTTAAAATGGTTATTTATATAACCATTTTGGCAATATTTATGACTGTATTATCTCGCATCGAAAGAAAGTATTTTGGAGAGAAAATCCCTTCAGTATTTCAAAGATTTGATGATCCTGTAGAAATGGCAAGGTCTATTACACAATGTTTTCAAAATAAGCTTGCTAATTATGAATGGCTTGAGGCTTGCTTGCAGAAGAAGTCAGCTTCTTTTCCATATGAGGTTACAGGTCTTTCGGTAAAGTCTGAAGATATTTTGTCTCAAGAATCTATGTCGTTGGATGTTTTGACAGATGCTGAAAGATATACAAGTTTTGTGGTCAATATTCCAATTGGAGTAAGCATATTTGATTTAAAAAAAGATCCTCAAGATTACTCATATCCTCATTCAAGACTTGAACAAATGATGAATGAGACGGGATTTGATGAACAGGAACAGGCTATTGCAAAAAAACACCTTGCAGTGATCGTTGGCTATAATCTGATAGATTCGGTGGATTCAATTGATCGAATAAGATTTAAAAGGATGATTCGAAATGTTCAATTAACGGAAAATATTTATTTTTCTGTTTTTGGTTTTTTCTGGACTGTTTCTTATGAAAAAAAACCGGGAATTCAAGCCGTTTATGATTGTAAAAAATCATTTTTGATATTAAAGCATTTAGATTGTAAAGCTTCATTAGAAGTGAAAAAGCATTTATATGAAAATTTATCAGATTATGTGGACTTTCATCAGTTGCGACAAAGAATATATGCACATAGCTCTACTAAAACGGCAATGAACAAATTGAAAACTCAATATCCTCAAGATCCTGTATATTTTACAACGTTAGACAGTGATGTTCTTGATTTAAAAAGTTATTTTTCCAGAGTGCATGAATATGTGCAAAGAGTTGAGCCTTCCATCATTTCCCTTGGTTATGATGTCTCTATAGAAGAGCATCCAATTATCCGTTTTGGGATTTATTTGGATATGAAAGTGCGTGAAGTGATGAACAATACAGTGCCTTATTCGGCATATTTTCCAGAGCCTGCTACAAGTTTTCGAATTTGTAAAGCCTCTGATAATTTACAAAAAATGAAAGATCATTATGCGACTCTTCGCTTTAAAGGAAATAGATCGGCAAAAAAATTAGAGAGTAGACGCTTTATTGAATATGGTAAGGATAGAACCATTTTTGATTCCAACCTCGTTTTTGATGAAAAAGGGGGAGGGGTTGTGATGGGAACACCTTCTAGGATGGTTACAGATACAATAGAGCGTAGTCCCCATAGATTAACTTATGCAGAAATATCGAATTCCGGAATTTTGAGCTCATTGCGTTCGATTTCTCAAGCGCATTTTGAACCTAAGGAATGGGCAGGAGAAGTTTATAATGGTTTGGATTCAACTTGTCATCCCTATAGGTCAGCAATATCCTATATGACAAAAATTTATAATATATTTGATCCGTTATCCAGAATTATTAAATTTGGGCAAAGTTTTGATTATATGATTGGACATTATCATGATGAGTTAACGCAAAAGGAACAAGAGGATATACGTAATGCAGTAGATTCTTTGAGATCTTTAAGGATGAGTGAAGTTGATGCTGAACGAGTTGTTGAATGTGCTATTAAAACTGGAGAAGTGATTTATCAAGAACTTAAATATTTTTATGATTTGCATCATGATCAATCCCTTTCAGATAGAATGTCTCGATTAGATGTTTCTGTGTTAGCAGATGGACAAATTACTCATCCTCATTTTTCTGCATCTTATCAAAAGGCGATCAATCCAATAGATTTAAGAGCGACATTTGAAGAGGACGCTAATGGTAGAGAAATTGAAGAAGAACTTCTGATAGACAATCTTCAAATTGGTTCTGATTCATGAGATGTAAATGATGTTTTTTAATTGAAATAGAGTCTTTTTCTTAAGGGGATAGCTTTCGGGTTTCCCTTGATATATATAGAAATTTTTTATAAAGTGCATAAAAACTTTTTGTATATGTATGAAAAAAATTTTCTTTCTTTGTTTGATAGTTTCGCAAGTTATTGCTAATCCTCAAAATTTTAATGTTATCAATGGAGATGTTCTGGTTGAGAGCATTGATCCCAATACTCTTTTAGTGGAAGCTTCTGATAATTCCATTATCGAATGGGATAGATTCGATATTCAAAAAGGTGAATCAACTCATTTTGAGTTGGATAATCCAGAAGGGGCAGTCCTTAACAAGGTGACAGGAGATATTCCATCAGATATTTCTGGATTGCTCTCTTCGAACGGCTTTGTATATCTTGTGAATCCTGCGGGGATTATTGTAAGCGAAAAAGGAGTTATCGACACTCAGGGATTTTTAGCATCGACTTTGGATATCTCTTATGAGGATTTTTTAAATCAGAATTTTTATTTTGAATCAGATGAAAAAAGCCAAGTAGTCAATTTAGGTACAATTCAAACTAATTCAGGGAATGCAATTTTAATTGGTTATCAGGTAAAAAATCAGGGATTGATCACAACAGAGGGTAATTGTTTGATTGGTGCTGGGAAAAAGATTTCTCTAATCCCGGATCAAGATCAGATGATTCAAATTCAAATTGATGAAGAGGATTTGAATGATCTTGTCAAAGTGGAACAAAAAGGAATTATCGAATCGAAAAGCACGTATATTGCGGCAACAGCGACGCCTTATTCTTTTGCAATACAAAATAGTGGAATTATCGAAGCGTGTGGTCTTATAGAAAAAGATGGAAAAATAGTTTTAGTCGCTGAAAAAGGAAGCGTAGCTCATGAAGGAACGTTAAGTGCACAGAAAGGACGAGACGGCGGTCACATCCACCTTGAGGGTGAAGGAGTTTATGTTGCAGCGGAATCTAAAATAGATGTTTCTGGAAAAAGAAATGGAGGATCAGTCTATCTAGGAAATAATCTACACGTTTCTCAAGAGAAAAAAGCTTTAAAGACCCTTGTCGAGGAAAATGCGACAATATTGGCGGAATCAACTCAGCGTGGTAATGGTGGACATGTCTTAATGTATGGGAAGGATATGGCAGGTTTTTACGGGTTAATTTTAGCAAAAGGCGGTTCTTTGAAAGGCGATGGAGGTCTCGTTGAAATCAATGCAGAAAGATACTTAGATGCCAAAGGATTGATTTATACAAATGCATCTAACGGTTTGACAGGTACTTTAAAAGTGCAGGTTGAGGAAGTTCTTGTTAAAGG
>Ga0116151_10001456_pt1 | contig 22140 bp, 14 predicted proteins | sample AD_UKC117_MetaG_FD_89893 | JGI IMG/M metagenome (GOLD analysis project Ga0116151, IMG submission 89893) | Active sludge microbial communities of municipal wastewater-treating anaerobic digesters from Hong Kong - AD_UKC117_MetaG | ecosystem: Engineered > Bioreactor > Anaerobic > Digestate... | reverse complement strand
TGCGCCAGCACACAGCGGTCCAGGAACACCCAGGCGATTTCCAGCTCCGTTTTCATCTCCGCCAGCTTGAAGCGGCTGTTTTGGAATTTGCCGATGGGGCGGCCAAAGGCCGTGCGCTCCTGGGCATAGCGCACAGTCATATCCAGCGCCGCCTGCGCCTGAGCCACGGCGGCGGCGGCAATCGACAGCCGCTCCTGCGGCAGATTTTGCACCAGATAGATGAAGCCCGCGCCCTCTTCGCCCAGCCGGTTGGCGACCGGCACGCGCACGTCCTCGAAGAAGAGTTCGGCGGTGTCCTGAGCGTGCCAGCCCATTTTCTCCAGGTTGCGGCCGCGCGTGTAGCCTGCCATGCCGCGCTCCACCACCAGCAGCGTCAGCCCGGCGTGGCGGGCGGTGGGGTCGGTTTTGGCGGCGACGATGACCAGATCGTTGAGGATGCCGTTGGTGATGAAGGTTTTCTGGCCATTGAGAACATAGTGGTCGTTGTGGCGCACGGCCGTTGTCTGGATGCCCGCCAGGTCGCTGCCGGCGTTGGGTTCGGTCATGGCGATAGCCGTGATGGTCTCGCCGCTGATCATTCCTGGCAGCCAGCGCTGCTTTTGCTCCTCGCTGCCGTAGTTCAGCAGATAAGGCGTGACGACGTCGGTGTGCAGCGAAAAACCGGGACCGGTGGCCAGGGCGGCCATAAATTCCTCGGTGAGGATGAGATTGTAGCGGAAATCGGGTTCGCCCAGGCCGCCGAAGGCTTCGGGCGCGGCCATGCACAGGAACCCGGCGTCACCGGCCTTGCGCCAGATGTCGCGCGGCACCTGTCCGGCCGCTTCCCAATCGGCATGGTAGGGCGTGACTTCCTGGGCAATAAATTGGCGCACGGCCGTGCGGAACATGGTGTGTTCGTCGGTAAAGATGTCGCGTTTCATGACTCCCTCTTGAATTGTGAACGATGAACGATGAACGGCGGAACGGTTTTCACCCCTTCACCTTGTCACCCCACCACCCGCTCACCCCAACACCGCCTCCGCGAATTTGGTAATGGCTGCAATATGCTTCCCCGGCGTGTCGAAGCCGAGGTACATGGTGTTGAGGGTGAGGTGGGTGGCGCCGGCAGCCTGCCATTCGGCCAGGGTTTGCTGCCACTCGTCGGCACGGCCGTCGCCATAGGACAACCGCGCTTCGAGGCCAAAGTCGGCAAGGGAACGGCCGTTGTCCGCCAGGTATTGCGCCAGTTTGTCCAGCGAGGGTTGGGCGGCGGCGGCGCTGCGGTAGTTGGGGAACCAGCCGTCGCCCAGGCGGGCGGCGCGCTGCAGCACGGCGTCGGCGTGGCCGCCAAACCAGATGGGGATGGGGCGCTGCACCGGCAGCGGGTTCAGCCCGGCGTCGGGGATGGTGTGCCATTGCCCTTTGTAAGTGACCAGGTCGCGCGTCCATAACTGGCGCAAGACGTCGATTTGTTCTTCGATGCGTTTGCCGCGCGTGTGGAAATCCATGTTCATGGCGGTGTATTCGACTTTGTTCCAGCCATTGCCGATGCCCAGGCGGAAACGGCCGTTGCTCAACACATCCACCTCCGCCGCCTGCTTGGCCACCAGGGCCGTTTCCCGCTGCGGCAAAATGAGGATGCCGGTAACAAATTCCACCCGACTGGTGAGCGCGGCCATAAAGCTGAACAGCGTAAATGGCTCGTGGAAAGGATTCTGGTAGGTGTAGGGGCCTTGCCAGCCTTCGGGGCGGTCCGGGTTGGCCCCGAGGATGTGGTCGTAGGCCAGGATGTGGGTGTAACCCAGCGCTTCGGCGGTTTGGGCATAATCGCGGATGGCGGCGGGGTCGCTGCCAAATTCGATTTGGGGGAAAACGACGCCAATTTTCATTTGTGTCTCCTATTCATTTTGGCTGTCCGCGGCCGGCAGCCACATGGTGAAGGTGGTTCCCAGGTTAGGGCCAGGGCTGTCTACTTCGATTTTACCCCGATGCAGGGCGATAATTTCCTGGGCGATGGCCAGGCCCAGCCCTGTGCCGGGCGCGCCGGACGTGCGTCCGGCCTGGCCGCGGTAAAAGCGGTTAAAAATCAGGTCTTTGTCTTCAGGGGGAATGCCTGGTCCGGTGTCTTGGATGCTGAGGCCGACCCACAGGCTGTTTGCCTGTTGGCGGGTGTGGCCGCGCAGGCTGATGACGCCGCCGGGCGGCGTGTAGCTGAGCGCGTTGGTGAGGATGATGCCAATGGCCTGCCCCAGCAAACGGCCGTCTGCTCGGGCGGCAGGCAGGTCTTCGCCGGGCATACATTCCAGCGTGAGGCCCTGTCTTTCGGCCAGGGTGGTGCGGTCCTGGACGTACAGTTGAGCCAAAGCCAGGAGGTCAACGGCCGTTACTGTGAGGCGGGTGTCTTTCTGGTCCAGCCGGGAAAGCCGCAGCAGCGATTCAATGATGGTGGTCAGGCGTTCAATTTCCCGCTCCTGCCGCTCCAGGTAGATGGTTTGTTTCTGCGGATTAAGCTTGATGAGGTCATGGTGGAGTTTGAGGTTGGCGATGGGGGTGCGGAGTTCGTGCGAGACGTTGGAGACAAAATCGTCTTTCAGGCGGTCAATTTCCTTGAAAGCGCTGATGTCGTGGAGGCTGCACACAACGGCCGTAATGCTGCCTTGTTCGTAAATGGGAGCCAGGGCAACGGTGACGTCGAACTGGCTGTCGTTTTTGCGCTGGGCCAGCAGTTCAAATCGCTGCGGCGCGCCGGTTGTGATGGCAGTCTGGAAGGCCTGGATAAACCGGTCGTGGTATTCCGGCGGGGTCAAAGCTAGGGGCGGATGGTTTAGTACCTCCTCGCGTTGGTAGCCAAACAGCGTTTCGACGGCCGGATTGACCCGTTCGACGTTGTACTGGGTATCCAGCAGCAAGAGGGCGTCCGGGCTGCTGTTGAAAATGGCCTCGATCTGGTCGGTGGTTCTTTGCAGGTCGGCGGTGCGGGCGGCCACGGCTTTTTCCAGGCGCAGATTTTGGTCCTCCATCTCCTGGTAGAGGTGGGCGTTGCGCAAGGCGATGGAGGCGTGGTTGGCAAAGGTGACGGCCATTGAAATTTCTTCTTTGGTGAACGGCCGTATCTCATTGCGGTCGATGGTGATCATGCCCAAAACCGTCTCGTCCACCACCAGGGGCACGCCCAGCCAGGAGATGATGCGTTCCGCCTGATAATCCGGGGCCAGCAGGTTAAAGGATGGATAGGTGGCGCGCACGTTGTCCACGGCCAGGGGGCACAGTGTGCGCAGGGCGTGGGCGTTGGGCAAATCGGCGGTGATGAGGAAGCCCAGGTTGATCAGGCCAGAATTATCTTGAAACCCCTGCGCGGCGCGGATAATCAGCTTGCTGCCCACTTTTTGCTGCACCGAGGCGCTGTCGTAAGGGATGGTCCGGCGCAGTTGTTCCAAAATGCGCGTCAGAACGACGTTGAGCGAGAGGGATGAGTTCAGGATGGCGGCGGCCTGGCGCAGCGTTTCGGCTTCTGCCTGCCGGTGGTAGGCTTCCAGTTCGGCCCGGCGGCGCTCCTGAATTTCTCGTTGATTGTTGCTAAAGAGGCGGGCGTTGGCCAGGGCAACGGCCGTTTGCTGCGAAAATGCTTCCCAAAAACGCCGGTCTTCCGGGGTAAACCCGGTGGGCTGCGGTGTAAAAATCTGGATGAGATGGTGGACTTGGTTTTCGAATTTCAGGGGCAAAAGCAAGGCGCTTTTGGCCGGTGTGGGCTCGTCTGGCAGGGGGATGGCGGCCAGGAGGGAGGATACGGCCGTTTCTTCCTTGAGCAGTTGAATGGTTTCAGTGGTAACGGCCGTTACCCGCGCGTCCCCAAAGTTTGAGTCCAGACTGATGGCCGGCAGCGGCTGCACGTCACGGGTTGCGCTGCCCTGCCGGACATACACATAGACAAGCTGCTTACTTTCCGGCAAACACTCATAGATGACCAGCAGCGAGCAAGGCGTAATTTTCGTCACCAGTTCATCGATCGTGGTGTAAATGATTTGGAAATCCAGCGAGTAGGCCAACTGCCGGCCGGATTCGTATAAAAGCGAGGTTTCCCGGTTCATTTTTTGTTGAAGAGAAAAGGCCAATTTGCGCTCGGTAATGTCGCGGGCGATGTGAATTGTGCCGGCAACCTGCCCGCCGTTCATCAAAATCCGCCCCCGAACGTCTAGCCAGACGGGGCCTTTGGCGGTGGGAATCTCAATCTCCACCGAGGTGATCGATTTTCCGTTGAAAAGCTGGCCGATAATCGCATCGACAAGCGGTTGATCTTCTGGCTTGACGAATTCTTGGGGTTTTTTGCCTACAATGTCAGCTTCCGTGACGCCCAGGGCTGTGCAGGCTTTTGCGTTGGCGCTGACCAGGTAGCCATTCTCGTCCAGCGAAAATATCCAATCGTCGGCTTCCTGAATGAAGGTGCGCAAGCGGTTTTCTTTGATTTCCAGCAAGGCGTTTTTTTGCGCCTCCTGGCGGTAATAATGTTGAATGAACAGAAAGAACAGCGCTGTACTGGAGAGATAAAAGGTCGTCAGGGTGCAGGCAACAGCCAGCGAGGGAGGCGGGGCCAGCACCATCAGGCTAAGGGTCAATAGCAAATTCACTGCGGCGAAAATCAGTGATTGGCGCAGGGAAACCAGAAGACAGGTGACATAGACCGGAATGGTCAGGAAAATCACCATAATGGTGTTGGTTTGTGGATCGCCGAGCACGTCGATGGCAATGATCAAGTCGAAGACGATGACAAACAAGAAGATAGCCCACCGGAAATAAGGGCTGCGGCTGAGCGCGTAGACACCCAGGAGCATCGCCATGCCCAGAAATTGGCTGGCGTACAGGCCTATCGGCTGCGCGGGCAGCAGGCCGATCTGAAAGATGACATTGGCCACGGCCGTAAAAATAACGAATAACAACAAACCAGCCAGCAGTCTGGCGCTGCGTTGCTGTTTAGCTGGGAGAGATGGATGAGGGTTCGTTAATTGGGTCCACGGGGTGGTTGTAATCTTCACGATGAATAATTCCAATAAAAAGCGTTCGCGTGATGTCAATCAATTGCGCCTGATTGCCTGACTGATAGGTGAGAAGGCCAAACCGCTCAGGCAAAGCCCTACGGGCTAAACTCCCCCGCGATTCTATCCCAGAATCGGGGCGTTGAGAATATTTGGGCTGGCCGATCTGGGCATTTTGGTTGAATTGCCTCGCGCCAGGTGGTTTTCTGGCTGCTGGCTGGCATCCTGGCCATAAGATTGCGTATACTTGCATCTGACCTGACAAAATTTATATCATGGAAAAAAGTGCAAAAAACAGATGACCAACAAGCTGCCCCTCGCAATCATTTTGCCTCATGGCGGTTTAGCTGTACCGCCGGAATTAACCGATCGGGTGGCGCTCACCCCGGAACAAATTTTTAATGAAGCCGATGCCTACGTAGATGAGATTTTTGACTTTCGCGATCGCGTGCAGCATTGGCTGAATTTTCCCTATGCCCGGGGCATTTTGGATGTCAACCGGCCGGACGACGCGGCGCTGCATCATCGGTTGGGTGATGGGGCAGTGAAAGGACAGACCAGCTATGGCGTGCCGGTTTTCCATGAGGGTCTGGCCCCGGATGTGGACATGGTGAATGGGCTGATCGCCGCGTACTGGCGACCCTGGCATGAGCAGTTGGCGGCGATTGTCGATGATACGGCCGTTAAACTGGTAGTCGATTGTCACAGTATGGCAGCCGTCGGGCCTTCCGCCTACGACGACCCCGAATCATTGCGACCGCGCGTTTCCGTGAGCAATCTGGGCGATGAAAATGGTGAGCCGCGGGCCAATTGGGCGCACATCAGCGCCCCGCCGGCTGCTGCCCGCTTTTTAGGCTGGCGTCTGGGCAAACTGTTAGCCGACATACCCGACCTGACGGCAACGGGCGCGCCGTATGCTATCAACCAGCCTTACCTGGGCGGCTGGGGCATGCGCATTTACGGCGGCACCTACAAGCCCTGGCTGATGATCGAACTAAGCCGGGCCTTGTACATCGGCCGGCAGACGAGCGATTCACCTATTGTGCCGCCTGACGCCGCCTTGCTGCGCCAACTGCGCGAACGCATTTGGCTGGCCATCGTCGACGTTTTGGACCTTTTGTAGCCCATCCATGAATTGCCTATGTTAGAAAGAATCGCGACCGCACTAAAAATTCCTGATTTAGCTTCGAATGAAGAGATCGCCCAAACCAGGCGTCTGAAAATCCTTCTCTTGTTTAGCGGTCTGGCGAGCTTTTCGATAATATTCTTTGTTCCCAAAGAGGTGAGGTACGATCCCCGGCTTTTCCCTTGGGCTATTGTTTACTATTTAAGTTGGACGGTTTACTGTCTGGCAGGGCTTTTTATTCTGGGCCGACTGCCTGGCTGGGTGGCAGCGCTGTGGTTGACAACTGGCATCTATCTCTACGTTTTGTCTGCCCTGGTGCTTAACAGCAGCAATCCTTACAATTTTCTGTTGGCCTATTTTTTGATCGTCCTGTTGATGGCTGCGCTGTTTTTGGGCAGGCGGGTGACCTTCTTTTTTGTGCTGCTGATTGGCGTTTCAACAGTTATTGTTAATTTTATTAATATCCCCAATTTGATGATGCCTTTGTTTTCTTTGGAAAACACCGGGTTGAATTTGGTTTCGTGGGTTCTGTTTTTTACCCTCTTCTCTATTTTGCTGCTGGTATTTATGAATTCGATGGATGAGCGTCATGCGCAGACTCGCCGCAGTGAAGAGGGTTACCGGCTTTTATTTGAGGTATCGCCTGTGGCCTTGTGGGAACATGATGCTTCGGCGGTGCTGGCGGATCTGGCGCAGGTGCAGGCAGCAGGAGTGACCGATGTGGCGGCTTATTTTCTGGCGCATCCGGAGGAAGCGGCGGCCTGTTTGGGCCAATTGCGGGTGCTGAATGTGAATGAAACGGCCGTTTCCCTCTTCAACGCGCCAGATAAACACACCCTCATGCACAGCCCCCACATCCCGCTAATGGTTGCGACGCAGCCGTCTGAGACACGGCGCCACATCGCCGCGAGCCTGGCGGCGCTAGCCGATGGCGCGTCCCATTTTGAATGCGAAACTGCCTGCGAAACGCTAAGCGGGAAAATGATTCAGGTCATCTACCGCTGGGTGGCCACCTCAGGCCAGGTGCAGCCCTATGGCCGCATCATCACGTCGGTGATCGATATTACCGCCCAAAAACAGGCCGAAACGATCCATCGCCGTTACAACGAACGCCTGCACCTCATTCACCAGATAGACATCGCCATTTTAGCCGCTAAATCTACCTCAGAAATTGCTTACGCCAGCCTGAAACTGCTCAAAAGCCTGGTTCCTTATGCCGAGGCACAAGTCTTACTTTTCGACCCAGAGGAGGGCGAAATGGTCTCCTTGGCCAGCAGCCAGGGCTTCGCAGACGCGCGTTTTCCGCTCACAAATTGGGAGGCGGTGCAGGACATGTTTCGGGGCAGCCCGGTGCAATTTGAGGATCTCCAGGCAGCAATGGAGCTTCCCCCGCTGCTTGAAAACCTGCGCCTGCCGGCCGGACGGTCCCTGTTTATGGTTCCGCTTTGGGAAAAAGGTGAGCTGGTTGGGGGAATTTGCGCCAATTTTACTGAGCCGGGCGCATTTACCGTTGAACACGTGGAAATTGTGCAGCAAGTCGCGGCGCCCTTAGCCATCGCGATGCAAAATGCACGTTTAATTGAAGCCGAAAGGAAAGAGCACCAACTCGCCGAGACGCTGCGCAATTTGGCCAATATCTCAAGCGCGGGCCAGGATCAGACGCAAATCCTCGATGCCATTTTGGTGCAGTTAGCCCGCGTTATCCGCTTCGATCGCGCTGCCATCACTTTGCGGATTGAAGGGGCTTATCAGATTGTGGCCCATCGTGGGCTGGAGTATGAACACGATAAATTGATTTCTGAGCGGATTCCACTGCTCTCGCACATGAGCCAGGTGATTGAGAGCTGCCGGCCGCACATCATCGCCGACACGAAGACTTCTGCCGACTGGATTGTGCTGCCCGGCGGCGAAGATATTCGCTGTTGGCTCGGTGTGCCGATGCTGGTGCGTGGCAAGATTGTCGGTCTCCTGACGTTGGATAAATATGAGCCGGACTTTTATAAAGAGTCGGATGCCAATCTGGCGCTGGCGTTTGCCAATCAGGCGGCGATTACGATTGAGAATGCGCGCTTGTATCAGCAGTTGCAGCAGTATACGGACCAATTGGAGCGGCGTGTGGTCGAGCGTGTGCGTGACCTGAACGCCCTGTACAATATTTCGGCGCTGTCTACCGAGCCGGCCGAAATGGAACCGGTTTTGGGCTCGGCGTTGGAGACGGTGCTGACGGCGTTGGGGTGTTTTGCTGGGGCGATCCATTTGCGGGATGATGAGGAAACGTTTCATTTGCTGCATGAAATTGGGGTGCCGGCTTATGTACGGCCGTTTATCGAGCACGTTCCCTTCGACCACGAAATCGTTGGGGATATGTTGTCTGGTAATGCTCCTACTAATACAGTCAAGGATATCGCCGGCACTTCGTTTGGCACGCAGTTCTCGCTGCAGCCCGGTGAACTAACCTATGCCGGAGCCTTGATGCGCTCTAAGGGCAAATTGATGGGCGTATTGAGTGCGGTTCACAATCTGGGCAGGCAGTTTACGGCCGAAGACCTGGCCTTGTTGGCGGCAATTGCTGACCATGTAGCGGTGACGATTGAAAACGGCCGTCTCCACCAGAACGCCCGCCAATTAGCCGTCATGCAGGAGCGCGAGCGCATGGCCCGCGAACTCCACGACTCGGTGACGCAATCGCTTTACAGCCTGACGCTGTTCGCCGAAGCCGGCCGTGAACTGTTGGAGGCTGGCAAGGTGTCCCGCGTTCAGGTTTACCTGAACCAGATTGTCGCCGCTTCCTTGCAAGCCCTGCGCGAAATGCGCCTGATGCTCTACGACCTGCGGTCTACGACCTTACTTGAAGAGGGTCTGGTGCAGGCGCTGCGTTACCGCCTGGAGAATGTGGAGGAACGCGCCGGTATCGAAACATCTCTCACTGCGCCAGAAAACATGCGTCTGCCGGCCGATGTCGAGGAAACTTTGTATCGGATATCGCAAGAGGCCCTGAACAATACGCTCAAACATGCCAGAGCTTCTCGCGTGGACATCACCATTCGCGTCGATACTTCCCACCTGACTCTGGAAGTGCAGGATAACGGCCGTGGCTTCCAGGCGCAAAATTGGGCAGCCCAAAAACCCGGTGGCGGGCTGCTGACCATGAAAAAGCAGGTGGAGCAGTTAAACGGCGCAATTGTCTTGCAGAGTGCCCCCGACCAGGGCACAAAGATTACTGTTCGGCTCAGCTATATCCCACCGGGAGGGCATGCGATGGAAGACAATGGAAAATCCAATTAAAGTTCTTATCGTCGACGACCACCACCTCGTGCGGGAAGGGTTGGCGGCTCTGTTGGAAGTAAAACCGGACGTGGAAGTTGTTGGCGTCGCTGCTGACGGCGACGAAGCAGTAGCCAAGGCCCGCGAACTGCGCCCGGACGTGATCTTGTTGGATCTGGTTATGCCCAACAAGGATGGCATAACGGCCATCCGCGAAATTCGGGAGAACGATCCGCGGTCAAAAATCCTCGTACTCACCAGTTTTACGGAAGTCAGCCGGGTGCGCGCGGCCATTGACGCTGGCGCGATGGGCTATCAACTCAAGGATTCTTCTCCGGAGGAGTTGTTGCAGTCGATTTTTGCCGTTTACCAGGGACAAATGCCCCTGCACCCGCTTGTGGCGCGCAAAATCGTGGGTGTAAAGCCGGCGATCAAGGCTGAAGAGGGGGAATCTGAAGAACTGACCGAGCGGGAAACGGCCGTTTTGGAACTCATCGCCCAGGGTTTTTCCAACCGGGAAATCGCATTGCACCTCAACATCAGCGTGCGCACAATCACCACCCACGTCAGCCGCATCCTGGCCAAGCTAAACCTTGAAAATCGTACCCAGGCAGCCTTATTTGCCTACCGCGAAGGATTGATTGACCGGGATATTGACCTGTGACGGCGCGGCTACGCAATTTTACGTATTGGTAGTAGCTTGAAATACATATTCTTGCAGATTCGATAGGTTCCCGCCCATGATAGACTGTACCCATTGTCAGGGGAAGCAGGAATCATGGGTCGGGTTTCCAGTCAACAAAGAGGCTTGCCGAATCTATCTTATTTATCCGGCAAGCCTCTTTTTGCTGCCAAAACCTGCGTCGTAGAGGGTGCTCATCACGTTTTATCGCAATTTGAGATTGCGTAGGTATTCGTGGTACTGGAATTGGAGAAATCTCGTGACAACCGGAACGGTAAAGACATGCACTGTGTTGGTCATCGCCCGTCAAAGTCGCTTGCGGGACGGATTACAGGCAGTTCTTCGGGCCGCGCCCTGGGTTGATGATGTGGTATGCGCGGAAGGGCAAACGGCCGTTACCCTGTTAGGCTTTCCAGAAATGCCAATGCCGGCATTGACCATCCTGGATATCGAAGCTTTGCGCGACGCGACATTGCGCGAATGGCCTGGTTGGTGCACCAGAGCCGGGCAAACGCAGCTCATCGTGCTGGTCGGCACGGCGCAGCAGCGGCCCCAGGCAGATGCGTTAGGTGCAGAGGCGATTTTGTTGAAAGGCTTCTCGACTGAAACATTGTACCAAACGATGGAACGCCTATTGAAGGCCGGCAGCCATACGCCGCGGCCATCAACGGCCGTTGACGGCCGTTAAAATCCCTTCCCCAATTTGTTCCACCTCGGCCAGATTGCGGTTATTCTCTAGCACAACCACGACGGCATAGGTTTGGTCGCCGGCGGGCAGCAGCCCGAGATACCAGCTGTTGTTGCTGCCGTCTGGCCCCGATAAGACCAGCGTGCTGAACGTCTGAATGTCGCCGCTCCGCGGCAGCGCCCCGCGCAGAGTCTGGGCCGCAACCGGCGTCACGGCCGTTGCCGGCTCACGCGGCGGCGGCGTGGATGTTACCCAATCGCCAGTTTCCGATTGAAGACCTTCTACCAGTTGCAGAGTTGGCAGACGGCCGTCAGTGGCCAGGGCCGCCCAGGCCACGCCCACTTGCAGCGGCGTCACAATCAGCGTATCCTGCCCGATGAGAGCCAGGGTGGTCTTGCTGATGGGGGCGGAAACGGCCGTTTCCGTGTTCAATGGCAGCTGCGGCTGCTCCGTTAGCCCAAAAGCGTCAAACGCCGCCGCCAGGTTCGCCGCCGGCAGCCTGTCCGCCAGATCTTGCAGCGGGCCGGGACACCGATGGGCCAGTACATCCGCCCAGGTGGCTTCCAGCGGCGGCGGCGTGGCGCAGTAAGTCGCCACGCCATTGACGATGACCGGCCTGTTGGCATGGGCGACCGGTTCATCCAGGGCGATGATCCCCTGATCCAGCAGCGCCGCTAATATAAAAGGCTGTAGAACCGGTCCCGGCTGATACTGCCCTTGTGTGACCCGATTCAACAAAGGCGCAGAGGCGTCGGCGGCCAGTTCCTCAAACGTTTCATCCAAAAAATTGGGATCATAGCCAGGGTGACTGGCCAGGGCCAATATCTTAGCCGGTGAGCCGTCCGGCTGGCCGTCTTCCAGTTGCAGCAGCAGGAGTGCCCCGTTTCGCGCGCCCAGCAGCGCGTCGGCTTGCGCTTGCAGATTGGCGTCCAGGGTTAATTGCAAGTCGCGGCCGGTTTGGGTGCGGTGCAGCAGTTGGCGCATCTCGGCTTGCCATCGGTTGTCCGGTTCGCCGCGCAGATAGGCATCGTAACTTTCTTCGATGCCGGCTGTACCGTAGCGCAGGCTGTAATAGCCCACCACCGGGCTGGCGGCGGGCAGAGGGTAAATGCGGGTGAAAATCCCGGCCGTCTCTGCGTTTTCGGCCAGTACGTTGCGCTGCAGGTCGAAAATGCGGCCGCGCTGGATGCGCAGTTCCTGTTCTACGCGGCGGGGGTTGTCATCGCGGGCTAAAATGGCCGGGCCGCGGAATACGGTCCAGAAAACGAGCGACAAGGCGACGGCCAAAAAGGCCACCAGGATGACGCGCAGGAGTTGGCTTGTTTTGCCGGTGGGTTGTTCGGGCTTCAACGTAGACTCTTCAGATTTGGATTACTGGCCTATCTCTTCGACGGCTCCAGACATATACAACAGCAAGCCGATCATGGCGCTGCTGATGAGCATAGAACTGCCGCCGTAGCTGATCAGCGGCAGGGTAACGCCTGTCAGGGGCAGCAGTTTGGTGACGCCGGCCATGATCAGCACGGCCTGGGCGCTGATGAGGATGGTAATGCCGGCGGCCAGATATCGTTGAAACGGCCGTTTCGCCAAAAGCGCCAGGCGCATACCCCGGTAGGCCAGCAGGGTAAAAATCATCACAGTCCCCAGGCTGCCTACCAGTCCCCACTCCTCGGCAATGGCGGCAAACACAAAGTCGGAGTGCACCACGGGGATATAGATGGGAAAACCTTGCCCGACGCCTTGCCCCAAAACGCCACCGGCAGCCAGCGCGTACAGCGATTGCACAATTTGAAATGCGCGGTCGTCGGCGTCGGGCCAGGGATTCCACCAGGCATCCACGCGCAAGGCGACCAGGTCAAAGGCAAAGTAGGCAAAAACTCCGGCCAGCAGCAGAAGCCCCCCGCCGACTAAAACGAAACGGCCGTCGCCCGTGGCCATATACAGCAAGGCTAAAAACACGATAAAAAACAGCGTCGCCGCGCCTAAATCCCGCTGCCACACCAGCAGCACCATGCAAAAGCCCCACATCAACAGCAGCGGGGCCAGATAAGTCAGGATGCCGCGCCAGCCGTTTTGCCGGCTCACGGCGAGCATGGCGCTGCGCTCATCAAAATAGCTCGCCAGAAAAATGATCAGCAGTAGTTTGAGCAGTTCGGAGGGCTGGAAGTAGACCTGGCCGATGAGAGGCACGGGCAGCCAGAGGGCCGCGCCATAGCCGGAGGGGTTGACGCCAAAGATGAGCGTCGCGGCCAGCAGCAGCAGCCCGCCGGTGAGCCAGGTATAGCGGTAGCGGCGCAGCAGGCGCAGATTATGGGGCAAAATGGCGATGGCCAGCAAAACGGCCGTGCCCAAAACCAGCCACATGACCTGTCGTGCCAAAAAATTTGCTGCCAGGCGGTCGATCAGTACCAGGCCCCAGCCGGTTAGCAGCGCCACCAGCGGCAATATGAACGGGTCGCGTCTTGGTTTGAACCGGTGCAGGATCAGGTGGGTGCCGGCCATCAGCGCCAGCCAGACGGCCGGCGCCCACACATGCTGCCAGCGTAGAGCGCCATCGACCGCCAGGCTCAGGGCCACGGCGTTGACCATGACGAACCCGCTGGCGATCAAGAGCAGGCCGGCCTGACGACGGCCGTTTTGCTCTTGTATTTCTTCCAGGGCAACTGATTGCATACGGCCGTCAGACTGGCGTCTGATCCAGGTAGCGGCTGACCAGCGGCGCTAACATCGCTTTCGTTTGCGCCGGAATGAGACCAGGCTGCGTGATCAAAGCGTCGCGCAGGGCGGAATGGGCGGCAAACTCTCCAGCCCACAAATCCATATGGCTTACCAGATGGCGAATTGCCTCCTGCGCCAGGCTGGTGTTGCGGTTCAGCACGCGAATCACCTGTTCTACAGTGACGGGCGCTTCGTTATCATGCCAGACGTCATAATCTGTGATGTGGGCCATGCAGGCGTAGGCCATTTCGGCTTCCAGAGCCAAATAAGCCTCCGGACTGGTCGTCATACCGATGATGCTCATGCCCCACTGCCGGTATGTGTTCGATTCGGCTTTGGTGCTAAAGCGCGGCCCCTCGATGGTGACGAATGCGCCGCCGGTATGTACGACTCCCTGGCTGGCCTGAACAGCTTCAGCCAGCGCGGCGCTCAATTCAGGCGAGAACGGCGGCTCTGGACTGACGTGGGCCACCAACCCGTGCTCAAAAAAGCTGGTTTGCCGCTTGCGGGTATTGTCAAAAAGTTGATCTGGGATGACCACGTGACCTGGGGCAAGCTCTTCGCGCAGGGACCCGCAGGCGCTAACGGCAACGACGTACTTCACGCCCAAGGTTTTGAGGGCGAAAATGTTGGCGCGGTAAGGAACTTCGGTGGGATTGAGGACGTGGCCACGGCCGTGTCGCGGCAAGAAAGCCAGGCGACGGCCGTGCAGTGTGCCCAATGTCAGCCTGTCCGATGGTTTGCCAAATGGCGTGTCGATTTCGATTTCCTCGACGTGGGTAAGGTCCGGCATGGCATACAGGCCACTGCCGCCAATCACTGCTAATTCAATGTCTGCCACGATTCTTACTCCTTCTCACCTGAAATGGGCGTTCCTTGGTCGCCAGCCGCACCCGCTGCGGCGCATTCCAGGCATTTTGCTTATGGATTACGCGCCTGGGCTAAAGCATTTTCCAGGCTGTTAATTTTTTCTGTCGTTACGGCTTTCATCTTGCTGATAAACTGCTGCTGCCTGAGCACCGTTTGTTTCACCTGCTGCAATTCCAACTCGCGTTCAATGAGCGTGGATTGGATCTCGGCCAAGCGTTGGCCTTGTTGGGCCGTTTCGCGCAGGTGCTGCTGTAGGTCCCTTTCGCTGGCCTCTAACTGCATCTCTTTCTGCCGCAGCAGTTCCTTCAGGCTCTGGCTGTCGGCACGGGCTTTCCCTTTTTCTTCCTCCAAATCTCGTTGCAGCGTTTCAACCTGCTGCTCCAACTGCCGCAGCTGACTTTCCTGCTCTTCAACCTGTCGTTGGTGATATTGTAAGGCGGTCTGGCTGGTTTCCAAATTAGCCTGATGCCACAAGAGTTGTTCCTGGTATTCTTCAGCCCGTTCTTCGGCGGCAGCCAGTTGGACTTTGAGCTCCTCTAGCTGGTCGGATGATAAGAGTTTGGTGGGTTGTTGGCGAATGCGCTCAAGCTCGGACTGGGTCTGTTGCCATTCCGTTTCCAATTCTGCATATTGGGCGCGTAAATTGCTTATTTCCTGTTCTTGTTTCAGGAATTTGGCCTTGGCCATCTCCATTTGCTTCATCAAGATGGCGTTGCGCGTTTGCAAGAGCTCCAGGTCGGCTTTGAGCTGGTTGTTCAGATTGGTTAAGGAAAGGATAGTGGCGTCGCTTTCTGCCAGGAGTATTTTGGATGATTCGGTTTCAGATTCCAGTTGATTTTGCAGCTCTTCCAGACGGATTTGGGCATGCGTCCATTCGCTTTCCACTTGTTTGCGCTGGTCACGCAGCATGTTGTTGACGTCGTTGCTTTGTTCGAGCTGGCGGCGGGTGTTTTGTAATTCAGTCTCCAGCTCTTGAACCCGCGCCTCTGTGGATTCGGCCAGTTCTTGCCAGCGTAGCAGGGCGTCTTCCTGGTCGGAGCTGTGGGCCAGGCTGGCCTGGAGCGCTGTTTCGATGTTGTGTACCCGGCCGGTCAGGGTGTCTACCTGATTGAGTGCTTCGTGTAGATGTGTATCTACGCCCACTTTGGCGGAAGTCAGTTCGTTGAAGGCAGCTTCTTTGCGGGCGAATGATTCGCGCAGCTCTTCCAGTTCCTGGTTGGTGTGGGCCAGCGTTTCCTGGGATAACGCCAGTTCTTTGGTCTGACGGTCAAGCTGGGCTTCGCGCAGTTGGAGGGTTTCGCTTAGCTCTTTAGCCTGCTGCTGAGATTTGGCCAGGTCGGCCCGGGTGGTCTTCAGGTCCTCGCGGGTGGCGGTGAGCTGGTTGGTAGCCTCGCCAACGATTTCGGCTAACCGCTGGTCGAAGGTTTCTTCTAGTTCGGTGCGGGCGGCCAGGGCCACGGCCGTTTCCGTTTGCAGGTGGTGTAGGGCATCCAGGTTGCTGCTGTCGCGCAGGCGAAAATGCTCCGGTTGCAAGCCGTCGGGGAGGGTATTGTCGCTGCCCGGTACGCGGTCGGCCAGGGTTTGACGGCCGTTTAGCAAAGCGTAACATTCCGCCTCCGACAAAGTATTCACCCAGCCGCGGATGAGTCCGCCCTGCTCGACGTGAAAGCGCAGCGCGTAAATATCGCCCCAAATCTGCCCCCGCTCCTGCACGATCACTTCCTGGCTAACGGCCGTGCCGGATAGCAGGCCGGCAATAATAATCTGGGGCGCGAAAATGTTGCCCACAACCGTCGCCTCGGCGGCGATGGCTACAGGCTGCGTTTCGTGGATGTCGCCGACAGAATAGCCGGATATCTCCACCCACGGTTGTTTGCGGCGTAAGAAAGAAAAAATGCCCGGGCCTTTGGCTTTTTCACTGCTGATCGTCATGCGAGGCTCTTTCAAATTCGGTGTCGGCGCTGATTGCGGGCACATTTGCCGGTTTGCCCTGACGTGTAGGCCCGCAATAGAACCAGCTACTCCTTTGTAAGGTACAATTATATCCATGGAATGGCAAACCGGAACCAAAAAAGGCGTGATTTTTGCTTTCTGGCGGCAATCGTTAGGCGAATGTTCAGAAACGGCCGTTACCTTATCCTCGTGGCCGGCTGCCAAATGGCGCAATTCCATCCTCTCCTCAATCTTGTTCTGTCCGGCTAACTCTGCTAAACTGCTGCTGAGATGAAAAAACAGGACCGCAAAAACCTTAATTTTCTCTGGTTGTGCCTGCTTCTGTTCCTTGTGTTGCCTGGGGCAGACTCTTCAGCATCTGGGCCTGCCGCCAGTTATCCGGGCAAAATTCATATCGCCGGTCCCCTCCAATTTGATCTCAGCATCACCCCGCCCATTGGCACACCGGGAAACACGCTCCTGTTAGAACTGTCTCTCATCAATCTGGATCAGGTGACCTACACCCCCGAAATCAGCATACAACTGCCCGCTAATTTGCGCCTGGACACAGCCAATTTGCCTGCCGGGGCCACGGCCAACTTACAAGCGCATCGCCTGAACTGGTCGCCGGTGATCTCGGCCAACGGCGGCGCGCAGCAGTTTGCGCTGCCGCTGCGGGTGGAAACGGCGGACATCACTCACCCAGAGCAGACGCTAACGGCCGTGCTCAAATTTGACGGCGAGGAGCGGCAGGAAAGCGCCACCATCTGGATCGGCATTCCGCCGCAGGTGAACCGGTTGGTGCTGCCTGCACAGGCTTCGGTGGGTCTCCCCATTCAACTGCGCGCAGAAATGAGCGGCCCTGGCCCCATCGATCAATCCTGGCAGTTGGGCGACGGCCGTCAGGTCGATGTGAGCAACCCCGTGGTCGTTTACCCGACCGCCGGCTTTTTTGACGTGACCCTGTCGGCCAGCAATGCAGTCGGCGCCGACACCGCTACCCAGCGCATCACCATTGTACCGCACCCCACCGCCCAATTTCGGTTGGATGACGCCACGCCGGGCGTGGGACAGACCGTAACCTTTATCAACGAAAGCGGCGGCCAGCAGCCTATCACCTATCGTTGGGATTTTGGCGATGGGGCAACCTCCACCGACGCCAGCCCCACCCATCAATATCTGGCCCCCGGCGTGTATCAAGTCAGCTTGTCTATCGAGAATCAATATGGCCGCTCAGAAGCCTACTGGTCCTTAACGGTGGGCCAGCCGCCGGTGGCCGACATGGCTATCGATGAGCAGGGCAGTACGGGGCAGCCGGTGCGCGCCCAGGCTTTGGGCGATGAAACGATGACGGCCGTGCGCTGGGACATGGGCAACGGCCGTACCGAACAAGGCGCGCAAATCAGCCACGTCTATACCGCCCCTGGCGATTATTACGTGACCATGACCGCGCTAAATGATTACGGTAGCACACAAATGAGCCGCTGGCTGCACATCGAGCCGGGCATCATGGCCCTCTACCTGCCGGTGGTCAGAAAATCAGGCGCTGAAGCCATCACCCCTGGCGCCTCGATCGACCCCCTTGGCGTCGTGTTGGAGCCGGTTGATCTGGATGCGCCGTTTGTGATGACGCCGTTAGATCTGCCGGCGGGAACCAGCCTGGCCGAGCAGTTGTTTATCTACATCAACGAAGCCCGCCGCCAGTTTGACCTGCCGCCGCTGCAATACGTCTACGAATTGGCTGTGGCCGCGCAGCAGCACACCGACGAGATGGCCGCTTATCGTTACACTGGCCATGTCGGCGCGGATGGCTCTTTCCCGGCGGAGCGGTTGTTGTGGCAGGGTTATCCCCACGCCTACGCCGGCGAAGCCACCGCCTGGGGGTTTGATCAGGCTTATCAGGCAGTCGAATTTTGGATTAACAGCCCCGGTCACCGCGCCATCCTGTTGAACAAATATGCCACCGACGTCGGCGTCGCCTATACCAGCAATTTCAACGCCCCCAACGTCTGGTATTGGACGGCCGAATTTGGCAACGCCTACGGCGGACCAGATTCGCCGACGCTGCGCGTGCAGGGTCCGGCCGCCGGTAAATCGGCTCTGAACACGCAGACCCTCGACTTTTCCTGGAACTGGCCGATGCCCCTGACGAATGGGCAGCGTTTTACCGTCTACTTGCAAGGCAACAATCAGGTGATCTCTCTGGGTTCGCTGACGCAGCCCTCCTATGGCACGTTATTCCGGCTGCGCACGGCCGTTGCAGACGTGATGGAAGCGACCGGCCTGTATGAGTGGCGCGTGCGGCTGGAGGATACCAATCGCAATGGCTTGTTAGAAAGCGAGGCGCGCGGGCTGGAAATCCTGCTCGATCCAGACCTGCCCACGCCCACGCCGGTAATCAGCCCCACGCTGGCCATTACCGGTACGCCGTTGGCTACACCGACGCCTACCAGCACCCCGACGCCCAATTACCCATCCCCGACGCCCCGGCCTACCGACGTTCCGCCGCCAATCATCGTGACTGCGCCGCCGCCGGTGATCGTGACCGCGCCATCGCCATAGCCGCCAAACCAATCCTGGGAGTTTCCCAAAAGCCTATGTTTACCACCTTGATCGACGCCGCCACTTTGCAGACGCATCTGGGCGACCCGGCCTGGGTAATTGTCGACTGCCGCTTCAGCCTGGCCGAACCCGCCGCCGGACGGCAGGCTTACCTGGCCGGGCACATCCCCGGCGCGATTTACGCCCACTTGGATGAGGAATTGAGCAATCCCCCGGCTACGGATCACGGCCGTCACCCGCTGCCGCCGCCGGAAGTGCTGGCGGCCCGCTTTGGGCAGATGGGCATTGGCCCGGCCACCCAGGTGGTGGCCTATGACGACGCCAACGGCATGATCGCTGCCCGCCTGTGGTGGATGCTGCGCTACATGGGGCACACGGCCGTAGCCGTGTTGGATGGTGGCTGGCCTGCCTGGCTGGCGGGTGAGTATGCTGTCCGGCTGGGGGAAGAAAGGCGGAATACGGCCGTTTTCCAAGGCCAGCCGCGTCCGGATTGGCTCGTGGTAGAGAACGATGTGCCTGACGTGCCGCTGCTGGTCGATTCCCGCGATTCGGCGCGTTATCGGGGCGAATTGGAAACCATCGATCCGGTTGCCGGGCATATTCCCGGCGCAGTGAATTATTATTACCAAACAAACTGGACGGAAAACGGCCGTTACCTGGCCGCCGATGTCCTGCGAGAGCGGTTTGTGCGCTTATTGGGCGGCGTTCCGCCGCAGCAAGCAACCTTTTATTGTGGTTCTGGCGTTTCCGCCTGTGTGAATTTGTTGGCGATGGCCCATGCGGGATTGGGTAACGGCCGTTTGTATGCCGGTTCCTGGAGCGAATGGTGCCGCAACCCGGCCAACTCACTCGTCACCGGCTGAGGTTCCTGGCCCTAACGCCGCGCATACACTGCCCCCACCAGTCTCGGATCGAGTTTCTCCGGCCAGATGGTGTGCTCGTCGTAGCGCACCCCCTTCAAATCAATACTCGTCACAATGGCTTCGCGCAAATCGGCTCCCCGCATATCCGCAAACTGCAAATTAGCCTCCGTCAGGTCAGCTTCATGAAAAATGGCATCTTGCAGATTGGCGCTGCCCAGATACGCTTTTTGCAAAAAGGCCCCGGATAAATCCGCCTTGCGCAAATCGGCCTTGAATAGGTTAGCCCCTTGCAACTCCGCTTTTTCCAGCATTGCCCCCCTTATCATCGCGCTGTCAAATTTAGCGCCTTTCAGATTGGCCCCGGAAAAGTTGATTCCATCCAGGCGGGTTTCGTTGAAATTTGCGCCCTCCAGGTTCATGTTGGCCAGATCTTCCAGATGGCGCAAATCCATGCCTGCCAGGGTTATATGCCTGGAGCCGACGAGGGAAATGGTATCTTCAATAGCTTGTCGCGTGAGTGGGTCCACAAAATCACCTTTGGATTGGAGAATGTCAGGGCAGGCTTTGTCCGTGCCGTCAAAATATAGGGCGTAAATCCCGTTTGTCAAGCCTCGCGCGCCCTGATATAATTTTGCCACTTGCCACCCTAGCTCAACGGCAGAGCAATCGCTTCGTAAGCGATAGGTTAAGGGTTCAAATCCCTTGGGTGGCTTAACGATGAGATGAGTACCCTGGCCATTGGTCCGGGGTATTTTTTTGCCTGAAATTGGCAAAGGAGGGGATGATGAGTGACTACCTGCCGGTGGTTTTCGGCGTGGCTGGTGGCACGGCATCCGGCAAAACAACCGTGGCCAACACGATTTTAGAGTCTGTTGGGGCAGAAAAAATAGCTTACTTTCCCCACGATGCCTACTATCGTGACAGTCCGCACCTCTCATTTGAGGAGCGTTCTCGTCAAAATTACGACCATCCCAATTCACTGGAGAACAAGCTGCTGGTTAAACACGTCGAGCAGCTTTTGGCCGGCAAACCGGTCAATGTGCCTGTTTACGATTTCACCCTGCACCGCCGCAAGGAAGAGACAATCCTGGTGGAGCCGTCACCCATTGTGCTGATTGAAGGCATCCTGATTTTTACCCGGCGCAAACTGCGGGACCTGATGGACATTAAGATTTACGTCGATACAGACGCCGACATTCGTTTCATCCGGCGTTTGCAGCGCGATATGAATGAGCGAAACCGGTCACTGGATTCCGTGGTGGCCCAGTATGTGGAAACTGTGCGCCCCATGCACCTGAAATTTGTGGAGCCAAGCAAGCGTTATGCCGACGTGATCATCCCCAACGGCGGCCGGAACCAGGTGGCGTTGGAGATGGTGGTGTCGCGGCTGCGGGAACTGCTCAATACGCGCTCGATGCGCTGACGGCCGTTATCCGTTAGCCGCCAGACGACGGTAGAGAGCCAGCGTGGCCACGGCCGTTTTCGCCCACGAGAAAGTGCCTGCTCGTTCTAATCCCAGCGTCTGGCAGCGCTGCCGGGCAGATTCGTCGGTGAGCAGGTGGTGGAGAACGGCCGTTATCGCTTCCGGCTGTGTGGGATCAAAGTACGCGGCTGCATCGCCGCCTACCTCTGGCAGGCTGGAGGCGTCGGCGCAGGCCACGGCCGTGCCGCAGGCCATCGCCTCGATCACCGGCAGGCCAAACCCCTCATACTGACTGGGAAACACAAACAGTCGCGCGCCGCTGTACAGTCCCGGCAAATCCCCTTCGGCCACCGGCCCTAAAAAAGTGATGTTTGCCGTGAGATTGCGGCGCACGGCCGTTTCCCTGGCCTCCGGATACCGCGCATCCCAGGCCCCGGCAATCACCAATTGCGGCGGGTCGGCCAGTTCCGCCACGATTTTTTCCCAGGCCAGAACCAGATTGACCAGATTTTTATGCGGCTTGTTAATGCCCAGGTACAAGACGTAAGCGGGCGGCAGGTTGTACTGCGCGCGAATCCGCTCAACTTCGGCCGGCGGTTGGGGCTGGAAATGCGGGTCAGCAGCCAGAGGGACGGCCGTTACTTTTTCCGGCGCCGTGTGATAGAAAGCCAGCATATCCTGCCGTGTGGCTTCGGAGATGGCCACCACGTGCCCCGCGGCGCGTAGGGCCAGCCGCGTCAGCAGGTTGGTTAGCAGGCGGGCGCGGGGCGACACATAGTGCGGGAAACGCTGGGGGATGAGGTCGTAGAAGGTGAGCAGGGTCGGCACGCCAGGGCGGTAGGGCATGAGGTAGTAGGGACTGTGGTACAAATCGGCATGAATTTCGCGTAGCAAACGAGGGATTTGCCATTGTTGGCTGGGCGAGAAGGGGGTACCGGCCGTTTCCACCCACCGCACCTGGTCCGACGGCGCCGGGAGCTGCCAGCGCGACGGCCGTGAGGGA
>Ga0116151_10001454_pt1 | contig 22141 bp, 21 predicted proteins | sample AD_UKC117_MetaG_FD_89893 | JGI IMG/M metagenome (GOLD analysis project Ga0116151, IMG submission 89893) | Active sludge microbial communities of municipal wastewater-treating anaerobic digesters from Hong Kong - AD_UKC117_MetaG | ecosystem: Engineered > Bioreactor > Anaerobic > Digestate... | reverse complement strand
CGAGAAGGAGAACGAGCGGCTGCGGAAGGCCGTCTCCGACCTGACGCTGGAGAAGCTGATCCTGAGGGAGGCGGCCTCGGGAAACCTCTGAGCCCCGCCCGGCGTCGCCGCAGCATCGATCACGTCATGACGAAGTTCGACGTATCGGAGCGGATGGCGTGCCGGGTGCTGGGGCAGCATCGCTCGACACAGAGAAAGGCGCCGAAGGGGCGGTCCGCGAGCTCGCCGGCGGTGACTTCCTCGAGCAGCAGCGCAACATCGTGCTGATCGGCGGCACTGGCACCGGCAAGTCCCACCTCGCCGTCGGCATCACGCGAACCCGCATCCGGAGCGGCAGACGGGGCCGCTTCTTCAACGCCGTCGACCTGGTCAACAAGCTCGACGCCGAGGCCCGCGCCCTTCGCCAGGGCCGCACCGCTGACCCGCTCTGCCGTCTCGACTTCCTGGTCCTGGACGAACTCGGCTACCTGCCCTTCGCGCAGACCGGCGGGCAGTTGCTCTTCCACCTGATCAGCCGCCTCTACGAGCGCACCTCGGTCATCGTCACCACAAACCTTGCCTTCGGCGAATGGCCGAGCGTCTTCGGCGACGCCAAGATGACGACCGCGCTCCTCGACCGCCTCACACATCACTGCAACATCCTCGAGACCGGCAACGAAAGCTGGCGCTTCAAGACACGCGCCTGAGCCCGGCCCCCGCCGGCCCGAGCCGTCTCCGCCACCTGAAAAGCTACGCGCCTGGGGCCGGCTACCCGCGCGACAGAGGGGGTCCCTTTGCACGCCGATCGGGGGTCCCGATTGCAGGCCGACTGACACCGGACCCGCTTTCGCGCTGTTCTCGCCACCAACTAAGTCTGATCCACGTCCAACATTCCTCTCCTGCAGCCGTACCGGCTTAAGCACCTGACGCTGGAGGACCGGCTGATCATCACCAGCCACGTTTCTCGCCAAAGAGCGCAATGCGGGCGACCAGTTTGAAGTACGCGAGTGCCTGGCCGCGGCCTTTGCGTCCCGGTGGGCGATGATCCCGCTCACAAGGGCCATGGACACACTGGTTATCAACTTTTCCGGCGAGCATTGCCCGATCCGCGATGCGCTCTTGCGCGTCCGCGACCAGTGGGAAGACTTTGTTGAGTTTGTTAAGCTGTAGCCCCCGGGGTTTGCACCGCCTGACCTAAGCCCTTCGGGTCCCTCGCTCAAAGCGACAGTCTGTCGAGGAAGCTCCGCTTGTGCTCAGCAAGGGGCACTGCCCACGAGCCGTTCGAATGCGAGCAGCGCAGCCTTGGCGGGGAGCGACAAGTCGGAGGCTATCGCAGCGGTTCGCTCCGGCGAGTAGTGATGCTCGCGATCCAGAATATTCATCGTCGCCTGCAGTTTGTTCCCGAGGATGATTGGAAGATTGACGACTGAGCCGCATCCAAGTTTACCTATCAGCTCATGATCGGGGAAGACCTGCGCTATTTCGGCAAGCGTGTTGGCAACGAACATCTCTCGACGACCGTGCACAACGTCGAACCAGGCATTCGACTCGATCGGCTTTGTGCCGGAGCACGGATAGTTGTCCGGATCGTTCGAGTAGGCCCGACGAGCGACCATCCGATCCATGTCGACTGTCATGACGGTGAAGAGCCTGACGCCGACGGTGGCGCGCACTAGCGCGTGCAAAGCGTCGAATGCTGCGTCCTGATGGGTGGCGACCCCAAGGGCGCGGTCAAAGGCGCGCAGCGGCTCCGCGAAATCACTCATGTCAGTTCCACTGGGCGAGGTTGTTCTACCGCGTGGGCGCCGCCGCTGGCAGCATAAAGCTCGCGGCTGTAGGGATGTGCGAAGCCGCCGGTTCGCAGCGTCCGGGCCGGGGCAACCTCGACGATCCGGCCAGCCTTCATCACCGCCAACCGGTCGCAGAGGAACGCCACCACCGGCAGGTTGTGGGTGACCATCAGGTAGGTGAGTCCCTGTTCGCGGCGCAGACGTTTGAGCAGGTTCAGGATCTCGGCCTGGACGGAGACGTCGAGCGCAGAGGTGGGTTCGTCAAGCAGCATGATTTTCGGCTCAAGCATCAGCGCTCGCGCGATCGCAACCCGTTGGCGTTGGCCGCCCGACAACTGGTGAGGGAAGCGGAAACGAAAGCGCTCGTCGAGGCCTACGGCTTGCAGCGTGTCGGCGACGCGCGCATCGCGGTTGCCGAGTCCGTGCACCGCCAGCGGTTCGACCAGTGCGGCGTTGACCGTTTTGCGCGGGTGCAGCGAGCCGTAGGGATCCTGGAACACCATCTGGCAGGTACGCGCAAAGGCTCGTCCGGTGCCGTGTGCCCGCGGCTGGCCAAGCACATCGATGCTCCCGGTCCATTCGGGCGCCAGGCCGGCGACCGCCTTCAGTACCGTCGACTTACCCGAGCCGCTCTCGCCGACCAGCGCGAAGCTTTCACCCTCGGCGACCTCGATGTTGACGTCGTGCACCACGCGGGTGCCAGCGTAAGCGATGTCCACATTCTCCAGCGCCAGCGCTTTCATGTCCCGTTCCACGCAGCGCGGTCGAGTACAGGAAGCTCGTCTCGGTCCTCGATCATCCGCGGGACCGCGGCGATTAGGCCTCGGGTATAGGGATGCGTCGCTCCCGCCAGACCGCCAGCTGCGCATTCCTCGACAACCCGACCGGCGCTCATCACCAGGATGCGGTCGCAATAGCGCGCGACGAGGTCGAGGTCGTGGCTGATCAGGATCAGCCCCATGCTGTTCTTGCGTACCAGTCCGTCAATCAGGTCGAGCACCTGCGCCTGCACCGAGACGTCGAGCGCCGAAGTCGGCTCGTCGGCTATCAGGAGGTCGGGCTGCGGGATAAGCATCATGGCGATCATAACCCGCTGGCCCATGCCGCCGGAAACCTGGTGCGGGTAGAGCCTGGCCACCCGTTCGGGGTCGTTGATCTGCACCTGTCCAAGCATCTCCACGACCCGTGCGCGCAGATCGCGGCGCGGCAGCGTCTCGTGGGCGCGCAGCGCTTCGGCTATCTGGTCGCCCACACTCATTACCGGGTTGAGCGAGAATTTGGGGTCCTGCATCACCATGGAGATCCGTGCGCCGCGCAGGTTCCGCATGGCGCGCTCCGGCAGAACGGCGAGGTCGATGCCGTCGAAGACCATGCGTTCGGCGCTGACGCGCCCCGGCGGGCGGATCAACCGCAGGATGGCGCGGCCGGTGAGCGACTTGCCCGAGCCGCTTTCGCCGACGATGCCAAGGCGCTCGCGTCCCAAGGTAAACGAGACTCCCTTGACCACTTCCGCGGGGCCGTGCGGCGTGGGGAACGCGATGCGGAGGTTCGCAAGCTCGAGCAGCGGTGCTGTCATTCGCGGCCGCCCGCCTTGGGGTCGAGCACATCGCGCAACCCGTCGCCGAGAAAGCAGAAGCCAAGGCTGACCAGAATGATGGCGAAGCCCGGCATGGTTGCCACCCACCACTGGTCGAGGATGAAGGCGCGTCCGCGGGAGATCATCGCGCCCCATTCCGGCAGCGGTGGCTGCGCGCCGAGGCCGAGAAAGCCGAGGCCCGCTGCGGTCAGGATGATCCCGGCCATGTCGAGAGTAACGCGCACGATCATCGAAGAGGTGCAGAGCGGCAGCAGATGGCGCAGGATTATCCGCGCACTTGAGGCGCCCTGTATGCGCACCGCGTCGATGTACTCAGCATGGCGGAAGGTCAGCGTCTCGGCCCGCGCAATGCGGGCATAGGCCGGCCAGGAGGTGATGGCGATGGCAATGATGGCGTTGCGGATGCCCGGCCCGAGGGCGGCGACGAAGGCCAGCGCCAGGATCAGTTTTGGCATCGACAAGAAGACATCGGTGATCCCCATCAGCAGCTTGTCGGTCCAGCCGCCGAAGTAGCCCGACACCGCGCCGACGATCAGGCCGACCGGCGCGGAGATCACCGCCACCAGCGCGACGATCAGCAGCGTGATGCGCGACCCCCAGACCACGCGCGAAAAGATGTCGCGCCCGAGTTCGTCGGTGCCCATCCAGTGCGCCTCACTCGGTGGCAGCAGGCGGGCGCCGAGATCCTGGCCGATGGGCGATTCCGGGGCGATCTGCGGCGCGAAGGCAGCGGTGAAGACAAGCCCGAGCACGATGATCAGCCCTGTGACCGCCAGCGGGTTGCGCATGAGCGTTGTGAACATCCGCCACGCCCGGCCGGCGCTGGCCTGAAACGACGTCGCCGGCGAGGGGTCGAGCAGCCAGGCGCGGGCGCCGGCCATCACCGACTCCTCGGGTCGAGCAGGCGGTAGAGCACGTCGGAAATCTTGTTGATGAAGATGAATACCGCGCCGATAACCAACGTCGCGCCGAGCACCGCATTCATGTCGGCATTGAGCAGCGCCGTGGTGAGGTAGTTGCCGATGCCGGGCCAGGAGAACACCGTCTCGATCATCACCGAGCCCTCCAGCAGCCCGGCATAGGAAAGCCCGATAACGGTGATCAGCGGCACCAGGATCGGCCGGAAGGCATGCACCCAGACCACCCGGCGCTCCGACACGCCCTTGACCCGCGCGGTGGTGATGAATTCCTGCCCGAGCTGGTCGAGCATGAACGAGCGGGTCATGCGCGCAATATAGGCAAGGCTGAAAAAACCGAGGATCGACGCCGGCAGGATCAGGTGGCTCACGGCATTGGCGAAGATGGCCGTGTCGCCGGCTATGAGGCTGTCGATCAGCAGGAGCCCGGTGACCGGAGGCACCAGTCCGTCGTAGAAGATGTCGATGCGCCCCGGGCCGGCCACCCAACCGAGCTGGGCGTAGAAGAGGAGCAACCCCACCAGCCCCAGCCAGAAGGCCGGAACCGAATAGCCGAGCAGGCCGACGACGCGTATGGTCTGGTCGATCCAGGTGCCCTGCCGGTCGGCGGCGATTACCCCCATGGGCACGCCGAGCGCCACACCGATCAGAATGCCTAGGGTCGCCATCTCCAGGGTGGCTGGAAAGACCCGCGCGAGGTCCTCGGAGACCAGCCGGCCGGTCGAGACCGAGCGGCCGAAATCACCGGTCAGGACATCGCCCACGTAGGAGAAGAACTGTACGATCAGCGGACGGTCGAGGCCCATCTGGATGCGTGCGGCCTCGTAGACCTCCGTGGTGGCGCGATCGCCGACTACTGCCAGCACCGGGTCGATCGGGACCACCCGGCCGATGAAGAAGGTGATCGCCAGCAGCCCGAGGAAGGTCAGGAGCACGACGACGACGAACCCGCCGAGGCCCAGCACCGCGCGCCGCGCGGCACCAGACGGCGCGGGGGCAGGCAGCGGCAGGTTCGGCTCGAACGCCATCAGTCGGGCCTCGCGGCTTGGCGCGTGCCGGCCCGGGCGGAAACGGACGGCGGCGCAGGATTCCCCTTGGAGAATACAGGCGCGTTTGCTTCAATGGGAAACTATCTGGCATCCGGAGCACGATGCAGCCCCCGCGGGGAATGCACAACGCCGGCACGACATCCTTTGGGGGGATCACGATGAATCACATTCGATCCATGCTGCTTGCCTCGGCGCTTGTTGTGCCGCTGGCGGGACCCGGGCTCAACGCCGCGACGCCCGAGGGCGTGCTGGTCGTGGCGCAGAACATCGACGACATCGTGGCGATCGACCCTGCGCAGGCTTACGAGTTCACCTCGGGGGAGTTGGTCACCAACATCTACGACCGGCTGGTGCAGTACGACGCCGAGGATCCGACGGTGCTGGCGCCCGGCCTTGCCACCGAATGGGAGATCGATCCGGAGGCGCGGAGGATCGTCTTCTCCCTGCGCGACGGCGCAACGTTCCACTCCGGCAATCCGGTGCGTGCCGAGGACGTGGTGTTCTCCTTCGCCCGCGTGGTGAAGCTGAACCTCACGCCGGCTTTCATCCTGACCCAGCTCGGCTGGACGCCCGAGAACATCGCCGACATGGTCACTGCCGATGGCGATACCGTGACGGTGAAATACGAGGGCGACTTTTCGCCGGCTTTCGTGATGAACGTTCTGGCCTCGCGCCCGGCTTCGGTGGTCGATGAACTTACTGTGATGGCCAACGAGGCGGATGGCGACATGGGCAACGCGTGGATGAACGCGCATTCCGCCGGCTCCGGGCCGTTTTCGCTGGAGGATTATCGTCCGGCGGAGCTGGTGCGGCTGGCTGCTTTTCCAGACTATTTCAATGGCGCACCCAAGGTCGACAGCGTCATCATCCGCCACGTGGCGGAATCGGCTACCCAGCAGTTGCTGCTTCAGTCTGGCGATGTGGATATGGCCAAGAACCTGACGCCCGATCAGATCGCCGGCCTGCCGGCCGACACCATCAAGGTCGAGGTCTTCCCGCAGGCGGCCGTGCATTTCCTCTCGTTCAACCAGAAGATCGAGGCGCTGCAGCCCGAGGCTCTGTGGGAGGCGGCGCGCTACCTCGTTGACTACGAGGGCATGACTGACACGATCATCAACGGCCAGATGGAGACGCATCAGGCGTTCTGGCCCAAGGGCTTTCCCGGCTCATTTGACGAGACACCGTTCACCTACGACATCGAGAAGGCCAAGGCGATCCTCGCCGATGCGGGCGTCGAGCTCCCGATTACCGTCACCCTCGACGTGATAAATTCGGCGCCGTTCACCGACATGGCGCAGTCACTGCAGGCAAGCTTCGCCGAGGCTGGGATCAACTTCGACATCCTGCCCGGGACCGGCAGCCAGGTGATCACCAAGTACCGTGAGCGCAGCCACGAGGCGATGCTGCTCTATTGGGGCCCGGACTTCATGGACCCGCATTCCAACGCCAAGGCCTTCGCCTACAATTCGGACAACTCCGACGGCGCCTATGCCGCGACCACCACCTGGCGCAACGCCTGGGCGGTCCCGGATGAGATGAACGCGCTGACGCTCGCGGCCCTCTCCGAACCCGACCCCGAAAAGCGACTCGCCATGTACGTCGATCTCCAAAAACAGGTGCAGGCGAATTCGCCGATCATCATCATGTTTCAGGCCGCCTATCAGGTCGCGATGGACAAGGACGTGACTGGCTACGTCAATGGAGCGACTTCGGACTTCGTGTTCTATCGGCTGGTCGAAAAGGGCTGATCCATTGGTGTCGTGGAGCAGCGCAACCAGCGCCCGCCGGCAAAGTAACTTCGGGAATGCCAAGCGATGTGGCCGTCGAGGAACGGCTCGACCGGATATTGGGCGGCGACCGACAGGTTCGCGGCCAGGCGCATGAGTTGCACTGCCTCGGCTCGGTATCCGAAGGGATCCGGCCCGCACCCAGAACTAGCCAGCGCGATGGCGTCGTACCAGGACCAGCTCCCGAGATAGGCCGAGCCGTGCAGCAGCTGGCCGAAGCCGGCGATCGCCGCAGCAAACCGGGAGTCTGGAACAGGGGCCATCGCCTGCTACGGTATGGCCTGCTCGATCAGCAGGCTCTCGTCAGAGCCGGGGGCTTTCCAGCGCAGGCGCAAATAGGCCAGCTCGGCGTTGGTCCCACACCCTGACTCCGCGGTGCGCTGATAGCGCAGCGGATCATTGCGCGGGGCAGGGGAGTCGGGGGCGGTCACCTCGTAGAGTGCGGTGACCTGGTGGCCGGCGCCTATTTCTCCGGCGTCCACCGCGTCGTTGTTGAACTCCTCGCGGCGCAGCGCCAGGGTCTCGTAGTCGAACAGCCGGTACTCTGCGACCTCTGCCGGAATGAATTCCACCTGGATCTTGACGTCATCCCCGATGAGAAAGTGCGCGCCTGTCAGCTGATCGACCAGGACCTTCTGCGCCTCGACGAGCGTGTCGATGTAGGCGGCCTGCCCGTTGCCGTTCTGCGCCAGGGCCTGCATCAGCGCGTCGTTCAGGTTGCCTCGGCCGAAGCCCAGGACCGAGAGGTACGTGCCGCCTTCGCGCCGGCGGCTGACTAGTGGTTTAGCCGAAACAGAAGAGTCCTGATCGGGATTTCCTTCCCCCGCGCCGCGTGCGAGTCTGCGACATGCGCAGCGGGGTATCGGCAAGAACATGGCCCGCCACCGGCATCAGGAGTTCATCCGCTTCCTCAACGCGCTTGAGCGCGCAATCCCGCAGGACAAGGCCGTGCACGCCATCGTCGACAACTACGCCGCGCACAAGACCGCCGAGGTGCGGCGCTGGCTGGCCCGGCACCCGCGCTGGACCTTCCACTTCACCCCGACCTCCAGCTCCCTGCTGAACGCGGTCGAGGGCTTCTTCGCCAAGCTCTTCAAGCGCCGCCTCCAGCGCGGTGTGTTCTGCTCGCTCGTCGATCTGCAAGCCGCCATCAACCGCTTCGTCGCCGAGCACAATCAAATCCCCAAGCCCTTCGTCTGGCGCGCCGATCCCGATGCCATCATCGCCGCCCGCGCACGAGGGTCCCAAACGTTGGAGTCAATCCACTAGCGCCGTCTCTGCGAGGAGGTCCATCTCAACCTGGCGTGTCGGTGGTTCTGTCGGCCCGATCTCTCCCACGCGGTGCCGGACCACTCGAGCTTCTCCAAAAATCGGCATGGCCGCTTCCGCGACAGCGACCTGTTCCGCCACTTCTTCGAGAGCGTGCTCGCGCGCTGCATCGCTGAGGGCCTGGTCGGCGGCGACGGCTTCGCCGTCGATGCCTCGCTGATCAAGGCCGAAGCCAGCCGCTACACCAAGGTCGAAGGGAAGGACCGGTCGGTCCCGGAGACCGTGACGCGCGCTACCCGGAAGCTTCTCGATACACTCGACCACGCGGCCTTTGGCGGTGCGACGCCGGTGCGGCCCAAGACTCTGTCGCCCACGGACCCTGCGGCGCGGTTTACGGGCGCCAATGGAGACCGGGCGTTCTTCGCCCACAGTACCAACTACCTCGTCGATCTCGAGAACGCGGTCATCGTCGACGTCGAGGCCACCGCGCCGATCCGGCAGGCGGAGGCGGGCGCGGCCCAGACCATGATTGAGCGCGCCCGGAACCGTTTCGGCCTCTATCCCGAGCGTCTCGCGGCCGACACCGCCTATGGCTCAGCCGAGATGCTGGGCTGGCTCGTCGAGGATGAAGGCATCGAGCCGCACATCCCGGTCTTCGACAAGTCGGAGCGCAAGGACCGCGCGTTTCCGGCCACAGACTCTACCTACGACCACAACGCCGATCACTACACCGGCCGGGGCGGGAAGCTGCTGAAGCCCTACTGGCGGCAAATCTCGAAGGATCGGTCCGACTACGGCAAGGACGGCTGCAAGCAGTACTTCGCGCGCAACCAGGACTGTGCAGTCCGTCCGTTGAAGCTCCGCTGCACGCCAAATCAGCCGACCCGGAAGATCTCGCGCTCGAAGCACAAGGGTGCCAGTCATATGGCGGCGACATCGGCAAGACCGACGATTATGTCGCCTCCAACTATGCGCGCAAGAAAGTCGAGATGCTGTTCGCACACCTCAAGCGCATCCTCGGCCGCGACCGTCTCCGCCTCCGAGGACCAAACGGCGCCCGAGACGAGTTCCACCTTGCAGCGCTGGTCCAGACCCTGCGAAAGCTCGCCGGGCTGGTCCCCGAACCAGCATGAGCTGGATCAATCACCCGAAGTCAGCCGCCAGATCGATAGCGCCTTCCACTGACTCCTTCAACGGCATCTCCGCTGAGCGGCCGCACCGGGACACCAAATCGAACGTCCGCTCAACCCTCAGATGCTGCAGTGCACATAGGTGCCATTATGCAATCGCCCGCTGCATGGCGTCCTGGCTGCGCCAAACCCGGTAAACACGTCAAACCAGGCAGACCCCAGCCCAAGCATGGCCGTGCCGCCCTTACGTGCCTTTTCGTCGCGTAGATCGCACCCTTCGCACGCACCACCCGTCAGGAGTTCTTCGACGAGGGCCTCGGCATCAGCAGTCGACTCTTGCACATGGGCAGCACCGAACGCCAAGCAGGCCGCTAAAGTCCGTACAACGAAGTTGGGGGGCTACAGATGGGGACATGGAAAGCCCTAATATCTCCTTCATGAGACACTGTGCGCTTGCAAGTATCTGCCTTCAATACTTCTCTTGATCGCGCAGAGCGCTGCTGACTCGTGTCGGCTTCGGTTGGGGCCCGGGAAATAACGGTCGTTTTGCCGCTGACTCACCATTGTCTTTCGCCGATCTTTCCGCTTCGGGTCGGAACATCCTCTCCGGAGCCTGGTAGACAAACTGCGTTGCGCGGTCGAGATGTTGTCGGATCTCGGCCTCAGCCATCGCGGGATCTTCGCATCGGATCGCCGTTGCAACGGCGCGGTGTTCCCTTTGCGAAAGCGCAAGCATTTCGGGCGTCATCGCCGCCCGCAACTGCGACATGATCTGGGAGAGGCGCAGTTTCCTGGCAAGATCCAAAAGCGTTTCGTTGCCGGCGGCGACGAAGATCGCGCGATGGAAGGCCTCGTTCTCAGAGATGTACTCCATCGCACCGGACAACTGAGGGCCGGACAAAAGGGGGGTCACACTCGCCTCGAATACCTGCGCGACGCCGGGTGTGCCCATCCGGCTCGCCGCTCTGCGCGCGGCCAGGACCTCGAGTTCGGTCCGGATCTCGAAGAGTTCCAACGCTTCGCACTTGGTGAGGCGCCTTACCTCGGCACCACGGTTCGGGACCATTTCGATCGCCCCTTCCGCCGCAAGGTGGCGAAACGCCTCGCGCAGCAAGGCCCGGCTGATTCCGAATTCCTGGGTCAGGTCGGCCTCGACGAGGCGCTGCCCGGATACCAATGCCGCGTTTTCCATGCGGGCATCGAGTTCTGCCACCAGGGTTGCCAGTTTGCCCTTCGCCGCCATGAACGGTCCCTTGAATAAGCGCACACCTGATGTCCAAATGCGCTTGACCGGAAAGATTGTCAGACAATATCGTTTGGCAATCAAGGGGGGGCCATGAAAATCGGCAAACAGGGGCGCGCCGTCACCTCGATCTCTACGGCGGACGCCGACAGCATAACGGTGCGCGGGCACGACCTTGCGTCCGGGCTCATGGGGAATATCAGCTTCACCGAGTATTTCTTCCTACTGACGACCGGGAGGAAGCCGACGGATGATCAGCGGTTCTTCCTCGATCTGTTGCTCGTGTCGATCGCTGAGCATGGCTTGGTTCCGACCAACCTGGTTGCGCGAATGACCCACGCCGCCGACCCGGATTTCCTGCATGGCGCGGTCGCCGCGGGTCTGCTGGGCTGCGGAAAGGTGATCCTGGGCACGACCGACGTGGCCGGGAAGTTCCTCATCGAGGCGCTGAGGCGGATCGAAACGGAAGGGCTGAGTACCGACGATATTGTTTCGCAGGCGCAGAACGCCGGTCAACATCTACCGGGATTTGGCCACCCGCTTCACAAGCCTGTCGACCCGAGGGCGCAGCGCATCATGGAACTTGCGGCTGAACGGGGCCTGACAGGGCCCTATGTCGGCCTTGCTCGCGCACTCGAAGGGTCAGTAAACCGCATCTGGCGCAAGCCGCTGCCGATGAACGTCTCGATGGCCATTCCGGCAGTCCTGCTCGACCTCGACTTCCCGCCTTCGGCGCTCAAGGGCATTCCGATCCTCGCCCGCACGGCAAGCCTGCTGGCCCACCTGGCCGAGGAAGTGGAGACGCCCATCGGCTTCGTCCTGGCGCATCACGCCGAAGAGGCGATCGCCTACGAGCCGAAGTCATGACGATGCACGCCGCCGCCATCGAGACGGCACCCTGGGCCGATCAGGCGCGCCGGGACGACGCCGCCTACCGGGCCCAGATCGCCTATCTGTTCAGGAACTCGGCTTTCTACCGCGACCGGCTGCGGGATGCCGGCTTCCCTAACCCGGAAGACGCGGGTGGGCTCGACGCAATCGCGGCGCTGCCCTTCACCGAGAAGGACGACCTGCGCGGGACCCGGGACGAGGCGCATCCGATCGGAGCGCATCTGGCTGCACCGATGTCGGACATCGTGCGCGTCTATTCCACTAGCGGAACGACCGGCGCGCCCAGCTTCATCCCGCTCACGCAATCCGACCTCGAAGACTGGATTGAGGTCTCGCAGCGCTCCTACGCCGCCTCCGGCGTTGTCGCCGGAGAACGGATGGTGTCGACCTACAATGCCGGCCCCTTCGTCGCGGGGGTCACGCTTGACGCCTTCGCGCGCCTCGGTCTGTGTCATATCCCGGTCGGTGCCGGGAACACGGAACGGCTGATGGCAGCGGTGCAGTTGCTGACGCCGACGGTTCTGGGTTGCACGCCCTCATATGCGCTGCACCTTGCCGAATGGGCGGCGGACCGGGGCATCGACACGGCGGCCTCGTCGGTGGCAAAGATCCTTGTCGCTGGAGAACCCGGCGGCGGCGAACCGGCCATGCGGGCACGCCTGCAAGAGGCGTGGGGCGCGAGCGTCACGGAAGCCATGGGGATTGGGGATATCTCGGTATCGCTCTGGGGCGAGTGTCCGCACCGGAACGGCATGCACTTTTCCGGTCGGGGCCTTGTGCATTTCGAATTGATCAACCCCGCGACCGGCGCGACCGTCGCCATCGAAGACGGAGCCGAAGGCGAGTTGGTCTATACGCATCTGAAGCACCGGGCAGCACCCCTCTTGCGGTTCCGGTCGCGCGACCGGGTTCGCATCAGCGCGACACCCTGCGCCTGCGGCCGCACCGCGCCCCGCGTTCGCTGCATCGGGCGAACCGACGACCTGCTGATCGTGCGCGGCGTGAACGTCTTTCCGTCAGCCTTGCGCGAAGTCGTCGGCGACTTCAATGGCGTGGTGAGCGGTGTGATATCGATCCGCCCACGGGCGAAAGGGGTCAAACAGGCGCCGCCTCTGCCTGTCCGGGTCGAACTGGCCGAAGGCGTGGCAGGCGGACAGGAACTTTCGGACCGGATTCGTCAGCGCATCCGCGACAAGCTGGCCGTCACGACCGATATCGAACTGGTCCCGTGGGGAGCGCTGCCGCGATCCGACTACAAGTCGAAGCTCGTCGACTGGTCGGCCGCGACGTGAGGAAACGGAAGGGAGGAAAACCATGCCGGACAAGAACGCCATCAGGAAGATCCAGGTCCAGGGCGTACACCACATCACCATCGTGGGCGCAGACCGCCAGACATCGATCGATTTCTGGGAGGGCATCCTCGGGATGCCTTTCATCTTCGATCAGCCCAACCTCGACAACCCGAAGGAAGGCCATATCTACTTTGATCCCGGCGACGGGCGGCTGATCACGATCTTCACCAACGAAGACCGCAAGCCCGACCCGACTCGCACGTCGACCGATCAGGGCTCGGTCCATCACCTCGCCTTCAGCGTCAGCCAGGCGACGTTCCGTCAGGCCGTGAAAAGGCTGGATGACCGTGGAATCAAGCATTCAGGCCCCAAGGATCGCGGCTTCATGGACTCGATCTATTTCGAGGATCCGCTCGGACTTCTGATCGAACTGGCCTCGTACCGGTTCGAGCCGCCCGAAGGGTGCCGCCACGCCGAGGTCATGATCGAAGCGCACCGCATCCGCGTGGCGCGCGGCGATTACAACATCCAGGAAGAACACCTGGCCGACGCCATCGAACTTCTTGTCGAACGTTCGCAGCAATCCCTGTCTGCCGACCGTTCGCCCCGTAACCCCTACTGACCGAAGATATCTCAGGAAAACTGCGATGAAACTGCATATGCATCCTGCTTCGATCACCAGTCGTCCCGTCCGCCTGTTCATGGCCGAGAAGGGGATCGAGGCCGAAGAGGTCATCGTCGACCTCATGACCGGCGCACACCACCAGGAGCCGTTCGCAAGCTTCAACCCGAACAGGCTGGTTCCGGTCCTGGAAGACGGCGACCTGAAACTGACGGAAAGCTCTGCCATTCTGAAGTATCTCGCCGACAAGTTCGACCTGCCGGAATATCCGAAAGACCTGAAGGCCCGCGCCCGGGTCAACGAGATGATGGATTGGATCAACACCAACTTCTATCGCGACTGGGGCTACAACCTCTGCTATCCGCAGCTGTTCCCACACCATCGACGTCCGACCGCCGAAGGCCAGGACGTCACCGTTCGCTGGGGGAGCGACAAGAGCAAGTTCTGGCTGCAGGTCCTGAATGACTACTGGCTCGGCGATGGACGTACGTGGCTGACCGGCGACCAGATCACGATCGCGGATTACTTCGCCGCGTCCGTCGTCGCGCTTGGCGACATGACCCGATTCGATTTTTCCGCCTATCCGAACGTCTCAGCCTGGCTCTCGCGCATGAAGGCGCTGCCGAACTGGAGGCCAGTTAGCGCAGCGCTTGATGGTCTCGCGGGATCGTTGGCGGACAAGGAGTTCATCTTGGCTTGAATCCTAAGGGACAAACCAGCTTTCACGCTTGTTCGTCCGCACTCGGATGCGCTGTTTCCGCCGAGGGTGAACGGATTGGCCAGTCGAACCTTGGCAATGGGCCGACACACCCCGCCACCTAGGCCGCTGCAAGTGTCTGCCCTGTCCGCTCTCAGACTTTCGTTCTGCCCGCAACGAACGGCAGCTCTGAGCCGATGCTGTTGAAGAAGTCGATGCTGCGGCGCGGCGCGATGTGCCGGTAGAGTCGGCCAATCGCCCCTCTCACGCGGGGGCCGGGAGGGTCATCGCGAGCTTGCGGAGGTTCTGGACGGTGGCTGCCATCAGGAACTCGTCCTTCGCTCCGTTGGGGCCCCGAAGGCGCAGGCGCGTGATCCCGAGGATGCGCTTCAGGTGCGCGAACAGCATCTCGACCTTCTTCCTGGCGTGGGCCGAGGCGACGTAGGCGTCGCTCGAGGTGATCTCCCTCGCCAGGTCGCGCGCGCCCTCGTGGATCGATCGGCTGACATTGCGCTGAGGCATGTTCGGGCAGCAGCGCGGCTTCAGACGTCACGAGAGCCGCCTACAATGTGGGTGCCGAGCCAAGTCGGATCGCTGACAGCGATCGCTGTGGCAGCCAAAGCTCCGAGACACTCCACCCATAGCGCGAGACCACCGCGGCTTCGCTCAATCCGGCTTCTATGAGGCGCCACCCACCATCGCGCTCGCCGCCAATGTCATCCCGCGCCTCACAGAACCCTCCAGGTTCCCATCCGGCCGAGGGTTCTGATTCAAGATGTGTGCTGGGCGGGAGGCCAGCACACATGGCGAGATACCTGTCCGAGGATCTGCGGGTTCGGGTGATCGAGGCGGTGCGGGCCGGCGCGAGCCGGCGTCAGGCGGCTGCCCGGTTCGGGGTGAGCGTGTCGAGAGCGATCCGCTGGGTGGCCGAGTGGCGGGCGAGCGGTCGGACGGCGTCGCGGGTTCAGGGCGGTGATCGCCGGTCGGATCGCGTCGAGGCCGAAGCCGCCTTCCTGCTGGCGCAGGTGTCGGAAACGCCGGACGTCACGCTGGCCGAGCTGCGCGAGGCGTTGTGGCGCGAGCGGGGTCTGCGGGTCGCGATCAGCACGCTCTGGCGCTTCTTCGATCGCCGCCGCATCACGCTGAAAAAAAGACGGCGCACGCCGCCGAGCAGGAGCGGCCGGACGTGAAGGCGCGACGGCTGGCATGGTTCGAGGCGCAGCCCGAGCTCGATCCGGCGCGCCTGGTCTTCATCGACGAGACCGGCGCCAGCACCAAGATGGCTCGCCTGCGCGGGCGCGCACCTCGGGGCGCGCGGTGCCGGGCGGCAATCCCGCACGGCCACTGGAAGACCACCACCCTCGTCGCTGCCCTACGCCTCGAGGGCATGACCGCGCCGATGGTGATCGACGGCGCGATGAACGGCGAGGCCTTCCGCGCCTACGTTCGCCACATTCTGGCGCCGAGCCTGCAAGCGGGCGACGTCGTCATCATGGACAACCTGCCGGCCCACAAGGTCGGCGGCGTCCGCGAGGCGATCGAGGCGGCCGGCGCGCGACTGCTCTACCTCCCGCCCTACTCCCCGGACTTCAACCCGATCGAGCAGGCCTTCGCCAAGCTCAAGGCCCTGCTCCGCAAGGCCGCCGCCCGAACCCTCGAAGCCCTGGAAACCGCCATCGCCAACGCCCTCGACGCCTTCAGCCCCCACGAATGCGCCAACTACTCTACCGCCTCGGGCTACGAACCAGAATGATCGGAATCTGCTTTAGAATGGGCGTTCTGGCTCGGTTCGGTCGCTCCCCGTCATGGTGGGCGGCCGCCCCGGCTGAGGCCGCCCCGACTGCGGCCGTCGGGGGCTTCAGCTGGCGGCGTCGTCCTGCCTCTTCGGCGCGGGGAGAGTCACCACCATGGCCCGGCCCGGGTCCCGCGCAGCGCAGACGCCGAGCATCTTCGCGGCAGTCTCGATCTACTAGCGGATGCGGATGGCGAGGTCGGGCACGCTGATTCCCGACCATACGAGTTCGGTCACCTTGGTCCCGCGCAGGTCGTTGCAACGCAGCTCGCGGCGAATCCCGAAGCGGGTCGTGTAGTCGCGGACCTCGCGGGATAGGTGGACGGCGCCCCACGCCTCCGCCGGGACGGTTTCAGGATAAGGCGGCGGGAAAGCGGGGCGTTGGCGACGATGACTTCGGCGGCGGGCGTCAGCGGCATGTTGACGACGGGCCGCCGCCGCTTGTTCGGGCGCAGGATGATCGCGCGGGTGCCATCGGGCGCCCGCTTGATCTCGCTGCGCTTCAGCTCGACGAGATCGCCGATGCGCAGGCCGGTCTCCCTCGCGAGCCGAAGGGCGTCGGCGAGGGGCCCCGGCGCCGGCCGGCAGAACAGGTAGACCTCAGAATCCTCCCAGATGATCTCTGCGCGGCTCGTGCCGCGATAGAAGCAGGGGATGCCGTTCAGGTTGTTCACCGCCACCCGTTCGCCGTGGCGGAAACTGGCCCAGCTGAGCGCAAACTTGAACGCGTTGAGGCGGAGGTCGGCGACCTTGCCACCCCAGCGCGCCTCCACCCAATCAAGCACGTTGCCCTTGAGGGCGACGCTGTTGACGATGCCGAGCGGCGCGCTTCCGTGCCTTGCCCGCATATCGGCCAGTCCCTTCAGGTAGTCGGTTCGGGTGCGCGGGGCGAGGCCGCAGAACTCGCGGGAACGCTCGTAGGCGTTTCACCGTCTGCCAGCCGTGAGCGGCCTCGCGCGGCGCGAGAACGCTCTGCAGGCCCATGGCCGCGTCGTAGGCCGCCTGGTAGCCCGGCGTCCCGGGCGGGTTCGGCTCGCCGGTCCGTGTCGGGACTGTCCGGCAGATCTCGACGATGGAGCCTGTAGCGATATCCTAGTCGGTGCAGGGCTCGGCGAAGGGCAAGCTCAATCTTCGTGTCCTTCTGGCCGACCTTCGACATTATGTACGAGCGGCGCTCCGCCGTTACATGGTCACCCATGATGATGATGATCTCTTTGAACTTGATCCGACTGTTTAAATAATCCCCTGAACTCACTGCGAAAGCGAGTCATCTTTGGGGGTCGTTGTCAGCTGGAACGGGGGCGCGCGCCCGCGCCACCAACGGCTCCTTCGCACTGCAAAATTGCCTCGACGAACTGTGTTGTCGCTGCATCAGGATGACGCCTGCATTTCGCGATGTTGCGCCAAGTACTCTTGGCTCGGCCATTTCGACCGGTCTGCGGGAACGTGAATTCCCCTCTCAAGTTCATGGAAAAGTGAGCGTAAGTTAGCCGGAACTCGATTGTGCGTGAACCTGCCCCCGAGAACTACCTCGCCGCCGTCAAAGTCGCGGCAGCCCGCATCTGGCTGGCCAAGGTACGAGACCGCATCCTAGTTCGCCACGACCGCGTCCGACAATCCGTTCGGCGAATAGCTGTCGCCGATCTGGAAGACCGGCTGGTCGGGCAAGAGTTCAGCTGCCAGCACGTTCATATCCTCGAGCATCATCTCGTCTCCGAACATCGCCAGCGCCGCCATCCCGAGACGCATCGCGGCGTCGAATTCCGGCGTGTCGTAGGTCTCGTCCCATTCGCGATAGAGCTCGTCCTTGGGTCCGCGGTTCATGCTCGGCAGCGCGCCGATATCCTGGATGCAATTCGGTCCGCAGCTTTCGCCCGGCACCAGCTTGACCCATTTCCGGGAGCCAAGCAGGACCGCCATGTACATGATCCGGGCCTTGCCGTCCGAAACGCCCTGATCCTTGAGCATGTCGTAGAACACCCGCTGCGTCGCCCACCAGCTGCGCACCCGGTTTTCGGCGTAGGTATAGTGGTCGTGAATGACCGCCGGCTTGATGTAGGAGGGGTCGAACGGGGGGCCGATTAGGGGTTGCGCCCAATCGGGAATCGACGCGCCGTCCGTGGTGCCTGACTGCACGCCGGGGCCGGCGCCGGCAGCGCGCTTCGTGGCCTCCCACCCAATTCCGCGCGAATCCGTGAATTTCAGATCGTTGACGAGGTTGCACTTGCGCGATGTCTCGCAACCGGCCGGCGTGAAGGCGAGCACGCCTTCGAAGCCGCCCTCCGGCGCGTCGCCAAGGTCGGCGGGATCGTCCATGCCGTAGATGGTCCTGATTGTCGCAATGTCGCAGGCAGCAAGCGCCCGCCGTTGCCCCATGTTGGCGGGATTGCCTGTCCATTCGCCCTGCGGATTCGCCTTCGGCGTCAGCATGAAGGTCCGGGCGCGGTTGGTCTTGGGATAGTGCAGCATCGAGTCGTAGCAGTAGGGCCCGAGGTCGGCGAACATGTTCGGGTCGGCGATGAACTGCGCCCGGTCCACGTCGGTCGCGTTCGCGCTGAAGGCGACGTCGACGAAGAACGCTCGGTCCGAGCGCGCCTGCTCGTGGTGCATCCCCAGGGCATGTCCGATCTCGTGCACGATGTTGCCCCACTGGCACCAGTTCGCCAGTTCGATGCGGCGAACGCCGACCATAGGGCGCCCGACGCCGCTCTGGCAGCTCTCGGTGACCGGGTCGTCGAAGAACAGGACGTAGGTCCCGCTCGGGCTTCCAAGTTCCTGAAAGCGGATCGGCGTCTTCTCTTCCCAGTGCCGGATCGCCTGTCGGATGCGCGTGCGCCATTCGGCCGGGACGCCGGCGTCGATGGCGAAGGGAACCCGCCCGTCGGGCCAGCGCGTGGACTGCCGCCGGGCGACCAGCCCGAAAAGGCCGGTGTCGTTCTGCTCGAGGCTTTGAAGCGACACTTGCCCGGAGCCTGCGATGGACCGGATCTCTTCGGCATCGCCCAGGACGATGTCGCCCTGATAGACGGCAAGACCGTTGGCGTCGGTCACGAAGGAAATCTGCCACGATTGCCCTTCGACGAGAAGGTCGACGGTTTCGATGTTCTCGGCCGCGTCGAAGGACCGCACCTCGTTCTCTCCACGAGAGATGTCGAACGACTGCCCCAATGCCATGGGCGCTGCCAGGACCGCAGCCAGCGCGGTCAGATGGGAAGTCCAATTGCAGATCATTGTGGTCCCCTGTGAAATCCGAACTTGATGTCGTCAATGCTGTCGATTCGCAGCGTCTCTTCGCCGTGGTCGGTAACGATGACCAGCGGATCTGACCCACGGGGAGTGCAGGGTTCGGTCTCCATGATGTCCTGCGGTCCCATGAGGTCGATCCGCCAGACCAGGGGGGCGCCCTCGGGCGTCCTCGGATCCCTGAACAGGCGAAGAAGGTCGTGCGGCCTGTTGAACTGCTGCGTGCAGAAGGCCCCCTTGGTGAGGGTGGTGAACCCGGCGATCGAGACGATTTCGCCCGTGAGCATCTGCCTGCCATCCTCCAGCGGCGCACGAAGGGTGATGATATCGTCGTAGACCTGCACGGCAGCGACCGGATTCAGCACCCGTCCCCAGGCGATCTTGTCGTTCGCCACGTCCGCCTCGATGTCGGCGGTCGACAGCAGCCGGGACCTGACCCATGGCGCGTTGCCGCGCTCTCGCGGCGACACGGTTCTGACGAGCGCTGCGACGAAACTCACGATGGGCGTCGCAAAGGACGTGCCGTTAAAGGTGCTTTCGACATAGGTCGCCTGTTCGGTCGGCATCAGGATCGGGACGTGGCACGCGGGTGCCCCGAGAAAGACATCGTCATCCCCGAAGTTCGAGAACCAGGCGAGCCGCGCCGGGTCAACGTCGGGATCCATCCCGGCCACTACGATCATGTTCCATTTCGCGTCGTCCTCGCCTCCCCATTCCTGTGGCGCAAGGCCGACGCTGCGGACCGACGTCCCGTCGATCGTCCGGTTGTTGTTTCCGAGGTTCCCGGCGGCGACGACAAGCAGCTTGCCATCCCGGCCGAGAAGCGTATCCCGGATATCGCGGATCCTGGCGTCGTTGTCGTCCGTCGTCCCGAAGCTGAGGTTGACGATCTGCGCGCCGCTGTGAGCGACCGCGTTGGCAACATTGTCGACAAGGTAGTATGTGCTCTGCCCGTTTTGCGTCTCGATGCGGTAGATCGACTGCGCCTCGACCGTGATCGGCAGGTCGAGGGAAGGGGTGAGATCCATCAGCCCGGGGCCGCCGAGCACCACACTGGTCACGGCAGTCCCATGCACGATCTTCTTGATCTGGTCCTCCGCCATTCCAACAAGGCTATCGCCGGTCGAATGCCGGCCGAAGCTCGGGACGGTGTTCCAGTCGGCTCCACCGAAGGACTCGGACTCGAACCGGAAGAACCCGCCGTCGAGAACGAGCGTCTCGGTGGTGGTCGGGGCGCCCTCCGCCTCGACCTTCTTGGCCAGCGCGGCTTCGACCACTTGGCGGAACTGGTCCCGGAAGGCGTCGGTCCCCCAGTTCGCATAGTCGCCGTCCGTGCATTTGGGCCCGCCGGTTCCGTTTGCCGGGTCGGGAACATTCTCGAACAGCGCGACCTCGGACGGATCATTCGCCAATTCCGCGGTCACCGCGACCCCGGTGGGCGCCGGGGCATCGGCGACGAGCGGGATGACCGCTTCCTGCGCGACGGGCGCTGCCGAAACGATCGGAACGTTGTTGTAGATCGTGTCGATGTCGCGCACGCGGTTGCGCGGGTTCAGGGCGGTCGCGACGTCACTGGGGATCCTGTCGAGGTGGACGATTGCCCCCGAAGCCTCGGCTTCGCAAAGGTTCGTGCTCGAGACGCACCGGTCCTGAAGCGCCGGGATCTCGTTGAGCCGCGGAACCTGCTGTCCGGACCGGATCGCGGCATCGACATCCTCGAGGACGAGGTCTACATCGCCGGCACCGATGTTGCGGAGCGCGGTCTCGACCGCCGAGCCCACCGCCGCCGCATCTACGCCGGAGCCCCGAAGTTCCATCGACACCGCGAACGCCTCGTAGGCGACACGGCTGCGATCGTCCGGGTCGAGGATTGCCTGCCGCAGATATCGCGTGATCGCGGCCGAATCCGCAGCGGGTGTCTCTGGCGCGGCGCTCGCCACGGCGGGCATGTCGAACCCCGCCTGCTCCAGCGCGATGGCGCGGTCGATGCCGAGACCCGACGCGATTTCGGGACTGACAGTCCGGCGGGCGTCTGCGGTGTCGCGGCCGAGCGTCGTGTAGAAGCCGCCCGGGACATCCCTGTCGAAGATCTGCGAAAGGGTTTCGTCGCTGGAGGGCAGCCGGCCGACGAGACGCACCTGCCGTTCGTCCGGAAGGCAGGTCGGCACGAGCGTGTACTGGCCGCTGACGGCGAAACCGCCCACGCCGTCCAGCGTTCCACCCTGGTCGACGACGGAGCGCTCGAAAACCTTGAGGTTGTTGGGCGAGACAAAGCCGCAGGTTTCCCGAACGAGGTCCTCGAGCCGGCCGAACGTTCGGGGCGAGGTGGAAGGGACCGAGTGCAGGGCGATAAAGCCGGCGACGTCGTCCGATATCTCACCCCGGATCTCGACAGACGCGAAGGGCTTCAGGGATTGCGCGTTACAGGGCGGAGCGGACAGAAGTGCACAGCCCGCGACGAGGACTGAAACAGGCGTTCGCATCGCGATGCCTTATCTGAAAAGAGTTCATTCAATTAGGAATTGATAGTACACGCTCGGGGGGATTCGCGCAAATTCTGCACGCTTTTTTGTCCAGGCATCGCGCCGACGGACGTGCCGTCGCGGACTGCCTAATGCGGTCCTGAGCGGCACATCGTCTGGGCGGCCGGGGTCTCTGAGTGACCCAAAGATTGGGAATGCTGGTGCCAGGTCGGGCCGGCCTAGGGTGCCGGCGGCACTTGCTGTGGCCCCCGCCTTTCATCCGGCCGAAGCTGGAGTCCCGCGGTCAAACTGGCGCGGGTGCGCCGACGGAGCAATGGGCGATCGGTGGAGCGCTTCCGTCACGCGGAGCCGATCGCCCAT
>Ga0116151_10001451_pt1 | contig 22166 bp, 23 predicted proteins | sample AD_UKC117_MetaG_FD_89893 | JGI IMG/M metagenome (GOLD analysis project Ga0116151, IMG submission 89893) | Active sludge microbial communities of municipal wastewater-treating anaerobic digesters from Hong Kong - AD_UKC117_MetaG | ecosystem: Engineered > Bioreactor > Anaerobic > Digestate... | reverse complement strand
GTGGCCATCGGCGACAACCTCGAGGCGAGCATCCTGGCCACCGCCGCCCTCGCCGACCTCGGCGTGCCGAACGTGTGGGCGAAGGCGCTCAGCGCCCCGCACGCCAGCATCCTCGCCCGGGTGGGGGCCACCAAGGTCGTGTTCCCCGAGCGCGACATGGGGGTGCGCCTCGCCCACCAGTTCACCGGCCAGGTGATCGACTACATCGAGATCGACGACGACTTCGCCCTGGTCGAGACGCGACCGCCGGCCGACGTGACCGGCCAGACCCTGCAGGAGGCGCAGCTGCGCGCCCGCTACGACGTGACGGTCGTGTCGATCAAGCCGGTCGGCGGCTCGTTCACCTACGCCACCCCCGACACCGTGCTGGCCCCCGGCGCCGTGCTGCTGGTCGCCGGCCAGAAGGGCGCGGTCGAGCGGTTCGCCCGCGCCGTCTGATCGGGGCGCGCCGGGACCGGAAATCTCGCGCCGGTCGCGCGTCGCGGCCTGGCACCATGGTCGGGCTGGGGCAGCGGCGGGATCCGTGGCGCCCCGCACGCCACCGATGAGCGAGCGGGTCGACCGTCGTCTGCCTCGCATCCCCGACCCCGGAGCCCACGTGTCCCCCCATCCCATCGAAGCCACCGGCCTGGTGAAGCGCTACGGCGAGAAGACCGCGCTGGGCGGCATCGACCTCGCCGTGCCCGCCGGCACCGTCACCGCCGTGCTCGGCCCGAACGGCGCCGGCAAGACGACCGCCGTGCGCATCCTCACCACCCTGTCGAGGGCCACCGAGGGCACGGCCCACGTCGCCGGCTTCGACGTGGCCACCCACCCCACCGAGGTGCGACGCCGCATCGGCCTCGCCGCCCAGGATGCCACCGTCGACCCGCTGCTCACCGGCTTCGAGAACCTGGTGATGATCAGCGAGCTCCACCAGCTCTCGCGCCGGGCGGCCAAGGCCCGGGCGAGCGAGCTGCTCGAGGAGTTCTCGCTGGCCGACGCCGCCAACCGGGTCACGAGCGGTTACTCGGGGGGCATGCGGCGCCGCCTCGACCTCGCCGCCACGCTCGTGGCCGACCCGCAGGTGCTGTTCCTCGACGAGCCCACCACGGGCCTCGATCCTCGCGCTCGCAACGAGCTGTGGAGCGTGCTCGACGTCCTCGTGGCGCGGGGCACCACGCTCCTGCTCACCACCCAGTACCTCGACGAGGCCGATCGCCTCGCCGACGACATCGTGGTGATCGACCACGGGCGGATCATCGCCCAGGGCGACGCCCGGAGCCTCAAGCGCCAGGTCGGCGGCGACAACATCGGGCTGATCGTGTCCGACGAGGCCCGCCTCGCCGAGGCCGCCGAGGTGCTGTCGAAGGTGACCGGGGGCGAGGCCGTCGTCGATGCGGCCGCGCACGCCGCCGTGGCCCCCACCGCCGACGGCGTGGCCGGCCTGGCTGACGTGGCCCGGGCGCTCGCCGACGCCGGGATCGAGGTTGAGGACCTCGGGCTGCGCCAGCCCACGCTCGACGAGGTGTTCCTCACCCTCACCGGGCTCCCCATCGCCGAGGACGACGACGCCCGCGCCGAGGAGGCCGCCCGATGACCGTGATCACCCCGCCCCCCACCGACACCCGCATCGAGGACGTCGTCACGCCCGGCGGCTCGGAGCCCCACGCCTCTCGTGGCGTGCTGCACGACGTGTGGGTGATCGCCCGTCGCGGCCTCGTGCACATGAAGCGCCAGCCCGAGCAGCTGAGCGACGCAACCATCCAGCCGATCATGTTCGTGCTGCTGTTCGCCTTCGTGTTCGGCGGGGCGATCGAGGTGCCCGGCGGCGGGTCCTACAAGGAGTTCCTCATGGGCGGGATCTTCGCCCAGACCATCGTCTTCAGCGCGTTCGGCGTGGCCATGAGCATCGCCAACGACAAGAAGAACCAGGCCGTCGACCGGTTCCGCTCGCTGCCCATCGCCAACGGCGCCGTGCTCGGCGGCCACGCGGTGGCGAACCTGCTGAAGGCGTTCCTCCCGATCGTCCTGATGTCGCTCACCGGGCTCCTGGTGGGGTGGCGCCTCAACAGCGGGGCGCTCGACGCGCTCCACGGCTACGTGCTGATGATCGCCTTCTCGTTCGCCATGATCTGGATCGGGGTGCTGCTCGGCAGCGTCGTCGGCACGCCCGAGGGCGTGACCGGCATCGCCTTCGCCGTGCTGTTCCCGATCACGTTCATCGCGTCGACGTTCGTGCCGGTGGTGACCATGCCCGAGCCGCTGCGCACGATCGCCCAGTGGAACCCGACCACGTCGCTCAGCGACGCCCTGCGCGAGCTCTTCGGCAACCCGAACACGCCGGCGGTCGGGTCGGACCCGTTCCCCATCCAGCACCCGGTGCTCTACACCTGGATCTGGATCGTGGCGATCGTCGCCGTCGTGGCCCCGGTCGCGGTGGGCGTCTACCGGCGCTCGACCGTCGACTGACCGCCGGCGTGGCTGCGGGTCGGTGGCTCAGTTGCCCTGCTTGCGGGCCCGCAGGAGGAGGGTGGCGGGCACCGACCGCATGAGGTCGGTGTAGCCCGCGCCGCGCCCGGCGCCCGTGGCCGGCGCCGTCGGCTCGATCACCTGGTCGACCCGGAAGTTGGCCCGCTGGAGCGTGGTGAACAGGTCGGCGAACGTGCGCGGGTGGTCGACCACATCTCGCCCGTCGAGCTCCCACGACCGCACCGAGGCGTCGTCGTAGGCGCGCACCACCCGCAGCGGGTCGGCCGCCGTGGGGTCGAGGAGGCCGAAGGCCGGGTGGGGCATCGAGATGGCGAGCGGCGCCTCGGGCTTGAGCACCCGGTGCACCTGGCGGAACACGCGGGCCAGGTCGTCGACCGACGCGAGGGCCATGACGCTGAGGGCGGCGTCGATCGAGTCCGAGCGCAAGAAGGCGAGCTCGGCCAGCCCGGCCTGGTGGAGCTCGACGCGCACGTCGGCGGCCTCGGCCCGCTCCCGGGCTCGGCCGAGCACCTCGGCCGAGGGGTCGACGGCGATCACCTTGGCGCCGTGCTGGGCGAGGACGGTGGCGTTGCGCCCGGCACCGCACCCGAGGTCGAGGACCCGCCGGCCCTCGACGGGGCCGAGGAGCTTGAGCTCGGCCTCGGTGGGCAGCTCGGTGCCGTAGGCCACGGCCGTGGCGGGCCCGTCGCCGGGCTCCGCGGTGGTGTAGCGGTGCCACGACGGATCCGCCGGGGACGCGAGGGGGAAGAGGGCGTCGGCCATCGGCCCAGTCTGCTGCCCGGGGCGAGCGCGGCGGCGCACCGTGCGAGGCTGCAGCCGTGCGCCTGGTCACCTTCAACGTCCACCACGGCACGGTGGGACGACGGGGACCGGTCGACGTCGAACGGCTGGGTGCGGTCTGCGCCGGGTTCGACGCCGACGTGCTCTGCCTCCAGGAGGTGGACGTCGGGACGTACCGAGCTCGCGGTGCGGACCTGGCGGCGGAGGTGGGCCGCGCCACGGGGATGGACCACGCCTTCGGGGCCTCGCGCTGGTTCCCGGGCGGGCGCTACGGCAACGCCGTGCTCGTGCGCGGCACCATCGCCACCGCCGCCGTCGTGGCCCTCCCGCGGGTGCCGAGCTGGCGGGTCTGGCAGGAGCGGCGCACTGCGCTCGAGGTCGACGCCGTCCTCGACGACGGGCCGCTCCGCGTGATCGGCGCCCACCTCGCCGTGCGCCGACCCGTCAACGAGGTGCAGCTCCGCCACCTGCTCGAGCGGGCCGGCGCCGGCCCGCGCCCGACGGTCGTCCTCGGCGACCTCAACCGGACCCTCGGGTCGATCGAGGCCGCGGCGGCCGCCGCCGGCTTGCCGGCGGTGGCCCACCCGCCCACGTTCCCGGCCACGTCGCCGTCTCGCACGATCGACCACGTCCTGCTCTCGTCCGGGCTCGAGGCCGTCGCGGTCGAGGTCCGTCCGACCCCGATGAGCGATCACGCCGCCCTCCTGGTCGACGTGCAGCGACGGCTCCGCTGAGCGCCGGCCCCGGCGCGAGCGAGCCGATCGGTCGGTAGCCTCGCTGCGTGGCCTTCCGAGCCGACACCGTGCGGGGCGCCGACGGACCCGGCGAGATCGACTACCGCCTCGCGCGCGCCGCCGTGCTCTCGGAGTACCGCAAGGGCCGCATCGCGCGCCACGAGATCTGCGACGCCCACCCGGAGCTGGCCCGGGCGGCGCGGGAGCTGGGCGAGCCCACCCGGCTCGACTGCCCGGTGTGCGAGCAGCACAAGGTCGTGCTCGTCTCGTACGTGTTCGGGCCTCGCCTGCCGGCGTTCGGACGCTGCATCTCGTCGAAGAAGGAGCTGCAGGCCATCGCCAAGCGCTCCGGCACCTTCTCCTGCTACGTGGTCGAGGTGTGCCCCGAGTGCAGCTGGAACCACCTGGCGCGGACCTTCGTGCTGAGCCCGGCGCGCCCGCGCGCCGCCGCCCGCTGAGGGCCGGCGCCCGGCCGCGACTGCCCACGGCCCGTCGCTCGGGGGTAGCCTCGACCGTCGCTCACCGGCCTCCGCACCCCGCGTCGACGGCCGCCCGACCCCCTCCTCCCCATGCTGCGCCGCCGCCCCCGCAACGCCGTCCCCGTCCACAACCTCAAGGTGTCGAGGAAGGGGAAGATCAAGAAGCGCACGTTCCTGTGGCGCATGCGTCGGGTCTTCTACATCGCCGGGCTGGCCGTGGTGGTCGGTGCCGCCGGGCTGATCTACATCCTGCGCCAGGTGGAGCTGCCGGTCGATCCGAAGCTGGCGCCGGTCGAGGCCCAGACGTCGTTCATCTGCTCGAGCGAGGTGCAGGTCAACTGCAACTCCACCAACGCCATGGCCCAGCTCCACGGCGAGGAGGACCGGGTCCTCGTCACCTACGACCAGATCCCCGAGGTGCTGCGCGAGGCGGTGCTGTCGGCCGAGGACAAGGACTTCTTCGAGCACGGGGGCGTGGATCCCGTCGGCATCGCTCGGGCCGCCTACCGCGACATCCGCGGCGAGGGCGTGCGCCAGGGCGGCTCCACCATCACCCAGCAGTACGTGAAGCAGGCGTACCTGAACAGCGAGCAGACCTTCAACCGCAAGATCAAGGAAGCGGTGATGGCGGTCAAGCTCGAGCAGGAGGTCTCCAAGGAGGAGATCCTCACCCGCTACCTCAACACGGTGTACTTCGGCCGGGGCGCCTACGGCGTCCAGGCGGCGTCTCGGGCCTGGTTCTCCCACGACCTCGGCAAGCTCGACGCCGGCGAGGCGGCCTTCCTCGCCGGCCTGCTCCGCAACCCCAACGGCGCCGACCCCTACCGGGGCCCGGACTCGCTGAAGGAGGCCATCCGGCGCCGCCATGTGGTGCTCGTGCGGATGGAGGAGGACGGCTACGTCACCGCCGACGAGCGCGCCGCCTTCGAGGCCGTGTCGATGGACCCCGACGCGCCGTCCGATGCCGGGCCGTTCATCCAGCCGCCGCCCAAGGCGTCGGTGCTGGGCGACAAGGTGAAGGGCAAGGAGTGGGGCAGCGAGTACTTCGCCGAGTACGTGCGGCTCTGGCTGCTCGGCGAGTTCGGCGAGACGGCTGCCTACACCGGCGGGCTGAAGGTGTACACGACCCTCGACCTCGACATGCAGAAGGCGGCCTACGAGGCGGTCACCTCGACCCTCGACCGACCCGGCGACCCGGCGGCCTCGATCGTGGCCATCGACGACCAGGGCCAGGTGAAGGCCATGATGGCCGGCCGCGACTACGCCACGAGCCAGGTGAACCTGGCCACGGGCGGCGGCGGCACCGGCCGCCAGCCGGGCTCGACCTTCAAGATGTTCGCCCTCGCCGACGCCGTGAAGAAGGGCTACTCCATCCGGTCGGTGCTGCCCGCCCCGTCGAAGGTGAAGATCCCGCTCGACCAGTGCCCCAACGGGTCCGAGGAGTGGGAGCCGCGCGGCGGTCCCGGCGGCCCCATCTCGATGATCAGCGCCACCCGCAACTCGACGAACACCTTCTACGCGCAGCTCATGGCCCGCATGACCCCGAAGGACGTGGTGGCCCTGGCCAAGGACATGGGCGTGTCGGCCGACGTGGACCCGCTGTGCGCGGTGGTGCTCGGCGGCGAGGAGGTGTCGACGCTCGACATGGCGGCGGGCTACTCGACGCTGGCCAACGGCGGGGTGGCCAAGTCGCCCATCGTGGTCACCCGGGTCGAGTTCCCCGACGGCCGGGTCTACGACTACGCCCCCGACCAGAAGCAGGTGCTGACGCCCGAGCAGACCGGTCGGGTCACCTACGCCCTGCGCCAGGTGATCGACGGCGGCACGGGCAAGGCGGCCGCCTTCGGCCGCCCCGCCGCCGGCAAGACCGGCACCACCCAGGACAACGCCGACGCCTGGTTCGTGGGCTACACGCCGAAGCTGACCGCGGCCGTGTGGATGGGCTACCCGGAGGGCCGCATCAGCATGAGCAACGTGCACGGCATCGAGGTGCAGGGCGGCACCTTCCCGGCCGAGATGTGGCGCAAGTTCATGACCACGGCCACCGCCGACTTCGACACCGGCGACTTCCCCGAGTTCGACGCCGAGGTGCTGGGCGCCGGCGAGCCGCTCGACCCCAACTACGGCAAGAGCGGGTCGATCAGCTCGGGCTCGAGCTCCGGCGGCGGCACCGGGGCCGGCACCGGAGGACGGGGCCAGAGCCCGGCCACCACCGCCGCGCCGCAGACCACCGCGGTGCCCCAGACCACGGCACCGGCCACCACCGCCCCGCCGACCACGGCGCCGCCCACCACCGCTCCGCCGACCACGGCACCGCCCACCACGGCGCCAGCGGCCACCGGCCAGGGCGAGGCCAGGGGTCGAGGCGTCGGCGTGACCGGACGCTGACGGCGCCCGGTCGGGCTCAGGCCTCGGCCTGCACCTCCTGGTGCGGGTAGGTGAGCCGGCACACGATGCACCAGGTCTCGAACTCGTCGGCGAGGCGTTCGCCCACCGGTTGGTTCGACTCGTCGAACTCGAGGTAGATCCGCTGCACGGTGAGGAGGTCGTCGCCGTCGTCGCCGCAGGAGTCGCACCGGTCGCTCATGGGTCGCAGGGTAGCGACGACGGCTGGCGGCGAGCCCCTCCGGGAATGGAACGGGCACGGTGCGCCGTTCTACGGTGTGCCCACCGCCGGGAGCCGTCAGGCCCTGGACGGAACCGAGCAGCAGGGAGGCTCAACCATGAGCTCGACGTCGTCGTCCCCGTCCACCGATCGCCGGCCCGTCACCGTGCCCGCCGTCCGCTCGCGCAAGGTGCGCGACGGCGCCGAGCCGCTGGTGATGGTCACCGCCTACGACGCCCCCGGCGCCCGCATCGCGGATGAGGCCGGCGTCGACCTGATCCTCGTCGGCGACTCGGTCGCCATGGTCGTGCTCGGCTACGACGACACCCTCCAGGTCACCGTCGACGACCTCGCCCACCACACCGCGGCGGTGGCCCGGGCCACGCCCCGCCCGCTGATCGTCGCCGACCTGCCGTGGATGAGCTACCACGTGTCCACCGAGGACACCGTGCGCAACGCGGCCACGCTGATCCGCGCCGGCGCCGGGTGCGTGAAGCTCGAGGGCGGGCGCAAGCGGGTGCCGATGATCGAGGCGATCGTCGACGCCGAGATCCCGGTGATGGGCCACCTCGGGCTCACCCCCCAGTCGATCCACGCCATGGGCGGCTTCAAGGTCCAGGGCAAGGAGACCGACGCGGCGATGCAGTTGGTGGCCGACGCCAAGGCGCTCGCCCACGCCGGGTGCTTCGCCATCGTGCTCGAGGGCGTCCCGAGCGAGGTCGCGTCGCTGGTGACCGCGGCCGTCGACGTGCCGATCATCGGCATCGGTGCCGGGCCCGACGTGGACGGCCAGGTGCTCGTCTACCACGACGTGCTGGGCATCGAGGACCGCATCGCCCCCAAGTTCGTGCGCCGCTACGCCGACCTGAAGGCGGCATCGGTGCAGGCCATCGCCGCCTACGCCGACGACGTGCGCACCGGCGCCTTCCCCGCCGCGGCCGAGAGCTACCACCTCTCGGCCGAGGTGGCCGAGACCCTCGGCCTGTACGGCCGGGCCGGCTGACGCACCGGTAGGTTCCGGCCATCGATCCGGAGCCGGCACCCGACGCGACCCCGAGCACCGATGCCGACGCCCGGGCGGCGCGGCGTCGGTGGTCGCTGCTCGGCGGGGCGCTCGTCGTGCTCGGCGTCGCGGTGCTGGCCGCGTCGCTGCTGCTCGGTGGCGACGGCGACGACGCGCCCACCTCGGCCTCGGTGACCTTCACGGCGCCGCCCGCCGCCGACCTCGCGCCCGGGACCACGGCGACGACCTCGCCGTCGGGCCTCGGGGTGGGGGTGGGCGATGCGGTCGACGGTCGCACGCCGCTCGCCGGCTTCGGCCAGGTGGCGGCGCGCATCGTGGCCGGCGACGGCACGGTCTGCGAGGTGTGCCTGCTCGCGGCCGAGACCCCGGACCAGCGCGAGCGGGGCCTCATGGCGGTGACCGATCCCACCCTGGGCGGCTACGACGGGATGGTCTTCGTGTACGACGCCCCCACGGCCGGGGCGTTCTGGATGCGCAACACGCCCATGCCCCTGTCGATCGCCTACTTCGACATCGACGGCCGCCTCGTCTCCACGGCCGACATGGCGCCCTGCGCCGACTCGCCGGACTGCCGTTCGTACCCTGCGGCGGCGCCGTTCGCCTTCGCGCTCGAGGTGCCCCAGGGGGGCCTCGAGGACGTGGGCGTGGTGGGCGAGGCCACCCTCGAGCTCACCGGCCGCCGCTGCCCGCTGGCCGAGGACGGCTGAGCAGCGCTTCGCTGTCAGACCCCCGGGGGACCATGGCGTCGATGAGGTCAGGTCTGCGGTGGTCCGCTAGCGTTGCACGGTCCAACAAGAGACCCTGCCCCATCGCCAGATCGGCACCGGGGCCCCGCTGCGGCGGGTCCACAGGGAGGTGATGCTCGCGATGCGAGCCTACGAAATGATGGTCATCTGCGACGGCGATCTCGAGGAGAGCGCCGTGGCCGGGGTGATCAACCAGACCACGGCCCAGATCGAGTCGGCCGGCGGCACCGTCGCCAAGACCGACAAGTGGGGCCGCCGGCGCTTCGCCTACGAGATCAACCACAAGAACGAAGGGTTCTACGTGGTGTTCGAGATCGAGGCCGAGCCGGGTGCGCTCGACGAGGTCGACCGCAACCTGCGCCTCGCGGACGAGGTGGTCCGCCACAAGATCATCCGGCTCCCCGACAGCGAGGCCCACCGTCGCGGCCTGCTCGGAGCCCCTGCCCCGGCCGAAGCGGCCGGGTGATCCTGGAGGACCCATGGACAACACCGTGACCCTCGTGGGCAACGTGACCCGCGACCCCGAGCTGCGCTACACGCCCTCGGGCCAGACCGTCGCCTCGTTCGGCCTCGCGGTCAACCGCCGCTGGCAGAACCGCGCCACCAACGAGTGGGAGGAGCAGACCTCCTTCTTCGACGTGAAGTGTTGGAGCCAGATGGCCGAGAACGTCGCCGAGTCCGTGCACCGCGGCACGCGCGTCATCGTGGCCGGCCGCCTCGAGCAGCGCTCGTGGGAGACCGACACCGGCGACAAGCGATCGAAGGTCGAGGTGGTGGCCGACGAGGTCGCCCCGAGCCTCCGGTGGGCCACCGCCACCGTGCAGAAGATCGAGCGCAGCCAGGGCGGTGGCAGCAGCGCACCCAGCGGCGGTGGTCGTCCCATCGCCAACGAGCCCACCCCCTACGACGGAGAGGAGCCGTTCTGATGGCCCCCAAGCCCAAGCGCGCCAAGAACAAGGACAACGCGCGACGTTCCAAGAAGAAGGTCAGCATCCTCACGCAGGAGTCGGTGGACTACGTCGACTACAAGGACGTGAACCTGCTCCGCCGCTTCATGTCCGACCGGGCCAAGATCCGCGCCCGTCGCGTCACCGGCAACGACTCGCAGCAGCAGGCCACCATCGCCATGGCGATCAAGAACGCCCGCGAGATGGCGCTGCTGCCCTACGCCAGCCGCGTCACCCAGCAGCGCGGCGGTCGCGGCGGCGATCGCGGCGACCGGGGCATCCGCGCCGACGGCCCGCCGCCGCGTCCCTCGGGCCCGCCCCCCACGGGCGGCGAGGACAGCGGTGAGGAGATCGTCGAGAACGAGCTCGGCGGCGAGGAGCGCGAGACCGCGGAGGCCGAGGCCTGATGCGCGTCATCCTCCGCTCCGACATCGCCGGCCTCGGCCACAAGGGCGACATCGTCGACGTGGCCAACGGCTACGGCCGGAACTTCCTGCTGCCCCGCGGGCTGGCCTTCGTGGCCACCGACGGCGCCGCCGCCCAGGCCGAGTCCATGCGCCGCGCTCGCGACGTGAAGGACGCCGCCGCCCGCTCGGCGGCCGAGGACGTGGCCAAGAGCCTCGTCGGCTCGCCGGTCACCATCGCCGCCCGGGTGGGCGCCGACGACAAGCTGTTCGGCTCGGTCACCGCGGCCGACATCGCCGAGGCGGTCACCTCCCAGACGGGTGTCGACATCGACCGCAAGCAGCTCCACCTCGACGAGCCGATCCGCACGGTGGGCACCCACCTCGTGCCGGTCAAGCTGCACGCCAACGTCGAGTTCCCGGTGACGATCGAGGTCGTCGCCAGCTGATCCCTGCGGCGGCCGGCTCGCTTCGGGCCGGCCGCCGGGATCACCCTGCGTGGTCCCGTCTGTCCACAGCGAACCGGCCGGTCGGTGGATGGGCGCTCGACGCCGGCGCGGATGGCCTGAACAGGGCCGACGTGGGGCGTCGTGCGTGGTGGCGCAAGCCCGCCGCCTCGTGGGCGGCCTCGCGCTCCCCGGCCCGCGATCGGTGCGCCCCGTGCTGGGGCGTCAGGTTTCCCACAGGCTGTCCACAGCCAGTTGGGACTCGTTATCCACAGGCCGCATCTGGTCGACTGGAGCCCTCCATGGACGACGCCCCTCCCTACGACGACGGCCCCGACGAGTACCTCGACGAACCACCTCGACGCCCTCGGGGCGGCGGTGGCGGGCGCGGCGGCCGGGTTCCCCCGCACAACCTCGACGCCGAGGCGTCGCTGCTGGGCGCCATGCTGCTGTCGCGCACGGCGATCGACGTCGCCTCGGAGTCGGTGTCGGCGAGCGACTTCTACAAGCCCGCCCACGGCCACATCTACGAGGCCATCGTCTCGCTGTCGGCCCAGGGCGAGCCCGTCGACCCGGTCACCGTGGCCGACGAGCTGTCGCGCCACGACCTGCTCGACGCCATCGGCGGGCCCGCCGCGCTCATCGAGCTCCAGGCCAACACCCCGGCCACCTCCTCCGCCGGCCGCTACGCCAAGATCGTCGAGGAGCACTCGCTGCTGCGCGGCCTCATCGGCGTCGCCGGCGAGATCGCCGAGATGGGCTATGAGGTGCCCGACGACGTGCCCAAGGCGATCGACCGGGCCGAGTCGCTCGTCTTCGAGATCGCCCAGCACCGCCAGACCGACTCGATGTCGCGCCTGCACGACCTGCTCGACCAGACGCTCGACAGCCTCGAGGCCCTCTACGAGCGCGGCGACGCCATCACCGGCACGCCCACCGGCTACACCGACTTCGACGAGCTCACGGCCGGCCTCCAGCCCAACGCCCTCATCGTGGTCGGCGCTCGCCCCGGCATGGGCAAGACCAGCTTCGCCATGGGCATGGCCGGCCACGCCGCCCTCGAGGAGTCCCGTCCGGTCCTGTTCTTCTCGCTCGAGATGAGCCGGGTGGAGCTGTCGCAGCGCCTGCTGTGCTCCGAGGCGCGGGTCGACTCGAAGAAGGTCCGCAACGGCCGCCTGTCCGACGACGACTGGCGGCGGATCAGCCATGCCATCGGCCGCCTGTCCGATGCGCCGCTGTGGATCGACGACAACCCGCACGTGACGGTGATGGAGATCCGGGCCAAGGCCCGCCGCCTCCAGTCCAAGATCGGCACGCTCGGCATGATCGTCGTCGACTACATCCAGCTGATGACCGGCAACGCCCGCGCCGAGAACCGCCAGACCGAGGTGGCCGAGATCAGCCGTGGCCTCAAGATCCTCGCCCGCGAGCTGCAGTGCCCGGTGGTGGCGCTCGCCCAGCTCAACCGCGGCCTCGAGCAGCGCGCCGACAAGCGCCCCATGCTCGCCGACCTCCGTGAGTCGGGGTCCCTGGAGCAGGATGCGGACATCGTCGTGTTCCTGTACCGCGACGAGCAGTACAACCCGGACTCGGCCGATCGGGGGACCGCCGAGGTGCTCGTGGCCAAGCACCGCGCCGGTCCCACCGGCATGGTGCGCCTCGCCTTCCTCGACCACTACACCAAGTTCGCCAACATGGCGCGGGAGTAGCAGCGCCGAACCTTCGCTACGTGACGAGGGCGAGGAACCGGGCGCGGAGGGCGTCGATGCGCTCCGCCCAGGCCTCGGGGGCGAGGCGAACGTCGCCCGCTTGGGGATCGAGCGGGCCGAGCGGATCGTCGGCGGGGTACTGCGGGATCACGTGGCAGTGGACGTGGGGCATCCGGAACCCCATCGACAGGTTCGCCAGCTTCACGGGCTGTAGCACGTCGCCGATCGCCTGGCCGAGGGCGGCCACGTCGCCCCAGAACCCGCTGCGCTCCGCCGGCGTGAGGTGGTGGAGCTCGGGGGCGTGGCGCCGGGCGACGGCGACGCAGTAGCCGGCGTGGGTCTGGTTGGCGGCGAGGCGCAGGTAGCTCCACTCGGTGGCCGCGATCAGCTCGCCGAACGGGTTGGTGGGCAGGTGGGCGTCGGCGCACAGGCCGCAGTCCTCACCGTCCCAACGGCGTCGCCACTCGTCCTCGGGCCACCACGGCATCGGCGACGAGTCTGACCGGTCGGCGCCGCTCGTGGGCGACGGCCGGCCTCCTACGATCGGGCGATGGCCGCGCCCGAGCTCTGCGCCGCGCCGGGCGGTTGAGCACCGTGGACCTGGCCCCCACCGGGCTGCCGGTGGAGGAGGCGGTCGCCGGCGTGCGCCTCGCCCTCGCCGACGGTGCCGGGGCGGTCCTCGTCGCTCCGCCGGGCGCCGGCAAGACGACCGTGGTGCCGCTGCACCTGCTCGGCGAACCGTGGCTCGTCGACCAGCGGATCGTGGTGCTCGAGCCGCGCCGCCTCGCGGCCCGCGCCGCGGCCGAGCGCATGGCCGACCTGCTCGGCGAGCCGGTCGGCGCGACCGTCGGCTACCGCACCCGCGACGAGCGTCGGGTCGGCCGCCGCACCCGGATCGAGGTCGTGACCGAGGGCATCCTCGTCCGCCGCATCCAGGCCGACCCGAGCCTGGAGGGCACCGGCCTCGTGATCCTCGACGAGGTGCACGAGCGCAACCTCGTGACCGATCTGTCCCTGGCGCTGCTGCTCGACGTCCGGGGTGGGCTGCGGCCCGACCTCCGGGTGCTCGCCATGTCGGCCACGCTCGACGCGGACCGCCTCGCCGCGCTGCTCGGCGACGGCCCGTCCACCCCGGCGCCGGTGGTCCGCTCCGAGGGCCGCACCCACGCCGTCGAGGTGCGCCACCTCGTGCCCGGGCCGCGCGACCGGCTCGACGGGCTCGTGGCCCGCGCGGTCGGCACGGTCGTCGCCGAGCGCCCCGAGGGCGACGTGCTGGCGTTCGTCCCCGGGGTCGCCGACGTGCGCCGGGTGGTCGATCGCCTCCGGGCACCGGGCGCCCTGCCTCCCACGGTGGACGTCCGCCCGCTGTCGGGCTCCCACGAACGAGCCGACCAGGACCTCGCCCTGGCCCCGAGCCCGCCGGGTCGGCGGCGGGTGGTCGTCAGCACCGACATCGCCGAGTCGAGCCTCACCGTGGCCGGCGTGCGCGCCGTGGTCGACGCCGGCCTGGTGCGGGTGCCCCGGCTCGATGCCGCCACGGGGGTGACCCGGCTCCAGACCGAACCGGCCTCGATCGCCTCGGCCGACCAGCGCGCCGGCCGGGCCGGGCGCCTCGGCCCAGGGCTCGCCGTTCGGCTCTGGGACCCAGCCGAGCAGGGGCGCCGACCCGCCTCGATCGTGCCCGAGATCGAGGTGGTCGACCTCGCCCCGCTCGCCCTCGAGCTGGCCCGCTGGGGCGCGTCGGCCGACGAGCTGCGCTGGCTCGACCCGCCCTCGACGGCCCGACTCGCCGCCGCGACCGAGCTGCTCGCCTCGCTCGGCCTCGTCGACGCCGCCGGTCGGCCGACGACCGCCGGACGCGAGGCAGCCGACCTGCCCGTCCACCCGCGCGTCGCGGCGATGGTGCTCGCCGCCCGGTCGAAGGGCCAGGGCTGGACGGGCGCTCTGCTCGCCGCGCTCCTCGAGGAGGGCGACGTCGTGCGGGGGGCGCCCGCCGAACGCCCCGTCGACCTCGCGGTCCGCATCGACGCGCTCGGCGGCGCCGACGTGGCCGGGCTCGACCTCGATCGGCGGGCGACGCGCCAGGTCCGGCGCCGGGCCGAGGAGCTGGCTCGACGGGTGGACGTCGAGGTCGGCCAGGTCGATCCCGACGCGGTCGGCGAGCTGGTGGCCACCGCCCATCCCGAGCGGCTGGCCCAGGCCACCGGCGGCGGATCGTTCCGGTTCCGGGGCGGTGGGGGTGGGCGGGTGCCCCAGGGCGACGGCCTGGCCCGATCGCCGTGGCTCGCCGTCGCCGAGGTGGCCGATCGGCCCGGCGGCCGCGCCATCGCGCTGGCCGCCTCGATCGATCGGGCGCAGGTCGACCGGCTGGTGGCCGACGAGACCGTGGACGAGGACGAGGTCCGTTGGGACGACGCTCGGGGCGAGCTGCGGGCGATCCGCCGACGTCGGGCGGGGGCGCTCGTGCTCGACGAGGAGGAGGGCCCGGCCCCGGCCGGGGCCGCGACCGCGGCGGCCGCCATCGCCCGGCTCCGCACCGGCGACGCGACGCTGCCGTGGGCTCCTGCGACCCGGGCCCTGCAGGGCCGGCTCGCCTTCGCCCACCGGCTCGACCCCGACCGCTGGCCCGCGGTCGACGACGAGGCGTTGCTCGCCGACGCCGACCGCTGGCTCGCGCCGCTGCTCTCGCGAGCGACCGGCGCGGCCGCCCTGGCGAAGGTCGACCTGCGACGAGCGCTCCTCGCTCGGGTCGACCCGTCGGTGGTCCACGAGCTCGACCGCCTCGCCCCCACCTCCTTCGCCACCGCGGACGGGCGCGCGGTCGACATCGCCTACGACGGTGGGGAGCCCCGAGCTCGGGTCCGACCGCAGCGCCTGTTCGGCCTCACCGACCACCCAACCGTCGGCGGTCGAGCCGGGGTTCCCGTGGTGCTCGAGCTGCTGTCGCCCGCCGACCGGCCCATCCAGGTGACCGCCGACCTGCCGGGCTTCTGGGCGGGGAGCTGGTCGGCGGTCCGCAAGGACCTCGCCGGCCGCTACCCGAAGCACCCGTGGCCCACCGATCCGGCGACGGCGTCGCCGCCCGCCGCCCGCCCCCGTCGTCGGGGCTGACGCCGGCCGGTGCCGCAGGGGGACCCGACCATCCCCTCTCCGGGGTGGCGGGGGGACGATGCTGGTGCGGTCGGTTCTGAGCGACCAACTGCGGGCGAGGGCGGAACCGGCCTGGTGACGAGGAGGTCCCCATGGACATGCAGAAGCGGTTGGCCGCTGAGGTGTTCGGCACGTTCTGGTTGGTGTTCGGTGGCTGCGGCGCGGCGATCTTCGCGGCCGGGTTCCCCGATGTGGGCATCGGGTTCCTGGGCGTGGCGCTGGCGTTCGGCCTGACCGTGCTCACGATGGCGTACGCCGTCGGCCACATCTCGGGCGGGCACTTCAACCCGGCGGTGACCATCGGCCTGGTGGTCGGCGGTCGCTTCGACAAGAAGGAGGCGGGGCCCTACATCGTCGCCCAGGTCGCCGGGGCCGTCGTGGCGGCGGCCGTCCTGTACCTGATCGCCAAGGGCCAGGACGGGTGGAGCATCGACAACTCGCTGCCCGGCGCCTTCGCCGCCAACGGCTACGGCGACCTCAGCCCCGGCGGCTACTCGCTGCTGGCCTGCCTGGTGGCCGAGGTGGTGCTCACCGGCTTCTTCCTCATCGTGATCCTCGGCGCCACCGCCAAGAAGGCGGCGGTGGGCTTCGGCGGGCTGGCCATCGGCCTCGCCCTGACGCTCATCCACCTGATCTCCATCCCGATCACCAACACGTCGGTGAACCCCGCCCGCTCCACCGGCCAGGCCCTCTTCGCCGGCGGCGACTACCTCCCGCAGCTGTGGCTGTTCTGGGTGGCGCCGATCGTCGGCGCCGCCCTCGGCGCGGCGGTCTGGAAGTACCTGCTCGCCGACGCCGCCGACACCGAGCCCCTCGCCGAGGGCGTCGGCTGACGCTCGCCCCCAGAGGCCGGCCCCGTCCTGCGCCCAGGCCCCCCCCAAGGTGGGTTCGGGACGGGGGCCGGCCGCCCTCTACCGTCGGGGCCGTGGCTCCCCGCGCTCGTTCCGTCGCCCTGGTCGCCGCCGGCGTCGGCGCCGGCCTGGCGCTGGCTCGCGTCGTGCGCGGCTCGGGCGAGGCGCCGCGAGGCCACGTCCGCCACCGGGGGTTCGGCACCCGCTCGGCGCGCATCGCCGCCACCGCCACCTCGGCCGGTGCCGGCTGGGCGGCCGACCGGGCTCGGAAGGTGTTCGCCGACGCCGAGCGGCGCGAGGCGATCGACGAGGCCCGCCAGCTGAAGACCGCCGAGCAGGTGGCCGCCACCCTGGGCGAGCTCAAGGGCGCGCTCATGAAGCTCGGCCAGATGGCCAGCTACCTCGACCAGGGCATGCCCCCGGCCACGCGCGAGATCTTGCGGCAGCTCCAGGCGGAGGCGCCCCCCATGGCCCCGGAGCTGGCGGCGGGGGTGGTGGAGGCCGAGCTGGGCGCGCCGCCCACCGAGGTCTTCGCCGAGTGGGATCCGGTCCCGATCGCGTCGGCCTCGATCGGCCAGGTGCACCGGGCGATGCTCCACGACGGGCGCGCCGTGGCGGTCAAGGTGCAGTACCCCGGCGTCGACGAGGCGATCCGAGCCGACCTCACCAGCGCCGGGCTGGTGTTCACCACGATGCGGGCGATGTTCCCCGGCCTCGACAGCGGGCCACTGGTGGAGGAGCTGCGGGAGCGGATCGTCGAGGAGCTCGACTACCGGATCGAGGCCGACAACCAGCGGCTGTTCGCCGACTTCTACCGCGACCACCCGTCGATCCACGTGCCCGAGGTGGTCGACGAGCTGAGCACGGCGCGGGTCCTCACCACCGAGCTGGCGCCGGGGGTGCGCTTCGAGGAGCTGCTCACCTGGTCGCAAGCCGAGCGCGACCTCGCGGCCGAGACCATCTTCCGGTACGTGTTCGGCAGCCTCTACCGCCTCGGCGCGTTCAACGGCGACCCCCACCCCGGCAACTACCTGTTCGAGCCCGGCGGTCGCGTCACCTTCCTCGACTACGGACTGGTCAAGCGCTTCACGCCCGACGAGCTGGCGCCCTTCGAGCGGATGACGAAGGCCATGGTGCTCGATCGCGACATCGCCGAGTTCCGCCGGGTCATCGAGCGCGTCGGGTTCCTCAAGGAGGGCATGCCCTTCAGCGACGAGGCCGTGGGCGACTACTTCGGCCACTTCTACGAGTTCATCCTCGAGCGCGAGCCGGTGACCATGACGACCGAGTTCTCGTCGGAGACCGTGCGCCGGTTCTTCGACCCCTCCGGTGAGCACGGCGAGATCATGCGGGCCGCCAACGTCCCCAAGCCGATGGTGATCATCCAGCGCATCAACCTCGGCCTCTACGCCGTGCTCGCCGAGCTGGGCGCCACCGCGAACTGGCGCCGGCTCTCCGAGGAGATCTGGCCGTGGTTCGCGGCCGAGCCCCACACCGAGCTCGGGCGCCTCGACGCGGAGTGGCGGGCGGCGCGGGCGGCGGCGGCCGACCCCGCAAGCGCGCCCTAGGCGCCCGGCGATCCGGTGGCGGCCACCGCCTCGTGGCGGCCTCGGGCCCGCCGGCGCCACGCGAACGACCGGTCGACCACCTCGACGATCAGCGCGCCCACGGCGGCGACGAGCCCGACGGCCATGGCGACGGCGGCGGGCCGGGCGATGTCGGCGACGCGCTCGCGGCAGGGGCGGGCGTTGTTCGCCTCGGCCTCGGCGCGCGTGATGCCCGCCGGCGGGTTCTGCACGTCGTAGACGTACTCGTTCGCCCGGCCGTCGAGCAGCACGCCGAGGGACGTGCCGCACGACTGGGTGGGCGTGGACACCGGCCGCAGGAGCACGAGCAGGCCGATGAGCACGACCACGACGCCGACGGTGGCGACCAGCGCCGTGGTGCGCTGGAGGCGGGTGGGCCCGGGGCGGCTGGCGGGCGCGGCCCCCGGCGCGTCGGGGTCGCTGGCGGCAACAGGCGATGGAGGTGGCGGGGGCAGATCGGTCACGGGGGCCTCTCGGGGACCCGAGCAGCGTACGGCGTCGACGCGAGGTGCCCGCCCGCGCCACCGCCCTCCGGTGGGAGCGGAGGGCGGGGCTGCGTGGTGCTCGGGGAGCGGAGCGGGAGCCGCCACAGTGCGGTGCGCCCTGGACCAGCGCACCCCAATGCGTGATGGAGGGAGGGTTGCGACCCCCGCCCCGGTACCCCGATCGTCGGTGGGGGCGATGTTCCACCGACGCTCCAGTGATCGGACCGAACCCGGCGGGGCTTGAGCAGAATCTCACGTTGCGTGATGGAAAATGCGCGAACCGTGTTCAGGCTCGCCGCGCGGGTCGGGCGGGGTCGAGAGCTGCACCGGCGGGGTCGGTAGCCTCCCCCTCGTGCTGCCGCCCGTCCTCGCCGTGCTCGCCCAGTCGTCTCCCGACAGCGGCGCCTTCCTCGGCGATGACCTGCTGCCCTACCTGGTGCTCGCCCTCGGTGGGGCGCTGGTGGCGGGCAACCTGGCCGCGATCTTCCGGCCACCGCCCGAGAAGGCGCGCAAGGAGGGCGACCTCGAGCGGGCCCCCATCGCCCGGTCGGTGGTGATGGCGGTCGTCGGCGCCGTCGCCGCGATCTGGGCGCTGGCCTCGCTGCTGACCGGCTGACCCGCTACCAGCCGGGGGCCGACCAACCCTCGGGCGCCCAGCCCTCGTCGGCCAGCTCGAAGCCGGCGAAGTCGAACGCCGGGCTCACCGTGCAGCCGACGAGCACCCAACCGTCCACCGGCCGCGCCGCCTGCCAGGCCCGGGCGGGCACGACCGCCTGCGGCTCGCAGTCGTCGGCGAGGTCGGGGCCGAGCGTGATCCGCTGGTGGTGGTCGTCCTCGACGATCGCGAGCTCCAGGTGGCCGCCCGCGTAGTGGTGCCACGCCTCGGCGGCGTCGACGCGGTGCCAGTGCGAGCGCTCGTGGGCATCGAGCAGGAAGTAGATGGCGCTGCCCACGCCGCGCCCGCCGTCGGCCGGCAGGTCGCGCCACGTCTCGCGGTACCAGCCGCCCTCGGGGTGGGGGACCAGGCCGAGCCGATCGATGACCTCGCGCGCGTCGATGCCCCAGTGTGGCGCGTCCGTCGGCGCGCTGCTGCGGGATGGGCCAAGCTGGCCGTCGGCCGGCCCCAACCCCTGGAGCGATCATGGACCTGCTGCGCACCCCCGACGAGTGCTTCCTGGACCTGCCCGACTTCCCGTGGGCGCCGAGCTACGCCGAGGTGACCGCGGGCGACGGCGCCGGCCCGGCGCGGATGGCCTACCTCGACGAGGGGCCCGCCGAGGCGCCGGTGGTGTTGCTCCTGCACGGCGAGCCGTCGTGGAGCTTCCTCTACCGGCGGATGATCCCCCCGCTGCTCGACGCCGGGCTGCGGGTGGTGGCGCCCGACCTCATCGGCTTCGGCCGCAGCGACAAGCCCGCCGATCGGGCCGACTGCACCTACCAGCGCCACCTCGACTGGCTGCGCTCGCTGGTGGTCGACCACCTCGACCTGCGCGACGTCACGCTGTTCTGCCAGGACTGGGGCGGGCTGCTCGGCCTGCGCCTCGTGGCCGAGCACCCCGAGCGGTTCGCCCGGGTGCTCGCCAGCAACACGTTCCTGCCCACGGGCGAGCGCGACCCCGGCGAGGCGTTCCACCGGTGGCGCACGTTCTCCCAGGAGGTCGAGGTGTTCCCGACCGGGTTCATCATCCAGGGCGCCACCACCACGGAGCTGCCGGCGGAGGTGGTGGCCGCCTACGACGCCCCGTTCCCCGAGGAGCGGTACAAGGAGGCGGCCCGGCAGTTCCCGCTCCTCGTCCCGGCGTCGACCGACGATCCGGCGTCGGCCCCGAACCTCGCCGCCTGGGAGGTGCTGCGCCGCTTCGCCCGGCCGTGGCGGTGCTGCTTCGGCGACTCGGATCCGGTGACCCGCGGCGGCGACAAGCCGATGCGGACGCAGATCCCCGGTGCCGCGGACCAACCCCACGTGCTGGTGGAGGGCGGCGGCCACTTCATCCAGGAGGATCGGGGCCCCGAGCTGGCCGCCCAGCTGATCGACCTGATCGCCACCACGCCCGACGCCGCGAGCCGCCCGGCGCTGGTGGGCTGAGGGTCCTGCCTCAGCCGACCTCGGTGGCCGCGCCGTCGTGGTCGGAGGCGCCGGCGGCCTCCCACGCGGCGCGACTGGGGCGGGCGCTGGCCCCCCGGCCGCGCACGGCGAACACGCCGATCCCGGCGACGACCACGATCACCACGCCGAGGAGGGTGAGCTGCTCCCAGCCGCCCCGGTCGCCCGGGTCGGTGGGCGCGGTGCCCTCGTTGGGGGCCGGGATGATGGCCGGCTTGCCGCTGGGCTGGGAGGGCGCGCCCGGATCGGTGAGCAGGGCGAAGGCCACGACGCCGGCCAGGATCGCCCCGAAGAGGAGGGCGGCGGCCAGCTTCAGCTGGGTGCGCGAGATGGTGGAGGTGGCGTCGCGACCCGAGGAGGGTCGGCCGGCGGCGGCCGGCGCGGCGTCGGCGGGCGGGGTGTCGGTGGCGGGGGGCATCGCGGGCTCCAGGGTCAGCGGGGGAGGTGCTTGGCGGCCTTGAGGATCGTGGTGAAGCGCTTGGCGTACCCGGCGCCGTCGGTGCCGGGGGTCTGCAGCTTCTCGGCGAGCGCCGAGCGCACGGCGACCGTCTGGCTCTCGGTGTACTTCAGCAGGCCGTCGCGGCCGTGGCGGCGGCCCATGCCCGACGCCTTCATGCCGCCCATGGGGGCGTCGATGCTGCCCCAGCCCGACGAGTAGCCGTCGTTCACGTTGACCGTGCCGGCCATGAGGCGCTCGCCGATCTTGGTGCCCTTGCTGGTGTCGCCGCAGTAGACGCTGGCGTTGAGTCCGTACTCGGTGTCGTTGGCCTGCTCGATGGCCTCGTCGACGGTGGCGTACGGGTAGACGGCGACGACCGGCCCGAAGGTCTCCTCGCGGTAGAGGTCCATCTCGGGGGTGACGTCGGTGAGGAGCGTGGGCTCGTAGAAGAACGGGCCGAGGTCGGGGCGGGCCTTGCCGCCCGCCACGAGGCGGGCCCCCTTGTCGAGGGCGTCGGTCACGTGCTCGGTGACCTTGTCGAGCTGGGCCTTGCTGGCCAGCGCCCCCACCTCGGGCCCGTAGGCCTGCTCGGCGCCCAGCTTCAGGCCGGCCACCCGCTTGCCGAAGCGGTCGAGGAACGCCGGGGCGATCTGCTGGTCGACGTAGATGCGCTCGATCGAGATGCACAGCTGGCCGGTGTTGGCGAAGCACGCCACCGTGGCCCCCTCGACGGCCCGGTCGAGGTCGACGTCGGCCGTGACGATCATCGGGTTCTTGCCGCCCAGCTCGGCCGAGTAGCCCACCAGCCGCTCGCCGATCTGGGCGCCGATGGTGCGGCCGGTGGCGGTGGACCCGGTGAACATCAGGTAGTCGGCGGCCTCGATGATCGCCGCGCCGACCTGGGTGCCCGGCCCGGTGATGATCTGCACCAGGCCCTTCGGCAGCCCGGCCTCCTCCAGCAGCTCGAAGGCGCGCAGCGCGGTGAACGGCGTCTGCGAGTCGGGCTTGATGACGATGCCGTTGCCGGCCACGAGCGCGGCGAGGGCGTCGGAGGTGGCGAGCACCAGCGGGTAGTTCCACGGCGAGATCACGCCGACGACCCCCTTGGGCACGTGGTGCTCGGTGGCCGACACCAGGCCCGGCATGGCGGTGAGGCGACGGTGGGGCTTCAGGGCCCGGGGGGCGAGGCGGGCGTAGTACCGGGC
>Ga0116151_10001449_pt1 | contig 22177 bp, 18 predicted proteins | sample AD_UKC117_MetaG_FD_89893 | JGI IMG/M metagenome (GOLD analysis project Ga0116151, IMG submission 89893) | Active sludge microbial communities of municipal wastewater-treating anaerobic digesters from Hong Kong - AD_UKC117_MetaG | ecosystem: Engineered > Bioreactor > Anaerobic > Digestate... | reverse complement strand
TAATATCGGCGCCGGCCCGATTCTGCTGGAGCCTGACCAGGAAGTGCAAATGGGCAGCGGCGTGATCCTGCTTTACCAACTGGCGGCGTTGACCTCTGAGCCGTTGCCGACGATCCTGGAAGAACCGGAAGCGCCGGAAGCGCCGCCGATGCATAAAGAGCTGCTGGATACGGCCGTTCCCCCGCTCCCCGTTTTACCGGCCACAGAGCCGCTCGCGGCGAGTGAACCGCCAGCCGAACCGGAAGCTGAGCCTGGGGCGGAGCCAGCCATCGATCCCATGCTGCCCCCGGTTTTTGACGATCTCTCCGATATGGAAGCCGTGCCATCCCTGCGCCAGCTTGAAGAAGCCGCGCCTGAAGAGGAACCGGCTCCGCCCGATCTGCCGGAACTGCCCAATCTGCCCGAACTAACCACCGAACCACCCGTCAGAAAATCTTCACCGCGGGTCGTTTCGGCTGGCGAGGCCGCGCCCCCGCCGCCGCCAGGCCGGAATTCTAACAAACGCCTGGCGGGCATCCTGGTGGCGGTGCTGCTGATTTTGCTGTGCTGCTGCTGCGGTTTCCTGGTTTTTATGTACCAGTGGGGCGGCGATTGGCTCTTGCGCCAGATGCAATTAATCCCCTGACCTTTACGCACAGGCTAAGAAGGCTTTATAATCAAACCAGATATCCGTGTGATGCGGACTCCGATGTCCGTGTCCGGCAGTGTTCATCTACGGCCGTTCTGCCAAAAGGATTACCGCGATGGACAATACCTGGTTACAAAACGACGGCCTTTCGAAACCGTCTCCCATTAGCTATCCGGTCTTGCCCCTGGATCATTTTCTCCTTCATACCGCCCACAAACACCCCCAGCGGACAGCGACCATTTTTAGCGCGCCCATGGGCGGGCGTCTGGCAGCCGCCCGACTCTCCTACAAACAGCTCAACCAGGCGGTCAACCACTTCGCCGCCGGCTTGCAGCAGCTAGGCGTCAGGAAAGGGGATCGCGTGGCGTTGGCGCTGCCCAACAGCCCGCAGTTTCTCATCGCCGCCTATGCCGCCTGGCGCATTGGCGGCATTGTGGTGTGCCTGAATCCGTTTGTCCGCCCGGCCGACCTGGCCCACATGCTCAACGACTCCGGCAGCGAGACCCTGGTGATCTCGCGCCGCCTGCACGAGCGTGTTCAGGCGCTGCGCAGCCAGACCAGCCTGCGGCAGGTGATCGTCACCCGCATGTCGGATTACATGCCCTGGACAGCGGCCACCGCCGGTTGGCTGCGGGCGCCGGCCATCGCCCGCGCCAAAGGGGCCAGCCGCACCTCAACGGTGGCTTTTGGGCAACTGCTGCGGGGGAAAATGGCCCGTTTGCGCTTGATTGAGGTGACGCCGCCGGACACGGCCGTTATCCTTTACCCACACGCCCACGCCCACAACCAGCCCGGCATCAGTTTGACACACCGCAACCTGGTGACCGGCGTCACCATGCTCACGCATGTGCTGCCGTTAGAAAATGGTCCGGAAACCGCGCTGGCGATGATGCCTTTCTACGATGCGTTTGGGTTAACGGCCGTGCTCCACACGGCCGTCGCCACCGGCGGCGCCCTGGTGCTGCTGCCTAACCCCCGCGACATTCAGCAGGCTGTGCAGGCTCTGGAACAGTTCCGGGTCACATTTTTGCCCGGCGTGCCCAAACTATTTGCCGCCCTCATCCAGCAAGGCCAGCGGCAAAAAGCCAACCTAACTTCCGTGCGCCTGGCCCTCAGCAGCAAAGCTGCGCTGCCGCTGCCTGTTCGCCAACAATTTGAGGCCCTGACCAACTGCCGGCTGCTCAACGCCTATGGCCTCACCGAGGCCAGCGGGCTGGCCGCCATTGATCCCTGGCAAAATTCGCGCACTCAGGCGGCCGGTCTGCCGCTGCCCGACACCCAGATACAAATTGCCGACGTCAATTTTGGCACAACGGCGATGGGCGTCGGCGAGATTGGCGAGATTTTGGTGCGCGGGCCGCAAGTCATGGCCGGCTACTGGCAGCGCCCGGAAATTACGGCCGAAGTGGTGCGGATGGGGCCAGACGGCCGTTCCGGCTGGCTGTACACCGGCGACCTGGGCTACCTGGACCGCGCCGGTTACCTGCACGTCACCACGCCGCGCCAGACCCCCCTGGCGCGGGGCATGAACCGCCTCCAACTGTAGTCCCGGCAGGTCACAGTGCGCACTGTGACCCGCCGCGTGACTTCCAGCACATGCGTCTTTTTCCCTCTGTCGTTATCCTAATTTCATAGTGGACACCCGACAAGTCGAGGTCCATGACGTCGGGAATCCGGCGCATCTTTTACCAGAAAGGAGTTTGTCATGTCTGAACCAATCTTGACGACAAAAGACCTGAAAAAATCTTACGGCGACTTTGAAGCTGTGAAGGGCATTTCTTTTAGCGTGCTGCGCGGGGAGATCTTTAGTCTGTTGGGGCCAAATGGCGCCGGCAAAACCACGACCATTTCCATGCTGAGCTGCCTGCTGAACCCCACGGGGGGCACGGCCGTTATCGACGGTCTGGCCATTCCCCAGGACAGCCTGGCTATTCGCCAGCGCATCGGCGTGGTGCCGCAAGAAATCGCCCTCTACAACGAATTGACCGCCCGCCAGAACCTGCATTTTTGGGGGCAGATGTACAACATGAGCGGCAAAGCCCTGAAGCAGCGCGTGGACGAAGTCCTGGCGCAGGTCAATCTGACGGATCGTGCCAATGACCGGGTGGAAACCTACTCCGGCGGCATGAAGCGCCGCATCAACATTGCCGTGGGCTTGCTGCACAAGCCGCAGCTGCTTTTCATGGATGAACCGACGGTGGGCATCGACCCGCAAAGCCGGCGGCGCATCCTGGACATGGTGCTGGAACTGCGCGACCAGGGTATGACGGTGCTGTATACCACTCATTACATGGAAGAGGCCGAAGAGTTGTCGGACCGGGTGGGCATTATCGATCACGGCCGTCTCATCGCCCTCGGCACGCAAAACGAGCTGAAGCAGGTGGTCAGCGAGCAAGAAACCGTGCGCCTGAACTTCGGCGAAGGCCACGAAGCCAACGGGCACGCCGACATGTTCGCCGGCACGGAAGGTGTCCTGGCGGCTAATTCTGTCAACGGCCAGATTGTCCTGTCTGTGCGCGAAGCGGCGGCCGTGCTGCCGGCCATCGTCACCCAGGCCAACGGCGTCGGGCTGCCCATCCGGGCCATCGAAATTGAAGAACCCAATTTAGAGGCCGTCTTTTTGCACCTGACCGGCCGCGCCCTGCGGGATTAAGCGCAAGCAAAGGAAACATTGCCATGAGAAAAATTTTGCAAATCGGTTGGAAAGATTTGATTGTGTTATTTCGGGATCGTGGGGCACTGGTTCTGATGCTTGGCGCGCCGTTTGTACTGACGCTGGGGCTGGGGCTGGTGACCGGCTCGTTTTCCCGGGGCAGCGGCGGCAGCGGCCTGTCCGGCATTCCGGTGGTGGTGCTGAATGAAGATGGCGGTCAGCTTGGCCAGGCGTTGGTGGACGTGTTTGCCTCGCCGGACCTGACCGAGTTGCTGGCCGTGGATACGGCCGTTTCCGCCACCGCAGCCCGCCAGCTCGTCGACGAAAATGAAATCGCCGCCGCCGTCATCATTCCCAATGGCTTTAGCGCCAGTATCCTGCCCGATAGCAGCGGGCAGGTGGGCGAGCCGATCAGCGTCGAAGTGTATGCCAACCCCGCCCGGCCCATCGGCGCCAACGTGGTCGCCAGCATCGTCCAGGACTTTACTCAGCAGGTGGAGACCGGCATGATCAGTGTGAATGTGGCTATGACGCAGTTGGTGTTGAACGGCCGTGTCTCCCCCGCCGACACCGACGCCTTAATCACCCTGGGGCAAGCGATGGGCCAGCGGCTGATTGACGGCGGGGACGCTGCGCCGCTGATCCGTATCCACCGGGATGAGGCGGCCGCGGCTGCCACCGCCGACCCCAACTACCTGGCCTACATTGCCCCCGGCATGGCCGTGGCCTTTCTGATGTACACCGTCGCTTTGGGCGGCCGCAGCATTCTGGACGAACGGGATAAGGGCACGCTGGCCCGTCTGCTCGTGGCCCCAACCTCGGCCACCCAGGTTTTGGCCGGCAAAGTTGTTGGCATTTTCCTGACCGGCGTGGCCCAGGTGAGCGTGCTCATCGCCGCCAGCAGCCTGTTGTTTGGCCTGCGTTGGGGCAGTTTGCCCGGCGTCGTCCTGTTGATTGTGGCCGTGGCGGCGGCGGCGACGGGCTGGGGGCTGCTGCTGGCTTCGGTGGCCAACCGCCCCGGCCAGGTATCCAGTTTTGGCACGGCCCTGATGCTCATCTTTGGCATTTTGGGCGGCAGCTTTGTCCAGATTCCCTTCACCGGTTTCCTGGCGCAGCTAAGCAAAATTACGCCTAACGCCTGGGCCATTGAAGGCTTTACGGCGTTGGGGCAGGGCGGGGCCCTGGCCGACATCTGGCCGGCGCTGGTGGCGCTGGCAGTGATGGCTTTGGTGTTGTTTGGCACGGCCGTTCTCGTTTTTCAACGGCGCGCCGGCGCACTCATTGCCCGGTAAGATGGGCCGCTTTCCGCAAGCTCCAATCTGAAATTCGCAATCCTGGAGGTCTCATGTTGCAAAAAATCACAGCGCTGGCCTGGAAAGATACGATCATCCGCTTTTCCAGCCGGACAGAACTCCTTTTCTTTTTGATTTTGCCCATTGTGTTTACCCTTCTCCTTAGCGGCGGCTTGGGAACCAGCCTGAGCGGCGATGGCGACAACCGAATTCCGCTGCTGGTGGTCAACGAAGATGACAGCGAGCCGGCCGCGACGCTGGTGGATGCCCTGGCCGCTTCTGACGTGGTGCGCCTTAACCGGCAGCCGCGGGACGAGGCGGAAGCGCTCTTTGCCGGGGAGGCTGCCCCGGCGCTGCTGGTCATCCCGGCAGGCTTTGGCGCGGCGGTGTTGGGTGGGGAAACGGCCGTGCTCGATCTGCGCCAACTGCCCAACAACAACAACGCCAGCGCCGCTGACCGGGCCGTGCAAACGGCCGTCAGCCAGATCAGCCAGCCCTGGGTGGTGGCCCGCGCCAGCGTTAGCGAGGCCGAACGACTGGCGCCATTCGCCGATGCAACCATCCGGCAGGCATACTTCCAACAGGCCGTCGCGCAGGCCGAAGCGCAGCTAGCCGCCGCACCATCGCGCGTGACCGTCACCCAGCCAGAAGCGGCCCTGACCGCCGCCAACACCTACGATCAGGCCGCTCACCAGTCGGCCGGGCAGCTCATTACCTGGGTGTTTATCCCACTGCTGGGCACGTCGGCGCTGCTGGCTTTTGAACGGCGCTACGGCACGCTGCGCCGCCTCTTGGTGACGCCGACACGCAAGGCGACGTACCTGCTGGGTACGATTACCGGGCAGTTTGCTACGGCCGTGGTGCAGATGGCCCTGCTGGTGGGGTTTGGTATGCTGGTGCTGGGTGTGAATTGGGGCCGCTCTCCGGCGGGGCTGGCCATCATGCTGCTGGCCTTTGGGCTGGCGTCGGTGGCGTTTGGGGTGATGCTGGGCGCATTTGTCAAGACGGAAGGCCAGGCCAACAACCTGAGCATTATGTTGGGCATGTCGATGGCTTTGTTGGGCGGCTGCTGGTTTCCAATTGAGCTGTTCCCGCCGGCGGTGCAAACGGCCGTGCACGTCTTGCCCACCACCTGGGCCATGCAAGGTCTGGCCGACCTGGTTATGCGCGGCGCGGGCGTGGCCGAGATTTTGCCGGAAGCGGCCGTGCTCGGCGGGTTTGCCGTTGTTTTCTTTCTCGTGGGGACCTGGCGTTTTCGTTATGAGTAAAAGGTGGCCCGGCGCTTAATCGCCTGCGCCGGTGATGGTCCCATACAGGGCTTCGACCTCGGCCGCATGACTGGAAAACGAGCGGACGGGTTGAATGCCCTGTTTTAATTTCTGCCGCAAGGCCGGGTTCTGCTGTAAACGGGCCAGCGCTTGCTGCAGCCCATTCACGTCGCCCGGTGGAACCAGCAGCCCATTCATGTCGTGCTGCACCCGGTCGGCCAGCACGCCCAGATCGGAGGCGATGACCGGCACGCCCATGGCAAACGCTTCAGAGATAACAAAGACGAAGGTTTCATACCACAGGGAGGGCACGACGACTACGTCGGCCCGCGCTAACAGTTCCCACACGGCCGTCCGGTCCAGTTTGCCCAGAAAGGTAACGGCCGTTGTCGCCAGGGCTTTTAATTCGGCGGTATAGGCCGGATCGGCGTCTGGATCGCCCGCCAGCGAGAGGCTGGCCGGCTGCAGCAGGCGGCTAAACGCCTCCACGAGCACGTGGACCCCCTTTTGCCGGGAAAAACCGCCAACGTAGACGACGTGGAAGCCGGCCGCGGCCGGTGCGCGTTCTGGCAAATCGGCCGGTATCTCCAGGCCGTGGGGGATGACGTGGACTTGCTGCGGAAAATCCAGCTGGTCTTCGTAGAGGCGGGCGACAAATGCGCTGGGCGCGATGAGCGCCTGGGCGCGGCGCAGGACCTGCTGTAATTGGTAATGACGCGCTCCCAGCAGCGGGGCCAAGACCGGGATGGCCGGCAGGGCATACGGCCGTCCCGCCCGCGCCAGGGCGCACCGGGCGCAGTTCACCCACCAGACCGGCCCGGCGCATACGGTCTGGTTAGTGTTGGTTAGCAGTTGGGCGTTGGCACATAGGAACCAGTAGTCGTGCAGGGTGACGACGTAGGGGATGTGCGCGCCGACTATCTGGCGCACCAGGCTGAGGGGCAGCCCCATCAGGTGTTGGATGTGGATCAGGTCGGGCTGTTCCTGGGCGAGAACGGCCGTAAACGCTTCGTCGAGCTGTGGCTGGCGGAAGGTGTGCCAGAAAACTTGCGGGCGCGATTGCGACCCCAGGGGAATCCGGTAAATGGTCACGCCGTTTTCTACCGAGGGCGCGATTGGATCGCTGGTTGGTGGCGTGGCGGCAGGGACAAATACGGCCGTGTGCTGCCCGCGCCGCGCCTGGAAATCGGCCAGAGCCTGGGTATACAACTCGGTCCCCCCGACGTGTTCGGGCGGGAATTGGTGAACCAGATGTAAGATGCGCAAACGTATTTTATGGTTGGGGCGGGGTCAGGATCTGTGCATAAATTTGGAGAACGCGGTCCCCAACATGATCCCAGTTAAACACTTCTTGCACTTTTTGCCGCCCGCGCTGCCCCATTTTCTGGCCTAAGCCCGGTTCTGTCAACAGGCGGCGCATAGCCCCGGTCAGGGCGGCGACGTCGCCGTAGGGCACGAGCAGACCATTTTCGCCGTCGTCGACCACGCCAGGAATGCCCCCGGCCCGCGCACCAATCACCGGACGGCCGTGCGCCCACGCTTCCAGAAAGACGATGCCAAAGGAGTCGGTGTGCGAGGGCAGTAAGAGCATGGCGCAGGCGGAGAGCAGCGCGTGTTTGTCCGGCTCGTCGAGGATGCCTAACGGCCGTATCCACTGCTTTTCGGCGGTGGACAGGCCGTCATAAAACCGGGTAAATTCGTCCGAAAGCTGCCCGACGAGCGCCAGCGTGAAGGGCGTGCCGGCGGCATTGAGAGCCAGCGTGGCGCGGGCGGCGTCTAATGCGCCTTTGTCCCGGCTTACCCGGCCAATGAAGAGGGCAAAAGGGGGCTCTGACAGGTGGTAGCGCGCGAGAACGGCCGTTGGCTCCGGCCAATCTGGCAGAGGATCAAGCCCGCCACCGATGACGGCCGTGCGCCGCGGCACGATTTGCCACTCAGCCAGACCGTCGATTTCCACCGAGGTCAGGGCCAGCACGGCGTCGGCGTCGCTGAGCAGGCGGCGTTGATGGTCCATGGTAGCATTGCGCGCCAGACGGTCCCGGCGATCGGTGCCAAAGTGGGCAAAAGGCGTCAGCACAAAGGGGATGTTGCGCTGGCGCGCCAGACGCCAGCCGGCGCTGAGCGCATATTCCCAGGACAGGTTAAAGCCGTGGACGACCTGGATGTCGTCGGGCAGGGCGGCCAGCGTGGGTTCAAGCTGTTGGATGGGGGGAATGTAGCGGGCCATGTGGTGGAGAACGGCCGTCTGGTCGCCGGGCAGCGCCGAGAGCAAAATCATCAGTTTGCGCCAGAGCAGCAGTCCGGCCCGGCCGCCGGGCATGGGGTTGAGGGGGCAGCGTAGAACGGTTATGCGGTTATCCTGTTCTGACTGAAGGGATTGTGGCTCCCCCCCCTGCCAGAAATGTTTTTCTAATTGGGCGGTACTGGTAACGGCCGTTAGCCGGTGTCCTCGCTGCACTAAATTGTCAGCCAGCGCCCGCACATACCGCTCTCCCCCACCGGGAAAAGGCGGATAGGCGGGCGTAACGAATAAAATATGCATCTACCCTTTGTTGATCATCTCCCTAGCGTGATGGGCAAGTATACCTTATGAATATTATTGGCCACCACAACCTGAAGGGTTACGTCAACCGGGCTGCCAGCCACAACTTTATTGCTGACGCTGGCCTCAACGTGCACCGTAAACTCATGGACGCCTGTGCTGAGCCCGCTAGGATTGATAGTTACCTCAACGATCTTTTCGTCGGTTACCGTGCCCGAAGTGGGCAGGAGGGAAATGCCGTTGGCCGGAACTGGATAAGCCTGCCAATCGAAAGAGCTTGGCCCTGTGTTGACAATTCTCAAAGAAGTCTTGATCGGCGTTGATGAGCCGCTGGGAACCATTATGGCCAGGGAGTCAGGCGTTACCGCCAGGCCCGGCTCGGCTTGTGTTGCCGTGCGCGCCGGATTTTTCTTGAACATGGGCCAGTCGGATAGGTTGGTGGAATTATCCAGGTCCCAAACGTATAGATGGCTGTTGCTGGCGATTAATTCGAGTTTGCCGTCGTTGTCGATGTCGCCGACGGCCGGGGTGTTGATCAACACGCCATAGGCGTAGTAAATCGGCAATGTGTTGTTGGGGAAATTGCTGCCGGTCAATTGTTGGCCGTTGCCATCCACCACGGTGACGACGCCACTTTGGTTGAAGAAAATTTCCATTTTGCCATCGCTGTCATAATCAGCGAGGACGATGCCCATGTGGGTGTCGAAGGGGGAGCTGGCGATCCCATTTTGATCTTTAGGTGTCATGGGGAAGCCGGGAACGGCCGTGCCGTTGAGATTCCAGGCATACAGCTTGCGGTCGGTGGCCATGGCCACAACTTCGGGTGCGCTGTCGCCGGCAATATCGCCCAGAGATGGAGACATCACGACGTTGCCGCCGGTAGGCTGCGGCCAGCCGGGCAAGTTGTTCCCATTGTTGTCCATCCCCATGACTTTAAAGCCGTATTGGGGATGATCCGGGCTGTACAGGTTGTAAAAGTGTCCCACGCCCATGAAGATTTCTAAACGGCCGTCATTGTTAATATCCATGACAGCCGGCGTTGAACCAACTTCTTCCAACTGGTAGCGCGGAAAACCGGGCTTAAGCTCGCCGGTGTAGTCGAAAGCGTAAACAGAGCCACCGCAGTAGCCAGGCGCCCAGCCAGCCGGCAGCGTATAGGGGCAAACCCAGCCTGTTCCACCGCCATATCTGTCGTCAAAATTACCTTCGCCGGTGCCCAGGATAATGTCCAGACGGCCGTCGCCATCCAGATCGCTCAGCGCAGGCGACCCCCAGGTGTTGTCGCCAAGTTTGTCGTCCAGACCCCAGGTGGGGAAGCGGTCATGCAGGGCACTCGCCGGCGGATAGCCGGTGACCAGGGTGCCATCATGATGCCAGGCGTACACGCGCTTGTCGAAGCCGGCGGCTACAATTTCCAGGTCGCCGTTATTGTCCATATCGCCCAGCGCCGGGCTGGAGAAGATGGTGTCGCGACAGCCTACAGGGGGCGTGTTTTCGTCTACTGACAGTTGCGGCCAGCCAGGCTTTACTTGCCCGTTATGATCTAGCACAATGACACCGCCCTGGGTGCAGACCGTGCCGTAGATTGTGCCGGCGCCGACGACAATTTCTGGATAGCCGTCGTTGTCGATGTCGGCGATGGCCGGCGACGAGTGGATTTCTTGGGTTCCGGCAGCCATGCCAAAATAGGGAGCGGTATCTCGGTCCCACAAGATGCTGCCGGTGTGGTTGATGGCGACGATGTGGCCTTTGTTGGTGGCGACGATGATGTCCAGGAAGTTATCGCCATTCAGGTCGGCCAGGGCGGGCGAGCTGTAGTGACAGTTGTAATCGCCGCCGGGACATTGATCGCTGGGTAAAGGAACGGGGGACCATTTGGGTTGGGTGACGCCGTTGGGGTCCGCGGCGACGTCGGCGGCGATGGAGAGGTTGAGGAAAACGGCCGTTCCTAAAACCAAAAGCACTACAAAAAAAGGAAGTCTACTTTTCTTTTGCCACTGATTTATTTTTGGTTTCATAGGTTATTTTCCGATACTACTGGTATTTTAATTTGCCAATACGATGCTGTTCAAAGGGGACAAGATACTTTACTTACGTGAGAAACCTGATGCCTAACTGCTGCTTTCTTTCCAGTTTCTCATAAAAAAACAACGCGTGAAGCAGCCATTCGTGATGACAGAATACTTTTTCAATAATCCCAGTTTATTTTGATTTTGGGTGGGTAACAATGGGAAAAATGTCGCAATACCATGCTACAAGGTGAAGAGAGATGCGGTTGAGTCCGACAGCCCTTCGGTTAAAATTCGTCCAACAGCTTTTGATAACGGGCAATAATGGTATTCCAATGATATTCAGCCTGGGCAAACTGCTGTCCCTGCCGGCCAAGCTGCTGGCGCAATGCTGGATCCGGCAGCAGGCGCTGCAAGGCGGCGCTAAACTCGTCGGAGGAGGTGTAGTAGAGACCGCCATTGCTGCGGCGGCATTGATTGCGCAAAACGGCGCAACGGCCGTTGACCAGCACCGGCTTACCCATCAACCATGCCTCCAACACAATCATCGACAGGCTTTCATACAACGAAGGCATGACCACCACGCTGGCTGCCTGAAGCGCGTCGAACTTATCCTGCTCGGGCAAAAAGCCCAGGGGCAAAATGTCCGGATGCTCCGGCAATGGGAAATTGGCTTTGCCGATGAGCACCAGTTTCAGCGTGTCTTGGTAGCTTTGGCGGAAATGTTGAAAATCATCCAGCAGCTCGGGCACGTTTTTGCCATGGGCGATGCGGCCCACGTAGAGCAGGAATGGCGCGTCAATCTGGTATTTTTGGCGGAAACGGTCGCCGGAGACGTCTTTGGGCACGTTGACGCCCACACCGGCAATGATGTCCTGGGGTCGCTGGCCGTTGCCGGTTATCCGGTTCACCAGCGCTTTCTCGGTTTGCGTGTTGTAGACAATCGCCCGTGGCAGATGGAACAACGGCCGAAAAACAGGCAAATACAGGAATGGCTCGTCGTGGGCGGTGGGCACCAGCACAGCTTTATCGGAAACCAGGGGCAGGCCGAAGTAGGTGGTGGCGTACAGGTAGGTGAAAAAGATGTAGACGTCGAAGTGGGCGTAGGATTGGCGCACGGCCGTTAACAATTCTGACGAGTAGGGACCCTGTTCTTTTACCCAGGCCACCTCGTCGAACAAGGTGTGCTCTTGCAAAATAAGCGCCTGGGTTAGCTGCTGCGCCGGCTTCCAGTCGCGGGGTTTGTCCACCGGAAAGCGGTGGACAATGACACCGTTCACCAGCGTCGTTTGCGCCGGGTATTCATTGGCCCAGGTCACATAGTCCACGGCGCAGGTGGTCAGCACCTGCACGTCGGCCAGAGGCAGCAGGCGTTCTGCCAGCCAGCGCGCATGAAGCTCTGCGCCGCCGCTCACCTCTTCGCCATACCGTTGGACCACAATGGCCACCCGTTTTTTGCTCATAATCGGTGCAAACAGCTACCCGTCAGCCGGATCGGGCAGCGCGTCGATGAGCTGGGCGCTGTGCAGTGCCTGGAGAAAGGTTTGGAAAACGGCCGTTTCCCGAAAATCCTGCACCCGCTCTCTCTGCCCCGCCACCAGCCGCTGCCGCAAGGGCTGATTGGTCACCAAAATATCTACCAGTTCAGCCAGCCGCGCATAATCCTTCTGCCGGAACTGTACCCCGGCCTGGCCCAGCGTGTAAGGCACGCTGGTGCTGGCATAGGCCAGAATGGGCAGCCCCAGGTACATGCTCTCGATAAATGGTTTGCCAAACCCCTCGTGTTCGCTCATCGACACGTACAGGTCGGCGGCGCGGTACGTGGTCACCATGTCTTGCTGCGACACTTTGCCGGTCAGCGTCACGGCCTGGCCCAAACCCAGGTCGGCGGCCAATTCCTCCACCCACAAGTCATACTTCAGATCCCAGCGGTCGCCCAGCAGCGCCAGATGCGCCTGGGGCTGGATGCGCCGGTAGTAGTAAAGCAGTTTGACCAGGTCTTCTTGCTTTTTGTTGGGCGCCAGCCGGCCGACGAAGAGCAGCAACGGCCGTTTCCCCTGCCATTCGGCCGCTAATTCGTCGTTATCCGGCAAATTGAGCTGCGCCTCGTCCAGGGTGATGGGTAGAACGGCCGTATGGACATACCCTGCTTCGTGCAGTTCCAGCTCGTTGTAGGCCGAATCGGCCAGAGCCAGCATGGTTTGCGGCTGCAGGGCGCGCAGCTGCGCCTGGCCCAATTGGGCCAACTGCACCCAGGCCGGGTTGATCCGGGCAAAAAATTCCGGTGGCGTCACGTTGTGGTGGATGAGAATCAGCGTTATCCGGTTCTGGCGTAAAAAGTCGGCCACGTCGGAGCCGATGCTGTGATGGTAGATGGCCAGACGGCCGTCGCGCGCCGGGCGATACGCCGCCAAGGGGCGCACTTCCGCCGCCATGCTGGCATGAATATGCTGGGCGAACAGATGGGATTCAAAGCCCAACCGGCGCAGCCAGCCGCGCAGCAGCAGCGCGTGGTCGGTAATCGCGTCGCCGGCGGTCGCGCCAGTGAGAAACTGGTGCAGGGTGCGGTCAGGCATTGTGCGGCTCATCGTCGGCGGAGGGTTGCAGGCGGCGGAGTTCGGCGCGCAGTTCGTCGATTTCGGCCTGCTGGCGCTGGGTCAGACGGGTTAATTCGTTGAGGGCGCTGCGGGTGTGGTTGTTGACGGCCGTTTCTTGCGCCGCCAAACGGTTTACATAAAACAGCACGAGCTGGTGGGCCTGCCCGCGTATCTGCCGCCACAAACGCCCTAAAAGCGGCGTCCGCAGCGCCGGCGATTCGGCCAGCAGCGGCCCGGTTTCCGGCGCGGGCATCTGGTCGAGCTGGCGCAGGTGGTGGTGCAGAGTGGTGAAGTCGTGGACGCCGGGCGGGGGCTGGGGCAGCGGCGCGGCGTAGCCAAACACCGGAAACGCGCGCGGCGGAGTGTCGCCGGCCGCCTGGCGCGCTTGCAGGCGCGCCTCGATCTCGGCTTGCAGGGCAACGGCCGTCACGTCTTCGTCGTGGATTTCTAGCCAGGCGGCCTCTGGCTGGGTATCCGGCTCAGGTGTGGCTGGCGGCATGGGGCGCTTCCTCCCGTTGCATCATGGCGATGATCTGCGCGTAGCGGTCGATAATTTGCGGCCATTGATAATTTGCCAGCACGTAGGCACGGCCGTTTCGCCCCATTTGCCGGGCGGTGGCCGGATGTGCGCGCAGGTAATCCAGCGTGGCGGCAAACTCCGGGTAATTGGTGAAATACAAGCCACCGTTAGAACGGCGGCAGTGCTCTCGGGTGACCAGGCAACGGCCGTGTACCAGCACCGGCGTCTCGGCCAGCCAGCTTTCCATCAGCACCAACGAAAAACTTTCATTCAGGGAGGGCTGGCACAGCGCCGTCGCCGCGGCGAAAGCATCGTGTTTCTCCTGGCGCGAGACGAAACCCAGATCTACCACCTGCCCCGCCGCTTCCGGCGGGATGGCCACCTCGCCCGGCCCAATCAACACCAGCTGCATATCGGGGGCCGCAGCCTGCACATACTGCCGCCAGTAGTCCAGGAGCAGCGGTACATTTTTGCCCATGTCGCGGCGGCCAACGTACAGCAAAAACGGCTCTTCGATCTGAAATCTGGCCCGGAAACGGTCCGCGTCGCCGCTAGAATCAGTCTCCACGCCGCCGCCGACAACCTGGCGCACCTGTTCGCCGGCCGGACCAAACAGGCGTTCGGCTAAAACTTTTTCTGTCTCCACAAAAAAGAGCATGGCGCGCATCTTGGGCAGCACTTCCCGGTAAAGTGGCAGGTGGGCGTAGCTCTCGTCGTGCAGGCAAGGGATGAGCACGGACCGCTCGGGGCAGATCTGAGCCCCAAAATAGGTGGTGGCGAACATGTACGGGATGAAAAAGAAAATCGTCTCCTGGCACGTCTGGCGGATGTGTTCGTAAAGAGCTGGGCAGCGGATCATTTCGTTGATGTAGATTTGTTCGGCGGCTGGGGTGATGGGCAATCCTTGCATCAGCCGCCAGTTCACGTCGTCAAAGGCCGCTTTGTCGCGCGGCAGCACCGGGAACCGGCGCACGGTGACGCCGTTCACCGTCTCCACGCCGGGGCGGTAATAATTTTTGCCCCAATCGGCGTGAAAATCGCGGATGCAGGTGGTCAGCACCTCCACGCTAAAGCCGGCGGCTTGCAAATGGACGATGGTGCGACGGGTTTCCGCTTCCATGCCGCCGGGGATATCCGGCCCATACCAGGGGGTGACAAAGGTGATCTGGCTCATGGGTTGGGGTAAGCGACTACGTCCACGTGACTGCTGCCGGCCGCGGCCATGATGTCGGCGGTAGTTTGGGGGTGGGCGCTTTTTTGCCCGCTGCGCGCCAATACGTGGACCTGGTAGATTTTTTGGATGTCGTCCATAAAGGCAGCCGGGTCTGCGCCGCTGGTGATGCGCAGGAGATCCGGCGAAAATTCCAGCACCAAAATCGGCCGGTGGGCGGCGATGAGCTGCTGCATGCCCTGCCAGGCGCGCGGCTCCGCGCCTTCGATGTCCATTTTGATCACGTCTATCCGGCTGACGTCGGCCAGGGCGTCGTCCAGGCGCACGGCTTCCACGCGGGGCAAGACGAATTCTTGGGCCATCGGTTCGGATTCGTTGACGATACGGCCGTTGCTGTCTGCCCCGCCGCCGGAAAAAATCAGGGTTTGCGCTTTCTCCGCCACGGCATTGGGGAACAGGGTCACATTCTCAAAGCCATTGGCCGCCAGACTCTGGCGCAGGCTATCGCAGTTGGCCGGATTTGGCTCAAAGGCGTAGACCCGCCCGCCGGGAGCCACCAGCTTCGCCGCCAACAGCGTGAAGTACCCCACGTTCGCGCCCACGTCGACAAAGGTCATGCCCGGCTGCAGCAGGCGGCGAAATTCGGCGGTCACATGCGGCTCATACACCTTGTCGCGGGCGATGACTGCTCCCACAAAATAATCACTCAGGCGCACGTAGATGCTAAAATCGTCCAGCGCCACCAGCCGCAGCCGATTGCGCTCGTCGGCCAGTTGCTTAAATTCGTAGGAATTAAGAAACCCGTCCACCAACGTGGGCAGCGAGAGGTGGTGGTCGCGCACCAGGCTGGTGTAATACGCCGCACCGGCTTCATCTGGTTCCCGGTTGAGCAGCAGCCGGTAGCAGTAGTAGACGTCATCTTCTGTGGCCCGGTTGAAATCGCCCGGGTGGGCTAGGCGTTTGCGCCGAAAGAGGTTGAACAGGTTTGGCATCAGGCTTCGTCTTCTTTTTCCAGTTCCTGGCTGAGAATGCTTACAGCGCGCAGGAGGTGATAATTGAACTCCACCTGTTGGGCGGCAATTTGATTGACATAATAAAGCACCAGTTCGTGGAGTTTGCGGCGCAGCCATTCGGCCAGCGGCCCAATAAGGGGCACATTGACTTGGGTCACGTTCATTTTGACGCCGACGCGATTGTAGGCCAGCCCGGCGTGGTAGAGATGCTCGTAAAATGTTGGCGACAGGCGTTGGCCGCCGACGGCCACCAGTGGCTCGCCATCCGGCAGGCGCACGGTCTGATCGGTTAATATTTTTTGGCGGATTTCTTGCATGATGGCTTCGATGTCTACCGGATGCATTTCGGCGTTTGAGGTGGTTTCTTCCCGCGTCATAGCTTGTTCTCGCTTGTTATGTCTATAGTTTGCCGGCGGTCGCACGGCCGTTTCCCAGGCAGAAAATGGTACATGATGCCCCGCGAATGGTCAAAATGGCCGGGCGTGCCGTACCTCTTCCAAAAACGCGCGGTAGGCGCGGGCCACCTGCACCGGCTGGCAGTGGTCGGTGACGTACTGTGTGGCGGCCTGCCCCATGCGCTGGCGCACGGCCGGCGATAGAGCCAGGCGGCGCATGGCCGCCAGCAGGGCCGCGTCGTCCAGCGGGGGAATGCGGCTTACGGCCGTTTCCGGCAGCTCCCCATACCAGCCATGATCATACACCAACAACGGCCGTCCTTCGGCCATTGCCCGCAGCGCCGCTGCTGACGTTTCCCCGAGCGTGGGCGCGCGCAAATTGATCACCACGTCGGCGGTCGCCAGCCAGTCGCCAAAATCCGCCAGGGCAGGCACAAACCCGGTGCGCCGCACAGCGTCGCCGAGGCCCAGGTCGGCGATCAGGCCGTCGAGGTTCATTCCCGCCACTTCGCCGCCGATGATCAGGAAGTAGACGTTGTCCATTTCCCCGCGCAGACGGCTGAAGGCGCGCAGGGCGCGGTCCACTTGCTTGGGCGGGGTCACTTCTCCGGCAGCGGCAAAAACGACAGCCTCCGACGGCCAGCCGAGTTCCGGGCGGCGCGATTGGCCGGCCGCCGGGCTGATGGGTTGGGCGATGGTTTGCACAAGACGGCCGTGGCCCACCTCGTTGCGCACCCAATCGGCTACCGTGTGGCTGTGCACCAATACGCCCAGGCTCAAATCCAGCACGCGCCGGTTTAACGGCAGGCTGGCCAGGGGATGCTGGGCCTGCCCGGCGCGAATGGCCCAGGCCAGGGCGGTTCCCGCCTCTCCGTGAGCATAACCCAGTTCCCGCGTGTAGCCGTCATACCGTCCCTGCCCGGCGGTCGTGTGGGCGATAAAGTGGTGCAGAAAGTAATCGTGCAGCACAACCACGCCAGGATAGCGGCGCATCATGGCGTAGAGGTCCTGGTGATGGACGCTGTTGCCCATCTGGTAGAGCGGCAAATCGAACTGCCAGCGCTCCTGGGGATACGCCGCCAACGGACGCACGATAAACTGCCGTCGCAGCGTCGCGTCGACCTGCTCTGGCTCTGCGGCATAGAGGGTCAGGTCCATTTCCCGGGCCAGATAAGGCAGCAGGTCGGCGCTGTAATCGGCGATGCCGCTGCGCGCGGGCGGCAGCGGGCTGAAGTAGGCGACGTGTAGGGGAAGGTGCGTCATGTCAGGATATCAGAAGGAGACTGGAGACTGGAGATTGGATACTACCGCCAGTCTCTAATCTCTCCTCTCTTCGCCACGCCCCGTTTCCGGCCGCGCCAGGCGTTCTTCGATGGCTTGCAGGCGACGGTTCATTTGCGCCAGTTGAGCGGTCAATTCGGCCAGGTCGTGGGTGCGGCTGGTTTGCTCATGGTCCTGGGCGATAAGCCGCGCTTCGTGGTCTTGCAGGCGGGCGACGAGGAGCCGGTTGAGGTCGTTTTGCTGTTGGAGCAACGGCCGTACGTACCACGTCGTGGCCACGTTATTCCACATCTGGCGCAGGCGGGCAATCAGGGGGCCGATCAGCGGCTTGGCGGAGGTGAACGGCCGTTCCGTCACCTCCTGCGCGGCTTCCAGCGGATCGGTAAGCTGCAATTCGTTGGGTTGGCTCATAAGGGCATTCTCCAGTTCAGGGGCCTACCTGCCAGATGGTTCCCGGCCAGGTCGTCGGGATCACGTCGGTGGGCCGGCGATCATAGCGGCCTTCCAGGGCGGTGGTGGTGATGGCGTAATGGGCGATGGCGCGTAACGGCCGTTCTGGCAGCGGCCAGGCATATCCTTCAGGGGTTTCCAGCCAGTACACTGCCTGCCCGGCGGCCTGCCAATCGTCAAGCTGTTGGGCGAAAACGACCGTATCCAGCGCCGCCGGATCGCGCAAGGTAAATACATTCAGGCCAAACAAAAATGCCAGCGGCGTGCCGATAAAATCCCCCTGTCCTACCGGGGCCGGATCATTAAAAATCAGCACCGCGCCAGGCTCAAACTGGCGGTTAAAGGTCGTCATCTGATCAATCAGACCGGTATGATCCACCTGCATCACCAGGCCGCGCGCCAGCCAGCCCAGGCTGCCCAGCCAGGCCACTGCCAGCAGCCCGGCCAGCGCCAGGCTGAGCGGTTTGCGCCAGGCGGCCAGCCAGGCAATCAGCGCCGCTGCGGCGGCCAGGAAAAAAGGCAAGGTCACCGGCACGTAGCGACGCATGGTGTAAATGTGGTGCGGATTGGTCTGGATGCGCCACAGGTACAGCAGCGAAAACAGCAGCCCCACGCCGATCAACACCGCGCTGCGCCGGTCGGCGCGCCAGATGAGCAGGCATATGCCCAAAATGCCCAGCCACACGCCCAGCGGCGACAGGTACCAGCCCAGGCGCAGCAAATTTTCCTGGTCGGGCCGGGGGATCTGGCCAGTGGAGTACCAATCGCTCCAACTGGAGGTGACGCCAAGTGCGGGGCGAATGAACCAGCCATAGGCGCCCAGCAGCAGCACGAGCAGCACGCCGACGACGAGGATGTGCCGGCGATACCGGCCGAGTTGGGCCAGCCGGGTGCGGTAGCGGGCAAAAATCAGCAAAATGACCAGGGTGAGGAGAACGGCCGTTACCGGAATCAGCCAGTAGCGCTGCAGCAAGGCCAGCCCATAGCCAAAAATCTCGTAAAAATACGGCCGGCTTTGCGTCAGGCCGTGCAGGAATGAATGAGCTGTCAGCAGCCCCAGCGGCAGGTAAAACCAGGCGGCGTCGCGGCGCAGTTGGCCGCTGCCAAACTGCCACAAAAACAGCAGCCCTAAGATCAGCCAGATGAAATAAAAATCGATGCGCACCAGGAACAATTCGCCCAGCGCCAGCCCGGCCAACAGCGCCCAAAAGGCGCGTGGCCCGCGCCCGCTCAGCCACATGCCCAGGCTCCACAGGCCGGTCCACAGCAGGAATTGCGTTAGCGGTTCGGTGGTGGGGTAGCGGGCAAACCACTGCTGGACGCCGTTCACCGTCAGCCCAGTCAGGGCGAGGGCGGCCGCTTCCCAGCTGGCAAACTGGCGCACGGTCAGGTAGACGGCCAGGCTGCCCAACAGCGCCCACAGCCCGGTCAGCAGCAGCGCGCCCCACACGCCGCTCAGACCAAAAGCCACCGCCTGCCACACCGGATGCAGGTGGTAGAACTGCGGCAAAATGGTTGGCCCTTCGTGGCTGGCCACGTAAAAAGCGGGGTAGAGGTAAAAATCGGCGATGGGGTTGACCGGGTTGGCGCGCAGCAGCGCGGGGTAGAGGGCGGCCGGCAGGTGGTCGAAGGTGGGGGTGTGGAGGAGGATACGGCCGTTTTCGGCAATGGCCGCCGCCAGATTGACGTAAACGCCGGCGTCTGCGCCGCCGAGGATAAATTCATGGGGCCGGAAGAAGAGCCACAACGCCGCCGCCAGCCAGATCAGCAAAAAAAGCGGCTCAAAGCGTGGGGAGAGCAGGGCGGGCGACGGCCGTAAATCCTCCACCGGCGGCGACGTTTGGACGGCGGCCGGGCGGCGTCGCCGCCCCAAGCCGACCGCCACGATCAGCGCCAGCCAGATCAGGCCCAGATTGAGCAGCGAATAAACGCCCAATTCGGCCAGCACAAAGGCAATCCAGCCGACGATGGTGAGGCCCAGGGCCAGCGCCGCAAACGCCAGGCTCAGCATGGCCATTAACCGGCCTTCTCCCTGGCCCGGCGGCACGCGGCCAAATAGCCCCATGAGGAGCCAGCCCAGACCGCCGCAGGCCAGTACCAGGAGCAGCAGCGCCGCCCAGGGCGGCAGCGGGGCCGTCTCGATCACGGGCCGTTTCCTCCGCCGGTGATGCGCCAGGGGATGCCGGGCACAACGGCCGTTTCCGCATACGGTCCGGCCGCCATATCATCAAAATAGCCGTGCGCCAGCAGCGCGCTGTAAGAGAAAATGGCGTGTCCGGCTGTCCCGGCGGCCCGCGCCATGTTGATGCGCGCCTCGATTTCCGCAAAATCATCGAAGTCTGCGCCAATGCCAGGGATAATGTAACGGCCGTTATTGCTCGCCTGGAAATCTTCTACCAGCGTCGCAAAGCGCGCCTGTGTCCAAAAACTGCTGCCGTAAATCATTGGCATGATCGCGTCTATCGTATCGTTGGCCAGCCACGCTTTGGAATCCTGGTAGAAATCATGATAGCCTTGCGTGCCGCCCCAGCCCCAATAATCGATGTAAATCGGCCACACCGCAGCCGTCAGCCAGATGTCCGGCTTCAGGGGCACAATCTGCTCATAAAACTTGGCGATGGTCCCGTTCACCTGCTGCCGCTGCCAGGCGGCATAAGCCTGGCCGTCGCCGTCAAAGCAATCCGCGCCATACGCCGCGGCGCTCACCGGATCACAGGAGCTGGCGCGCAGCGCGTAACGCGCATGGTCCAGGTGCAGGCCATCCACATCGTAGCGCGTTACCAGGTCGGTGGCTACCGCCAGCAAATGGTCGTCGACGAACAGCGAAGCCGGGCTGGCCCGCAGGTAAGAATCGCAGATCACGTTGCCGTCGGTGTCCCATTGCAAGCCGTTGGGCTTGTCGCCGGTCAGGCCGTGTTCATCCTGGATGAGATAATAGAGGTGGCGCGGTACGGTGCCATCGGGCGGCGGCGTGCAGCCCAGCCAGACTGGATATACGTTGATGTAGGCATGCACTTGCAGGCCGCGCTCGTGGGCTTTTTGGATGAGGTATTGCAGTGGGTCCCAGCCCGGATTTTGCCCCAGCGTGCCCGTCAGGCGCTGCGACCAGGGCTCCACGTTGGAGTCGTAAAACGCATCCGCTTCACCGCGCACCTGGAAAAAGAGGGCGTTAAAACCGGCCAGCGCCGCATTGTTGACGATCTCGTCCAGTTTGGCGGGGTTTACGTCGGCAGCGTTGAGCGTCCAATCGAAGCGCGTCACCCACAGGCCGCGCAGTTCGACCATGGGTTCTGGCGGCTCTTGCTTGATGGCCAGCGGCAGAAAGGTGAACCAGTTGCCTTCTTGCGCCAGCGCTTGGCCCAAGAGCCACACGCTCCCGGCCAGCGCCCAGACGATCAGTAGATACTTGATGGTTTTGTTCTTCATGACGTCAATCCAACGTCCAATTGTGCCACAAAAAGTGGCGGAACCGAAACGACGGTTGACGGCCGTTCCCCCCACGACTATACTGCCCGCCATGACAATCATCGACATCAGCCGCACCTTAACCCACGATCTGTCCGTCTGGCCGGGCAGCGATCCCTTTGTATTGGAGACCACCCTGCGTAAGCGGGATGGCGCGTCGGTCAACGTGACCCGCCTGATCATCGGCGCGCACACCGGCACCCACGCCGACGCCCCCTACCATTTCGATGATGCGGGGGTGAAGATGGAGGAGGTGGATTTACGGCCGTTCTGGGGCCTGGCCCAGGTCGTTACCATCCACAAACCATCCGGGCCGCTCTTCCCCGCCGACTTCACCGCCTACGACCTGACCCGCGCGCCGCGCCTGCTCGTGCGCACGCCCATCGGCGACCTGCCGCACAGCCAGTTCCCGCGCGCCATCCCCCACCCCAGCCCCGAACTGGCCGACTTCCTCGGCGCGCAGGGTGTTATCCTGTATGGAACCGACGCCCCTTCGATGGACGCCGTGGACAGCCAGGATTTGCCTGGCCACCACGCCCTGCTGCGCAACCGGGTCGCCATCCTGGAGGGCCTGGACCTCAACAACGCTCCCGATGGCCTTTACGAACTGGTCGCCCTGCCCCTCAAAATCGGCGGCGGCGACGGCAGCCCCGTGCGGGCGGCGCTGCAGCCTTATCAAAAAGATTGACAGGCGCTCAGTTGATTTCTATCATGGGCGTAGATTGGATCAATCTTGGAGATTGGTCCAATCTGTACGACGTGTTTAGATAGTTACGAAGTCCAGCGAGACTTCATGCGTGGAACACACCACCATGAATGAAAAGCCAGAGCTAGAGCGAGAGCCAGAGGAAGAAGTCATGTAAGACTCTATCTCTATCTCTAGCTCTTGCTCT